>Ga0209702_10000193_pt1 | contig 121067 bp, 102 predicted proteins | sample FRY01_FD_187210 | JGI IMG/M metagenome (GOLD analysis project Ga0209702, IMG submission 187210) | Freshwater microbial communities from Lake Fryxell liftoff mats and glacier meltwater in Antarctica - FRY-01 (SPAdes) (version 2) | ecosystem: Environmental > Aquatic > Freshwater > Ice > Glacier...
GCTGAGGGCCGACTGAAACTCTTGATCGTTTGTGATCGCCGTACACACTAGCGTCGGACCAATCTTTTCCAGCATCTTATTTTGCGGACACTCAACAACGCTGACAAATGGAAACATATATTCGGCTCGGGCGATCTCCGGCTCAGGCGACTTACAGTGAGCAACCACCGGCCGCAACCAGCCGCACCGCTGCCCCTCGACGAAGCGATCTCCAAATGAGGCCGTGGCGTGCGTCACGCCAGTTGCCTTGAGGCCGCTTTCAATCTGCCCCCAGATGGCCTTGGCCGCGCCCGGTACGGTGAATGCCGCGAGCATGGCCCCCGGATCGTCTGGCGGCTTTACATCGATCGGCCCCAATCGCTCAGCAAGCGCCGCGGCGATCTCTCGGGTGTGGCGGCTGGCAAAGACTGCCGAAGTGTTGATGCAGCCGCGACCGCTATTGGCAGTCACACTTTCCACGATCACATCCAGCGAGTCTTCCCACGCATCGACGCAGTCATCGCCGAAAATGATTTTAGAAAAACCCGGCCCGTGCACCTGCACGTTCGGATTGCCGCGATACTGCTCGACCGTTTTGGCACTGCCAAAGATCATGCTGCGGCGACAGGTGGCCAAGATCGCAGCACCCACATCGGTTGCACCGGGATAAAGTCCGATCGCTTCTGGCGGAATCCCCGCTTCGATCATGGCCGCTGCCATGCGATAGGGCGTCCACGGTTCCTGTCCGCCGGGCTTCATGACAAGCCCCACGCCCAGCGCGATGACAGGCAGCCAGAGCGTGTGTACGCCAGGCGAATTACTCGGCAAGACAAGCCCTAACACTGGCGACTGTGCCTGATAGCTGACAATCACGCCGCGGTGTTCGCGGCCGTGGCCCTGCCAGAGAATCTCGGGGGGTAAGCCACGCGATAATGCGTCGATCATGCGGTCCATATTGGAGAGAACAAACAGATTTTTCTGCATGTTGGCTCGGCACAGCGACTCGGGCAGGCCGGTGGTCGCCGACTGCTGCCGTACAAAATCGTCGGGCGATTGCTTGCCATCGCCGACCGACAGCGTGCCTTGAGCGTAAAGAGTACCGGCTGTTTGCAGCCGCTTGACAACCTCTTCGGGATCGATGGACAAGATCGCCTGCCGAGCGGCCCGCGAACATTTCTGCAGATCGCGACCGAGCATCGCACCGCCCACTTGGCTCAACTCTGCCACTGGCTCACCGCTGAGAAAGTGTACAAGCGTCGTGCGTTCAAGCGACTCGTAGGGTTTTCCAAACCGCAAGACCGGCAGATGCATGGGAGGCTCTCTGGAGAGGCGAGAAGCTATGACGAAAGAATCCTGAGTCAAGAATCTCGGGCTTTGTACATAAAGTTAGTAGACGCCAACGGTGGTGGCGGTGGCCAGTTCATGAAACGGGCGAACGCCACTGATGCCGTCCCACGGATACTTTTGATAGGGCAGTTCGCGTTCTCCTTCGTCGCGTTCAAGGAAGCCGGGCACGAATGTCTCGTGCGTGAGCGTCGTGAGCTTGACACGGCCTGTGCTGCCGTAGGGCACAATAGAATTGGTGTCTGTAAAGTCCACAACCTCGATCACCGCGCGGGGCTGCGGAGCGTAGTAGGCAATCGTGTAGCCATCGGCTGGCACCACGGGCCGGGATGCGGCCAAGCCCATCAGCGTGTTGCCGTAGGTTGGCGTCATGTAGGCGCCGTCGAGCAACTCTTCGACGGCAAACCGCGTCCACTGCGGCGTAAACTCGGTGCCGCCGGAAAAAATACCGGTAATCCCTGACTGGCGAATCGTCGTGCCCTTTTTCTCAAGCGACAAGGCCAGTGCTTCCAGCAGCTTGGGCGTCGTGAACAGGCAGCGGATGTCGTGCCCCGCTTCGAGGATTGTGATCGCCTGGTCAATGCAGTGCTGCTTGTAGGCTTCGAGGTGTTCCATCCAGCCCTTCTGAATCAACTTGATCACCCAGCGAGGATCAAGGTCGATGCAAAATGAAATCCCGCCACGGTATTGAGCGAGGTGCTCAATGGAGAGCCGCAGCCGACGCGGGCCAGAAGGCCCAAGCATCAGCCAGTTGGCTCCCTGTGGAAAATATTGATCCGGCAACGAGGCGCTAAACTCCTCGTAGTCGGTGCGGAAGTCCTGCATGTTGACCCGCGACTTGGGCACGCCTGTCGTGCCGCCTGTTTCAAAAACATAGGCTGGCTTGTCGGCAAATCCCTGCGGCACCCAGCGTCGCACGGGCCCTCCTCGCAGCCACTCATCTTCAAACGGAGGAAACTTTTTCAGATCCTCGTAGTTTTTGATGGCTGTGAGCGGATCAAAGGGCAGATTCTTGGCGTACTCCAGCCAAAAAGGGCAACCGGTGGAGGGATGGAAGTGCCATGCCATGATCTCGACGGTGTGAGCATCGAGCTGCTCGTGGGCTCTGGCAATCGCGGTCGGATCGGCGACGGCAAAGACCGGCTCGGCAATCGCAGTCGCGGCGGGCTGCGTGGCCGGTGGGTCGGAGGGCATGAAGCAGATTTTCCTAGATGAGGTTTTCTAAAGAACGAGAAATTACGACGGCGTTTCGGCAGCCGGCGGTTGGCTACCGAGCTGGGCGAAGAGTTGTAACACGCCGTTGAAGTGGGCGAGGCGGGGGCCGTGGCGGTCGATAAATTCACCAAGAGCATATTCACTATCGACAAAATCTTCGGCATTCTCAATGGCATCTCGGGCAATGCTGCCCAGAAATTCCGTGTGCACCCCTGCCAGCGATTCGGCCGCTTGTCGGCAGGAGTTGGCAAGCTCTGGATTGGTATCTTTCCAGGCCTTGAGTTCAGCGGCCCGCTGCCTGGCCTGCAGGGATACTTGATTGACCAACTCCGCGAGCAGTTCGCAGGAGCGGTGTTGCAGCACGACCATATCTCGCAGCAGCAGATTGGTCTGTGAGGTTTGATCGGCTGGAACGGTCATCCCTCCAGAGCCGTGTGGGGCAACCGTGCCAGAGGAGATGTCAATTTGCGTAAAGACCGTTGGGATTTCATTCATAAGTTTACTCGTTAGATGCGGGTCGTCAGACAGGACCACTCTATCGTAGGCAGAAAGGCCAGGAGTTTCCACGCCGCAGAGATTTCCGTCCGTTTTTTCTTCGTGGCCGTCAAAGTTCCCCCAGTGTGATGTTTGCGCTTCTGGCCACGCATGCGGTGATAGTGGCTCAGGGCTGGGCTCAAGTGTTTTGGCGACAAAGCCCGATGGAGGGTTGATTGGGGCGGGCAGCGTAGCCAGCGATTGAGTCCAGCCAAGAGTGACCATTTTTGGAGCCATTGCAGCGTATGGAGCGACTCACCGGCGAACTGCCAGAAGGACTAGCATTTGGGTTTCTGACCGCTATCGATTCGCCGTCGCACGGCCTCTTCGGCGGCTATCTTGTGGTCGATCTGACCGGTCGGCCTCTGGAGTTTCACTGCACAGCTCCCGTCAAAGTTTCGCGGGCCCAACAGATCCTTTACGGCTCCACGCTCCAGAATCATTTGCACGGCCAACAGATCGGCGCGTGCCTGTTGGCCGAGAGCACGCTGAAGCCGCAGATCGTGCTCACCGATTTAGAATCGATGCTGCATGTGCGGTTGCACACAAAGCTGCCCGTGGCACTGGTCAGGCGTCCGGAAGCGACGGCCAGCGGAGGCGATTTTATGATCGGCCACAATCGCATCGGTTCAACCACAACAGACGCTAGCCAGGAGACGATCCTGCATGAAAAACTGGCAGCCTTGGTGGCGTCGGTGGACCTCTGCGAACCGTTTGACCGCATTCGCGCTGCGATCGACGAAGCGCAGCGACACTCGATGTGAAATGAAACTGACACAGCCCAGCGGAACGACTGATGCTCGATGGTCGCGCGGGGTCTGACTGGGATCGCCGAGGAGGAGAGCAGAGCATGGATGAGGTTGGGGGACGAAATCCGCCAGAGACCAGACAGCTTCCTAGAGCAGCGGATGGCCCCGGCTGTCGGCTGCTGCGATCGTGGCAGAGGGCCGAGTTTATTTTACCGGCGGTGCGGCCGCTTTTCCGGATTGATCTCCGAATGACGCAGCCACGGACACTGCAAATTCCGATCGACCATGCGCATCCGAGCGTTTTGAAAGTGCCGCTTCTGGAAGGCCGGTTGAAAGTCAGTAGTTTTCACTTCCAGCGTTCACTCACCGCCACGAGCTTGCAAAAGCCACCTGCCAGCGTCACTCGCCCGCAGGCTGCTGCGCCGCTAGTGATCACGGCTGGGCCAATGCCTTTACAAGCGAATCAGCCAGCTCAACCGGCTTATCCTGCGGCCGTCAAGCAGACGCGGATCGCGCCGCCGGGCGATGTCGTTAAACTCTCGGAGCGATTTTTCTTTCTGCTTCAGCCCAATCTCGAAACGCTTCTGCACACCAGCAATCTGGAGTTTCCCCGCCAGCCGTTCCCCTTTCAGTTTGACGGCATGGCATTTCTCACGCCCCGGCACGGAGCAATCCTTGCCGACGAGATGGGCCTCGGCAAATCGATGCAGGCTATTTCGTCACTGCGACTGCTGTTGCGAACGGGCGCAGCCAGACGAGTGCTTATCGTTTGCCCCAAGGGGCTCGTCTCCAACTGGGTGCGAGAGTTGGCCGACTGGGCCCCGGAACTCCTCGTTGCCGTTGTCGAAGGGGATCCGCAGCGGCGGCGGTGGCAGTGGTCGCTGGCCGATGTGCCGGTGAAGATCGCCAACTACGAAGTCGTGGTACGAGATCGTGACCTTCTGGCTGAACTGGGACTGTCGTTTGACCTGGCCGTTCTGGATGAAGCCCAGCGGATTAAAAATCGCTCCAGCCACACCAGTCAGGCGGTGCGGGCTATCAAGCGCAAACGCAGTTGGGCTCTGACGGGCACTCCGGTGGAAAACAGCGCCGAGGATCTCGTTGGGATCTTTGAGTTTGTGGCACCGGGACACCTCAACGATCAAATGTCGCCACGAGCGATGGGTGCGGCGGCCGTCGACCATGTGCTGCGGCGCACAAAGGACCGCGTGCTCAAAGACCTTCCGCCGCGCATGAACCGCGACGAGCGGATCGAACTGACGGGTGAGCAGCGGGAAACGTACCGCCGCGCCGAAGAAGATGGTGTGCTCAGGCTCTCCAGCCTTGGGCGGGAAGCGACGATCCAGCATGTCTTTGAACTGGTGTTGCGGCTCAAGCAAATCTGCAACTTCGACACAGCCACCGGTGAAAGCGCCAAGCTTGAATGCCTGGAAGCCGAACTCGATGAGATTCATGCCAGCGGCCGCAAGTCGCTCGTTTTCAGCCAATGGGTCGAAACCATCGGCCGCTTGCGGGGTAAGCTTTCCCGGTTTGGGGCGATTGAATACCACGGCGGCATGTCAACAGCGGCCCGCGACGCGGCCATTGAGAAATTCAAAACAGATCCCAAGCACTCCGTCCTGCTGCTCTCTTACGGGGCCGGTGCGGTCGGCTTAAACCTGCAGTTCTCGCAGTATGTTTTTCTGTTTGATCGGTGGTGGAATCCAGCCATTGAAGATCAGGCAATCAACCGCGCCCACAGGATTGGCGCCGTGGGCGCCGTCACCGTGACACGGTTTCTTTCAGTTGACACGATTGAAGAACGCATCGATGAAGTGCTGCGGTGCAAACGTGACCTTTCCGATGCCATTCTCTCGCAGGCTGAAGCCACGCCCGGCAGTGGCTTAACGCAGGAAGACATCTTCTCTCTCTTCAAGCTCAAGCCTCCGCGGCTCACGCAGCCCACGATTGAAGCAGCGGCCTAGCGTTTATATGCGTTGCGGGTGGATGCGGGGCTGCGCGCCTAAGGCTACGCGGTTGATTGCCGCCAGAAAGGCTTTTGCAGAGGCTTCCAGAGAGTCCGTGGAAACACCCCGGCCGCGGTGGATCTGTCGGCATTGATCAGCATCGATCGTCTCTAATTCAACAGTCACTTCTGCCTGAGCATCCTTGCCGACAGTGACGGCTTGGACGCGGAAATCGCGACAAACAGTCGTGATCCCCGTGAGCTTCTCAAGGGCCAGAAAAATCCCATCGATGGGGCCGTCGCCGGCGTTCACTTCAACCATTTTTTCTTCGCCGCCCTGCAACACGCGCAGTGTCACCAGAGGTGCTTGACCACTGGCGCAACTGACGCGGTAGCCCACAAACGAAAACCGTTCGGGGAGGTTTGCAAATTGATCCTCACAGAGCGCCGCAATGTCGCCATCGTAGATTTCCTTTTTGCGATCGGCTAGGATTTTAAAACGATCAAAGAGCGTCTGCAATCGCTCTGCGGTGAGGTTGTATCCCAAAGCCAAGGCGCGATTCGCCAGAGCTGCGCGGCCGCTGTGCTTGCCGAGAACCAGATCAGTGTGCTCAAGCCCCACATCCTCTGGACGCATGATTTCGTAGGTGCGGCGTTCCTTCAACATGCCGTCTTGATGGATGCCTGCTTCGTGGGCAAAGGCGTTGCGGCCCACGATCGCCTTGTTGCGAGGCACTTGAATGCCGGTGATGTTGGCGACGATTCGACTGGTAGGAACGAGCTTTTGCGTCACGATCCGCGTCGCGCAATTGTAATGATCGTAGCGCGTCCGCAGCGCCATCACGACTTCCTCCAACGAGCAGTTGCCGGCTCTCTCCCCTAGGCCATTGATGGTGCACTCAATCTGTCCGGCCCCGGCCTCGACCGCGGCCAGACTATTAGCCACAGCCAACCCTAAGTCGTCGTGGCAATGCACGCTGATCACGGCGCGGTCGATTCCGCGCACCCGCTCCTTGAGGCTGGCGATGACAGCGTGCATTTGCATCGGCGTGGCATAGCCGACGGTGTCTGGAATGTTGACCGTCGTCGCACCGGCATCGATCACCGCCTCAACCACGCGGCAGAGAAAATCAATTTCTGTGCGGGCGGCATCTTCGGGAGAAAATTCCACATCGCCGCAAAGATTCCGTGCCCGCCGCACGCTGGCCACCGCTCGGGCCACAACTTCATCTTCGTTCATTCGCAGTTTGAACTCGCGATGGATCGAACTGGTTGCCAGAAAGACATGGATCCTCGGTTGCTGTGCATGCTTGAGTGCCTCCCACGCGCGATCGATGTCGGCGTCGTTGCAGCGGGCCAAGCCACAGATGCTGGCCCCCGTCACGGTTTGTGAAATTTCCTGCACACTTGCAAAATCGCCGGGCGATGCGATTGGGAAACCGGCCTCGATGATGTCTACGCCAAGAGATACAAGGGCCTGCGCGACCTCCATTTTTTCAGTCAGATTCATGCTCGCACCGGGCGACTGTTCGCCATCGCGGAGCGTCGTGTCAAAAATACGGATCGTGCGAGGTGATTTCATAACGGGAGTCGAATCGTTCGTGTCAGGAAGTTATGGAGCAGCCGAGAGCAGGGAAGAGGACAGATTGATCGTAACCGCAACGGCGGTGCAATGGCATCGAGCAGCGGCTTTTTACTCTATCCAAGTAGCCTTTTAGACTCCAGCCTGTGTAGACTTGAGTTCGGCCTGGCTTCGGCTGTTGGCAGCGGCGCTACTCCAGAGAGCCTTTTGAATGTCAACCCTTCTTTCATCCAAAACCACTGAGTCCGAGACTCGGCCGTTGCCGCATGGGTCCCAGGTGAACAGGCCAAAAATCCACTCGCCGACCGGCGTGGGTGCTCTTGGCGTTTTGGCGATTGGCATATCGGCGCTTGGCCGCCGCCTTGCGGGGGCTAGCTTTTTGGTCATCGGAGTCGCAGCCTGGTGGTGGCTGGCAACCCATCATTTTGGAACTCTTGATCACGGCGATCAAATCCCTGCCGCTCCCTTCCCAAACGCGGCCAGTGTGGCAGCACTGACGAGCGGCACCAAAGATGTGGTCACTCTCTCTGCCACCTCCCAGGCCGCTGCCGAAATCGGTCTGGCGACCGTTGAGATGCGACCCCTTCGGGATCATATCACTGTGCCAGGTCGGCTCGATTACGACGCTCGTTGTCGGCTCGACTACGCTTCGCCTGTCGACGGCATTGTCTCAAAAGTGTTTGTCGATGTGCGGCAAAAAGTCGCCAAGGGGGATTCTCTGGCGGAGGTGTCAAGTCCTGAGGTCGGCAGTGCTCGAGACGATGTGCGGAAGCGCGAAGATATTCGCGAGATTGAAAAGAAGGCAGCAGCCTGGACGCTGACGATTGCGGAGAATGTCAACGATCTGCTCACCATGCTAGCCAGCCATCCACCGCTCGAAAAAGTGGAGCCGCAATTTGCGAAACGCATTTTAGGAGCGTATCGCGAAAAGATTCTCAGTGGCTATTCGCGACTGCGTTATGTTGAGAAGGTGAATACGAGCACCCAGCAGCTCAGCGAGGGCGGCGTGCTTTCGGGCCGCATCATCGAGGAACGCATCAGCAATCTGGAGGTTGCCAAGGCCAACTTTATCGCGGCCTGCGAGGAAGCCAAGTTTCTCACACAGCAGGAGAGCGATCGCGCCCAGGCTGCGCTTGAGCAGGCCGATCGCCTGGTGCGCATCTCTCAGGAAAACCTGCGAATGCTCGTGGGCAGCCGTCTGGGCGACGAATCGGAAGTGATCGCGGTGGGAGCAGAACTCCCGCCAGACAGTTCTGGTGATATCTACGCGATCAGTTCGCTGATTCTGCGGACCCCCTTTGATGGATTGGTGGAGGATGTTTTTGTCGTGCGGGGCGAACGCGTGCGGGCTGGCGATAAACTTTTTGTAGTCGCCGACACAAACACTCTCTGGGTGCGAGCGCAGATTCACGAACGCCAGTGGACTGCCGTTGAGGTCTCGGAGGGGCAGTCGGTGCGAGTGACTGTTCCAGGGGCGGAGGTGCATCAGGCCATGGCACGCATCAACCATGTTGGCGCTGTCGTCGAGGCCGATTCACGGAGCGTCCCGCTGGTAGCCGAACTCGATAACGATGATGCCCACTACAAGCCCGGAATGTTTGTCTGGGTTGAGCTGCCGCAAGGAGAGATTCGCGAGGCTTTGTCTGTGCCGGCTTCAGCCGTCATGCATCACGAGGCCAAAGCGTTTGTCTTTGTCGCTGAGGGAGAGAATCGATTTCGTCGCCATGACATCCAGACAGGAATCGAAAGCGGCGACTACATCGAGGTGCAAAGCGGCCTGAAAGAAGGACAAAAAGTGGTCACTGAAGGAGCCTTTATTCTCAAGAGTGAACTGCTCCTCGAGGGAGATCAGGACGGAAACGGCATTTCAGTCGCCGCGCCGGTCCAATCACAAGCCAAAGCACAAGCCATTGACCAACGGCAATCTCTGCCGCCTAAACCCCTGCCACCGAACAGTTGAAAGTCGAGTTGGCTGATGCTTTCAGGTGTTATTGAGTGGTCGCTGGCCAATCGTGTGATGGTGTTGGCTCTGTTTGTAATGATGGGCATTGGCGGCCTCTTTTCCGCCACGCAGATTCCTATCGATGCCGTTCCCGACCTTGTCAATATCCAAGTGCAGGTCGTGACTGAGGCCGGCACTCTCTCGCCGCTGGAGGTGGAGCGATACATCACCTACCCGGTTGAATTGGCTGTCAGCGGCCTGCCCAATGTGGAAGAAATTCGCAGCGTATCTCGGTTTGGCATCTCTTTGGTGACGATCGTGTTTCGCGAAGGAACGGATATTTTTCGCGCCCGCCAACTCATTTCAGAACGGCTGCCCGAGGCAAAAAGCAGAATGGCACTGGGCCACGGCGATCCGCAACTCGGCACGCTCAGCACGGCCCTCGGTGAGATTTTGCAGTTTGAAGTGAAGGGCGCACATCGGAGTTTGATGGACTTGCGCAGCCTCTTGGAATGGGATATTGCGCCCCTCATGCGAGAAGTCTCCGGAGTGACCGACATCAACAGCCACGGCGGCTACGCCAAGAGTTACTCCGTGTTGGTTGATCCCGACAGGATGGCCTCGCAGGGCATATCGCTGGGCGAGGTGCTTGCGGCGCTAGAACGCAACAACTCCAGTACGGGCGGCGGTTACTTTGTCAAAAACGGAGAACAGCGATTTATTCGCGGTCAGGCACTGCTGGGAAGCGCTGCTGAGATTGAGCAAGTCGTTGTTCGCAGCCCGCCCGGCGGAGTGCCGGTGCTCATTCGCAATATTGGCGAAGTCACGATTGCGCCGCTGGTGCGGCAGGGAGCGGCGACGCGGGACGGTCGCGGGGAAGTCGTCACCGGCATGGTGATGATGATCCGTGGAGAAAATAGCCGCCGTGTGGTCGAGGCAGCCAAGCAAAAACTGGAAGCCATCCGAGGCACGCTGCCGCCGGGTGTCGAATTGGAGATTCTTTACGACCGTTCCGAACTGATCGCCCGCACACTCGATACGGTGCTCCACAATCTGGCTGAGGGCGGGTTACTGGTCGTCGGCGTGCTGCTATTGCTCCTAGGGAATGTGCGGGCCGGATTGATTGTCTCACTGGCAATTCCGTTCTCGATGCTGTTTGCCGCTAATTTAATGTGGGCCACGGGCATTTCCGCCAGCCTGATGAGTTTGGGCGCCATCGACTTTGGACTTGTGGTCGATAGCTCGGTGATCATGGTGGAAAACTGCGTGCGGCGACTCGGAACGGCCCAGCCATCGGAATCAAAACTCGCAATCGTGCGCGATGCGGCGATCGAGGTTCGCGGGCCGACCATGTTTGGCGAACTGATTATTGCCATCGTCTATTTGCCGATCTTGTTTTTAGAGGGCACCGAAGGCAAGCTCTTTCGGCCGATGGCTCTGACGGTGCTGTTTGCCTTGGCCGGATCGCTGGTCATTTCGCTGACGCTGATGCCCGTGCTGGCGGCAACAGTGCTCTCTCGGGAGCAAGAACGCGAACCGCTTTTGATGCGGCTCTTCCAGAGGCTGTACCAACCGCTGGCCCGCTTGGCCGTCTATCATCCAGTGCTTGTCTCGTTTTGCGCGATAGGACTCGTGGCGGCCAGCGTGCCGGTGGCGCTCAATCTTGGCGCGGAGTTTATGCCCCGACTCGATGAGGGCGACATCCTGATTGAGGTCAATCGACTGCCAAGTGCCACGCTCGAAGATTCTGTGCCGCTGACAACGCGGATCGAAACATACCTCAAGGCATTCCCAGAAGTTCGTACCGTTTTTTGTAAAACTGGACGGCCGGAGATCGCCAACGACATCATGGGCGTGCAGCAAACCGATGTCTGGGTGATGCTGAAGCCCCCCAACCAGTGGCCTGTCCACATCTCTCACGATCACCTCGTTGAACGCATGTCGGCAACGCTTTCCGCTGGCGTGCCGGGGGCCACTTTCAGTTACAGCCAGCCGATTGAAATGCGGGTCGACGAACTGGTGGCTGGCGTTAAAGCAGATGTTGCAGTGCTGGTCTACGGCGACGATCTCGATCGGCTGGGAAATCTGGGCAAGCAGATCGAGGGCGTGCTGCGCGCTCTGCCTGGTGCGGTTGATGTGCGCGCCGATTGGCAGGCCAATGTGCCGACCATGCGGATCGATGCTCGGCCTGATCAGCTTGCGCGACACGCGATCGATGGGATTGAAGTGATGCGCACTGTGTCGGCAATGGGTGGGATACAGACAGGCCTTGTCTTCGAGGGTCGGCCACGATTTCCGCTGGTGGTAAAGTTTCCAAAAGATTGGCGGGAGAACGAGAACCTTGTGCCACAGATTCCAGTTGGCTCGGTGGGTGGACGGCCAGTGCCGCTGGGTGAATTGGCTGACATTCGCATGGAGGAAAGCCCGCCGTCGATCGAACACGAAAACTCGCGGCGACGTACGTATGTTTCGGCCAACGTCCGGGGCCGCGATGTGGCCAGCTTTGTGCAAGACGCCAAGCGGGCCATCGCTGAACAGGTGCAATTGCCGGTTGGCTATTCGATTGGCTGGGGTGGCGATTTCGAAAACCTGCTCTCTGCCAGTCGCCGGTTAGCCCTGATCACGCCGGTCGTGTTGGGATTGATCGCGATGCTGCTCTACGCAAGTTTTAATTCGTTCAGACTGGCCGCACTGATCTTTTTTGCCGTGCCTGTAGCAGCCTCCGGTGGAATTGCCGCATTGGCCCTGCGAGGCATGCCCTTTTCAATTGCCGCGGGCGTAGGGTTTGTTGCGCTGTTTGGCGTGGCAGTGCTCAACGGCTTGGTCTGGGTGGCGGGGGCTGAGCACGCTCGACAAAGCGGCCTCTCGGCTCGCGAGGCGGCGATTGTCACGGCCCAAATACGCATTCGACCGGTGCTGATGACGGCGCTGGTAGCGAGTTTAGGTTTTCTGCCGATGGCGCTGGCCACCAGCGCCGGAGCCGAGATTCAGCGGCCACTCGCGACGGTTGTGATCGGTGGTCTGCTCACAGCCACGCTGCTGACGGCATTTGTTGTGCCAGCGATTTATCCGTGGTTTGCCCCTTTATCCAAAGAGCCACTCAGCCAGCCAAGCCTGTAACCTGAACTCACAACGAAGTCCATCCCTGTCAACCTATAGCCCCAGACTCACAGACTATGACGCTCCGAGAATTTCAGTCGTTGATTCGAAAGATGTATCACGAGAAAGACGCTGCTCGAGGCGTCGAGGGCACATTCATGTGGCTCTCGGAGGAAATTGGAGAACTCGCCGCCGCCCTGCGCAGTGGCACACACGAAGAGCAGGCGCTTGAATTTGCCGATGTGCTGGCATGGCTGGTGACGATTGCCAATGTGGTGGATGTTGATTTGGAAGCGGCGGTGGCAAAAAAATACGGCGGGGGCTGTCCCGGCTGTGGAGCGCTCGCCTGCACCTGTCCTGATGCGGAGAAGCCATGAGCGGCCAAGGATCGCGACAACGCTTCACGCCACTGTGTTTGCTCACGATGGTTCTTCTTGTGGGCATCAGCCTGACGAACAATTGGATTGTGTGCGTGGCACTCGCTGCCAATCCAGCATTGAGCGGTGCCGAGGTGAGCGTGGGTTTTGCTGGTGTTTACCGCACTGGTTCGTGGACGCCGCTGGTGGTTTCGATTCCACCAGTCAGCTCTGTCGATTCAAGCGGCGAATGGTCGGCAGCCAGCCCGTTGCTCCACGCGTGGGTTGAAGATCCAGACGGCCAGTATCTGCGTTCGCCACCGACGCAGATCACCGTCGCCGCCGATGGCAGTCGCAGCGCGCATTTTTGTCTGCGTTTTGGTCGTCCAACGGCTCGCGTGCTCATAGAACAATCCCCTTACGAGCCTGTTTTGCACCCCCTTCCGCCACCGATTGATTCAACACAACGGGTGCTTCTGGTTGTGGGCGATCTGCCCAGTGCGGAGCGAGCGGGCCGCTTGCTGTCGCAAGAGGATGGCTCCCGCCCGCGCGTGGTCGCCATCACAAAGTCGGCCAGTGATTCAATGCAGCAGCGACTGCCGCTGGGCCGCAGCCCACGCGACTTTGATGGGGCCGATGCGATCATTGTCTGCGGACAGTCGGCGCAGTGGCTGGATGCCCACACGCTCGCGGGCATCGACGGCTGGGTGCGGCGCGGTGGCCGACTTGTTTTCTGTGCTGGAGCAAGTGCCCAGCAGATCGGACAGCAGGCCGAAAAGAGCAGGAAAATTCTGGCCGACTGGTTGCCAGGGCCGATTGCAAAAATGCTGCCGCTGCGACGGATGAGTGCGATTGAAACCTATGCGAGGGCTAGTCGACCGCTTGAAAAAAACGCGACCGCCGGCTTGGAGGTGCCACTCTTGGCAAATGCCCGCACGCTGTCGGGATCGATTGAAGCCTATGAAGGCAGTTCGCCGGCAGACCTGCCGCTGGTTGTGCGCCGCGCGTACGGCTTCGGCACGCTTACATGGATCGGCATAGACATCGATCAGGGGGCATTTCGTCATTGGCAGGGCACAGACACGCTGGTGGTTGAATTGCTCGGAGGTCGCTCGGAGGCCCGTCAGTTGGGCAGGGCAGGGGAGACCCTCCGCGGCAGGCTCGATCTGGCTGGGCAACTTCGTACGGCCGTCGATCAGTTTCCTAATCTGCGGGCTGTGCCATTTGAAATCATCGCCGGATTGGGGATTCTCTATGTAGCGACGCTCTATCCGCTCGACTGGTGGCTCGTGTCGCGAGGAATGAAGCGGCCGTGGCTGGCGTGGCTGACGCTGCCAGGAATTGTGGTTGCTGCCTGCGGCGTAGCGTGGGGAACTGCCCAGCACTATAAAGGCGACCAGTGGCAGTCGTCTCGCGCCGACCTGCTCGACATTGACCTGACGCAGCGGCTTGTTCGGGGCATTTCCTATGCGGGAGTGTGGTCGCCTCTGAATGCGCTGCTGGATGTTTCGGCCCAGCCGACGAACCTACCTGAGTTATCAGGTCCGGCCGATGTTGGCATCTCGTGGTATGGCACCGCTGGCCGAGGCATTGGTGCGACCGACGCGCCGCTCCCCCATCCGTCACTGGCGACAACTAACTACACCTATGGAGCCTCGCTTGAAGCAATCGATTCGGTTCCTATTGCGGCTTCGTCGAGTCGATTGTTTGAGGCAGAGTGGTCGGCCACTGCTGCTGATGCTCCCCTCGCGGCCGCGCTCAGTCGCGATGCGCAAAGCACGCTGCGTGGATCGCTGACAAGCCAATTGCCATTTCCACTGCACGAGTGCCTGCTGCTGCATGCTGGCTGGATCTACGACGTGGGGCTTTTAGAGCCAGGCGGCTGCTACCAGCCGGCACTTGGTCGTGGCCCCCGTTCGCTGGCCGGAGCATTGACGCGACGCACCGCCAACAAAGATCGCGATTTTTCTGTCCGCTGGGATACCGAGGATCGCGACATTGATCGCATCTTGGAAGTGGCTGGCTTTCATGCCGCTGCCGGCGGCAGTGCGTACACTTCGCTCGAGGCTGGCCGACTCGGTCGATTCGATCTTTCCGGCCTGCTTGAAATTGATCGCGCCGTACTCGTTGGAAAAGGCCCCTCTGGCACCGCTTGGGCAATCGAATCACAGGCCAGAGAAGCGGCCCGAGCGGCCAATTCATCGTCAGCGGGCCGACAACAAAACCCATCTTTAGCCCCGGCTCTCACCGCTTCGCTTTGGCGGATAGTGATTCCGCTCGACAACCGCGCCGCTGCACCTTCAACTGATGCAGCGAGCCACGAGCCCCATCTGCCGATGAGTCAACCGCCCAGACTTAAAAACTTTTCCCATGATTGAAACAGTAGATCTGACCAAAAAATACGGCGACTTCTTTGCGCTTGAGTCGCTCGACTTAAAGCTTGAAAAAGGAGATCTGCTCGGCTTCATTGGCCCCAACGGGGCAGGCAAGACCACGACGATCCGGATTCTCTCGACGCTTTTAGCGCCGACCTGGGGTGAGGCCTATGTCTGCGGGTATTCGATCTACACCCATCCTCGCGACATCCGCCGCGCGATCGGCTACATGCCCGACATCTTTGGCGTTTACGACGACATGCGGGTGATTGAGTATCTGGAGTTTTTCGCCGCCGCCTATCGGATCAACGGCAGCCAGCGTCGGCGGGTCGCAGAGCGGTCTCTCGAACTGGTCGATCTGACCGTCAAGCGAGACGAACTGGTGACGAGTCTCTCGCGGGGCATGACACAGCGACTCGGACTCGCCCGCGTGCTGCTCCATGATCCACAGGTGCTCTTGCTCGACGAACCGGCCAGCGGTCTTGATCCACGCGCACGGATCGAAATGCGAGGGCTTCTCCGTCGCCTGCAGGGCTTGGGAAAAACAATTCTGGTGTCGAGTCATATTTTGCCGGAGTTGGCCGACATCTGTAACCGCGTCGGCATTATTGAATACGGTCGGCTTTTGGCCTGTGGCAATGTGCAAGACCTGCTGGCACAGGTGCGCGGTCGACTGGTCATTCGGCTGCGGGTGGCGGGGCCTGTCGAGCCGGCTGCTGAGGCCCTTGAGAAATGTCAGGAAGCTGATCGAGTCACTGTGCGCAACGGAGAGATTCTCGTGGCCATCGCCGATGGCGTCAGCGACTACTCGCCGCTAGCGGCGCGGTTGATCGCCGAAGGCCACCACCTCTTGAGCATGCAAGAGCAGGAAGTCAATCTGGAGACAGCCTTCCTCGAACTCACCAAGGGAGCCCTTGGTCGGCCAGCGGAGCCTGCGGAGGGCACCGCTGGAAAGTCGGCTGCGGTCAGCACAGAGAATCTGCCGGGACTGGCCACGCGTGTGGCAAGCGTGGCAGATGCCGCGAGCGGTGGTCGGAAGAGTCTGGAGGTACGATGAAAGACAGCAGCATGAGCGGCACGCAAGCGATGAGCAGCCCGCTGCAGCGTTTCTTGAGAGCGACGCTTTGCATGCTCTGCGGCATAGCTGTTTGGGCGGTTATGGCGGTGGCGGTTGCCGTTGGGCCGCAGCCAGATTCGCCGGAACAGGCCCGTGAACGGATGGTGCGGGAAGACATCGCCGCTGGCGGCGTCAGTGATCCTCGGGTTCTGGAGAGCATGCGCACGACGCTGCGGCATGAGTTTGTGCCAGGCCCGCAGCGTTCCTTAGCCTACTATGACATGGCGTTACCGATTGGCGAATCGCAGACAATCTCGGGGGCGTTTGTCGTTGCCTACATGACGGAAAAACTAGAGCCACAGTCGACCGACCGCGTTTTAGAAATCGGCACCGGCAGCGGCTACCAAGCCGCCGTGCTCTCGCCGTTGGTGGAGACGGTCTACTCCATTGAAATCAATCGACCGTTGGGCGAAAAAGCAGCCCGCACGCTCAACCGCCTCGGCTACCGCAATGTGATCACGAAGGTGGACGATGGATTTTTGGGTTGGCCAGAGCACGCGCCGTTCGACAAGATCATCGTCACCTGCTCGCCAGAAAATATTCCCAAGCCACTGATCGAACAACTTGCCGAAGGCGGCCGGATGATCATCCCTGTGGGTGAACGCTTTGAGCAGACACTCGTTTTGCTCAGCAAGCGCAACGGTGAAATGATCAAGGAGTCGCTTCTACCAAGCCTGTTTGTGCCGATGACAGGCGCGGCCGAAGACGCTCGTCGGATCCAGCCAGACGGCACGCACCCCGCACTGCACAACGGTGGCTTTGAAGAGGTGCTGCCTGATTCGCAGATTCCCACGGCATGGTATTACGGCAGGCAGATGGAATTGGCCGAGGGCGATGATGCCCAGCAGGGCACCCGCTACCTGCGATTGGAAAACAGCCAACCGGGGCGACCGGCACAGGTCTTTCAAGGCTTTCCAATTGACGGAAAAATGATCGGCCGACTCAAGATTGAACTTTCCTTGCGAGGCGAAGGGATTCGCGAGGGCTTAACGGCCGACGCGGTGCCGGCGATCGTGGTGCGTTTTTTTGACCAACAGCGCAGCCGTTCAGCGCAGGCTCACGTGGGGCCTTGGCGAGGCACATTTGCCTGGAAGCGAGTTGATGGCGTGGTGAGTGTGCCGAGTTGGACTCGCGAGGCGATTCTTCAAATCGGAATGCTCGGAGCTACCGGCCGCTTTGAAGTGGACGATGTGCGAATCGATCCGATCGGGCGATAAACACAGCGAGGACAAAGCGTTCCGCCATGGAGCCAGAATGCGTTGCCAGAAGGCCATTTCCGCAATTGAAAAGCCCATAAAACAGTCGAAAAGCAATGTTTTTAAGGTTTCAATGCCGTCATGCCGCAAACTCGACGCATTTTGCCCATTCTGCTTGCTTTGCAAAATCCCCCAACTATCCTTGAGCCATACGCGGCTGTGACTCTCTGAAATTGGTTCAGGGTTTTTCATGGCTCGACCTCAAAAAATGTTACGGGAGTTCGCCTGAGATGCTGGTCCATCGCTGCTGGTTTAAGATTGCAAAAATTGTCACGGTTCTGGCGGTCGCGGCGACAGCCTGCGACGCACAGGCGGGTTGGAATCACCGCAACCGAGCTGCAGGTGGCTCGGCCGGTAGTTCTGGCGGCTCATCCGGCGGTAGCTCTGGCGGTAGCTCTGGCGGTAGCTCTGGCGGTAGCTCTGGCGGCTCATCTGGCGGCTCATCTGGCGGCTCATCTGGCGGCTCATCTGGCGGCTCATCTGGCGGTAGCTACAGCACGACGGCCTCTTACGGCTCGGGTGGTAGTCACGGCTCTCGCCACGCCATGCGGGCGTCGCGTCAGGCAATGCACTCGAGCCACGGTTCGTCCGGTGGCAGCTCGGGTGGTTCGTCCGGTGGCAGCTCGGGCGGTTCCTACGGTGGCTACGCCTCGCCGGCCTACAGCAGCGGCTACGCGCCGATGTCGGGCATGAGTTCCAGCATGCCTGTCGAGTCATATCGCGTGATCAGCGATGTGCCGACTGCCACTGCCACGGAAGTGATTGATGCTCCCAAGGCAGCGGCACCTGCGGCCACCGATGGCACAATGCTCGACATGCGGCTGCCGGCAGATGCGGCGATGTTGATCGTTGAACTGCCTGCCAATGGCAGTATCTTTGTCAACGGGGTCAAGACATCGGCCACCGGCAGTGTGCGTCGTTTTGTCTCGCGTGGGCTTGTCAAAGGCAAGGACTATGAGTTTGTTGTGCGGATGATGGTCAAGCGTGACGGTGCGATCAGCGAAGAGACAAAGGTTGTCTCGCTGTCGGCCGGCAATCGTGCGGCTGTATCGTTCAACACAACCGACGTAATCGCTGAGCTCCAGATTCCTGGAATCGATGCGGTGCACAAGACGAGCCTGACGCTCCATGTTCCGGCCGATGCAAAGGTTTGGCTGGCGGGCAACGAGACCGCTTCCACTGGCGAAACACGCCAGTTTGAAACGATGACTCTCCGCGATGGTCAGGCTTGGAAGGGCTACGAAATCCGTGTGGCTGCAATCGTGAACGGCCGCGAAGAAACAGTTTCAAAGGTCATCGACTTAGTGGCCGGTGGAGTGGTAGAGCTATCTCTCGATCCCACACATCGCACGGCTTCGGCCGACGTATCGGTTGCCGTTCGCTAGTGCATGACTGATTCTTAAAAGCAGACATTCCCGCGCGGCCAAAAGTGGCCGCGCGGGATTTTTTTGAGTGCAGCATTGGAATGTGAGGGGGTGCTAGAAATGCGATGGAATGGAAAAGGGATGAGATGCTAGAGTGGTGGCAAAGCAGAGCCCCTCAACACCCACACCCTTCCACGAGTTTGCGATGCCAGCTGTCGCATCACGCAGCACCCCTCCACGAGCGATGCCGTGGTCGGTTGCCGCAAGAGCTGTTCTCTCGCTGGCACTGTGCTTCTATTTTTCCGCCGTAGTGCTTGCTCCTTTGGCAGGCCCTCCTCCGGCGAGTGAACTGGCAAACTGGTTGATCCAACCATTTCGACCATTCATCGGCGGGCTCTACTTGGGTCACGGCTACCGTTTTTTTGCCCCCGATCCCGGCCCGGGCCATTCGATTCGTTGGTCGATGCAACTCTCTGACGGCAGTCCGCTCAAGGGCTCGATTCCCGATCCCACCAGCGACTGGCCACGGTTGCTCTACCACCGCCGGTTTATGGTCAGCGAGAAGATTGCGGCCTTCGTGCCGATGTCCGATGCACCAGAGGCAATTCGCTCCAAGGCCCGCCTGGATTGGCAACCATTGGTGAAGGGCGTGGCGGGGCATTTGCTCAAAGAGCACGGCGGCACGCAGATCACCCTGACGCTGGTGGAGCATTTCCTGCCGGCGCCAGAGGAGGTGCTGCGTTCCCAGCAGGATCCCGATCTGTTGACTCCGCTGGGTACCTACGCAATTCCCACGGATCGATCGCGATGAGCCTGACCCCACCGACCATCTCCGGCACGATCCACGCAGGCCAGGTCTGCGGCCCATGGCCACTGGAGAGTTCGTCTCGAGCAAGCGATTCTTGGGCTGCCCAGTGGCTCCATGCGTGGAACGCATTTTGGTTTGCGCCAGCCGATCCACTGCCACTGGGACTGGTGCGAATAGCAACGGGCATTCTTTTAGCTTGGTCAAGCGCGGTCTGGCTGCTCGATGCCAGCGCATTTTTTGGGACCGGCGGCTGGCTGCCCGCCGAAAATGTCTGGCGTATGAATGATCAGCCTTGGCAGTGGAGCTTGTACTTTCCTTTTTCCTCTGCGGCGGCTGTCTCCTGGGTGACGCTGATCACGCTTCTAGCGGCCGTACTGCTTGCGATTGGTCTGGCCACTCCACTGGCAGCCGCTGTGGCGTTGGTGGGATTTATTAGCGCGGCCAATAGAGCGCCGCTCAATGTTTTTGGTTTTGATGATGTGCTAGGCATGCTGCTCATTGGGCTGGTTGTTGGTCCTGCTGGGGCAGCCTGTTCAATCGATAGCCAACTCTGGCGGAGCAGGGGGGGCTGCCGCCTATCGTCTCGCGCCAATCTTGCCATCCGTTTGATTCAAGTGCACCTCTGCGTGATCTATTTTTTTTCCGGCTGCGGTAAACTCTTGGGGGCCTCTTGGTGGGAGGGGACGGCCCTCTGGGGCGCGATTGCCAATCTGCAATACCGCACGCTCGACTTGATGTGGCTGGCCGGCCATCCGTTGGTCGTCAATGGTCTCACGCTGGCCACGCTCTTCTGGGAAGTCTTGTATCCGGTGCTGATCTGGCCCAGACTCACTCGGCGGCTGGTGCTGGCCATGGCTGTGCTGGTTCACTTGGGAATCGGCCTTTCGATGGGGATGATGGAGTTTGGGCTTGTCATGCTGGTGGCGAACATGGCATTTATGCCGGCTGACACCTGCCGGAACCTGCTCTTTTTACCGGCGAAAATTCCTCCGACTGTCCCATAGTTTTATCCTTCTATCCCTTCTTTTTATCCTTCAAAGTCATGAGGTTTATCAAAGGTGCTGTTCAATGATTGACACATTAGCCGTCGTGGGAGCCACTGGAGCCGTAGGCCGAATCATCGTGGAATTGCTGCTCGCTCGGCAGTTTCCCGCCCGACAGATCAAATTGCTGGCATCGCCACGCTCAGCCGGAAAACGCATGGAAGTGGCTGGCTCGCAGTTTGATGTGGAGGTGTTGCGGCCGGAATCGTTTGAAGGCGTTGACATCGCCATTGGCAGCACGCCCGACTTAGTGGCCGCTGAGTTTGTGCCGTGGGCCGTTGAACGGGGCACGGTGGTCATTGACGAAAGCGCGTTCTACCGCATGCACCCGGATGTGCCGCTGGTGATTCCCGAGGTCAATTTCCAAGCGATTGACACTCATAAAGGCATCATCGCCAGCCCCAACTGCTCGACCACACAGATGGTGATGGTGCTCAAGCCGCTGCACGATGCCGCTCGCGTCCAACGGGTGATTGTGAGCACCTATCAGGCTGTCAGTGGTGCGGGGCTTTCGGCGTTGCGTGAATTGGAGCAGGGAACTGCCGCATGGCTAGCCAGTGCAACCGAGCCGCGATCGATTTTTGCCCATCCGATTGCGGCCAATTTGATTCCGCAGATTGGCTCGCCTCAGCCCGACGGATCGACCAGCGAAGAACTCAAGATGGTGTTTGAGACACGCAAGATTCTTGGGGACGAATCGATTGGTGTCTGTGCCACCTGCATTCGCGTGCCGGTTGCCAACAGCCATAGCGAGTCGATCCTGATTGAGACCGAACGCAAACTCACGGCAGCCGAGGCTCGCCGGCTGTTGGCTTTAGCGCCGGGCATTGTTGTCGAAGATGACCTGGAAGCGAAGCGGTATCCGCTGCCACGGGCGTGCAGTGGCCGCGACGAAGTGTTTGTGGGCCGCATTCGCGAGGATGGATCGAGTCCGAATGGAATCGCACTGTGGTGCGTCTCGGATAATCTCCGCAAGGGGGCCGCCACCAACGCAGTGCAGATCGCCGAATATCTTGCCACGCACGGCGTGCGTGCAAAACAGATCAGGGCAGGGGGCTTTCAAACGGTGTGGGCATGATGCGTACGATCTGCCTGACGCTGGCCTACGAAGGTACGCATTATGCGGGATGGCAGGTTCAGCCCAAGCAGAAAACGGTGCAGGGGACCCTCGCCGCAGCGATCCAAGGAATCAGTGGTGAAACAATCCTGCCGCAGGGTTCCAGTCGCACCGATTCGGGCGTCCATGCCCTCGGCCAGATCGCCTGCTTTACAACAACCAGCCATCTGACTGCTGCTGTCTGGGTACGGGCCCTCAATGCAACGCTGCCAAACGATATCGCTGTGCTCAATGGCCGCGAGGTGGCAGCCACATTTGATGCTGTGCGAGATGCCGTTGGCAAGCGCTACCGCTACCGCATTCACGACGCCCCTTGGCGGCCAGTGCTGCAGCGACAACTCGTCTGGCGACGGAGATCGCGGCTGGATGTGCCAGCCATGCAGGCGGCTGCAGAAGGGCTCATCGGCAAGCACGATTTCACCAGCTTTGAAACGACCCCCTCCACCCGCCTCTCAAAAGTGCGCACAATTCATGCCCTCGAGGTCTTCCGCCACTCCGGTTACGACGATGGTCCGGACGCCGAGGTCTGGGTCGAGGTCGATGGCAACGGCTTTCTTTACAACATGGTGCGGATCATTGTCGGATCGCTGGTGATGGTGGGCGTTGGCAAGAAACCGCCGGAGTGGCTCCGGGAAGTTTTAGCGGCGCAGAGTCGGCCTGTTGCCGGACCAACCGCGCCGCCCGAAGGGCTTGTATTACTGTCGATTCAAATAAAATCCTGAGCAACATTTGTCTGCGTGAGAGAAACAGCTGATGGCAAAACTTCCAGAACAACTTGGCAGCCTCAAACTCGTCAACCAGATTGGCTTGGGGAGATATTGCCAGATCTGGGAGGCGATCGATGTCACGTCGCGACAGCGAGTCGCCATAAAAGTGGTGGTGCCTGAGTCAGCCAAGGATCCCGCTCAGCGCAAACTGCTGGAACACGAGCTCAAGGTTGCCAAGTCGGTTGAGCATCCGACTATCATCCGCATCGATCGTTTTGCGGAAGAGGGCGGCCTGCCGCATCTGGTGATGGAGCTCTATCCGCATCCAAATCTCAAGCGACACATTGCCAATGGCGTCGATGCACTCTCGCCACGAGTGTCCAGGATCGTCACGGAATTATCGCTGGCCCTGAATCACCTGCATATTCGGGGCTGGGTGCACCGCGATGTGAAGCCCGACAATGTGTTGGTGGCCGCAGATGGTCAGGTGAAACTGATCGACCTCGCCATTGCCGCGCGGGCACCGGGACTTCTGGGCCGATTGTTTGGCGGCAGCGGGCCGGTGCAAGGCTCGCCGAGTTACATGTCTCCAGAACAAATTCGCGGTCAGACCGTCGATGCGCGGGCCGATATTTATTCGCTGGGCTGTGTGATCTTCGAACTCCTCGCTGGCAAGCCGCCATTCTCTGCGGTCAATTCCAACGATCTTCTCAACAAGCACATCTCAGCCACGCCGCCCTCGATCGACTCGCTTAATCGCAATGCCACTACGAGCGTCTCCAAATTGATTCGGCAGATGCTGGCCAAAAAGCCCGCCGACAGACCAGCGTCGATGCAGGAAGTCTTGAAGCAACTTAAATTGATCCGATTTTTGGAGCGGGCCATCAGCGAGTAGCCTCGCTCGTCACGCCTGGCATCGATTTCCGTCTCCGCTGGAATGGCGGTTGAAGGGGCGATTGTCTAGCCTGAACGGCGCTTTGATCAGCTAAGTCTCAATTTCGAATTGACGCAGCCCCCGCAAACTGAGAACAATCAAGGCTTGGTGTCGAGAAAGAGAACCGTTCTTATTTGAAGGTGCGAAATGTCACGCGGCCTGCATCGATTGCCACTGGAAAAGATCATTTACGAGATTGAAGACCGCATTGCGGAGCTTGAGAGTGCGCCGCTGGGGGCGCAGCAGGAAGAACTGCGGCGGCTCAAACGCGCCTTGGTCGATGCCCAAAGGAAGGTCTTCGGCAATCTGGATCCATGGCAGACGGTGGAGGTTGCCCGGCATCCCGATCGACCCAAAACCAGTGACTATCTTGGGCTGGTCTTTGACGAGTTTTTGGAACTCCACGGTGACAAGGCTTTTGGGGATGATCCTGCCATGCTGACCGGTTTTGCCAAACTCGATAACCACAAGGTGCTGGTTGTCGGTCATCAAAAGGGGAAAACCCTCGCTGAGCGGCAAGCCTGTCATTTTGGCTGTGCCCATCCGGAAGGCTATCGAAAGTCCATGGGAAAAATGCGGTTGGCGGCCAAGTATGGGTTGCCGGTAATCTGCCTGATCGATACGCCGGGAGCCTATCCGGGCGTGGGAGCCGAGGAACGTGGACAGGCACAGGTGATCGCCGATAGCATGTTCCTGATGGCGACGTTGCCTGTGCCGATCGTTTGCGTCGTCATTGGGGAAGGTGGTTCGGGCGGAGCACTCGGAATTGGGCTCGGTGACCGGGTGGCGATTTTGGAGCACGCCTACTACAGCGTGATCAGTCCGGAAGGCTGTGCCGGTATTCTGTGGAAGAGCGCCGAGTTTAAGGCCGACGCCGCCAAGGCGCTGCGGATGCGATCGCGAGACCTCAAGGAGTTTGGCGTGATCGACACCGTGATTGAGGAACCGCCCGGCGGAGCCCATCGCGATCCTCGGCAGATGGCGACTCGGCTGAAGACGTTCCTAGCCCGCACGCTGCGGGAACTCGTCCACCAGAAACCTGAGGAACTGGTGTCGGCAAGGTATGCGAAATTTCGTCGCATGGGCGTGTTCTTGGAAGAGACGGGCTGACCCGGGCGTGTTCTTGGAAAGCCACCAGCAGGCCATGCCGGCGCGAGATCGTCTCTCTCCACAACCCTCTTGCCAACGTCCGATAATGTCTCTTATGTCCGGTTTTGGCAGAGGGCAGGACTTTTGTTCGAGGCCTGTATTCTAGCGGCAAAACCGCCCTGCCCGCGTGTTTCAGGCCCGCCATGACATGGGCTTGGACTGGCGGCTGATAGCAACCCGTTTGCTATCGCGGAGGGAGAGGAGTTTGAGCGCCCATTGGAAACGCTTGTGGTGGCTCTTGAGGCAGAGCGGGCGGGGATGAAAATGCGCTGCCGGTGGATCTGGCTGCCACCGGTGGAGTGATTGGTGGAGCAAAGGGTAAAGCCGGTGATTGTGCCGCCTGTAAGACTGGCGGAGGAGTTCCCGTCTGATCTGCCCGCGGGCTAAACCAAGCAGACCCTTCCGGCAGTGCTCCGCCGGCTTGTTGGGCGCCCCCCTGCTCTGTTCCCGCCCATGCGGCCGCTGATGAGACTCCGCTCCACATCGCCTGCAGGGGCGATGGCCCACCGGCAATGGCTTGCGGCTGGGTTGTGGAAGCACCGGGAGTGCCCGCTGGTTTTTGCAACTCGGCTTCAAATTGTTTGACAAACGGGTCGACCGTGTCGTGAATATCTTTTGGCAGGTAGGTGTCGGCTCGCACGATCAATTCCGCAACCAGTCGCCCGCTCTTGCTCGCTACGATTTGATCCCGATAAGTGGGTATCACCGTGACGCCAAAGAATGTCACCACGATGCACAAAAGCACCCCTTTGGCGATGCCCAGCAGAAGGCCCAGTTGGTGGTCAAAGGCCGATAGGTGGACGGCGTTAATGGCCCGAGAAATCACGCGAAAGACAAGCCAGACACCGATCGATGTCGCGGCGTAAAGGGCCAGCATCGCCGCCAGTCGATTCCACGGCGCCTGTTGTCCAAAAAAGGAAGACATCGGGGCCCCGTATCGAAACGCTACGAAGGAGCTAGCGAAGATGCCGGCAATCCAGGCGATTTGCCACACAATGCCTTTGAAATAGCCGAGCACAGCAGCCCCGGCCAAGAGCCCAATCATGACCAGGTCATAGCCTTCAACAGACACGTGTGCCTCCCTTAACAGCAAGATTCATTCCGGGTCGCGAGCAGGGCTTTAAGGCCAACTCCCGCATCAAATCGCAAATTCACTCAAACGCTCGAACGGTGACGAAAGGAGTGTAGAGAGCCAAGGGCAGGCAGCGAAGAGCAAACGCAACCCGTGCCTCAAGAGACAGGCAGCAGAGGTTTGCCAGATCACCGCTCGCTACGCCTGCCTTCCGCAGGCCATTTATGTTGCCCTGTCGGCGTATTGTACGGCGTGGGTGATGGCTCGATTTCCTGGAATCCACTGCCGATCGGCGGGCTCAACTTTTAGGTTCTGGCAGTGCAGGGGGTAGCGGGGCTTCTTCGCTGACGATTTGACCACCAACCTGCCGAATAGAGCATGAAGAGCGTAGAACGACTGTTTGAAGGGGGTTATTCGTGCCCGGATTTCGCGTGCACATCACTGGATCATCGATTGTCGGCGCGAGCTACGCTGTCGCCGCGTATTTCGTTGGCGACATGCCGCCGATGACCTGCGCTCTGGCGGGAGGCATGTGTGCCGTGGCTGGCATGATGCCCGATCTGGATAGCGGGCCTGGGATTCCGATGCGCGAGAGTGTCGCGTTTGCCGCTGCTGTGGTCCCGATGATGATGATCCACAGGTTTCATCAGATGGGCCTGCCGCTGGAGGCGATGATTCTGCTGGGAGCGTCAATTTATTTGTCGATCCGGTTTGGAGTGTCGTGGATCTTAAAACACTACTCCATTCACCGCGGCATGTTTCATAGCATTCCCTCGATGGCCATTGCCGGCCAGATGACATTCTTAGCCTTTAGCGCTGAGGATCCCTTACGGCGTTATTTTATTTCAAGCGCTGTCGTGCTGGGTTTCTTAACCCATCTTATTCTCGATGAAATTTGGAGCGTCAGGCTGGGGATGTTTGGGCCCAAGTTTAAAAAATCATTTGGAACTGCCCTCAAGTTTCACGGCCCCACTCTCTGGCCAAATCTACTGACCTATGCGCTGGCCATCATTCTGGGCTCGCTGGCTGCCGGCGATGCTGCGTTTACCGAACGCATGGCAGGCGTGCGCCAACAGATGGAGCAGGCATCGCGATCGATCCAGGCGGTGCCGGCTCCCGGGTACTACCGCCGCTAAGAGTTGAGGCTAAGGCGTTGAGCCATAGCCCTTGCCGCCAACGCCAAACAGAACGATCATGGACCCTTTCTCGTTCTGCTCCGGTAGTTGATCCTTGGCAGTTCCTCTCTGACATGAGGCTATCGATGCATTCAATGTTCGCTTTGGCTCTACCCGCTGCCACAACACTCGTCAGCCTCTCATTCTATTTGGCTTTGATTGCAGCCGCCGCGCTGGCTGGCGGTTCGTCCATTGCGTTTCTCTCGCTGGGCCACCGCCAGATGCAGGTGTTGCTGTCGTTTACAGGCGGCATCATGCTCGGCGTGGGTCTGCTGCACTTGCTGCCTCACGCCTATTTGGAGCTGGATCGACAGATCGACACAACGATGCTCTGGGTGCTCGTCGGCTTCTTTGTCATGTTTCTTTTGGAACGGGCTTTTCACGCCCACTCTCACCATGCCGCAGATGGCAGCCACACTGGCCACGGCTGCGCCCACGATCATGGCGGGGATCCAGAGGCTGCTGATAAAAAGCACTTGCAGCCACTCGCTGCCGGCCAACTGTCGCAAGCGCCATGGGCGTGGTGCGGTGCGTTTGCCGGATTGGCTCTGCACAGCTTGGCTGACGGGGCAGCATTGGCGGCCTCTGTGGGCGCCGACAGCGAGCACGGCGCAGGCCTCTGGGCGGGATTCGCCACATTTCTAGCAGTCGTTCTCCACAAGCCGTTCGACTCTGCCATCATTGCCACGCTGATGATCAACTCTGGCGCATCGGTCCGTCTGCGCAGGATTGTCAACGCCCTCTATGCCCTCGTCGTGCCGATTGGAGCGATTGCTTTTTTGGCCAGCCTGTCGCTGCTTGGGGAGAATCAAAGCATGATTCTTGGCACAGCCATGGCGCTGGCGGCCGGCGCATTTTTGTGCATCGCGGCAGCCGATCTTCTTCCCGAGGTCGAGTTTCATAGCCACGACCGCATTTTACTCACGGCCTCGCTCGCCTTGGGACTTGCACTGGCCTGGGGCATCGCGGCGATGGAGCGATCGTCACACGCCCACACAGCCCACGCTCATGGCCACCATACTGACGATCTCTGAGCTCTGCAGATTGGAGTCTCCTGCGGACTCATCAGGCATGAATCGTCAGACATCCAGTCCACGGTCGCGGCGGATTGTTCGCACATCAGCCAGCACTTCTTCAATCAGAGCATGTTGGCGGCGAAGGTTTGGCAACTGTGCTTGAAAACACCAGGCAATGGCTGCCACCAACGAAATGCCACCAATCAGATGCCATGTCACCCAGTCTTGCGTGCCGGGGCGGCCAGACGCCGGATCGGCCGCACCGCCCAGAGCCACGATCAGCACGACGCCAAAGATGCCTAGTATCGCAAACGGAAATGCGGCCTGCTTAATCCTGCGACTGCGTTCGATGTAGGAGGCATCGAGGGCGTAGGTTTCAACCACTTCGCGACACCAGCGGCCTGTGCCAATAAAATAAGTGACTGCCATGCTGTTGGCCAGCACAACCACCAGCGCCGACAAAACACCAGAGAGCCTATGAACAGTGCCCCATCGCAGCACCTGCGGAGCGGTTTGTCCATGCAGATCGCCCAGCCAAAGTCCGAGCCCTGCGGTGGCCACAAGCAACGCCACTGCAAACAGTGCCACTTGAGAAAAAACGCGTTCCATGATGCCAGTAGACTCCGGTTGAACAAAGGGGTTTTTGTCGGGGCTGTGCACCGAAAGAAGGAGCTTCAAAAGCCTCTGGGTGCAAGACAGCCCCTTTCGTTATAGGCTTGTCGTTCGTTCTGATACCACTGCATCCAGATGTTGCCTTCGATGGGAATCAAATCTCCGAATCGTCCGACGCTTGTACTGACCTGCGGCGATCCCGCTGGCATCGGGCCTGAGGTTGTCTTTGCCGCCTGGGCGGCCACGCAATCCCACGCCTGTGCCAAGCTCCGCGTTGTGGCTGAACGCGACATGCTGGTCGGCATTCTCTCCACAAGCAAGGGACTGCCACCGCTTTCGATTGTGGAGGTCGCTCCCGACGACACTCGCGATTCTTCTCCCGAGACTCTGCTGGTGGTTTCGCCAGAGCCTTCAGAGTTCCAGGCCCGTGGCGCCGTGCCCTCGCATCCACCACTTGTACTGCGAGGCGTGATCAGTGCCGCCGGCGGAAAGAGCGCAGCACATTCGGTCGAGGCAGCGTTTGCAATGGTCCGCAGCGGCTTGGCGCAGGCGATCGTCACAGGTCCGCTGCATAAAGAGGCTCTGCACGCAGCGGGCTACGATGTGCCAGGCCACACCGAACTTTTGGCTCGGGCTTGCGGATTGCCCGATAGTGCCGCCTCGATGATGCTCTGGCTGCCGGCACAGCCCGCGAGAGGAACATCCCGCGCAGGGCATCTCAATCAGCCCGCCGGACTTGGCGTTGTTCACGCCACGCTCCACGAATCGCTGGCCAATGCCCTGTCGCATCTTTCCAGCGAAGGCATTTTGCAGGCAGGTCTGCGGCTGGACTCATTGCTGACGGCGATCTTGGGGAGGAGTCCGCGGATTGCAGTCGCGGCCCTTAATCCGCATGGCGGCGAAGCGGGACTGTTTGGCGATGAAGAGACGCGGTTGATTGCCCCGGCCGTCGCGCAATTGGCCGCCGCCGGAATCAATGTCAGCGGCCCCCTTCCTGCAGACACCCTTTTTCTGCTCGCCAGTCGCGGTGACTTCGACGGCATCGTGGCGCAGTACCACGATCAAGGCCACATCCCCATCAAACTACTCGGCATGCATCGGGCTGTGAACATCACGCTTGGTCTGCCACTGGTGCGCACCAGCGTTGCGCATGGCACGGCGTTCGACATCGTGGGAACGGGCCTTGCCGATCCCAGCAGCATGCTGGCGGCCATCGATGTCGCTGTGCGCCTGGTTTTAGCCAACTACGGCCGCAGGGGTGAGAGTTGATTGACGATCGTGTCGGTGCAGTCGATCAGTCCTTCGGTGGCTGGCTTGTAGACAAAGGCAGAAGCATCGACGGGCTCGCCCATGTGCACATCGTAGAACTCCAGCACAGCCACCGCCTCGGGAGTTGTCGCAGCCACAGGCCGCTTGCCTGGAATCGCCAGCCATTCGATGCGGAGCGGAAAGAGCTCGCGTTTGCTAATCGACAGCCGCATGCTGTACGGCATCCCATCGGGCAGTTCGGTAGGGGCAATGCCACTGGGACTACGAATGGCTTCGGCCTGCGTGGGCAGGATTCCAGCCAATCCCTCCACGCTCCATTGGCCCTGAATGTTCCACATGGCCAGATCATCGATCACCGTTGAATGGACGGTGCTAAAGCGAAACCATTCTCGCAGCAATGCCAGGACTCGTTGCACGCCGCCGAGGTAGGCAGACGTTGCGCTAGGATCAACGCCCGGCAGCTTTGCCAAGCGATCGCGCACGCGGCGCAGATCGACGCGCTCGACCTGCGGTGGGTTGGAGCCAGTTTTTCGGTAGGTCCAAAAAAAGAGCCCGTCGCAGACTTCAAGCAACTCAAACTCTTCTGTGTCACTCTTGATTGCCGACTCGTAACGAAATCGCTGGTCCTCGCCCAACCCCGACTGCACATACCGCCCAGATCCGACGAGCACGCGATCGCCCACGCGAACCCGTTGTCGGACGCGGGCCGAGAGCGATTGTGCCCGTGCCAGTCCAGCCAGCGTGGCCGCCACAATCCGCTCGGCCCTCCCCTGCTGCTCGGCTGCACTTTCGGCTTTTTCAGTTCCAGCACTCGTCGACTGCGATGCGCTGTCCGGCGGTGCTTTCACTGCGGCAGCATCGGCTTGAACCACGCTGATCGATCCAGCAGCAGCCAAGGCCGACTCGGGCTTTCGCCGGTAGACGCTTTCTGAGTTCTCGGTTTGGCTCCAGGCGACTTCGGCCGTGAATCCTGCCACCAAAGCAAGCAGTAGCGCTGCCGCAGGCAGACGTTTGCACAAGCTTAAAAGAGTAGGGGGTTTGCCGGTCGTCACGATTGGGAAGACTTTGAGGATTTTGCCAAAGAAAGAGGCGTTGATGGGTCGAAAGAACATCTGGTGGTTCGGGCGTTCGCGTTCGTGCCGCAGGTTTTACGCCTTGAGTGGCTGAGTGAGTCTACGAAATCAGACTCGATCAGCCCAAGGCGGAAATGCGTCTTGTTCGAAGAGTTCCACCTGCAATGAAAAGGTCTGGAGGTGCTTTGATGCCCAACCGATATCTGCACAATTTTTTGGGCCTCTCTCTGGCGGCAACGCTCGCAGGGTGCCACATCCCAGCCAATTCACCGCTGACAGGACTGGCGCAGCTTCGGCCTGTCGCTACCCCGCATACCAATGTGCTTCCTCCCGCGACGATGCTCCAGCATCCTGGCCCCGGCGTGGAAGGCCCCGGCCCCGGCGTGATCATGCCTGCATCCTACGAGCTCGCTATGGATGCGGCTGGTGTTGGCATTGATGGCGAGGGCATGCCGATGATGCCGATGGCCCCCACCTCGCAGATCGGTTTTGTTGGTCCCGATGGCATGCAGGTGCAATGGGACGTTTCTATGGCCGGCGGTTTTGATTCGTCGCCACTGGTCACGCCCGGCCGCTACGACTTTCCGCAGGGAGCGATCTATCGGCTCAAGCTCACAGGCATCCCCGGCCACGAAGGCGAGGAACTGTACCCCACGCTGGAAGTTGGTCCGGTGACCCCACGCACCGACGCCTACCTCGCTCACAACGCAATCCCCTTCCAGCTCACAGCAGAAGATCTGGATCAAGTGACGACTGGTAATTTTGTCACAAAAGTTGTCTATCTCCCCGACGCCGAATATCAGGAACTATCCGTTGCCGGCGTGGAAACGCTCGTCAGCACGCGGCTGGATCCGGGTGTCGACCCAGTGGTTGAGGCCGACCGTCGCGGTGCGATTCTCGCCATTATCCGCATTGGCAACAAGGATTTGGAATCAGCCGTCGATGGCGCAAACGCTCGAGCGAGCGGCGGCGCCACGCCCATCGGTGTGGCTGGCCCGCTCGGCATGCCCTGCGGTGGCAACCCTTCCCAACTCCCACCAGCCTTTATTGCCGGAATGACAGCTCCAGAATATGGCATGCCGATCACAGGCACGCCGATCGGCCTACCCGGCCCGCCGCACATTCCACTGGGCGTGCCCGCCGGACTCCGCAAGCACACGATCACCAACCATACAAAGACGCACATTCCACCCCCCTCGCCAGAACTCAAACTCCATGTGCAGCAAAGCCCCGGCCTCAGTTATCCCAAGCCAGCCCACCGGGCCTACATCTCGGAGCGTTCGACCGTGCCACACATCCACCTCAAACAGCCGCACGAAGACAAGAAGCGGTTTGTCGACAACGGCGGCCCGGATCCAGATTCCATGGGTGAGTGCCCGCCTGAGCCGTGCGAGTGAGAAACGGTTACGAACCCAAGTGTTATGAATCGGTGAATCACAGCGGCTCTTAACAGCATGGCCGCGAGCGATGTCAGAGTCGGTGCTATCAGAGACAGACGGAGTGAAGAACAAATCCCATCATGCACAGGAGCACTCAAGAAACTATTCGGACAGGGACCGTGCTGCGGGTCGCACGCGGACTGCTGGTAACCGTCGGTTTCGCCTTGGTAACTTCGTTGGGCTGGGCCCGCGAGGATGTCGAGTCGAGAGCGGTGGACAAAAAAGCCAGCATGGCAGTACCGGGAGCGATTGGCGTTTCGCGGCGCCCGCAGTACGGTCCCTGTCCGGAGTTAGAGTTGTCAGGCGCGGCCCAGCATGAGATCCAGCCAGTGGAGATCAGTGGCCCAGTCGGTATGGAAGTGGCAATTGAAACAGCCGCAGGCTGGTCGCCTCTGAAAGCCGCTCCTCTGCGGATTGGGCTTGTTGTAGGGCGGCCCTATCGACTGCGCCTGGGGGGCACGGCGATTGAGGATGGCCAAGAGCTTTTCCCATCCATCTGCGTATGTGCGAAGCTGGCGACCCCCGCTGGCACGGCGTGGCGTTTTCCGGTCGAGATTCAGATCGATCCATCTGATATCAGCGAGGCGCTCAAAGGCGGACATGTGCAACGCGTCATCTACGCGCCGCACGATTGCGGCCGCCCCGACATTCTGCCAGCGAGCTGGTTTGATGCGAGTCCTGGCGACGATTGTTTTGAAGTGGCTGCCACGCTGGGAGATCCCTTGGCAGAGCTATTGATTGGCAACCGCCTGCCTGCCCCGGGAGTCGTGCCGTGAATGACGCTCGCAATGACAGCCAGCGCATACGCTGGCTGCGAATCATCGTGATTGCAACCGGCGCGATCATTCTAGCCTCCTGCCGGTCGCTTACGGCGCCTTTGTCGCTGCCCGTGGTGAGCTTGCTGCCGGCTGCGATGGAGCCGGATCGAGCCAACGAGAGCGCCGTTCAAATCGTTGGCTGCGAACAGCCCTGCCCTCCCCTGCTTCGCCACCCTCTCCATTCACAGACAGCTATCGCATCTGGCCGGCCAGTACTCTGTCGGCCGTTGCTTCAAGACAATCAGCCGTGCCGTAGCTGTCAGCCCACTGATGGCAGTGCGTGCCAATCGGCCACCGGCATGCTGCTCAAACGAGAGATCCCGGTCGCCGGGCCGTATCTGGTCTGCGATGGCGGCGACTGCCTGGAATTGGCCCAGCCGACCGGAGCATCTGGCCTTAAAAATTTGCATGCCGGCGACACAGTGGCCCGTTACCACGCTGACGATTTTGGCCCCGATGTCCACGATGTGAAGGTGGCAATTTCCAATCGCGCGTGCGTTTACGCGCCGCGGTTTGCATCTGTCCGTCACATCACCCGCCCGCACGAGGAGGCAGTACCCGTCGGCACCAAAGGGCTGTCGCTCGACACGGTCACGGAGCTTGGAGTCCGCCGGCAGCCTGTCTGGGGCAGCACGCAGCGGATCGCGCCTGAAGCCGCGAGGAAAGCTTTGCCTGGGGTAGCGATTGAAGAGCGACTTTCTCCACTGGCCGTCGATCAAAATGCCTTCCCCAATGAGGCTTCGGGAGAAAATAGACCTGTCGCTCGCGTGGCCGACGAGCGGCCTATGCTCACCACACGCAGGCAATCGCCGCTGCTGAAAGTCGGTTTTGAAGTGCCTATGGCGTGGACCCGCGTGCGAGGTGCGCAGGTCATGGTGATGGGCCGCACTGCTGAAGTGATCGCCGCCGATCGCGGCACGGCCACGCTGCGGATCGAGGAGCAGGGTCGGGCTGAATTGACGCTCTGCAAACAGGTTGGCAGCGATACAGCCCGGATCGGAGAGGAACTCGATTTCACAATTTATGTGCTTAACTCAGGGGATCGACCGCTGCGGGATGTGGTGCTTGTCGATGCCCTGCCCGCCCGGCTGGAATTGATTCCCGAGAGCGCCGCAGCGAACCTATTGGCAGAATTCTCCACGGAAACCGGGGACGACGGATCAGTCGTGCTGAAGTGGCGATTTGAATCCCCACTGGCCGCCGGCGAGGGGGGATTCGTGCGATTTCGCACACTCGTCCACTAGTCGATTCATCTGCAGGCTTTACCAGTCTTTTAGGCACTCTTTGCTGCCGGGGCCGCTGCGGGTAGTCTATCGGCATTCGTCCGACGCCCTTTCCCGCTCACACAAGAGCCTAGTTCAGCGAGGCAGCTATGTTTCCATCGACCCTGCGTGTCCGAGCCACCCTTTGTCTGCGGCTCTTGCCGTCGTTGTTGGGACTCATAGCGATCATTGGTCTCACCATGCCCTCGCCAGCATGGGCGCAGCCCGCTGGCACAGCGGAGGTTCCAGCCGCTGGGGAGCCACCCGCAGGCAAGATGCCAAAGGTGCCGCCGCTCCCCAAAGGCACGCCAGAAGAATTAATGGCGTTCATCGCGGAGCTCAAGCAAAATAATCCCCAGCCATCCTCTCGAGAAGAAATGATGGTCTACATGCGCGATGTGGCAGGGGTGTCGGTGCAGGCCGCCGATGCGATCCTTGCCCAAGTCAAGCCAGACAACAAACTGTATGACGAAGCTTGCAAGCTCAAGCTTGAAAACCTGATGATGCTGGGGCGATTTGGCGACGAAAAGGCTGCTGTCGAGATGGCAACATTTGCTAAGACGCTCGTCAATAGTCCCTCTCCCGAATTGGCCAAGGAGGCCAGTCGACTGGTGCTCGTGTCAGAAGCGCAGCAGATTTTTTCAAGCGGTACCCTAGACGACGGCCCTGGCCTGATTCAAAAGACGGCCGCAATGCTGGCAGCCGATCCCAACGATGCCCAGACCGCTGGCTTGGCGATGCAATTGGCTAACGCTTTTGAGCAGATGCCGGGAGGTGAAAAGATTGCCCAAGGCGCGTATCAGGCATTTGGGCCGATTCTAGCCAAGAGTACCAATAAACGCGTGCAGGCCATGGGTGAAAGTTTTGCTGGTGTGCTGCGCAGGCTCTCGCTCCCAGGCCATCCGATGAAGATTACCGGTACGCTGCTCAGCGGTGCCCCATTTAACGCACAATCTCTGACTGGCAAAGTGGTGCTCGTCGATTTTTGGGCCACATGGTGTGGGCCGTGCGTGGCTGAAATACCCAATGTTCTCCAGGCCTATGAGAAATACCATGCCAAGGGATTCGAGGTGGTGGGCATCAGCCTCGATGAAGATCGAGATGCTCTGGAAAAGTTTGTCACAGAGCAGAAAATCCCTTGGCCGATCCTGTATGAAAAGCCCGTAGGGGAAGGCTGGCGGCATCCGCTCTCGACCTTTTACGGTATCAGCGGTATCCCGACTGTGATTCTTATTGGCCGCGAAGGCAATGTAATCACGCTCAATGCCCGGGGTGAAAAACTCGGCGAGCAACTAGCGATTCTCTTCAAAGAAGCAGGCTAGGCCGATGATCTCCCAGCGGGCTCGGGCCTTTGATTCATCCGGCATCCGCAAGGTTTTCGATCTGGCTGCCAGACTGCACGACCCGATCAATCTTTCGATCGGCCAGCCCGATTTTGCCATGCCGGCAGAGGCTCAAACGGCGGCCAAAACGGCCATCGATGCCGGCAAAAATGGCTACACTCCTACGCAGGGCATTGCCCCCCTGCTCTTGCGTTTACAAGAGCAGGTGCGCAGCGAACTCGGCCAGCCCGAACGACAGCTTTGCGTGACAAGCGGTTCCAGCGGAGCGCTCGTGCTGACGCTGATGTCGCTGATCGATCCCGGCGACGAGGTACTGATCTTTGAGCCAGCGTTTTTGATGTACCGTCCACTGGTGGAATTTTTGGGTGGAATATGTGTTGTCATCGATACGGCACCGTCGTTTCAGATTGATGTCGCCCAGGTGGCCGCCGCCATCACGCCTCGCTGTCGCGTGATTCTCCTCAACACTCCTGCCAATCCAACCGGCGTTGTCGTCTCTGCCAATACGGTGCGAGATCTGGCCCGTTTGGCCGAGCAGCGGGGCGTGACACTCGTCAGCGATGAACTGTATCGATCCTATTGCTATGACGCTCCCTTTGCCTCACCTGCGGCCTACAGCGACAAGGTGGTCGTCATCGATGGTTTTTCCAAGTCTCATGCCATGACAGGCTGGCGTGTCGGTTGGGTGCATGGCCCCAAGCCGATCATTGACGCCTGTTCGACCTTGCAACAATACACATTTGTGTGTGCGCCGCAGGTGGGCCAGTGGGCGGCCTTAGCGGCTCTCGACTGCTCGATGGACATTCCGCTGAGTGAATGCCGCCGCAAACGAGATCGCTTGATGGACGAACTCCGCCAGCACTACCGATTTGTTCAGCCTGGTGGCGCATTTTACCTCTACCCCGAAGCGCCGGGGGGCTCAGGGCAGGCCTTTGCCCAGCGAGCTATTAAAGAGGAAAAAATGCTCGTCGTGCCTGGTACTGTTTTTGGCGCGGCCGACACTCATTTTCGCATTGCGTACACGGTCAGCGATGCCATGCTGGATCGGGGCATTGCCGCTCTCAAACGGCTGGCCTGAGCATGTTCAGAGCCTTGCACGAAGAAAGATAGGGCCATGCATTCCTACACACCCAAAGAAGTTGCCCAGCGTCTGGATCTCGCAGTGCTCAAGCCTGAGTCCACTGCCCGCGATCTGGCTGAACAGGCAGCGATCTGCGTGGCCCGCGGCGTGGGTTGTCTCTGCGTTCGACCGACAGATGTTCTGGCTGCGGTACGACTGCTGGACGAGAGTGACGTGGTGGTGGCAAGCGTCGTCGGCTTCCCGCACGGCAATCATCACTGTGAGGTGATGGCGCTTGAATCGCGATTGGCAATCGCCGATGGCGCCCGTGAACTCGACATGGTGCTCAATAGCGGCGCGCTCTTTTCTGGGGATGTCACAGCAGTGCGAAATGGAATCGGCTCCGTTGTTGCCGAGTCAAAGCCGCGTGGCGTGATCGTCAAAGTGATTCTGGAAACATGTCTCTTGTCGGCCAGCCAGATTGAGTTGGCTTGCCAGATTGCGGAGCAGGCAGGGGCCGACTTCGTCAAGACATCGACGGGCTTTGGCATGACAAGCTCTGGCCCCACTGGCGCAACGCCAGAAGCGATTCGCATCATGCTCGATGCTGTCGGTGGGCGAATCGGAGTCAAGGCTTCAGGAGGGATTCGCAACTGGGCAGATGCCGTGCGTTATCTGGCAATGGGCTGCCAGCGACTGGGCGTAGGCAACGCCACAATGATTCTCGACAGCAAACCGTAAAAAAGGCTCTGGGAAGTTTTGTCGAGTCGGCAAGGCCGCTCCAAGAGTTCCACAGGAAAACATTTCCGTCTATGAGAGTTATCAGTCCAGCAGCCAAGCAGTCGACTTCTACTTCCGCCACGGTGAATAACTGTACGGGTGAAAAACAGTGTTAGGACTGCGTGCTGCTGGTGCGCGTCCGAGGATGCGGTTGACCAGTGTTCCCCATCCGGTCACCGTATTCCACTCTGTAAATAAATTAATGTGAGGCATCTCGTCAGTCGCCTTTGTGGGTGCGTAGATTGACATGCCGCCAGGCTGCCGCTCGTCTTGCATCTTGGCCAGCATCGCTTGGTCGAGAGCCGAGACCACGCTGGCGGCATCTGTCCGGGCCGCCGCTGGCAGTTGGCTGTCACGCCAAAGCCGCGACATCAACTGCCGAAGGTCGACATACTGAGGAAACTCAAACCGTGTAACCTGCGCCAGTGCCGCCTTCACCAGAAACCTCGAGGTAATATCGACCGGCCGGGTGGCCGCCAAGCAGCAGTGTTTCGCGGTCGGTGACACCGTCACTCTGGGCGATAGGGTGGCCAGACCGGTCGAGGAGCCGAGTGTCGAGGTCGCCGAGTGCCGCCGCAACGCAGATCGAATAGGCGCCAGTGGTCGCCGCGTCGTATCTCGTGGCGGCGATAGAGTACCGGCTGTCAGCGGTGAGGCCGAAAGTGACCTTGCTCGAACTATCGGTCGGCGAGATGTCATTGCTGATGACAAGGCGGTTTCCGGCTGTGTCGTACAGAGCAACGACTGGATCCATCTGCGAACCACGGCGGGCTTCCGCTGTGAGGGTGTAGTCCATCGACCACTTCGGAAGGATGGCCTGAATGACCACCTCGCTGCCGACATTCACGCGGCTGGCGGTTGCAATCTGCTCTGGTTGTTAAACACCAGGAGCGTGTCGTCGATGACCTGGTAGGCGGTAGCCCGAGTATCCCTCAGCGTCGACAACAGTTCCGCCGCGGTCATCGCGCACCCAGACTCGAGTCGCTCCAAGCCCCACGCTCGGCGCTGCTGTCGGGCCGGCTTTCGCGGGCTGCGGCCCAGAAATGGGCGAAAGCGTCGAGAGAAAACAACAGTCGGCATGGAGAGGAACTTCTTGGATGAGACGTTTTTGATGAGCCCGCTCGTGTGAGACCGGTGAGTTACGCGCTTTTGTGGCGAGCCTCACGCATTGGAATGACCGGGTCGAGTCCTTCGACATTTCGCTCGTTGATCACGTAGGAACTGCCGTTGTTGTCAGGGAGGTCAAACATGATGTCCAACATCACATCCTCGATGATCGATCGCAGGCCGCGGGCCCCCGTCTCCTTACCCATCGCCTTCCGAGCGATTGCCGAGAGCGCGTCGTCGGTAAACTCCAGTTTGCAATTCTCCATCCCAAACAGTTTTTGATACTGCTTCACCAGCGCGTTCTTGGGATCGCTGAGCACTCGCACCAGCGTCTTGGCATCGAGCGGCTTGAGCGACGAGATCACCGGCAGGCGGCCGACCAATTCGGGAATCAGACCAAACTCCAAGATGTCGTCGGAGTCGACCTGCGGCAGGAGTTCCGCCAGATCGGCATCTCCCTTGTAGCCGCTCGGTTGGCCAAATCCTATCGTGCGTCGGCCGAGACGACGGGCAATGATCTTGTCGATGCCGACAAAAGTGCCACCGCAGATAAAAAGGATGTTGGATGTATCGAGTTGGATGTACTGCTGCTCGGGATGCTTGCGGCCGCCCTGCGGAGGCACATTGGCCACGGTTCCTTCCAGCATCTTGAGCAGAGCCTGTTGAACGCCTTCGCCAGAGACATCGCGTGTGATCGAGACATTTTGGCTCGTTTTGCCAATTTTATCGATCTCATCGATGTAAAGGACGCCTCGCTGCGCTGCTTCAATGTCGAAGTCGGCAGCGCTGAGTAATTTGAGGAGCAAATTTTCCACATCCTCGCCAACATAGCCAGCCTCCGTCAGCGTTGTTGCATCGCCGATAGCAAAAGGCACATTGAGAATTTTGGCCAGCGTGCGGGCTAGCAATGTCTTGCCGCAACCGGTCGGTCCGAGGAGCAAGATATTCGATTTGTCTACCTCGACATCAGAGCCTTCGCTGCTCAGCATCAGTCGTTTGTAGTGGCTGTGCACGGCAACAGCCAGAACGCGCTTGGCGTGTTCCTGACCGATCACATACTGGTCGAGATGGGAGACAATCTCGCGAGGGGCTGGAATCGATGTAAAGAGTTGCTTGCTCGTGCCACGACGGCGTTTTTCCTGATCCAGAATCGACTGGCACAGTTCAATGCACTCGCCGCAGATGTAGACATCGCCCGGTCCTTCAACCAGCGGCCCCACATCGCGGTAGCTTTTGCGACAGAAGGAACAAAAGGCGTTTTTTTTGGTCGTACCACCAGCACCACGGCGTCCAAGATTGGTTACGTCTTTCCCTGATGGCATTGCTTCAGTTCCTCGTACGGTTTGTCGCGGTGTCGTTATCGGGGCCGACCTGCGGTCGCCCTCGAATCAGACCACCTATTGAATCGGCCTGAGTGCTCGGTTCAACGAGCGTTCTTATTTTTCGGTATTCTTCATCGCTCAGCACACCCTTGTCCCGCAGATTTTTATATTTCGCAAGCCAGCTTTCCCAATCGCCACGACCCGCATCAGGTCGAAGCGACAGCGAGCCGTCCTTGGCCCACTTACGAATCGTCACAATCGCACCAACTCCCAGTCCGACGAGCAGAGACAGCAGCAGCAAACTGACCACAAACGCTTGCACGACAAACCAACCTTACGAGCACAACGGATCGAGAGTTCAAAAAGAAGGCTCTTTTTGATGCGACCTTACTTCAACCATCTGCCGCTTTGAGTATGTCAAACCCAAGCCGCTGAGGTCCAGAAAGAAAATCGCCCATTTCCCCAAGCTTGTGCAGTTTTTTTTTGAACCTCTCAGCAAGGGGGCTAAAAAGGGGCGAATTTTCTCGATGGAACGAAAACAGATGACTTTTCCGGCTGCTCCGGTCGATTGAGTGGATATGAGAGCAGTCTCACAACCACTACCATTGGGGCCGCACGCTGGCGGAGCGTGCTGTCGTCGATTCTTCGCAGCCTGTGCGCTGGCGTGGAGTTGCGTGGGTTCCTACGGCATGGCAGCCGATCGATTGGAACCACCGGAAAAAGTCGCTCTACCCGAACTGGTGCGGACAAAGCATCTGGTTTTCTCGATTCCGTTTCGCCTCCCAACCGTGCAGGCTCCCGACGCGACCCCGCAGCGAGTGGTGCTCAGCGTTTCAAAGGATCTTGGGTCGACATGGGAGGCAGCAGGGGAAGTGGCCCCGACGGCAGGTTCATTTACCTACCGTGCCACGAGTGACGGCGAATACTGGTTTCGCTTACGGGCCGTCGATCGCAAAGGTCGAACCCGCGGCGGTGAAGGGCCCGATATGCGAGTGCTGGTCGATGCCGCCGGACCTAAAATGGCCGCTCGCGTGTGGAAAGGAACAGACGGTGAGATCATCTGCCGCTACGCCGCGATCGATGATTCGCTGCGTCTGGATTCGCTCGTGTTTGAATACCGTGGCAAAGGCGATCAGGGCTGGAAGACAATAGCCGCCGAAGGGATTTTGTCGCGTGAGTCGCCTGCCCACATGGTGGGCGAGGAGATTTGGTGGGCCGGCGAGCAGGTTTTGTCGATGGCCGTGCGAATCACGATTGCCGATTCGGCTGGCAATAAAACCGTTCGCCAATTCACGCTTGAGCCAGCCGATCCGCAGATCGATCAAGCGGCATTGGCCCGAGAGCTCGGTGCGCCGCCGCTACCGACCCGCGAGGTGGCGATGCAGCAATCAGACTCCCGAATGGACAGTCCCCCTGCCCTGCCCCAGCCATCGAGCAATGCAAGTGATTCGTCGGGTTTGGATCAGTCCGAGACCGTATGGACGGCAGAAAATCCGAGGACCACCGGCGCGATGCCTTTCTCGGGCGGACGGAGCGTGCTGGTTCAAAAAGTTAGTTCAGGTGACCTTGTTGGGATCACTCCGCAGAGTGTGCCTCAGGCTGTTGTGAAAGAGAATCCCTTCAGCCACACAGCGGGAGCTAGGAACGCCGCACTGTCCAACGAATTGGCAGATGCTACGCAGCCAGCTGTTGCCCATCAGGCCGCAGCCAATCTAGGTCAACCGCTCGAATATCGCGGCAAGCCGTTACAGTTAGTGCGTTCGCGGAGATTCGCCTGGGACTACGAATTCGAAACGGAGCGGCCTGCCTCCGAAAAAATGCGGGTGGAATTGTGGAGCACGCGCGATGGTGGCGTGACATGGCAACGCAGCGCAGTCGATGACAATACCACAAGCCCCATTGATGTGACGCTGCCAGCGGCAGGTCTGTATGGCTTTCGCCTAGAAACCGTCCCGGCCTTACCAGATGCTTTGAGCGGACCGCGTTCCGGCGACGCTCCCGACAGTTGGATCGGCGTTGATGACGAGCCGCCGCAGGTCGAATTGATCGAAGCGATGCCGGCCAAGACGGGGGAGCCGGGTGGGATTCTCATTCGCTACACTTCGATCGACCAATTGCTCGTGCCGCACAGCACGCGACTTTCATACTCGCCCAATGCCGCCGGCCCTTGGGCTACGATCGCCGAATCACTCGATACTCAAGGGGAGCATCGCTGGCAGCCCAGCCGGAATGTGCCTGCCCGAGTGTTTGTGCGTGTTGAGGCAACCGATGCGGCAGGCAATGTCGGCGTGGCCATCACTGCCGAGGCGGTCATCATCGCCACGTCGCGCGTGGTTGGAAAACTCGGCAGCCTGCGAGTCCTGCCCATCATGGCAGCGCCGGCACCAGCCGGATCGCCCACTCTGGCCCCTTTGCAAGCGGCCCCCTGAACAGGATCCCCAGAGCGGCTACACTCGGGCTTTACTGCCGGAGATCAGTCCAAGTGACCGCTGCTATCAATGCCCTCGAGATTTTGAAAAGTCCAGCCGATTGGACGCTTGGCACTCCGTCGCTGATTGCGCTGGTTGGGGACGATCCGTTTCTCTCGTTTGCGATTCAGAGCCTGCTGCGGGATCGGCTCTGTCCGGATGAAGCCGATCGCTCGTGGGCTTGGCGGGAGTTTTCTGGCGACGACCAACCCGATCCCAGAGATGTCTTCGATGAGGCTGCCACCGTACCGCTCTTTGCAGGAGCAACACGGGCGGCGATCGTGCGCAATGCCGATGCGTTTGTGACAGGTGCTCGCAGCATTCTTGAAAAGTTGGCCGGGTCTGCCCGCGGTGGCCGGGGCCTGGTGATCCTTGAAGTGCGCAGTTTTCCCGGCAACACCCGTTTGGCAAAAGCAGTCACCGCCCATGGTATGCAGATCGAGATTTCGATTCCTGCGCGTGCCAACCTAGCAGCTTGGGTACGGCAGTGGGCACAGTCGAAGCACGGTCTGCAGCTGGCAGTCGCGACGGCGCAGCGGCTTTTAGAGCGACTGGGAAATAACCTCGGGCAGATCGATCAGGCTCTGGCACGCTTGGCGGCCGCGACAGATCCTCACGCAAAAAAGAAGGTCATCCCTCCAGAGGCTGTCGATGACTTTGCCGGGACGCCGCAAGAGAAGACAGCGTGGAGCATGATCGACAGTGCCGCTGCCGGCAAGGCTGGCGAGGCCATCAGAGAACTCTCAACCCTGCTCTGTGCCGGCGAGAGCCCTGTTGGCTTGAGCGCGCAGACGGCAGCGGTTTTGCGGCGGCTTTCCTCTGCCGCACGCCTGTTGGCGTTGCCGCCAGGAGACGGCCGACCGGCTAGCATTGAGCAGGCCCTGCGCGAGGCCGGAGTGGCAGCCTGGCCTCAAGCGATGAATCAGGCCCGCGAGGCTTTGATACAGTTGGGTGCCCGCCGCGCCCGCCAATTGCCCGCCACGTTCTTAGAACTGGATTGGGCGCTGAAGGGGGATGCTTCTCGGGGTCTGCGCGCCCAACTGGCCTTGGAGCGATTGTTCTGCAAGATGTCGCGGCAGAATCAGTCCGAACGATCAGGCGGTACAACTCGAAACGCCAGCAACCGCAATCGGTAGCCGACGATTTCTTTCCAGCGAATGACAGCCGAATAAGGAGATACGCCGTGAATTCTCAACAGCCACCCGACTCCCGTAACGTTTGGGACAACCCGCTCGCCACACGCTACGCATCGGCTGAAATGGCCAGCATCTGGAGCGATAACCACCGCTATCGCCTCTGGCGACAAATGTGGCTGGCGCTGGCCGAGGCCGAGGCCAAACTGGGGCTGCCAATTTCAGAGGAGCAGCTTGAGGAAATGCGTGTCCACCTGGAACCGATCGATTTTGTCAAAGCGGCTGAATATGAAAAGCAGACGCGTCACGATGTGTTTGCGCACCTGCACACCTTTGGCGATGCCTGCCCAAAAGCCCGGTCGATTCTCCACTTGGGTGCGACGAGCGCCTTTGTCACCGACAACACCGATCTGATTCTGATCCGCGAATCGCTTGAATTGATCGCGGCCCGATTAGCGACAGTGATCGAACGACTGGCTGAAAAAGCCTTAGCGACCCGCGACATCGTCTGCCTCGGTCTGACGCACCTGCAGCCTGCACAGCCGACTACGATCGGCAAGCGGATTTGCTTGTGGATCCACGACCTGATCATTGACCTAGAAGACATCGATCACCGTCGCAGACTGCTCCGTGCCCGTGGCGTCAAGGGCACAACCGGCACGCAGGCGAGCTTTCTAGAACTCTTTGCTGGCGACCACGCGAAGGTGCGTGCCCTTGACGAGATGGTCTCGCAGGCATTGGGCTTTGCTGCCTCCTACGATATCACCGGTCAGACCTACACTCGCAAGATTGACTCGCAGGTGGTTGCGGCGGTGAGCGGGATCGCGGAATCGACTCATAAGGCGGGGAACGATCTGCGGTTGAGCGCATCCTTTGGCGAGCTCGAGGAGCCCTTTGAGACGGACCAGGTGGGCTCTTCTGCCATGCCCTATAAACGCAATCCAATGCGCGCTGAGCGGATGTGCGGTCTGGCCCGGTTTGTCATGGGACTGCCTGCCATAGCGGCTCAAACGGCAGCCGTGCAGTGGTTTGAACGAACGCTCGACGACTCGGCCCCGAGGCGACTCGTTTTGCCACAGGCTTTTTTAGCCACCGATGCGCAGCTTGTGATCTATGCCAACATCGCCGCTGGGCTTGTCGTGTTGCCGGGGGCGATCGCCTCAAACCTTGCCAAACAATTGCCATTCATGGCAAGCGAACGCATTTTGATGGCAGCCGCCAAGGTGGGTGGCGACCGTCAAGAATTGCATGAGGCGATGCGGCGACACAGCCACGCGGCCACAGCGGGCATTCGTCAAGGCTTACCCAACGACTTGGCTACGCGGCTAGCCGCCGATCCGCTCTTTGCAGCCGTTGATTTTCAAGACGCGCTCGACAGCCGCAGCTTAGCCGGACGAGCATCGGCACAGGTCGAGGAATTTATTTCGGGCCCCGTCCAAGCAGCCCTCGCGGCCCATCCACAGCGAGCGGGCGAATCAGCCCTGCGCGTCTAAGATTTGTGTATGCAGGGGAGGACTCGCTTTTGCCTGAGGCTTTAGACACGGTCTTGATGTCGCGATTTGCTGCGGCTGCTTCGGCATGCGGAGCAGACGCCGCTAATGATCAGACGATGGCTTTGGGCGCGAAAACTATGCTGGCCAGCCACCGCATCGCGAATGCGTGTCAGTTCGTCACTGGAAAATTCAATCAACGCGTGACACGATGTGCAGTAGAGATGATCGTGTTGAGGGTAGCCATAATCGTGCTCGTAAATGGCGCGGCCGGCTAAAATCATCTTCTTGAGCAGGCCCGCATCGACCATCTCCGTGAGTGTGCGGTAGACAGTCGGTCGGCTGGCACGAGCGCCCTCCGGAGTCTTGCGCAAATCAGCCAGCAACTGTTCGGCATCGAAGTGTTCGTGGTGGTTTGAAACATGCTCCACGATCGTCTGCCGCTGTCGCGTGATTCGTTTGCCGCGCGTCTGTAAAAACTCCGCAAAGCGTTCGTGTGGCGTCATGGCCACGGCGACGGTACCGAGCGAAAAATCAGCCGCGATTGCCATGAAACAAAATGCTCTTTTCTGGAAGCCGGATCTTACTGAAGAAGGGAGTCAAGCTTTAGGGCTCAGTTCTGCCCGCTCGTTTTAGTTTAGCGTCTGGACTCAATCAACAAAAAAGAAAGCGGCCGAACCTCGTTTGGTTCGGCCGCTGAAGTCTGTTTTAAGGAGAGATTGCTTAGCCCAGGCGATCGAGCAATCGCTCAAGGGCCATGTCGAGCTTTTCGGGCGTCTCGTATGTCCCGTCGGCAATCGCTGCACGGATTGAGTGTACGCGGTCAAAACGGATGTCGGAGGTTGCGTCTGCAGATCGCACGGCATCCACCGAAAGAGAAACGGAATCCTGAACATCGCTCACTCCCTGCTGAACGGCAGCCTGAGACGCCGTTGTTGCTTCCACACCCTTCACGCTACCGAGTGCATGCGAAGCATGCGTTGATGTAACACCCCAGATTTGCATGGCCCATCTCCTTGAAGTTGCAGTCGATCAGACTGCGGTTTGTTGAATCCGACGTTGGTTTTGGTTGTATCCACTCCCACCCTGCACTCGTACGCGAGTCGAAGCTGGAAGGTTCGTTGAAACTTTTAGAATTGTCTTTCCCAATTTGTTTTCCGATCGCACTTTGGTACGCCGACCAATTATTCTCCATCGGCAGAACCACTGGACAAACTCCAATTAAAATTCTGATTTCCTATTGTGGTCATTTTACCGGCCCGAAGCCTGCGCACTCTACCCAGACTGCCCGGGCCGACTCTATCTGACTGGCCTCACATGGCAAATTCCGGACGGCGGCGTTTGAGCTGGCCCTGTAGACGTTCGACAATCGCACTGTGCATCTGACTGACGCGGCTCTCGGAAAGATCGAGCGTGGCACCAATCTCCTTCATCGTCAGTTCCTCGTAGTAGTAGAGAATGATGATCAGACGTTCGTTGCGATTGAGGCCTTTTGTCACCAACCGCATCAGATCGCCCTTTTGGATGCGTCGCGTGGGATCATCCCCTTTTTTGTCCTCAATGATGTCAATTTCTTGAACCTCTTTGGAACTGTCGGTTTCACACCACTTCTTGTTCAGGCTGACCAGACCAACCGCATTGGCATCGACGAGCAGTTTTTCAAACTCCTCGCGAGTGAGCTGCATGTGCTCGGCCACTTCTGCGTCGGCAGGCGGGCGTCCTAGCCGGGCATCGAGCGTTTTGACCGCCTCGTTGAGCTTACTGGCCTTGGATCGCACCAGTCGTGGCACCCAATCCATCGTGCGCAGTTCATCGAGCATTGCCCCACGGATGCGTGGCACGCAGTAGGTTTCAAACTTAACGCCCCGCGACATGTCGAATGCGTCGATCGCATCCATCAAGCCGAATGTGCCAGACGACACAAGGTCATCAAGTTCAACGCCCTCGGGCAGCCGAGACCAAATCCTTTCGCCGTTGTACTTGACTAACGGATGGTAGTTTTCAATCAGTCTATTGCGTAGATCCTCGTTCGATTGATCGAGTTTGAAACGCTTCCAGATGCCCTGGATTTCATCGGCAGAGAGTTGAATCGCCACATTTTCCTCCTTGAAAGGGTCTTGAAATAAAACGAAGAGGCCACGCGATAAAGCCAGCCTCAACCATCTTCTCGTCCCGCCAGCACCCTCATGGTGCTGGCGTTTGCTGCCGAACCAAACATCTTCGTCCAGTCGGCAGTCGCTGCTTGAACAATTTGGGAAACGCCGTCGCCGCTTCCCTATCTTTTCACATGTGAACTTCTAAGTCATTTGTTGTCGCTATGCGTTTGAGCCCTGCTGCTTTAGGCGGCCATCGGCACCGCGTCGCTTCCCACTGTCGCAAACAACTCCAGTCGGGTTTCATCAGCGACTTCCTCTTCGGCATAGACTTGAATGTCGGGGATGTGGCGAATCAGTGCCTCACGTACGGTGCGGCGCAGGTCCCCCGGCACGACCAGCAGGGCAATCCCGCCGCGGTCGCGTAAGGACCGTAAAGCCCGTCGCACTTCGCCAATGATTTTTGCGGAAAACAGATTCGCGTCGCTGGCTGGGGGCAGTCGCTGCGCATGTGCGGCTTCTCTTGCAGCGCCATGGCCAGCCCCGCCGCTTGGAGTGATCAAGTCGAGTATGGCTGGCGTGAGTCGCAGCACAGTGAGCTTCCCTTGCGGATCACGGCCTCTGCGGCAGATGGCTCTGGCCAGTCTGCGACGCACATATTCGGCCAACTGCCCAGGCTCCGGGGTCTCGGCGGCATGGTCGGCCATAACCTCCAGCACTTCCGAAAGGGGTCGCACTGGCACGCTCTCGCGGAGCAGGCACTGCAGGGTCCGATGGATTTTTGCGATCGTGAGAACCTCTGGCACCACTTGCTCCACCAGCGCTGGCTGAGAGGCTCGCAACGACTCGATCAGCCGTGCCACAGAATCCCGAGAGAGCAGCCGATCGGCGCGCTGGCGAAGCGCTGCTTCGAGCGAGCGGGCCACGCACTGACCATCATCCAGCACGGTCGCGCCACGGCGACGGGCCGTCTCGGCCTGCGCGTGGCTCAACCAGACAGCCCGACGATGCGTAAGAGGATCGATCGCCTCGGACCCTTCGAGTTCGAATCTTTCGCCAACTGCGGGAATCGCCAGCAGCCTGCCCTGAGGCATCTCCGCCTCGCTGACAACTTCGCCGGCAATGGTGATGCGGTAGCCGGCCCCGGCTAATGTCAGGTCGTCGCGAAACGTAATTTCAGGAACGACAATCCCCATGTCGCTGGCGACGGCGTAACGCAGCAGCCCCGCTCGTTCAACAAGAGATGCATTTGTTCCTGCGACCATTCCGATCAAGCCGCGACCGAGTTCCACAACGATGCGATCCTCGGCCAAAGCTTCCCTGCCGAGCAAGGCTGCCGCAGCCCCGGCATGCGCCGTATTTCTGCCAGAGTGAGTTGTCTCTTCGGTATCGCCGGGCTCTTGTTGACGAGGGCTACGACTGACGAAATAGGCTGTCACGATCGTCATGACGGCCATCGCAGCCAAAGGCATGAATGGCAAATGAGTGAGCGAAAGAATGCCTAGAAACGCGGCTGTTATCGCCAGCACATGCGGTCTTGAAGTGAACTGCCGACCCAATTCGCCAGACAAATCGACGCGTTGGCTCGACCTCGAAATAAGCAGGGCCATGGCAACCGAGACAAACAGGGATGGCACTGCGCTCACGAGTCCGTCACCGATCGTCAGCCGCGAATAAATATCCAGGGCCTTGGGCAGCGAAAGGGAATGTTGCAGCACGCCGATAGCGAGACCACCGACCAGGTTTATCAGCGTGATGATCACGCTGGCCACAGCCTCGCCGCGGACAAATCGGCTGGCCCCGTCCATGCTGGCAAAGAAATCGGTCTGCCGCTGCAGATCCAGCCGCATGCCGCGGGCCTGCTCTCGCGTGATCGTGCCAGCCTGCACCTCGCTGTCGATTGTCATCTGCCGACCAGGCAGGCCGTCGAGCGCGAATCTCGCAGCCACTTCGCTGGTGCGGGTTGAGCCGGCGGTGATAACAACAAACTGAATCACGGCAATGATCGCAAAAATCACAGCACCGACGACAAGATTATTGGCGGCCACGAATGTGCCAAAAGCCTCCACCATATGCCCTGCCGCTGCAGGGCCATCGATGGCGGCGCGAGAGAGAATCAAGCGAGTGGTGGCAATGTTGAGCACGAGTCGCACGAGTGTGGAGCCGAGCAAAAAAGTAGGGAAGACGCTCATCTCCATCGGCGTTCGGGCAGCCAGCGCTCCCAGCAATGCGAGGACCGAAACGGTCAGGTTTGCGGCCAGCAGCAAGTCGACAACGGCCGCTGGCACCGGCGCCAGTACGACCAGAACGGCCAATAAGATGGCTGTCGGAATCAGATAGTCGAGGAAGTGTGCCGAGACAGCGCGGGGGGCGAGTACGGCTGTTCCAGATGGCCGGGCCATTGGAGAACCTCAAAAAAAGTCGCATAAAAACGAATCGAACGGGCGGGACGATAGCAATCTGCCTGCTATCGGTCTAGACCGCTCCTCCCACTGGAGAAGTCGGGCTATAATCGGGCCATTCCCTCTCCCGCCAACGGACTTTCTATTTTTACCGATGCGATTCAATCGATTTGGACTGAGCTTCGACTACCCCGACAACTGGTCTGTCGACACCGAAGACTCCGAGGGCATGTATGCCACCGTGACGGTCTACTCCCCGGAGGGTGCCTTCTGGTCGGTCAGCGGGCATGCACCCGGCGGCGAATCGGCCACGCTCTCTTCGGCGATTGTGCAACAGATGCGGGAGGAGTATCAGGATCTCGACAGCGAACCGGTCGAGGAATCAATCGCGGGGCAGAGCCTCTCTGGTTACGACCTCAATTTCTACTGCCTTGATTTAACCAATACGGCGCAGATTCGCACGCTGAAAACCCCAGCGGCGATCTACTTGCTCTTGTGCCAGGCGGAGGATCGCGAATGGGAACGCATCTCCCACGTATTTGCCGCGATGACCACGAGCTTTATTGGCATCATCGGGTCGGATTGACCGATTGGCAGGGCGCTCGATTCCCGCCAATCGGGACCGACTGTGTATGAGGCTGCGCTTTTGCGCAGGCCCCCACGACAGATCGAGGCGATTTGGTCTAGACTTTCCGACTTGATCCGATTCATTGCATTAATCGCAGCAGAGAAAGTCTTTCCTTGAACGCTTGGCTTCAGTCGTTTGGCGAACTCTTGGCCCTCGGTGGGCCAATCCAAATGGGCCACTGGCTGGCGTTTGCGGCACTCGTCACAGTGCTCCTTGTGCTGGATCTGAATGTCTTTCATAAGCAATCGCACGAGCCAACGCTGGCCGAAAGCGCGTTCTGGACCGCCTTTTGGTCGATCGTGGCGCTTTCCTTTAACGGGCTGCTCTGGTGGTGGCTGGGCAGTCAGGCGGCGATTGAGTTTCTCACCGGTTATCTCGTCGAGTGGTCCCTGTCGATGGACAACGTCTTTGTCTTTGCGGTTGTCTTTAGCTACTTCCGTGTGCCTCTTAAATACCAATACCGAGTTCTCTTTTGGGGCATCCTCGGGGCGGTGGTGATGCGACTGGCCTTCGTGCTGATCGGCACCGAATTGATCAGTCATTTTCACGGAATTCTCTGGTTGTTTGGCCTCTTCCTTGTCTACACGGGCCTCAAGCTCGCTTTCAGCAACGAGGAGATGCATCCGGAGGACAATTTCCTGCTCAAGATTGTGCAGCGGTTTATCCCCGTGACAACCGAGTCGGCAGGCGACCGATTTTTTATTCGCGAAAATGGCAAATTGCTGGCAACGCCTCTGTTTCTGGTGCTGCTGGTGGTTGAGAGCACAGACGTGCTGTTTGCAGTCGACAGCGTGCCTGCCATCTTCGGAGTGGTCGACCAAAACGCACACTATTTTCGCTTCGTCGTCTTCACCTCAAATGTGTTTGCGATTTTGGGTCTCCGCGCCCTCTATTTTCTCTTGGCCGGAGTCATGGACCTCTTTCGGTTTTTAAATTACGGCCTTTCGGCCGTGCTTGTTTTTGTAGGTGCAAAGATGATTGCTGAAGCTGCCAAGCACAACGAGTGGCTGGCCGATCGCTTGGGTTGGGACGCCCACGGCGGGGGCCATCTTGTGCCTCCATGGCTCTCGCTCTTGGTTGTCGTGGGTCTGATTGGCACGAGCATTGCCGCTTCGCTGCTCTTTCCGCACACAAGCCGAGCAACGCACGCCGGCAAGGCTGATCAAGAAACCGAGACTTTGGCATAAGGCATAAGAACAGCCTTGTGCGAGAGCCTCTGATGAAAGCGAGGAGATCGTCTCATGCATATGATGCATATCATGCGACGTATTTCTTTCCCGCCGATCGGTGATCGCCTGCTCGTTTGTCCATCATCGATCCAATTGGTGCGGGTGCTCATCGCCTTCCTTCTGCCACTGAGCGCAGGCGTGGTAAGCCATCGAGCAGATGGTGCAGAATTTCATTTTGGATCGCAGACGATCAACGGAGCCGACGGGTTTGTGGTGGAGCAGATTGCCGCTCCTCCGCTGATCGATCGCCCTTTGACATTTGACTTTGATGAGCGGGGCCGACTCTATGTTGCCAACTCAAGCGGATCCAATGCAGCGGTTGAAAAACAACTGAGCGAGCCGAGCCACCAGATTATCCGACTGGAAGACCGCAATGGCGACGGCGCGTTTGACGCGCGCACCGTTTTTGCCGACCGTCTGATGCTGCCCCAGGGAACCATGTGGTTTGCTGGCTCTCTCTATGTGGCTGCCCCTCCGCAGATATGGCGACTCACCGATCACGACGACGACGGCGTGGCCGAATCGCGGGAGGTTTGGTTTGACGGCGGCACGCTCACCGGTTGTGCCAATGATGTGCATGGGCCGTATCTCGGCAGAGACGGCTGGTTCTACTGGTGCAAGGGGGCATTTGCCCAGCAGACCTACGACCTGCCAGGCCGGCAAGGTTGGAAAACCCGAGCGGCACATATTTTCCGTGCCCGCCCCGATGGCACGGGTGTGGAACCGGTCTTGAGCGGTGGCATGGACAACCCCGTTGATGTAGTCATGACCGCTCGCGGCGAGCGGATTCTCTCCAGCACATTTCTCACGCATCCTCGCGGTGGCTTGCGAGACGGATTGATCCATGCCCTCTATGGCGGCCTCTATGGCAAGGAGCATGGCGTGCTCAACGGGCATGTGCGCACCGGCGATCTGCTGAGTCCGCTGGTTCACATGGGGCCTGCGGCCGTCTGCGGCCTGCATGTCCACTCCGGCTTTAGTGGTGAAACCGGCTCGGTGGGTGATTTATTTGCCTGTTCCTTCAACCTGAGAAAGGTGTCGCGGCATCATCTGTCACCGAGTGGATCGACCTTTGTCACAACAGATTCCAATTTCTTGGAATCCGATTCGGCCGACTTTCATCCCACCGATGTGCTGGAGGACGCCGATGGGTCGCTTCTGGTGGCCGATACCGGCGGTTGGTACAAGCTCTGTTGTCCAACATCGCAGATTGAAAAGCCAGCGAAACTGGGGGCAATTTATCGGATTCATCGCAAGGACGCAGTGGCTGTCGCAGATCCTCGCGGCCTCCGCATCGACTGGCTCAAGCTCAGCGATGAAGCGGCTGTCGAGATGCTTTCCGATAATCGTCCGGCTGTTGTCTCTGCGGCAAGGAATGAAATTGTCCGTCGTGGCCCGACCTGCCTCAAAGCCATCGCCCAGTTGCTCGGCCCTGACACCGCAGCAGGCACGGGCCGCAAAGCTGGCTCAGCCGACGCCAGACGCGAGGCTGTCTGGACGCTCTCTGGAATCATAGACCCAGAGGCTCGCGAATTGGTGCGGAGGGCTCTGGCCGACTCGGATCCTGCGGTGCAACAGGTGGCGGCCCAGCTTTCGGGTCTGCACCGCGACGCTTTGGCCCTTGATCCATTGCTCAGACTGCTGGTGCATTCCGATCCAATGGTCGTACGGGCGGCGGCTGAGGCGCTTGGAAGGCTGGGAAATCCGGCCGCATGCGGCCCCCTGCTTGCCGCTGCTGCCAGGCCAGCGGATCGCGGCTTAGAACACTCCCTGATCTACGCCCTGATTGAGATCGGGAGTCCGGCACTGCTCCTTGAGGCTCTTGAATCCAAGAACCGTTTAGGGAAGAGCGGGGTCGCTTGCGCGTCGCTCGTGGCTCTGGATCAGATGGCACTTCTATTGCCGCAACCCCTGCTCGATCCCGATCTGGTCCTTGGGCTGTGTAACTCCGACGATCCATCGCTCAGAGAAAAGGCGTTTTGGATTGCGATGCGACATCCGGAATGGGCCGCGGGGCTTGCCCCCCGTGTGCAGCCACTCTTAGAACGAGCCGCTGCCGGCACGCAGGACGAGGCTGCTCAAATCGTGCCCATGCTGGCGCGCATTGCTTCTGATCGCAGGATTGCAGAAACGCTCTCTACCGTTCTGGATACGGCAGCAGTCAGTGGAGGATCACCGCACCTTCGATCACTGGTGATGCTTGTGATGCAGGCCGCCGAGTTGCGTGAAACACCGATTGCGTGGGTTGTGGCTCTGGAGCGACTGATCGCCATCGACAGTCCCGCTTCAGGCGATTTGCAGTGGGAGGTGATTGTTACGCTGGAACTCCTGGCTTTGTCGACGCAGCAACGCACATTGCTACGGCCGTCGCTGCTCAGCATGGCGCAGAACCCGACTCTGCCGGCGAGAATGTGCCTGTCGTGCCTGCGTATTTTGAAAGAATCGCGGGGCGAATTGCCGGCAGCACTCGTCGATAGATTGAAGGCAATTCTGTCGGAGAAAGAATCGCCTCTGGAACGCTCTGCGGCCGCTTCGCTGTTGGCTGAACTGCCCTTGTCACTAGCCAACTGGCAGCAGATCGCAGGCATGTTTGACGGTATTGGATCGCTTGAGGTGTCGCTGCTCTTGCCGGCCGTAGTGCGAGCGGGCGACGCGGCGATTGCAGAGGCACTGGATGCAATCGAGCGCAGGCATGACCTCACTGAAATCCGCGTCGATGCGATGGCTGCATTTGTTCAGGCTTTACCGCCAGTGCTTTTGGGGCGTGGCCAAGCGATTCAAGCACAGGCCCTAGCCACAGCAACCGACGATCGCGAGCGTCTGGAATCGCTGGCCGCAACGCTTCCCGAGGGCAATGTCGCGAGAGGCCATGCCGTTTTTTCAGGCCGCAAGAGTGCCTGCACAACGTGTCATGCCATGGCCTTTGTAGGCGGTCGAGTCGGCCCTGATCTCTCCAAGATCGGCAGCATCCGCACGCCGCGAGATTTGCTGGAGGCGATCGTGCTTCCGAGCAGCAGTTTTGTGCGGAGCTACGAATCAGTGGTTGTAGTCACCGTGGATGGCAAGGCGGCCAGCGGCATTCTCAAAGACGAAGGTTCTGAAGAAGTCATTCTCCAGACCGGTCCCTCCTCATTCGAACGATTTCCACGCCATTCAATCGAGTCGATGACTCCCAGCCGAGTTTCGCTGATGCCCAAGGGTTATGATTCGATTCTTTCAGTCGAAGAGTTGGCCGATCTTGTAGCGTTTCTGGCGGCGTCCCGCTGAATGGTCGCCAGCACGCGGCCGTAGAGAGCATCGTGGTTTGCTGCCATCTGCTCGGCTGAATAGCGAGATCGAGCCAGTGCATAGCCATGGTGGCCAAGTCGTGTTGCCAGTGCGACATCTCCCAGCACGCTGCCGATTGCCCGAGCAAGATCTGCCGGATCGCCGGGACGATAGAGCAAGCCAGCCTGCTGGTTGTCGAGGAGTTCTGGAAACGCCCCATGCGATGGAGCGACGACTGGCACGCCGGCCGTCATTGCTTCGATGGCAGGAATACCTTTGGCCTCTGGATGCACTGTTGGCATTACAAACAGATCGATTGATTCCAAGAGCCGGAGCTTTGTTGCGCGATCGACCTGCCCTAGCCACGTGAAGCGATCTGCTACGCCGAGATCGACCGCGGCTGCCAGGCAGCCAGCCACATAATCGCGTTCGGCTGCCACCGTAGCGCCGGCAGCCAGAATTTCCAGATCGTAACGCATAGCGAGTACGGGCAGGCTGCGGACCAAATTCTCCAGACCCTTTTCGGGGCATGCCCGAGCCAGGTATCCCACCACAAGGCGGCCACCGCGAGCCTGCCGCCGGGCCACAAGATCTGGCGATGTGGTCGGAAAACCAGCGGTGTCAACGCCGTGCGATATGACTGCAATTGCGGCTGTTGGCAGAGCTAAGTAGTCGGCCATAAAATCAGCAAACGCTTGGTTCAAGGCGACAAAACAATCGACATCTGCCGACCGTTCACGCAGCAACCTTCGCACCGCAAGATAGTGCGGCGGGCGAATCTGCTCGATAAAAATATCCTCGCCCGAAAGACTGCAGACGATTTTCGCGCCAGTCGCTTCGCGCACGTCTTTGGCCAGCCCCACAAGCAGAGCATTGGAGAGGTGGACGATATCGGGTTGCACATCGCGAGCCAGCCAGCGAGTCAGCTTTTCCACCTCCTTCCGCTGGTGGCCCTCTTTTCCTTCGAGCGTCGAGACGGTCAGTGCGCCCAAGTCCGCCGGCCGCATCGAGCCGGTCTGGCTGGACAGCCATTGCAGCAGCCAGCGTGAATCGAGTAGTTGATCGAAGGCAGCCGGCGTGTGCCGAAACAGCGGCAGGTGCTCTTGCAGCCAGACATTCACACCGCCCATGACGATCTTTTTCTCAGCCACATTCTGTTCATCGGTCGTTGTCGGCACATAGGCCGCCACAAGCAGGGCATCGCGGCCCCGCAATCGCAGGGCCCTTACCAGCGCGTTGTCGTGGAGGCATGAGCCACACAGCCGCCCGCCCGCTCCGGCCGTAATCTGGACAATGCGCATGAATCTCTTCGAGGCTCACGCCCCGCCTGTCCGGCCTTCCAGCGCCAGCAATACAATCGCCAGATCGGCAGGCGTGACGCCACTGATGCGGCCCGCCTGTGCGAGCGTCTGCGGCCGCACACGATTGAGCTTTTCCCTGGCTTCGGCCCGCAGATGCTGCACCTGTGCGTAGTCAAAACTGGCTGGGATCGGCCGCTGTGAGACCCGCTTGCGCCGCTGAATCTGCTCGCGTTCGAGGAGCACATACCCGGCGTATCGCACATCATTTTCAATCTGCGTGGCTGTTTCACGCGAGATGGTTGCAAGTGACGGCAGGGCCGCCACGCACTGCCCCCAATCGACCTCTGGCCGCTTCAGTCGATCCAGCAGCGTGACGCCCGCCACACGATGGCCAGACAAGAGGGCAATCGCCGCTGAGAGTTCCGCTGTCTTGGCGGCGAGCCTCTCGCAGCGGGCCAGATCGGCCAGCCCCAGTTGCATGGCGATCGGAGTCAATCGTCGATCGGCGTTGTCGTGCCGGAGGGCCAGTCTGTGTTCGGCGCGGCTGGTGAACATCCGATAAGGTTCGTCGACGCCGCGAGTGACAAGGTCGTCGATCAGCACCCCGATGTATGACTCCTCCCGCTGGAGCACAAGTGGTTCTTTGTCCGTTTGAGCAATCGCTGCGTTCACGCCGGCGACAAGCCCTTGCGCTGCTGCCTCCTCGTAGCCAGTTGTGCCGTTGATCTGACCGGCGAAGAACAGCCCGCACACGCGCTTGCTTTCAAGTGTGGGCGTGAGTTGATCGGGGGGACAGTAGTCGTATTCAACAGCGTATCCATAACGCATGATCTGAGCCCGTTGCAAACCGGGCACGAGCCGGATCATCTGATCTTGGACATCGCGAGGCAGGCTTGTCGAGATGCCGTTGACATAGATTTCCTGCGTCTGTCGCCCCTCCGGCTCGAGGAACAGTTGGTGGCTGTCGCGATCGGCAAACCGCACAACCTTGTCTTCGATGCTTGGGCAGTAGCGCGGCCCACGCGATTCAATCTGGCCTGTGTACATCGGCGCACGGTGGAGATTGTCGCGAATCAAGGCATGGATTTCTGGAGTTGTTCGAGTGATCCAGCACGCTACTTGCGACTGAGCGATGGACGGAGTCAGAAATGAAAACGGCTGGGGCTCGCTGTCGCCAGCCTGCATCTCAAGCTGGGAAAAGTCGATGCTTCTGGCCGAGAGACGGCAGGGCGTGCCCGTCTTGAATCGCTCGATCCGAAAGCCAAACTGCTCGAGGGAACGACTGACGCCGGAGGTTGTTCCCTCCCCTGCTCTGCCGCCGGCAGTTTGCGCCTCACCGGTGTGCATGATGGCCTGCAGGAATGTGCCGGTGGTGAGGACGACAGATCGGGCATGGTATTCCGCAGGCCCGCGGACGCGGACGCCATAGATTCGTCCAACAGGTTGAGCAAGACCGTCGCCTTGGAGTGGCTCAACCAGCAAGTCCTCCACCGTTTCCTGCCGCAGGTCGATGTTGGCAGTCTCTTCAACGATCCGCTTGACCTCCATTTGATAGAGCCGCTTGTCGGCCTGGGCGCGGGGACCGTGCATGGCCGGCCCCTTCGAGCGGTTGAGCACTCGAAACTGAATGCCTGTGGCATCGATGGCGCGGGCCATCACGCCGCCCAAGGCATCGACTTCCCGCACAAGCTGCGCCTTGCCCACGCCGCCAATCGCCGGATTGCAACTCATCTGGCCCACCGTATCGAGGTTGGCCGTCAGCAGGGCCGTTTTTGCCCCCAGCCGCGCCGCACCGCAAGCCGCCTCGACCCCGGCATGGCCTGCGCCGATCACAATCACATCGTAGTTGTAGCGACAGGGATTCATCATAGAGTCGATCTTAGCTCGCAGCTTGAGAATCGCAATCGGCGGCAATCGGCTAGACTCGCAAGAAAATTGCCGTAAAACAGCAGGAATGAACGCACACACCCCCAGCCAGCACCCTGCTAGACAATTCCCGGCGAGCCCCGGCACCGCTGTTCCCGAAACCAATCTTGGCATCGGCACGCTCATTCGGGGCAAGGTTCGCGACTGTTACCGGCTCGAAGACATGCTGTTGATTGTCAGCACCGATCGAATCAGCGCATTTGACTGGGTGCTGCCCACGCCGATCCCAGACAAGGGGAAGGTGCTCACCGCGATTTCGTCATTTTGGTTTGAGTGGTTGGCGGCCGGCCCCGCCCCCATCGCTCACCATTTGATCACAACCGACATCCATGCGATTGCCCAGACCGTTGCTCTGGTGGGTGGCGGCAAGCTCTTGTCAGCATTTGAGCGGGAAATGCTCCGCAGTCGTACGATGCTTGTGCGTCGGACTGAAGTGATTCCCTTTGAGTGTGTTGTGCGGGGCTGGCTGGCCGGGTCTGGCCTGACGGAATACCAGCAGAGCGGCACGGTCTGTGGTCTAGAACTGCCTGCCGGCCTGGCAGCGGGATCGCGTTTGCCGGAGCCAATTTTTACGCCAGCGAGCAAGGCACAGGCGGGGCACGATGAGAATGTGTCGTTTGAATTCATGGCTGATCGGATCGGAAGTGAAGTGGCCGAATCGCTGCGACAGCGAAGCCTGGAAGTCTTTCGGCGAGGGAGTGACTATGCGGCTTCGCACGGCATCATCGTGGCCGACACGAAGTTTGAATGGGGCCGTGCTGCAGACGGTCAATTGCTCCTGATCGATGAAGTATTGACTCCCGACAGTTCCCGTTTCTGGCCAGTTGGCAGCGTTGCTCCGGGCCGCGTGCCCGATTCGTTCGACAAGCAGTTTGTCCGCGATTGGCTCCAGCAGAGTGGCTGGGACAAAACCAGCCCGCCCCCCGCGCTCCCCGACAGCGTGGTGGTTGGCACGCGAGAAAAATATCTCGAAGCCCAGCGACTGCTGACCGGGAGAGAAGCCATCGGATGAGCTTTTCGGCTTATTTCTGCCGTTGTTTACTGGCCTAGGGTCGGCGGCTTTTCATCACTAGACTCTGTTTTCCTAGTATGAAGAGTCTCTGATCACAACCGCTCGCTCCTCACCTGCCAACACACACCCATGCTGCGTTACTGGACTGCCGGAGAATCACACGGCCCCGCGCTCATTGCTCTGGTGGATGGCTTCCCTGCCGGCCTGACGGTCGACACTGGCAAGATCGATCACGAACTCATGCGCCGCCAAGGTGGCTATGGCCGCGGCGGACGGCAGCGGATCGAAACGGACTCCGTCACATTTCTTTCAGGACTTTGGCACGGCGTCACGCTCGGCAGCCCTCTGGCCTTACAGGTCATCAACCTAGATGCCAAGCTGGAGCGATTGGAGGAGATCGATCGACCCCGGCCAGGCCATGCCGATTTGCCCGGAGCCATCAAGCATCTCGGTGGCGTGCGAGCTGTGCTGGAGCGAGCCAGCGCTCGCGAAACTGCGGCTCGCGTTGCCGCCGGCGCCCTAGCCCGACAATTGCTCTCCGTCTTTGGCATTGAGGTTGCGGGTTGGGTGACCGAAATCGGCGGCCTAGCCCTAGGCACTCGCGGAGGAACCTTGGAGGAACTGCGGGCAATTCGCGACACCAGCAGCGTCTATTCGCTCGACCCCCAGAAAGATTCTCTAGTGACAGCGCTCATCGATCGCGTGGGCAAGGAGGGCGACACGCTCGGCGGCATTGTCGAGGTGCGGGTCGACGGCCTACCGATCGGTCTGGGAACGCATGCTCAGTGGGATCGCAAGCTCGACGGCCGACTCGCGCAGGCCGTAATGGCCGTACAGGCGATCAAGGGCGTGGAGATCGGCATGGGATTTGAGGCAGCCCGCCGGCGCGGTTCCGAAGTGCACGACGCCATTCACTATGATCCTGCTCAGCGGGGTGGCAGGCAACTCGGATTTACCCGACCAACCAATAATGCCGGTGGCCTTGAGGCGGGCATGACCAACGGCCAGCCGCTGGTCATGAGGGCCGCCATGAAGCCGATCAGCACGCTCCGCAAGCCGCTGGAATCGGTCAATCTCACAACAAAACAATCGGAAGAGGCCGCCTACGAACGCAGCGATGTCTGCGCTGTGAGTGCGGCCAGTGTGATTGTGGAGCATGTGGTGGCATTTGAGGTGGCTCAAGCTCTGATTGATAAATTTGGTGGCGACAGTATTGAAGAAATGCGATCCCGTTGGCAGCTCTATCACGACTTGGCACGAAGTCGTTAGGCGGTTGGAGGAACAGGGATGTTCATCGAACAGTCTGCTGGTCGAGTTCGTCTGGCACGCACGCTCTTTGTGCTGGCTGGCCTGCTCCCTTTTGCCGCTCTGGTGGCGTGGGCTGTGCTGCGCCATTCCGATTGGCACCTTCAAATCCTGCGACGAGAGGGAGAGCAGGTGCTTGGGTTGCCACTCGAGATTGGCAGCGTTGAGCATTTGACCCCTGGAGCAATTCGTCTGCGGTCGTGTTGCCTGCGATCGCCCTCAGGAGAGACGCTCGTGGCGATTCCCTTGGTGGATGTCGAATTGACTCCCACTGAGGTGCGTTTGCGTTTGCCGCGATTTGAGTGCACTCCCCAAGAGGCTCGCACGCTAGCGGCAATCGCCCGGGCCTGGCTTCAAGAGCCAGTGCGTTTTTCGCGGGCCTGGGTCATCGACGTCGATGAGTTTAGTTTCCATTCAGGCAGTCCTTTGGCCCGGGCCCAGCAGGTGCGTCTGCCGAGCGGCGAATCGCTGGCAGAACCACGGCGGTCGGGTCTACACATTGAATGCGTGGCTGCGGGCGAAACGCGGGCTGTACGTTTACGACGCGATCAAAACTCAACCGATGAAGTGCGCGTGATTTCCACGCTCCTTCCCAAAGTTTCCCAGCACTACGCCGGCAGCGAGGATAAATCGAGTGAAAACTTTGTCCTTCAGGAGCCAGTTAGCGGCAGCCAGATGGAGGCAGAAAAAGATTCTGGATCGGAACGACTGGAGATCAGCGGGGCGATTCAAGAGCCGTTGCCGCTGCCAATTCTAACGGCCTTGATGGGGCCAGCACTGGGGAATCGTTTTGCTTCACTGAGCCCGCAAGCGGAGGTGCGAGGCAGCATGGAGGCCGTTTTTACAGAGGGACAGTGGCACGGCGCAGCCAGCGGAGAAGTCCAGCGGATTGATCTGGCCGCAGCCACACTTTTCTTACCGTACCGCGTCACCGGTCAGGCTAGCCTGGCGATTCCTTGCCTTGCCTGGGAAGGCAGTCGCTTGAAGGAATGCCAACTGGAGTGGGTGGTTGGATCGGGACAGATGAGCATGAGTCTGCTGGATGCGTGTGTCGTTACGTTGGGCTGTCGGGCCGGAGTGGCTTACCGCTCTCTCTCACAGCAGGCGATGCGTGACTTCGACAGCATGGCTTGCTGTGTGCGAATCGACCCGCACGGCCTCGAAGTTCGGGCAGCGCCAGATCGCAGTGGCTCGCTGCTGAAATCCCAAGGGCTTTCGCTTCTCGACGAACCCTCACGGACTGTTGCTACTGAAAAAGTGGCTTGGATTTTTTCTGCGCCAGGCACGGTGACAGTGCCTGCCTCCGAAATGAGTGCGTGGCTGATATCGGTTTTGCCCGTTCCCATCACTAGATTTTGACCTGTTTTTGACAATTGTTCGACTGAAAACAGACCTCCTCAGGCTGGCAAGAAAACCAAAACAAGTCACAGTAGAGACATTGCGTTCACCCCCCTCGGCTTCATTCTATCAGGAACGACTCCATGACACCGCAAGTTTCAACAGCTAAGAAGCGTGCTTCCTCCAAACAGCGTGGTCGGATCGAGCGAGGAAATGCTCACGCTCGTTCTTCTGAAGCAGATGCCGGCTTAAATTCTGCTGAGACTGCCGTCGCAACAAGCTGGTTGAATTTGGATTGGCCGAGCGTGATCTGGATTGGTGGTATGCATGTGGCGGCCTTGGCGGCCCCGTTTTATTTTACGTGGTCAGGTTTGGCGATCTGTGCGGTGCTTTGCTGGATCACCGGTGGGCTCGGCGTTTGTTTGGGCTACCACCGACTGCTGACTCACGCCAGCTTTACAACTTGGCCAGCCGTAAGGTTTCTCTACGCATTTCTTGGCGGCATCTCCGGCGAGGGTTCCGCCATGGTATGGGTGGCTAATCATCGCAAACACCACGCCTTCAGTGATCAAGACGGCGATCCGCACTCCCCTCGCGACGGCGGATTGTGGAGCCACATGCTCTGGCTTTTTCCCGCCCACTCCGTTGCGGAGGTCGAAGCCCGCGTCAAGCGATGGTCGCCCGAATTAGGTTCGGATCCCGGCATTCGCTTTCTGCACAAGACATTCCTGCTCTGGCACTTTGTCATTGGCGGAACCTTGCTCGCGAGCGGTTGGTGGCTGTACGGCCGCGATATCGGGATATCGTGGCTGACCTGGGGGCTGGCTGTGCGAATGCTCTATGTTTTCCATGTCACTTGGTTTGTCAATTCGGCCACGCATATCTGGGGCTACCGGAATTACGAAACATCCGACAACTCCCGCAACCTGTGGTGGGTGGGATTGCTTGCGTTCGGCGAGGGTTGGCACAACAACCACCACGCCTATCAGCGAATGGCCAAGCACGGTCACCGCTGGTGGGAGGTCGACGTTACGTATTGGGCCATTGTGGCCATGGAAAAAATGGGGCTGGCATGGAATGTTGTCCATACTCCACACGGTCGCAGCGAGGGTCGTTCGACAAGTCTGGTCAGTCGCACGCAGCAGTCGGACTGAAGGTTTGGCTGCGGCCCGCCGGCGACGCGACTCGGTCTGCCATTTTATGGCAATCAGTTACGCTTGCTACGGCTGCTTTGTCGGCGGCAGTTGCAATTGGGGCCTTTCCCGATAAGATTTCCGTTCACACGCCGGGGCGCTCCCGGCGGTTCGAGTCCTTAAGGTACGAGGTCGCCCCTCTGAGGGTGTTATTCGGCTGATGTCGCTCACGAAAGATCGCAAAACAGAATTAATTGGTTCCTACCAGCGAGGAAAAACAGACACGGGTTCAGCAGAGATTCAAATCGCCCTGCTTTCCGGTCGAATTTCGGAACTGACAGGCCACTTCAAAAAACACAGCAAAGACTTCGCCAGCAGGCGGGGTTTGCTCATGATGGTGAGCCGTCGCCGTCGGCTTCTTGATTACCTCAAGCGGGTAACGCCGCAGCGGTATCTCGACATCATCAAGCGATTGGAAATTCGCAAGTAGGTTTGCTGCTGTTTTCTGCTGCTGGGTTCCCGCTGGTAATTCCCGCTGGGTTCCAGCAGGTCGGCGTAGAGGTTCCAGTTTTTGTCACAAGATGTTGATTGCCAGGGCCCTCTTGAAGGTCGGAACGTTTCCGGCATCGGCAGTTCGACTGCATGAGAGATGTGGCTCCCGATTGCGATGCCTTTGGACATTGTGTCTTGAGGCCAGAATAAAAAGACGCAGACGCGTTTGATTGTCATCAAGAAAGACGCAGACGCGTTTGATTGTCATCAAGTGTTTGTCTGAACAAGAAGTGAAGCAAGGGAAGAAATTATGAAAATACGTGTTGAAAGAAAAATTGGCGAGCATGTTCTCAGTATTGAAACTGGTTTTTTGGCCAAGCAGGCAGCGGGCAGTGTGCTCGTGCAATATGCCGAAACCAGCGTGATCGTGGCGGCTGCCACCGGCGCCCCACGGATGGGAATCGATTTTTTCCCGCTCACCTGTGACTACCGCGAGCGTTCTGCCGCGGCCGGAAAATTCCCCGGCGGCTTCCTCAAGCGCGAGGGGCGTCCAACCATGAAGGAAACGCTCACCAGCCGATTGATGGATCGCCCGATTCGGCCGCTTTTCCCCGATGGTTTTTTCGATGAAGTGCAGATTCAGGCTTCCGTCTTATCGAGCGATCGGCAAAATGACGGCGACATCCTCGCCATGAATGGTGCCTCGGCGGCGCTTTGCATCTCGCAATTGCCTTTCCGCGGCCCCTTGGGCAGCGTGCGGTTGGCTCAGGTTAACGGGCAGTTTGTCGCTTTCCCGACGCAAGATCAGCTGGAGGAAAGCGACCTGGATCTGATCGTTTCCGGCAGCGAATCGGCCGTCCTGATGATCGAGGGCTTTGCTCGGGAAATGCCCGAGGATCGGATGTTTCAGGCCATCGAGGAAGCCCAGCGAATCATCAAGCAACTCTGCGAGATGCAACTGGAGTTGATGCAAAAAGCTGGCAAGCCCAAGAAGGAATATACGCTGGTTGATTACAAGCCGCTGCGTGACCGTCTCACTGCCAGCTCGCTGAGCGAACTCAAAACGGCCAAGGCAATGCTCGTCAAGCATGATCGAGGTCAAGCCGTCAAGGCTCTGCGCGAGCGAGCCAAGGCCGAGGTTGTCGGGCCACAGGCGGGCGCTGCTCCCGGGGCTGAAAACGGTTTTAGCGAGCTCGATTTTTCTCACGTCTGGCATGCTCTGGAGGAGCAGGCCGTTCGCGATCTCATTCTCGAGGGAAAGCGACCCGACGGCCGCGACAACAACAGCTTGCGCGCTATTCACTGCGAGGTCGACTTGCTGCCGCGTGTGCATGGTTCTGCGCTGTTTCAGCGTGGCGAAACGCAGGCCCTGATCACCGTTGTTCTCGGCACGGGCAAAGACGAGCAGAGAGTCGATGGATTGCTCGAGGAGTATTCCAAGAAGTTCATGCTCGACTACTACTTCCCGTCATTCTCTGTGGGCGAGGTTCGCCCGATTCGAGGCCCCGGCCGTCGTGAGATTGGCCATGGCGCATTGGCTGAGCGAAGCGTCAAGCCGGTGTTGCCCGATCCCGATCTGTTTCCCTACACGATTCGGATTATCTCCGACATTCTGGAATCGAACGGATCGAGCTCGATGGCGTCTGTGTGCGGTGCAACGCTTGGACTGATGGCAGCAGGTGTGCCGATCACAAACCCAGTTGCCGGAATTTCTGTCGGTCTTGTCAAGCAGTCGGAGAGCCAGTGGGTGCTTCTGACAGATATCATTGGCGATGAAGATCACTACGGCGATATGGACTTTAAGATTGCCGGATCGCAAGCCGGTATCACGGGGATTCAGCTCGACCTGAAGATTGACGGCATTTCCTCCGCCATCATTGAGGCCACATTGAAGCAGTCTCGCGTGGCACGCCTGGAAATCCTCCGCTCAATGCTGTCGGCGATCAGCCGGCCTCGTTCGGAGATTTCGCAGTGGGCTCCGCGTCTGTTACGCACGCACATTGATCCAGAAAAGATTGGCCTCTTGATCGGCCCTGGCGGGAAGACGATCCGTGCCATTCAGGAATCGACAGGTGCCAGTATTGAGGTTGAGGACGATGGCACGGTGACTGTGGCCAGCCACGATGCCGAAGGAGCCACGGCCGCTCTGGCCAAGATCGAGGCTCTCACGGCTTCGATTCAGGTGGGACGGATTTACGAGGGTCGCGTCACGAGCATTAAGGATTTTGGTGCGTTCATTGAACTGGTACCCGGCAAGGATGGCCTCTGCCACGTCAGCGAACTCTCTGACGATTACGTATCCTGCGTAGCTGATGTCTGTCGTGTCGGCGATGTCATGCGAGTTAAAGTGATTGCAGTCGACGATCAAGATCGAGTGAAGCTCAGTCGCCGTGCGGCCATGCGAGAACTCGCCGAAAGCACCACGCCTCCGACGCCTGCCTAAGTCGGGTCTCACAATAAGGATTCCGCTTGAGGTGGAAACGACCATGTCGGAAAGCGACGAGTCGGGTCACTTGCGAGCGGAAACCTATGCGGAATTTGCGGCTCTCGTGGGCACTCTTGCTCACGAGATCCGCAATCCGCTCTCCACCATCCGGCTCAATATGGAATTGTTGGCGGAGGATTTTGAGAGCACCGATCTTGATTCACCGACGAAGCAGCGGGATCGCCGGGCAAAGGCCAAGATCGATCTGGTTCGACAGGAGTGTGATCGCCTGCAAAAACTGCTCAGCGATTTCCTGGAGTTTGCTCGACAAGAATCGCTGAATCTCGAGCCTGGCAGTCTGAATACTGAGATTGAGCAACTGCTCGATTTTTTTGCCCCACAGGCCGAGGAAAGGGGCGTTGAGATCGTGCGTTATCTTGACCCGGAATTGCCCACCGTCCGGCTGGACCGTGAAACCTTTCGCGCAGCCCTACTCAACCTGATCATCAATGCCGTTCAGTCAATGGAGGCGGGTGGACAACTGGTCGTGCGAACAAGATCTTCAGGACTGGGCGTTGTGCTGGAGTTGATCGACACGGGCCTGGGCATGGACGAGGAAACGCTGGCGAAGGCATTTCGCGCATTTTACACCACCAAGCAAGGTGGCTCTGGATTAGGGCTACCGACAGCGAGGAAGATCGTCGAGGCGCATAGCGGCACGATTGATATTGAAAGCGCTTCAGGCCGGGGCACCAAGGTAACGATCTGGCTTCCCGCACCGCCGCGTCTGTCTACCGCAAGTGTTGTCAACAAGCGAAATGAAACGTAGCACTCGCTGCGGAGTAGACCTTCAACCGTCAAAGGGTCTCCCTGTCGGCGTGTCGGCGATCGTTCGGAAACGACATCGGTAGAGCGAGCGTACTATACTCGATCCAGTTCTCCCCAGCAGTCAGGCCTTCGACCCGGTGTGGCAAATCGACAGCCATCCGACGGCGACGCTGACAACTGGACGAACCGTCGCGCAGGCCCATACTATTTTATTTATAGCACCCATGAAAGAGTTGCAATCCCGCTTGAACCACTCCGCAACAGAAGCGATACCAGCAGCAATGGATTCAGGCTCCCAAGGACTGGTGCGCGTGCTCGTGGTCGACAACGATGTCGTGCATGCCCGAACGATGGGCGAGGGACTTAGCCGCCTTGGTTATCAATGTGTGGTGGTCGGAAGTGGCTTGGAAGGGGCCAAGAAAATAGAACAAGAGACCTTTGATGTTGTCGTTACCGATTTAATGATGAACGACATTGGTGGCCTCGAGATTCTCGCGCGTGCCAAGAATGTTGCCCGTGAAACGGAGGTAATCGTTGTCACCGGCCACGGCACCGTTCCTTCTGCTGTTGCTGCGATGCAGCAAGGCGCTTTCACCTATCTGCAAAAGCCACTGGATCTCAGCCACCTGCGGACTGCGGTCGAAAAGGCTTCCGAGGGAATCAGGCTCAAACGCCAAAATCTCGAACTCAACCGACGACTGGACGAGAAATTTGGATTTGAAGGTGTGGTTGGCTCAAGTCCGCAGATGCTCGGACTGATTGAACGGCTCAAGCGCATCGCGCCGACAGATGCCACGGTGCTGATCCAAGGGGCGACCGGTACGGGAAAAGAGCTTGTCGCTCAGGCGATTCACCAGAATAGCCCACGCAAGAGCAAGCCGTTTGTCGCGCTCAACTGTGCGGCTTTGAGCGAACACATCCTTGAAAGCGAACTATTCGGGCATGTGCGTGGCGCTTTTACCGATGCCTCAACTGATCGGATGGGTAAATTTGAGTATGCCAACTGGGGCACGCTTTTCCTGGATGAAGTCGGTGACATGCCGATGGCCACACAGATCAAGCTCCTACGCGTGCTGGAGTCTGGGGAAATCACACGAGTTGGATCCAACACTCCGCTGCATGTGAACGTGCGCATTCTCTCGGCCACCAACCGCAATCTTGAGGAGGCGATTGCCACCAGCAGTTTTCGCAGCGATCTCTACCACCGTCTCAAAGTGATCACCATCGGGATTCCCACGCTTCAGGAACGGGCGGCCGACATTCCGCTTTTATGCGAGCACTTTGTCAAGCAGTTTGCCAAGCGGCATACCAAGACGATCAAGGGGATATCGCCAGGGGCCCGTGCCAAGCTTGTGGCCTACGACTGGCCAGGGAATGTGCGGCAATTGCGCAACGTCATTGAAAGCATGGTTGTGGTCGACTGCGACGGAACGCTTGATGTGGATGACTTGCCGGTCGAGCTCGAGCCGGTTGTGCCACAGGCTCCGCTGACGGCCTCTGAAATGCAGGCAGGCCTGTCGGCCCTCGTGGGGCGACCGCTTGAGGAAGTGGAGCAAATCTTCATCAGTGAGACGCTCAAACTCACCGGCGGCAATCGCGAGCAAGCCGCTGAAATGCTCGGCATTGGCGAGCGCACGCTCTACAGAAAAATCAAGGAATTTGAAAAATCAAGGAATTTCAGCGATCCGGACGACATTTGCTCTGAGTGAGCAGTGTTGCGCGAATCATAAAGCACACGCATGGAACGGATTCACACACTGCCGATGTCGGTTGTCAACCGCATTGCCGCCGGAGAGGTGGTTGAGCGGCCCGCGAGCGTCGTGAAAGAACTGCTTGAGAATGCCCTCGACGCCGCTCCTTCGCGCATCGACGTGGCACTCGAACAGGGTGGCATTGCCTTGGTGCGCGTCGTCGACAACGGTGCTGGCATTGAGGCCGATGATTTGCCGCTAGCAGTCGCGCCCCACGCCACGAGCAAACTCCGCGTGGCAGACGACCTAGAACGGATTGCAACGCTCGGCTTTCGCGGCGAGGCTCTGGCATCCATTGGCGAGGTGTCGCGGCTTGTCATTCGCTCGCGCACGGCGACGGCCGGTTCGGGGGCGGCGATTGAAGTCAATGCCGGACAGATTGGCGAAGTTGTGCCCCATGGCTGTGCGCTGGGCACGATCGTCGAATCGCACCAACTGTTTGCCCACGTGCCGGCCCGCAGAGCTTTTCTCCGCGCTGCTGCTACAGAGTGGTCCCATGCGTCCGAGGCCTTTGTGCGGACGGCGCTGGCTCATCCAGCAGTGGCAATGTCGCTTTCCCACAACGACCGTCGTATCCACGATCTTCCAGCAGTGGCCAACTGGCGATCGCGGATTGGCAGCATCTTCGGCACGGCGATGAGCGACAAACTGATTGAAATTGAGGCCGATGACGGCGAAATCTCGCTGCATGCATTCGTCGGCAGGCCCGAAGCCGATATGGCCAGCGGTCGACTGCAGCACCTCTTTGTTGTCGGTCGTCCCTTTCGAGATCGCTCGATCCTCCATGCCGTGCAGGAGGCCTATCGAGGACTGCTGCTTTCTGGGCGGCATCCCATTGTATTCCTGCAGTTTGCGTTGCCCGCAGAAATGGTCGATGTCAATGTGCATCCAGCCAAGATAGAGGTGCGATTCCGCGAGCCCTCGCGGCTCTACCGGTTGGTGCTTTCTGCTTTGCGGACTAAGTTTCTCACCAGCGACATGGGAACGCGACTTGAACCGCGTTTAAGCGAGACGCCTGCTCCGTGGTTTGGATCGCCAGAAGCACGCGCCCCTAAGCCGACGGGAGAGTTTTCGGGCAGTCTCTTTGCAGATCGCGAGTTTTCTCCGCCGGCGGCAATGGTCGCCAGAAAAGAGGCGTGGGAACAGCCAGTGGCTCAAGCAATGCAGGCTCCCCAAAGCAGTGGGGAACTCGCCGTGCAGATGCACAACCGCTACATCGTCGTGGAAAGTGCCGATGGCATTGAGGTGATCGATCAGCATGCACTTCATGAGCGGGTGTTGTATGAATGGCTGAAATCTTCGGTGGCACGGGGCGGCCTTGAGGTGCAACCCCTGCTGATTCCCGAACGGATCGATCTCACTCCTGCTGAGATCGAGCTCCTCACCGAACATGCCGAGATACTCGCCCGCGCTGGGATGCGGATTGAGCCCTTTGGTGGCTCAACTGTGATCGTCACCTCCAAGCCCGTCCTGGCTGGCACGGCACCAGCGGCGGCAATCGTGCGTGAAGTGATCGACCGACTTGCATCGTCGTCTGCAGGAACAGCATCGTCGCTACTTGTCGATGAGGTGCTGCATGGGCTAGCCTGTCAGGCGGCTATCAAGGCGGGGGACCGGCTCTCGCAAACAGAGATCGATGCACTGGTGCGCGATAGGCTTTTGGTTCAAGACTCGCACCACTGCCCGCATGGCCGGCCGACCGGGTTGACGCTTTCACGACAGGAACTGGATCGCCAGTTTCGCCGCACTTGAATATTAAACTTATATCGCCTAGGAGTCCGGAATGATTTGCGTGAGCATTGGAAGAGGCCGCCATCGGCACATGATCGCCGAGCACAAATTCTTGGCCGAAAAAGATGTTCACCTCGTTGAGTTACGCCTCGACTATATCCAAGGCACGGTGCAGATGAAGCGACTCCTGAAAGATCGCCCCTGCCCAGCCATCGTCACCTGCCGCAGGGTAATCGATGGCGGACGGTGGGAGGATTCTGAAGAGGCGCGATTGGTCGTGCTCCGCATGGCAATTGTCGAAGGTGCTGACTATGTCGATCTGGAGGATGACATTGCCACGAAGATTCCCCGCTACGGTAAGACAAAGCGAATCATTAGCTACCACGACTTCCACAGAACACCATCTGATCTGACCGCGATGCATAAAAAACTCGCTTCGATGGATGCCGACATCGTTAAGATTGCCACGATGGCCAATCATCCGACCGACAATCTGCGGATGCTGGAACTGGTTCGCGGCAGCAAGATCCCTACCGTTGGCATTTGCATGGGAGACATCGGCACGCCAACGCGGATTCTTAGCGGTCGAGTCGGTTCGCCATTCACCTATGCGACATTCCATCACGATCGAGTTCTTGCGCCCGGTCAGCTCGGCTGGCAGCAGATGCGCGATGTGTATCGCTACGATACGATTTCAGCGGCAACAGAAATTTATGGAGTTGTCGCTGATCCAGTGGCTCACAGCCTGAGCCCATTCGTTCACAACGCAGCCTTGGCAGCCGCCCATAAAGATGCGGTTTACCTGCCGTTCCGCGTCCCCGCCGAACAGTTAGATGAATTTATTTCGTCGGCCGACCGCTGGCCTCTAGCGGGCTTGAGCATCACGATTCCCCACAAGGAGGCGGTGCTGCGCCACGTTCGCGTGCAGGACGATATGGTTAAGGCCATTGGGGCAGCCAATACGCTGGCATTTACACCTGCCGGTATCGCCGCATTCAATACCGATGCTACGGCGGCCGTGGAAAGTATCGAGGCAGCGATTGTTGACAAGGATAACGACACGAATCCCGAGGGCTTTGGTATAAAAACAGCACTTGTGCTGGGGGCCGGCGGGGCCGCACGGGCCGTGGCATTTGGTCTTAAGAAGCAGGGGGTCGATGTGACGGCAGCCTCTCGGACCATGGATCGTACAAAACTCATGGCGATGGAAGTGGGCTGCAAGGCAGTCGAATGGAACGCCCGCTATCGGCTGCCCTACGACTGCTTGGTGAATGCGACCCCCGTGGGCATGCACCCGAATGTCGACGAAACCCCATTCGACAAGGAGCACATGCGACCTTACATGGTTATCTTTGATACCGTCTACAATCCGGAGAATACGCTCCTCATCAAAGATGCGCGAACCACTGGCTGCCGGATTGTAACCGGGGTGGAAATGTTTGTTCGACAGGCAGCAATCCAGTTTAAGATATGGCAGAACTGCGAGGCATCCCAGTCTTTGATGCGCGATGCGCTTAAGCAGGCGACGGCCTCTGCGAAGCAACTAGCCTGATCGAGTAAAACGGACACACGGCCATTCCTGGTTCCATGCCACGCATCACACTCATCGGCTATCGAGGCACGGGCAAATCGACCGTGGCTGAGATCCTCTCGCATCTGTCAAACGTGCCGTGGTGCGATGCCGATAGTTGGCTTGAAGAGAAACTTGGCTGTTCAATCACGACGCTGGTTCGTGAGCAAGGCGAGGATCTTTTTCGTGACGAGGAATCGCTGCTTCTCAAGGAATTACTGGCTGGTTTTTCTGGTGTGCTGGCCACCGGTGGCGGTGTCGTGCTCAGGCAGCACAACCGCGAGTTATTGCGCAGTGCAGGGCGACCAACCGTCTGGCTGACAGCGTCGGCAGGAGTTGTGCGCAGCCGCTTGGCACTCGATCCGACAACGGCCCAGCGTCGCCCTGCCCTCTCGGGTACCGATCCACTCGCCGAGGTGGCCAGTGCCCTCGAGGCTCGCGAACCACTCTACCGCGAGTGTGCCGATCTGATCATTGACACTCAATCGCAGACGGCGGGTCAGGCAGCTCGAGCCATCATCGACTGGCTGGAGAATCAGTGGCCCTCGACGGCGGCACTTCTTGTCGAGGGGCCGATCCAATGACGCTTCCGCTCTTTGACGGCGCACAGGCCCAGACCCTCATCACACTCCTATCGGGCTGGGCTGTGGCAATAATCGGCTATGGCCTTGGCCGGCTGCTCACGGTGGTTATCGGCGATCATAACAGCCTTGCCACGCCACTCCACCGCTGGATTGAGGGGGCTGTCACGATCACCGCTCTTGGGCTCTGGTGGTGGGAAGTGCAGATGCTCGGGCAACTCCCGTCGGGAGACAATGAATATGGTTCGGCGGTAGCCATGACTGCACTGCTCAGCAGATACGCGGCTCATCTACTGCTGTTCACGCTCTTGGCCGCAGCAGCGTGGATTGATATTCGGGAGCGAGTGATTCCTGACAGCATCACTGTGCCTGGCGTTCTCGTTGGCCTGCTGGCCGTCTGGCTCTGGCCAGGTGTTCTGTTGCCCATTGCCTGCGAGGTGCCACGATCATTTGCACCGCCGCAGTTGCAGCCTGATCTGCTTGGACTGTTTGGCGGCCTGCGCTCGTCGGCAGGAATCGCTTGGCTGGGAGGGTGGCCGTGGATACCTGGCCTGATATTGTCGCTAACGATCTTTTTAATCTGGTGGCTGATCTGCACGGCGCCGAGCTTTGATTCCCATTTGCCGCTGCTGCGTTTTCTGGAACCCCGCATCATAATCCTCATGGCAGGGCTGCTCGCCATTATAACCGCGTGGCTCGTTGACGGCCAGCGCTACCTAGCCTTGCAGTCATCACTTGTGGGGCTGGCGGTTTCAGCCGGCATTGTCTTTGCGATTCGGGCCGGTGCATCGCGGGCACTCAGACGAGAGGCCATGGGGCTTGGCGATGTAACGCTGATGGCAATGGTGGGGGCATGGCTCGGCTGGCAGGCCTGCGTGCTGGCTTTTTTTCTAGCAGCATTTATTGGACTGGCCCATGGAGTCTGGCATCTCGTTCTGCATCGCGAACACGAACTTCCCTTTGGTCCGAGTTTGTGCCTCGCTTCTGCCTTCGTTGTAATCGCCTGGCGGCCGATTTGGGCGCGCGTTGGCTTTTACTTTGAAGAACCTCTCGAAATGGCACTCGTGGTCGGGAGCGTTATCGTGTTAACTGCCGTCACCCTTTCGATCTGGCAAAAGCTGCGTGGACTGCCTGCAGCCTAGCGAGCCGGCTCTTTTTGCGTGTCTACAGCTAGCACAGGCTCTTTTTGCGTGTCTACAGCTAGCACCGGCGTCTACAGCCCTCAGGCCGATCTTGCCTGCCTGGCGGGTTTGTCCTACGATCTCGGCCCGCTCTCAACGGTGCGGGATGTCAACGGCGTGGAGCCAAAGCGTGTCTCTTTGTTTTCCTAGCACTCGACTCTCTCAATTGATTCGTGCCCTGCCCTGTGGGGTGCTGCTGGGTGTGGCGGTCGGGTGTACGCAGAATCCGTTTCGGATGGCGACCAGCACATCGCCTATCAATCTCACGCCCCCTCCCGGTGTAGCCGCGCCCGCGCACACGATTCAGCAGATGCCTGCGGTGCCGCCGTTGCCATCCTATGCCAACACGGACAGTCGCCAGTTGGAGACGACACTCGCACGAAGCCATCAGGAGTCACAACTCCTGCAGGACGAGATCGCCGTGCTCAGGGAACAGTTGGCGAGCACCTCCTCCCAGTTGGCGCAGACGCGCACAGCCAACCTGCCCAACAGCGCAGCCCACCCAGGCAAGGCGTTACAGCCAGGCGCCCCCGCTGCATCTGCGGGACAAGTTCCGCGGCCATCGCTGACAAGCCCTGTCGCCATGCAAGCGGCGATCACCCAGTTTTCACTGCCCGGCATCGACAGCCGACTCGACGGGAATGTCGTGCGCATGGAGATTTCCTCTGATCGACTCTTTGAGAGCGGCAGTGCCAGCTTGCTGCCGGGGGGTGCAGCGTTGCTCTCGCAGACGGCTGAGGAAGTTGAGCGGCTCTTTCCGCGTCACTTTATCGGCATCGAAGGTCACATCGACACCGAACCATTGCAGAATGCATCGTGGGGTTCACCACATCAATTGACCGCTGCCCGCGCTTCGACTGTCTTTGATTTCTTTACCAGTCGCACGTCGCTGCGACAGGGGCAACTCTTTTTGGTTGCGCATGGCTCAAATCACCCTGTAGTTTCCAACGCAACTGCCGCAGGCCGGGCGCGTAACCGCCGCGTGGAGTTGGTGATCTACGCAGAACAATCAGCGCTCCCGTGAGTCATCGGCCAGGCAGTCTTAGCCCTGCGGGTCTGGCATCGGTCGGTTGCCTTTTAAGGCAACCGACTTACACTCAGTGAATGGTGACAATCGTCGATTACGGAAGTGGCAATCTGCGCAGCGTGCAGAAGGCATTTGAGCGACTTCAAGTGCAGGCCTGCATCACAGACGATCCTCAAGTGGTCTCAGAGGCCAAGCGACTGGTGCTGCCTGGAGTTGGCGCCTTTGGAGATGCGATGCAGGAGTTAGAGGCCCGCGGCCTCGTTGAACCGATTCGGGCACATCTCCAGGCTGATCGGCCATTTTTTGGTATCTGCATGGGAATGCAGTTGCTCTTTGAAACAGGCTGGGAGGGTGGCCGCCAGCAGGGATTGGGCGTGCTTCAAGGAGAAGTTTCGCGATTTGATTTACCCGTTGGGATGAAGATTCCGCACATGGGCTGGAATACTGTCGCTTGGCGGGCCGGCAGTCGTCGGCAGGCCACGGTGGGCGACGGCCACTATTTTTACTTCGTACACTCCTACTTTCCGCAGCCGCAAGATGAGGCAGTTGTCGCGGCCAGAACGGATTACGGTGGTGCATTCTGTTCGGCCGTTGCCCGTGGACGTTTATTCGCCACACAATTTCATCCTGAAAAAAGCCAAGCGGTGGGCATGCGTTTGATCGAGTCGTTTCTGAATGACACTGATTGACTAGCAGTAAAAGCATCTTATTTAAAAAGGAACCTATGGGTATGGAACTCTGGCCGGCCATTGATCTGCGGGATGGAAAATGCGTGCGGCTTGTGCAGGGCGATTACGCGCGAGAAACGATCTTTGGCGACGATCCTCTGGAGATGGTTCGACAATTTGTAGGTGCCGGCGCCCAGCGGTTGCACATTGTAGATCTCGACGGTGCAAAAGCCGGCAGCCCACTGCAGGCGGCGCTGGTGGCTCGCATGGTGAAAGTGGCGGGCGTGCCCTGCCAGCTCGGCGGCGGCATCCGCTCGCTTCAGACGGCAAAGGCCTACAGAGACGCTGGAGTCCAGCGGCTTGTTGTGGGCAGCGTGGCGATCGAGCAACCGGAATTGCTGGAACAACTAACAGAGGCGCTGCCCGACCTAATCGTGCTTGGACTCGATGCGAGAGATGGAAAAGTGGCTGTGCGGGGGTGGCTGGAAACCAGTGAACTGACTGCCATCGAGGTTGCTCGGCGACACGAGCATCTGCCCTTAGCCGCCATTGTCTACACCGATATTTCCCGAGACGGAATGCTTTCAGGGCCCAACTTCAAAGCTCTCGCGGAGATGATTGCCGCCGTAGAATTGCCTGTTGTTGCCTCCGGAGGCGTGGCCAACGCTGCCGATGTGCGGCAGGTGGCGCTCAGCGGCGCCACTGGCTGTATCGTTGGTCGCGCCCTCTATGAAGGCAGCCTGACGCTTGCTGAAGCATTGGCCGCAGCAGGTAGTTGAGCAGAACCGGGCCACGGTTGGGGCAGAGTGTATCGGTAGAGTTTGCCCCGCTTCCCGAGAGTGTGGCGACTTGGGGCCAGCCAGAACACAATTCGAAGAAGTCTCAATATGATTGAGCTTTTAGGCCGAACCTACCAAAGCCAGAAGGGCTGGCTGCCCGATTTGCCGGGATGCTCAGGCGGCTTTACGATCAACTTCCATGTCTACCGACATCCGCATCAAGGAACAGTTGCCTGAGCTCACGCGTCGAATTGTGGAGACCTACCAAGATGTCCCCACAATCCACTCGCTAGGCCACTGCCCTCTGCCCAACTACGAGTCGATCATATCGGCCTGCGAGGATCTCAAGGAGATTCTCTATCCCGGTTACCGCAGGCGTGAAAATCTGCACATGGGCAATGTCATGTACCATGTTGGCGACTTGATCGATGGCTTGCATGACAAGCTCACGACTCAAATTGGCAGGGCTCTGCGGCACAGCCTGGCAGCCCAGCAAACGGCCGCAGCGCAGGGGATGGAGGTGCCGATCGCTCCGTTCTCGGTGCATCAGTGTGTTGAAGAGGCCGACTTTGAAGCTTTGGGGCAGGTCAAGGCAGTTGAGTTTTTGGAATGCATCCCAGACCTGCGACGCATTTTGGCAACTGACGTTCAAGCTGCCTATGACGGTGACCCGGCCGTACGGACGCTCGACGAGGTGATCTTCTGCTATCCCGGACTCGAAGCGGTGACAATCCACCGACTCGCCCACATGCTTCATCGTCTAGAGGTGCCGCTCATTCCCCGCATGATGGCAGAGTGGAGCCATTCGCGCACCGGCATCGACATTCACCCTGGCGCCACGATCGGCGATCACTTCTTTATCGATCACGGAACGGGCGTTGTTATTGGCGAGACCTGCGAGATCGGGAGCCATGTGAAACTCTATCAAGGGGTCACGCTTGGCGCTCTCTCCTTTCAGACCGATGCCGATGGCCATCTGGTACGAGGCACCAAGCGGCATCCGACGATTGAAGACCGCGTCGTGATCTATGCCAACGCCACCGTTTTAGGAGGTGCCACTCGGATCGGCCACAGTTCCGTTATCGGTAGCAATGTCTGGCTGACTCGCAGCGTGGATCCGCACACAACCGTGGTACTGGAGCGGCCCAAACTGCGGATGCGCGGCGAGGTGCAGGCTACGGAAGGTGATTACCAGATCTGAACTCTAGGCTGTTCTCCCAGGACCCTTTTGGTCAGTCGGCGCAACGTGTCAAGGTGAGTGTGGGTCTTGTTTCTCGAGGCGCCTTTTTGGGGCGACCCCCGGGTCCTCCATGACGCTTATCGGTCGCCCAACACTTGCGGAAGCCCCTCCGGCCGGTTAAGCTCCCTTCTGAGTAGCGCTCAGTGTCTAGGCATAAATCGGAATTCCAAATACCATGAAAAAGCCTCAAACAGCCAAATCCAAAATGATTCATGCGCTTCTGCCGGCGCTGGCCGCAGCGTGGTTGATTTTGCCGTCCGGTGTGCTGGCGGACAATCTGTTTGTGTCGAGTTTGGGCGGCCACAGCATTTACACGTTCGACACCGGGATTGGTGCCGGGAGCCAGAGCACCTTCGTCAGCGGTCTGACGAACCCTTGGGGCATGGCTTTTGACAGCAGCGGCAATCTGTTCGCGGCGGGCTATGGCACCGGAAGCATTTATAAGTTCAGCAACACAGGAACTCTTTCGTCCACGCCAACCACCTTTGCCAGCGGCTTGAGTTCTCCCACCGCCATAGCCTTTGACGGCAGCGGCAATCTGTTTGAGATGGACTATGGCAGCGGCAATCTTTACAAATTCACCGCAGGCGGAAGCCAGAGCACCTTTTCCGGCGGCCCGAATTATTCCTATGGTCTGGCCTTTGACAATAGTGGCAACCTGTTCGCTGGAAATGCAAACCTCGGAAGCATTGTCAAATTCACTTCGGGCACTCCGAGCACTTTTGCCAGCGGCTTGATCGGCCCCTTCGGCCTAGCTTTTGATAGTAACGGAAATTTGTTCGTGGCGAGCAACAGCGGCACTATTTATGAGTTCATCAATACAGGAACTTTGTCATCCACGCCAACAATCTTCGCTAGCGGCTTGGGTTCCATCAATAGCCTGGCCTTTGACGGCAACGGCAATTTGTTTGCGACAAAATACAACAACGGCTTGGACACCAGCAGCATTATTCAATTCATCAATTCAGGAACCCTGTCATCCACGCCAACCACATTCGCAATTGGGCTGGCCGGGAAATCGTCTCTGGCTTTTGGACCTGCGGTGGTACCGGAGCCGTCTACGTTCATTTTGGCGGGAGTCGGTATGCTGTTATTGCTGACTGTCAAAACATTTCGCAGCCATCCTGCAGTCTGACGCTTTTGTGGCATTCATTAAACGGCTTGTTTAAAAGACAAGCTGTTTTTTTAGAATCGAACCGCTCCAAAAATTCCTGCGTCAACAACTCATGCGCCGGTGCCCGTGCGGCAGTGGGTGATGACCAGCCCGCCGCGGTCTCGGCCCTCACGAAGATCTTCCGCGCCGAGGTCAAGCAGCGGGGAATTCTTGATGCCGACTCCCGTGCTTGGGAGCACAGCGGGTTTTTCATCGACGCGAGGAAGCGCATCGCGATTGTCGATCGCGACGTGCCGAGCCTTGGGCGTGCTTGTACATCTGGGTGGGCTACGAAGGCGTCCACCAATACCTCACCAGCGGTGCCCCCGGCCTCGGGACGTTTTTTTCCAGCGGACGAAACACACCCCACGATGCCTTCCAGAATGCCACCGATACGATCACGACGAATGCCCACGCCTATCTGATTGACCTGCTCACCATCGGCAGGTGTCTCACCTATCACTGGCACCGAGGGCAATGCGCTCAAGCTGAATGCGTCGCAGATCCATAACAGCGGCCGCTTTTTTTCTGACAGGCTGGACGACAAGTTTGTTTTTTCCAGCCACAAGCGAAAACTGCCCGATCTGATGCGGGACAAATCGCTGAAAGTGGCCCGTTTCCTCAACTTCAAATTGAATCGATTCTGCCCCCGCCACCAGTGATACCATCGATCCGCCATTGCCCTTGCCGCAGCCCACCAGCACGCTGACTTGGTAGACACCTGCTGTTTCAATCGTAAATTCCCAGAAAGCGGTCTCGTTGGGATTCACCCAATAACCCAGCGTGTCTTTCTCAGGTTGATTTTCGTAGCGTAGTTTTTCGCCGACGACCGTTGCGTCCCGAGCCTCTAGCCGGATCAGGGCGTCTGAGCGAATGGGTTGTTCTGACGATGGACTATTCATGGCCCGTCGCCAGTCGCGAAGCGGCAGCACCATTGCTGCGGCAGTGGCTGCCGGCTTGAGAAGCGAGACATCTGTGGCCGTGTAGCAGGCAGCCCAGAGGCTCGGGTCGAAGTGGGGATTTGCTTGCATGAACGGGGCCCCGACCCGACGACGCCAAGCCTCGAGCGAGCCGCGAAGTGCCGCTACTCGACCCGGATCAACGGCACTCATGTCGTGTTCTTCGCCGCGATCGGTGGCACAATCAAAGAGCTCCAGCCGACCATCATCGTAGTGTTCGATGAGTTTAAAATGACCGACGCGAATCGCGCCGGCAGGCCTACCGCCCTGATTGGTGGAATGAGGCTGATGCCAGTAGAGCGTGCGTTCAGCCGGGAGTGGGTTGTGAGGTTCGGAAAGAAGTGGGGCAATATTTTCAAAGTCACAGGGGTTGGGGGCGTGGGCACCGGTGAGATTGCAAATGGTCGGGACCAGATCGCCGAGCGAGACTGGCGAATCGACAACGAGCCCAGGCGTGCATCTGCCGGGTAGGCGAATGATCAGCGGCACGCGAATGCCCCCTTCGTAAAGAAAGCCTTTGCCAGCGCGGTAGGGCGCATTGAATGTCGGCGGAGCGTCTCGTCCTTCGGGAACGTGTAATCCACCATTGTCAGATGTAAAGATGACCAGCGTGTTGTCTGCCAGATGATTGCGATCTAAGGCGTCCATGATGGTGGCGACGGCAGTGTCGAGCGACTGGACAGTTGCCGCATAGAGCGGATGAAAAGCGTCTGCATTGGCCTCGACAAGTTGGGCTTTGGCGTCCAGAGGGATGTGTGGATTATCGAAGGCGACATAGAGCAAAAATGGCTTTGAAGCATGGGCATCGATGAATGTTGCCGCTGCTGCCGCGTTCCCCAATTCTCCTTTGCCACCCTCTAACGACTCAGCACCTGGATTGGCATGGCCAGCCACAAAAGTCTCAAATCCATGCTCCGTAGCCCCGTGTCCTGGGCCACCCAAGTGCCATTTTCCGATGCATGTGCTGCTGTACCCGAGTGGCTTGAGGAACGACGGAAGAGTCGTGACGCCATCGGGCAAGTGCTGGAGAATTACGGTTGAGAGCAGGCGATGCGAACTGCGGTCGCTGCGACCCGGCAGAAATGTCGTGAGGTTGAGTCTGGCTGGGTGCTGGCCCGTTAGAATCGCTGCACGTGAAGGGGAGCAGACAGAAGCAGCGCTGTAGGCAGATTGAAACCGAACACCTTGCGTTGCCAAGCGATCGAGCGCGGGCGTTTTGTGATCCATTCGACCGTAGCACGCCAGGTCGTTGATTCCTAAGTCGTCAGCGACTAAGAGGACGATATTCGGCGGGCGTGTGGTCTGGCTAGGGACAGTCGGTTCAGCGGCAGCGAGCGGTGCATGGTGCGAAAGCAATAAGCCGAGTGTTGTGGCAATGGCTATGGTGAGGCGGAAGCGAAACATGCGTGAACTCTAGCATATCTTTTGGTTGGGCACTGGACGCCCACGCCGCCTCTTCAGAGGTCATCCCGGACGCTTCCCGAGGCGTGTATTGATGCGCTCTGGCTCTGGGCTCTAGCTCTGCTGCTCGGCGGCACGCACAATCGCGCGGGCGGTGGCTTGGGCCTGCATCTTGGCCGCTATCGCTTCATCCCCCGCAGCCGCAGAGGCATTCAAGGCAGTCAGTTCGGCTTTCGCTTTTGCAGCGTCGAGCTTTTCGATAGGAATCGCCCGTTGCGTGATCACCGTCACTGAATCGTGGCCAACTTCGGCAAAGCCGCCTTCAACGAACATGCGGCGAACGGCATCGGCCGCAGCCCCCTGCTCGCCTACTATCCGCACCTCGCCCGATCCGAGTCGGCCAATGAATGGAGCGTGCCCACGGGCCACGCCACGCTGACCGTCAAACAGCGGGACCGTGATAAATCGAGCTCGAATATCGAGGACAGTGCTCTCGGGCGTGACAATCACGCAGCGCAGCAATACCCCGGGTGCAGAGCTGCCCTTGTCAGAATCAGCATGTTTGGTGTCGCTCATCTGTTCCCTGTCTAGGCTTTGGCCGCCATTTTCTTTGCCTGTTCCTCAGCCTGCTCGATTACACCCACATACATGAATGCCTGCTCGGGGAGGTGGTCCCACTTGCCGTCAGCGATCTCCTCAAACGAGCGGATCGTGTCAGCCAAACTCGTAATTTCACCCGGCTTGCCCGTAAAGACTTCGGCCACAAGAAACGGCTGCGAAAGGAATCGCTCCATGCGGCGAGCGCGGTGCACGACGAGTTTGTCTTCTTCGGAGAGTTCATCAACGCCAAGAATCGCAATGATGTCTTGGAGTTCACGATACCGCTGCAGCGTGCGCTGTACGCGGCGGGCAATTTTGTAGTGCCGCTCACCCACATACTGGGGATCCAGAATGCGACTACTCGAAGCCAGCGGATCAACGGCTGGGTAGATCCCCTTCTCCGAGATTGATCGCTCCAAATAGAGGAAGGCATCCAGATTGCCGAAGGCCGTGGCGGGGGCTGGATCGGTCGGATCGTCGGCTGGCACATAAACCGCCTGCACGGACGTGATCGCCCCCTTCGATGTCGATGTGATCCGCTCTTGTAGCGCCCCCATTTCTGTGGCCAGTGTGGGCTGATAACCGACGGCACTAGGCATGCGTCCCAGTAAGGCACTGACCTCGCTGCCGGCTTGCGAAAAGCGAAAGATATTGTCGATAAAAAGCAGCGTGTCGGTACCAGTCGTATCACGGAAGTATTCTGCCATCGTCAACGCCGAAAGCGCCACGCGCAGGCGAGCCCCCGGCGGTTCGTTCATCTGTCCAAACACCATGCAGGTTTTCTCGATGACGCTACGACCCGTGTCGCCGATTTTGGCTTCCTGCATTTCCAGCCACAGATCGGTTCCTTCTCTGGTTCGCTCGCCGACCCCCGCAAAGACTGAATAGCCGCCATGGGCGCTGGCAATCCGAGCAATGAGTTCTGTGAGGATCACCGTCTTTCCTAAGCCTGCCCCGCCGAACAGCCCAGCTTTACCACCGCGCACAAATGGCGTCAGCAGATCCACCACCTTGATGCCGGTTTCAAACAGCTCCGTGCGAGTGGAAAGATCTGTAATCGGTGGCGGATCTCGATGGATCGGCCAGCGCTCGGCCGTTTGAACCGGACCGCGATTGTCAATTGGTTCACCGAGCAGATTGAAAACACGGCCAAGCGTTTCTGGGCCGACCGGCACGCTGACAGGGCTGCCGGTATCGACGACCTCCTCGCCTCGTATCATGCCGTCGGTGCTCCCGAGGGCCACACAGCGCACCCTGCCACCTCCGAGGTGCTGCTGCACTTCGCCAACCAGATGCAGAGCAATCCCTTTTTTATCGGCGTCGATGCGGACGGCATTGTAAATGGCCGGAATGCTTGCCTCAGGAAACTCAACATCGAATGTTGAGCCGATGACCTGCGTAACGCGTCCCACATTTTTTCCAGCGTTGACGGGCGCTTTCGTAACGGTTGCCATGATGTCGTATCAATCCTGTCGTGAAGGGGTTTTTGGAAAACAGTTTGTGATGCGTGTGTTGTTTGTAATCAGTCAATTTAGAGTGCGTCGGTTGCTCTGCGCAGATCGCTAGTCACGGGCCCTAGGTTCCCTTGAGGGCTTCAACTCCGCCCAAGATCTCCATGATTTCACCGGTGATTTGCGACTGTCGGGCGCGGTTGTAACGCCGCGACAAATCCTTGATCAATCCGCCAGCATTTTCTGTGGCAGCTTTCATGGCAACCATCCTCGCCACCTGTTCGCTCACAGCGGCATCTAGAAAACACTTGAACAGCCGCGAAAGAAAACTGGCCGGCAGAATTTCCTCGAGAATACTTTCAGCCGACGGATAGAAATCATATTCCTGCGAGGAGAGTTTGGCTCGACCAGACTTAACCGATGACTCAGGAGCTTTGAGCGGTAAGAGCATTTCTGTAATAGCCGTCTGGCGGGCGATGCTGTCAAACTTGGTGTAGACCACATCGAGTCGGTCGATCTGACCAGTTGTGTAGGCTGCCAAATACGCCATGCCAATTGGCTTGATGGCCTCAAAATCAGGTTTATCATCAAAGGTTGTGTAGCGAGCACTGGTGTCAATGCCGCGAAATTTGAGGGCTGATATTCCTCGCTTTCCGGAGACAGCCACATCGGCTGGAATGGCTTCACTGCGCCACTGACCAATCGCCGCCATTGATTGCCGAACCACATTGGAGTTGTAACCGCCGCAAAGACCTCGATTGCCTGTCAGGATTAGCACCGCGGTTTTCTGAGTGGGCCGCACCTCGAGCAACGGATGCACGATTCCAGCCCCCTCGTCGGCAATGTTCGCGAGAATGTTTGCCAGTCGCAAGGTGTAGTCGCGAGCGGCAACGGAGCGGTCCATTGCTTTTTTAAATCGCGCCGTGGCAATCAGTTCCATGGTGCGCGTGATCTTACGGATGTTCTTGACAGAACGTCGGCGTCGGTCGAGTGCGCGTGCTTTTGCCATATCTGTAAATGCCTCTGAAAACTACCTCGCTGCGGCGAGCGCCGGGCGAGCTGGAGCTGTGCCCTTGGCCGCCCACTGCCGCTGAAACTCTGCGATAGCCCCTTCGAGTTGTCGTTCCGACTCATCGTCGAGTTGGTTGCTCTGGGCGATTGTGGCCCGCAACTCGGGCACCTGATCGCGAACGAATACTAAAAACTCCTTCTCCCACGCCGCAACTTCCTCGCGTTTGATTTTGTCGAGATGGCCGCGAGTACCAGCATAGATGCTCAACACTTGATCCACCACATCCATCGGCTGGTACTGTCCCTGCTTGAGCAGTTCCACCATTCGATAGCCGCGATCGAGCCGAGACTGCGTGGCGGCATCGAGGTCGGTTCCGAGTTGGGCAAATGCTTCGAGTTCGCGGAACGATGCTAAGTCGAGCCGCAGACCCCCCGAGACCTTCTTCATCGCCTTTGTCTGGGCGGCACCACCCACTCGTGAGACAGAAATACCAACGTTCATCGCGGGCCGTTGACCGGCAAAAAACAGGTCGGGCTGCAGATAAATCTGGCCGTCTGTAATCGAGATCACATTGGTGGGAATGTAGGCCGAGACTTCCCCTTCCAGCGTTTCGATGATTGGCAGCGACGTCAGCGAACCGCCCCCCTTTTCCGGAGAGAGTTTTGCCGATCGCTCGAGCAAGCGGCTATGGGCGTAAAACACGTCGCCCGGGTAGGCTTCGCGGCCTGGCGGGCGTCGCATCAATAGCGACAACTGGCGATAGGCCACGGCCTGCTTGGAAAGATCGTCGTACACGCACAGTGCGTGCTCCCCTCGATACATGAAAAACTCCGCCATCGCCGTGCCGGAATAGGGCGCGATGTATTGCAGCGGAGCGGCCGTACTCGCACCCGACACGACCACCGTCGTGTAGTCCATCGCGCCATACTTTCGCAGCACGTCGATAACGACGGCCACGGTCGAATCTTTCTGGCCAATGGCGACATAGAAGCATTTCACGCCGCTGCCCTTTTGATTGAGAATCGCGTCGATTCCAATCGCAGTCTTGCCGGTCTTGCGGTCGCCGATGATCAACTCGCGTTGACCACGGCCAATCGGCGTCATGGCATCGACTGCCTTGATTCCCGTTTGCAGCGGTTCTCGCACCGGAGCCCGATCGGCCACACCTGGAGCAAGCGTTTCAACTGGACGACGCTCTGTTGTGACAAGGGGCCCCTTGCCGTCGAGAGGATTTCCGAGTGGATCCAGAATGCGGCCAATGACAGCCTCGCCCACCGGCACGCTGAGCAGTCGACCGGTGCTGCGAACCTCATCTCCCTCGGTCACCTTCAGGTAGTCGCCGAGGATGATCACGCCGACGGAATTTTCTTCGAGATTGAACGCCAAGCCGATCACGCCACTGGGAAACTCGACCATTTCACCGGCCATCACGCCAGATAATCCCCACACGCGCGCAATCCCGTCGCCCACTTCGAGCACTCGACCGACTTCGCGGACGTCGATGCTCGATTCGAAGCGCTCAATTTCCTCACGCAGTACCGAGGCGATCTCGTCTGTATTGAATTTCATGGTTACTCCTCTGCTTCAGGCGGTCGCCGAGCCGTACAAGACTCGTGGCGACGGAATGGTCATAAACGGTATCTTGAACGCGAACGATGAGGCCGCCAAGTACGTCAGGGTCGACGACAAACGTAGGGGCGAGGGCCAGTCCGAGCAATCGCTCGATCTCAGCAAAGATGCGGCTCTGTTCAGCGGCATCCAGCGGCACGGCGGTGGTGATTGTGGCAGACTTGCGGCCATCCAGTTCGTTTGCCAGTCGCTCGGCTGCGGCGACGACTTCGGCTAAAATTCCCAGTCGACCGTGGCGGGCCAGCACATGCAGCGAATGCAGCGTTGTGGGGAGAACCTTGCCGGCACAGATGCGTTCGACCATCGATCCCTTCTCTTCGGGACTCACGCGTGGCGAAGCAAAAACAGCGTAGGCAGCCGGAACTTTCGGCAACACATCCCGAACGATGACACCTAGCTCGGCCAGCACATCGCGGCGACAAGCTTTACGATCAGCCGCCTCCACGATGGCCTGCGCGTAGACCTTGGCCAGACGCAGCGCACCGGTGTCCGTCGGCAGATGGCTGCTGGAAACGGATGAATCTTGAGGGGCTTGCTGATTGGATTGATCTGGCATCGACAGGTTCGCAGTAGGGAATCGGCAGAGAGAAAAAAGTGTAGGGGTTCGATCAAAAGATTTAATTCATGCTCGGCTTTGATGTCAGGCCGGCGAGTGATTCGCGGAGCAGGCGGGCCTGATCGTCTTTCCCAAGCTTTTCGCGGAGAAATTTGCCCGCCACTTCGACGGCAAGATCTCCCGCTTTTTCAGCAATGTGCGTTAACGCATCGTCGCGGGCGAGGCCAATTTCGTAGCGGGCCCGTGCCTGCTCCTCGCCGGCTGCGGTTCGAGCCTCGGCGATGATCGTCTGCCGCGTCAGATCGGCGCCGCGACGGGCTTCTTCCAGCATGGCCCGCACTTCATCGGCCGCTGTGGCCAGCCGTCGTTCGTAGGAAGCCAACATTTTTTTAGCATCATCGCTAGCAGCCTGCGTGGCCTTGAGCATGTCGGCAATACCCTGTTCCCTTTTTTCCAGCCCCTGCATGATTGGAGTCCAGGCGAATTTGGAAAGCAGACCCAGAAGCAGCAAGAAAACCAGAAACGAGTAGATCGCCAGATCCTTACGAAACTCAGCAGGAGACTCAAAATCGGCTTTCGTGACGCCCGCTGGTGGCTGATGCCCGATCTCAATGTGGCCTGTGGCATGACTATCGTGGCCTGTGGCATGACTATCGTGGCCCGTGGCATGACTGTCGTCGGCACGCACTTCAGCGATGAAGAAAAATCCTACGGCCACTACGAGCAGGCCCACGGTTTTTATAAACCGAGCGACAGGGAGCGTATGAGAATTGATTGGTAGAGTCATCAGGCCGTTCATAAAAGAAAGCTCTCCGCAGAAGGAAATCCCATCTCTGTTGTCGAGTGTCAGCGGCAGCGCTGGCATGGAAGCGGCTTCGATCAATCAAAGCCGTCCACGCCTGCCCGCCTGTTTTCAACCCCTGGCTGTCTTTGTCGGCCTGAAGTTATTCTGACGCATGCGTCAGCAACAGTGATAAAAGACAGTCAGATCAAAACTAGAATCACTTCTGCGAGCAGATAAACAGCGCGTAGAATGTGAAGCCTTCGATGAGAGCGGCCGCAATAATCATCGCCGTCTGGATGTTGCCAGCGACTTCAGGCTGTCGGGCCATGCTCTCGTATGCCGAGGCCGCCAGTTTGCCGATGCCCATAGCGGCACCAATCACTGCCAAGCCCACGCCAAAAAATGGCGAGAGTTCGATCAGTGAGCGACTGCCGGCCCCAGCGGCCTCTTGGGCACTGGCAAAATCGGCACAGATCATCGTGACTAAAACGGCAGCCAGCGTGCTAAGCGTACGAACGGTGAGAACAGATCGAATCTTCACGGGATCAAACTCCTTGCAAAATGAGGGACCGGGCCAACGCCCGCGAGGGGAAAATAAAATTCGAAACGAAAAAGTGAAAAACAGATGACCGAAAAACGAAAATGGTGACGTTTGTAATGGTTGCAACGAGCGGTTGAGCGACCGCTGAACAGGTGTTCTACGAGATTTCTGACGATTTTGAAGGGTGGCTGCGGAAGCCCGTGTTTTTAACGATTTTGTCTACCAACGGGGGAGTTCAGTTGCCGGTAGACTAGCGAAAACTAGTGGTGGTGAACCGATGCCCCAATAAAAAGGGCCGACAAAAATGTAAAAATATAGGCTTGGAGGAAGGCAACGAATAGTTCCAGCAGACTAAAGAGAGTGGCACTCACCACACTGATCGAGGCCACCGTCGCCCACATTCCGGTCGAAGCGGTGGCTGCCGCCGTAATCAGGCCCATGATACCCAACAGCACCAAGTGCCCAGCCACCATGTTGGCCAGTAATCGAACGGCTAAAATCAGGTGCTTGATGCAGAGTCCAAGGATTTCGATCCCGAATATCAGCAGCTTGAGCGGGCTTAAAAAGATTGGCAGATCCATCGACGGCACTTGGTTGAAGAAGAAACCCAGCACGCCAAATTTCCACATGCCACCCACCAGCACCGCAGCAAATGTGATGCCAGCCAGAGCCAGAGTCACTGAAAATGACGCCGTCGGCGAGCCGGCCCACGGCACCATGCCAAGCAGATTGCAGCCCAAGATGAAAAAAAAGAGCGTCCATAAAAGCGGCACAAAGGTATCGCCCTCATGATGGACATGGCCGTGGCTGTCGGCATGGCCGTGCGGATCGTCGATCGCTGGTCGAGCAATCGTATCGCGGACAAAGACCAGCATGGCCTCCAGAAGATTGGCCAGCTTGCCCTTGGCCGCCTTACCCGAGCGAATTTTTGAGGCCAGCCATGTGAAAAGGACGAGCATCACCAACGCCACAAGAAGTTGCAAAATCATGTATTTAGAGATGCCAAATCCCGATTGAACGGCGTACAGGCTGTCGAGTTGTGCAAACGGCTGCGGAATCAGGATCTTGCCATCGAGCGCTTCGTTGAAGGTTTGCACATCGCTGATGTCTGGGTGTGCCTGCCGAAGAAACCCAGGCACATCGTCGAGCGTTTGATAGCCCTGTCGCCAGAGTGCCTTGGGTACCTCAAAGAAGTAGCAGTCTTTCAAGTGGTAAATCGGATTCGCCGACATAGAGAGCAGTCCTCGAGGATATGCGAAGTATCTGCTGAAGCCCTCGGGCCGAGGCAGAGGCAAGACACGGTTGGAAATAGCTAGTTTTTAAAATCAGTTTTTGTGTGATGGGAGTTCGCTGAACCCAGCATGATGTGCAGCAGAATATCAATGGCAAGCAGGAGCAGGTAAAATGCGGTCAAAAGGCTACTCGCGCCGGCATCCCGCAGCGTTCCGTCCTGCACCGTCAGCCACGCCAGGGCGGCTAGCGGCAGCAGGTTGCGTACCATAACCGCTGCAAGCGCTCCCGACACTGCCCCCGCTGGGTTTGCCGAGAAAACGCGATTTGCCAGCCATCCGCCCAGGGAACTCAGCCAGCAAACACCGGCGGAAAATCCAACCGCCTCATTCCAATGGGGGCGGCCATCGCCCATCCCTAGAGCCACAAGCACAGCCGTCCCCAGCACAAACAACAACACGCCGCTACCGGCCAGCGTAGTGCGCAGATGAGAGGATCGGGATTGGGAAACTTCTCGTGGCCTGTCTCGTGCTCCAGCAATACTGCTCACCTTACGACCCGCGAGAGGTATCTGTACCGTTTTTTTTGGGGTCGACTGGCCGCCAATCCGCACCAGCCAGGCGAGAGCCAAAGAAAGCCCCAGCACAAAGCCCGCCCCTGCCAAGAAACGAGTTTCCAGCCGAGCATCGAGCCAATTGCCAAACACTCCCGGCAAAAACATCGTCAGCCCAATTGCCATGATCCTAGAGGCCCAGGCTAAAGCATCACCAATTGGAGAATTATCTTTGTCGGGCATGGCAATCGATGCTTTCGTTGATTTCGTTTCTGGGAATGACGGCGGTCGCGGGTTTCGCTCGTCTGGGCTGCCGATGTATGGTAATCAGTCTGTCCTATGTCCAACCGAAAACACCATCGCCGTCGCCGCCACCCTCGTTCGAGCCCGTTGGCCGTTACGGTCGGATCTGGTCTGGCGCCGGTGGGTACCGCGTCGCAACTCAGAATGATCGCCTGCGATGGCGACACATGCCAAGAGTCGCTAGTGATGCGGCCGGAAGAACTGGCGATTGCTCGCGAGCGCTGGCCCGTGGTCTGGATCGACGTGGAGGGACTCGAAGATCTCGCCACGATTCAAATGATTGGCAGTGCCTTTGATATCAGCGAATTGGCGCTCGAGGATGCGATCACTCCTGACGAACGGCCGAAGGTCGAGGTCTTTGGCCATCAGGTCTTGATTGCAGCTCGCATGGCGAGGTTTGAAGGCGATGGAATCGTCACCGATCCGGTGGGTATTTTTTTGGGTGATCGCTACATCATCACATTCCGTGAACGACTCGCCGTCGATGGCTTCGAAGGTGTCCGCCAACGCATGCGCCACGGCCGCACTCGCATTGGTCACGCTGGAGCCGATGCGCTCTGTGCCCTGTTGCTCGATGCCGTCATCGACGGCTACTTCCCCGTGCTAGAACAGTTTGGGGACCGCCTTGAATCGCTGGAAGAAGACGCCATGAATAATCCCGCCCGCGAATCGCTGGTGCGGATTCACGATGTGCGTAGCGATCTAATGACGCTCAGGCGAGCACTCTGGCCAACTCGCGATCTCCTCCATGCGCTGGGCCGCGAGCCAACGCCGCTGGTCGGCGACCTAGCAAGGGCTCATTTTCGCGACTGCTACGACCACGCTATGGAATTGCTCGACTTGATGGAATCGTATCGCGAGATTGGCAGCGACTTGCGGGACATTTACCTCGCCAGCCTCAATAACCGCATGAACGATGTCATGAAGGTGCTGACTGTGATCGCGACAGTCTTCATGCCGCTGACATTTATCACAGGCTATTTCGGCATGAACTTCGACACGGCATCGCCTTGGAACATGCCGCTCTTGGAGTTCCGCTATGGTTCGCTGGTGGCCCTAGCGATCATGGCCGTAGTCACAAGCGGAATGGTGCTTTTGTTTTGGCGACGCGGCTGGCTCAAAAGCTGGCACTGAACCAGCACTGGCTCAGTACCGATTCACAGTTGTCTCGTCAGATTCGCCCCAGCAGGAACGCTGTGCGCATCAACCCTTTCCCTTTGATTTTGATTTCACCTCGATCGGCAAACTGAAACTCGCCGTCCAGTAAATTTCGTGTTGAGTCCGAGATATGAATTCGCGAAGGCTCTCCGTGAGATTCCATTCGGCTGGCGATGTTGACAGTGTCGCCCCACAAGTCATAGGTAAACTTATGACGGCCGATCACGCCGGCAACAACAGGCCCCGAGTGGATGCCAATCCGAACTTCCAGTGATAGCCCACGACTGCGCATCACTCCACGAAAGGCTTCCTGCATTCCCATCGCCATAGCTGCAACGGCTTGAGCATGATCCGGGCGGGGGACGGGAAGGCCGGCAACCGCCATGTAGGCATCCCCAATGGTTTTAATTTTTTCAACACCGTGCACATTTGCCAAGCGGTCAAATGCCGAAAATATTTCATCCAAAAGGGCCACCAATTGCTCTGCGTCGACATGCTGCGAAAACTCCGTGAAGCCGCAGAGGTCGGCAAAGAGCACTGTCACTGACGGGAAACTTTCCGCGATCGTCGACTCACTATTTTTAAGGCGAGCGGCAATTGTTTCGGGCAAAATATTGAGCAGCAACCGCTCCGATTTTTCACGTTCGCGTTTGAGATCGGCCAGTGAGTGTTCAAGCGCCTCAAACGCAGCGTTGCGTTCGAGCAGTCGGCGATAGGCCTCCGAGTGGACTCGTATGCGGGCAATCAACTCAATTTTATCGGGCAACTTAACCAGATAGTCGTTGGCACCAGCCTCAAAGAGCTGCGCCTTGACGACCGCCTCCTCTCGCGCCGAAAGCACGATCACCGGCACGCTGGCTGTTGTGGCCACGGATCGAAACCGTCGCACCATGTCGAGTCCGTCGATGCCGGGCATGACAAGATCTTGCAGAATCAACGAGGGCTGAAAAGCCGCCGCTATTGTCAGAGCTTGATCGGCATCGCTGCAAAACTCAAAGAGAATGTCGGGCTGATCGGCCAGCATGCGCCGTACCACTTCGCCCAAAAGTTTTTGATCATCGACGAGCAGAACTCGATGTCCGGGAGGAAGCGAGGAAAGCGGTTGGGGCTGGGGGACTAATGATGACAAAGGGGTGTACGTGTTTAAAGGGAAAGGCAAAGAAACGATTTACTCCACGGTCCGTAGGACCCGAAAGCCAGTGAAATACGTGCGGAATGTCGGGGTGAAGCCGCGACGAGAAGCAGACCGGCAGCCAGCAGGATAGTAATCCCAGCTACCTCCGCGAAACACCCGGCCCAGCCCAGAGGGCGGACCGATGGGATCGGCCCCGCTCACCAGAGGGCCATCGCACCAGTCGCTGCACCACTCGTAAACGTTGCCGTGCATGTCGTGAAAACCCCACGGGCTAGGCTTCTTACCCGCCACTTCACGGGCCCATTTTTCAGTCGATGCCCAGGCATTTTTATCAAACCACGCGTAGTCGCCGAGAACGGCTTCGTTATCTCCGAAGGAATAGAAAGTCGTTGTCCCAGCCCGACAGGCATACTCCCACTGAGCCTCGGTGGGGAGCAGGTATTTGATACTCGCCGAAATTTTCCCGGCCTGCTGTTCCATGGCAGTCAATTTCACACAGAAGGCCTGAGCATCGTCAAATGTGATGTAACTGGCCGCAAACGCAGCCCCGTCCTTTGCATACGGCTGACCCCACCACGGCTCCGTACCCATCACGGTCTTCCATTGGCTCTGCGTAATCTCTGTCTGCCCCAGATAGAACGGTTTGGAAAGTGTGACTTCCAGTTTGTTTTCGTCCCCCATCAGGAACTTTCCAGCCGGAACCGCCAGTAGTTTGATGCCGATTGAGGCAGTGATTTCCTTTTCGGCAGCGTTGACAAAGCCACTCGCTGCGACCGGCAGCACTAAGGCGATGCTGGCGAGAAGGACTGCTGGGTACAACCGAGAGGTATTAGGCATGGATGCTGTGGTTTGCGTGGCAAATGCACCGCCTCGCAAGGCAATCGCGAAGCTAGTACTGAATCGAGCTTGAAAAACAAATTGGGGAACATGGATTCGAACCATGACTAACTGGTTCAGAGCCAGTCGTGCTACCGTTACACCATCCCCCAAAAACGCAGCCTCAAAGGGCTCGCTTGGGCACGGGAAATTCTACCTCGTTGAGCCATGTATGGCAATTGGATTGACTGGTAGACTTTCATTTTCCGTAGCTTGGGCGTGCGGCAGGTGGATCGAACGGTCCGCTCAGCGTACGACGATGGCGGCAATAAAAAGACCCTCGAAGTGCAGGCACTCTGTGGCTTTCCTCGAACTTCAATCCGGCCTTCGCAGTGGCGAACGATTTCAAATCGCAAAAGAGCGAACGGTGATCGGCCGCCATCCAGGCTGCGACATCGTCATCGATGCATCTGCCGTCAGCCGCCAGCATTGTCTCGTTACTGTGGTCAATGGCGAGCCTGTGATCGAAGATCTCCGCAGCCGAAATGGCACAAGCATCAACGGACAGACCCTGATCGGAAAACAATTCCTAAAGGATGGCGATGAGGTGCTGATCTGCGATCAGAGGCTGCGATTCGCCTCCAAGGCAGGGTCCTCGCCTGATCGCGTTGTAGGAGAAGAGTCGCATGTGATGAGCGTAAATACGGGCCTGATGGATCAGATTCTCGAATCGGGGGAGCAGGATTCGATGATTGTCTCTCAGCTTGAGATTGCCCGTCCATCGAGCGATGAGGGATTGGGAGTTCAGTCGGAGGCCAAGTTGCGGGCCCTGATTGGCCTCAATCGGGCCGTCGGCACTTCCCTGTCCTTGGATGAAGTGCTGCCAAAACTCCTCGATGCACTCTTCGAAATATTTCCTCAATCGGAACGCGGCTTTGTGCTCCTTGCCGATGACACTTCAAAGCGAATGGTGCTCAGGGCCAAAAAAATAAAGGGCATTGTAGAGCCAGGTCCGCTGCGGTTGAGTCTTTCCCTGATTGACAAGGTGGTGCAGTCGCGGCATGCGATTCTGTCATCCGACGCCACTTCTGACAGTCGCTTCAAGACCAGTGATAGCGTTCTTCACTTACGAATGCGCTCGTTGATGTGCGCTCCTTTTTTGGGGCTCGATGGGAGTGTGCTTGGGGTTTTGCATATTGATTCCCGCGACATGGACCATGACTTTCATGCGGAGGAACTGGAGATACTCGTGGGCATTGCGGGCCAAGCGGCTCAGGCGATTGAACAGGCATTGGCCCATGACGCGCGCATCGGACAGGAGCACTTAAAACGCGACTTAGAACTCGCCCATCGCGTGCAACAAGGGTTGCTGCCGTCCAAGCCCCCAGAAATACAGGGCTACGAGTTATTTGATTTTTATGAGCCTGCCCAACAAATTGGCGGCGATTTTTTTGGCTATGTTCCCATTCTGAATGATCGTATGGCGGTGGTCTTGGCTGATGTTTCCGGGAAGGGCGTTTCGGCGGCATTGGTCATGGCGATGCTCTCGGCCGATGTGCGGTATTGCCTGGCCAGCGAGCGAGATGTGGCCGCAGCAGTCTCACGGATCAACGAGAGTTTCTGTCGCAGCGGCTGGGAAGATCGGTTTGCCACGCTCGTCGTCGCAGTCATTGATCCTCATCGCCACACGCTGACGGTGGTGAGCGCTGGACACCTGCCAGCTTACGTGCGCAATGCAGATGGCACTGTCCAAGAGATTGGCCGCGAAGAATCGGGATTGCCACTCGGGATTGACATGAATGAGGTCTATCACAGTTGCGAGGTGGCATTCTCTCCGGGAGCCGCGCTCTTGCTCTACACGGATGGGATTAGCGAAGCGATGGATCACGAAAACCGTTGCTATGGTTTTGATCAGTTGAAGAAAATTCTTTCTGGTCCAGCGACCTCTGCCGAGGAGGTCGGTCGCCGCATTTTAGGAGATGTGGAGCGACATTCTGCTGGGCAGGTGCGGAGCGATGACATGTGCTTGGTTTGCGTCGGCAGGGTCGCAGAGCGAGATGCAGCGGCTCACTCTGGCCATCATTCCAAAGCCGTTCACGGCAGTCGTCTGAGTCAGCCCTCGGCCTGACGGGATTTTTCTGCTGCGTTCAGTGGTAGAGGTGGGATCATTGCCGCAAAGAGCATTGGCAGACACACTTCAACGGTGGTTCCTTTGCCGGGGGCACTGCGAATAACCGGTTCGCACTTCAGCAGTCGTGCTCGCTGCCGGATGCCCTCAAGTCCAAATCGATCCTCTGGCACACGGTTCGGATCAAAACCGATGCCATCGTCTTGGACGTGGATTCTGACGCTCAATGCTTTGCCTTGGTCTCCAACCTGCTCAAGACTCACTTTCACATTCTTGGCAGCAGCATGCTTGCGAATGTTTGTTAGGCACTCTTGGACGATGCGAAAGATCGTTGTCTCAAGTTGGGTTACGAGTCGATCGGCTGGAAGTCGGTGGGAAAAATCGACGCTTTGAATCGTACCTTGTGCTTCGACAACGATCGATTCGATGGCGGCAACGATGCCCAACTCATCGAGCGATGTGGGCCGAAGGCCAGCGATCAGCCGACGCGATTCGGCCACCGATGAGCGGATTAACTTCACGCTCTGTGTCAGATTGTGACGGTCTTCTTTTGTGAGTGAAGTGTTGTTTGTGTTGGCATGTTCCAATGCCTGCAGATGCATGATGGCTCCCGCAAGAGACTGCGCGAAGCCGTCGTGAATCTCATATGATATCAGTCGTCGTTCGCGTTCCTGAATGTCGAGCAACTGTCGCAGCACATGTCGTTCGTGCCGCAGATTCTCCTCGGACGTTTTCAACGGCAAGATGTCGTCGGCGCAGATCATGGCCCCCTCGATGCGGCCATCGACAAGAATGGGGCCAACCCGGACGGCATAGCAGGCGATCTCGCCGGTGATAGTTTTGCCAGATGTTTCTAGCTGCCGCACGGCACCCGTAGAGAAAACATCGGCCAAAACAGCCAAGAAAATATTTTGTGATTCGTGAGTGGCGAAATCATGGATGCTGCGGCCAATGAGTTCATCGACTGGACGGCCATCTTCAGTGCGATTGACGGATTGAATCGTGCCCTCGAGATCAACGGCAATCACATAACCGCTAGCGGTTTGGCAGACGGCATCCCAGAGCGAGTTGCTTGACGGCAGGAGTGGTTGCATCGATGTCACTTCACATGGAGAGTCCGGCTCTTTCTTACAAGAGAGGCTCGAGAAACTCGGAGATATCAACAAGTTTCTTGTCAAGAGGGATCCTATCCCTGCGTCCAGCAGGCACGCTACCCCCACTCTCAATACTGCCTAGCGTTTAGGCCGAGGAATGCTGCCGGCTGATTCACCACGACGAGGGATGCCCTTGCGGCCGCGACTGTTGCGGGGTCGTTCGTTACCATCTCGCAGGACGGCAATCTGATCGCGGAGCATCGCCGCACGCTCGAAATCGAGTTCTGCTGCAGCCTGCATCATATCGGCCTCCAACTGCTCAAGCAATTCGGCTGTGTGCTGAGCCTCTTCCCCACCCGCCACAACGGCGGCAAAGGCTACCGATCGGGAGGTCGCCTCCGCTTCAATACCTGCCCGAATTTCCTTGCGAATGGTTTCGGGCGTAATGCCATTGGCCGTATTGTAGGCCTCTTGCAATTCGCGACGGCGCTGCGTTTCAGCGATGGCCTGCGCCATTGAATGGGTAATGGTATCGGCATAGAGAATGACCCTGGCATCGACATTGCGCGCCGAACGCCCGATCGTCTGCATCAGCGATGTCTCGCTGCGTAAGAACCCCTCCTTGTCGGCATCCATGATTGCCACCAACGACACTTCCGGGAGATCGAGCCCTTCCCGCAGGAGGTTCACGCCCACCAGTACATCATGGACGCCTAGCCGGAGGTCGCGAAGCAATTCCACTCGCTCAAAAGCGTTGAGTTCACTGTGCAACCAGCGACATTTTATCTTCCTCGCTTGGAAGTAGGCCGAGAGATCTTCCGCCAGCTTTTTTGTCAACGTGGTCACAAGCACTCGCTGGCCAGCGGCAACAGTCTTGGCAATCTCAGCGGAGAGATGCACGACTTGCTGCTTGGCAGGCACAATTTCAATGACCGGATCGAGCAGACCGGTCGGGCGGATCACCTGCTCCACCACCTCGCCGCCAGTAAGGCCCAACTCCCAAGTGGCCGGCGTTGCCGACACATAAATCGTTTGGTGCAGCTTCTGTTCCCACTCCTCAAATGTGAGCGGCCGATTATCGAGTGCGCTGGGCAGTCGAAAGCCGTGATCGACAAGCGTCAATTTACGGCTGCGATCTCCGGCATACATCCCCCGCACCTGCGGGACCGTGGCGTGTGACTCATCGACAAAAAAGAGGAACTCCTTAGGAAAGTAGTTGAACAGCGTGTCAGGCGTGCTGCCCGGATCACGTCCGCTCAAAGGGCGCGAGTAGTTTTCGATGCCTGGGCAGAATCCCGCTTCCATCATCATTTCGATGTCAAACCGAGTGCGGGCAGAGAGTCGCTGCGCTTCGAGCAATTTGCCCTGCCCTTTGAGTTCTTCAAGCCGCGACTCTAGCTCTGCGCGAATCGTGGCAACCGCCGCCCGCACCCGTTCTTCGGGCATGACAAAATGGCGGGCGGGATAAAAATACATTTCATCTTTTTTGGCAGCCACCTCGCCGCTGGTTGGATGCGTGATCGCCACTGATTCAATGGTGTCGCCCCAAAACTCGACCCGGCAGGCGAGTTCGTCGTAGGGAGGCCAGATGTCAACCGAATCGCCACGGACACGAAATTTCCCTCGCTCCAATGTCATGTCGCCCCGCTCGTAGTGAATTGCGATCAATTTTTCGAGCAGTGCATTGCGGGATAGTGTCATGCCACTGGCCAGTCGCACGACCATCGCACGGTAGTCATCGGGTGAACCCAAGCCGTAAATACACGATACGCTTGCCACCACAATCACATCGCGGCGACTGACCAGCGCGCTTGTGGCCGCCAATCGCAGACGGTCGATTTCTTTATTGATAGCGGCATCTTTTTCAATATAGATATCGCGCTGCGGGATATAGGCCTCGGGCTGGTAGTAGTCGTAGTAGCTGACAAAATAGTGGACGGCATTGTGCGGAAAAAAATCGCGAAACTCTGCGTAGAGTTGGGCGGCGAGCGTCTTGTTATGAGACAGCACAAGCGTCGGCCGACCAGTGCGAGCAATCACATTGGCCATCGTAAATGTTTTGCCGGAGCCCGTTACGCCCATCAGCACTTGCGATTTACGCTTCTCCTCGATGCCAGCGACCAGCGCTTCGATGGCTGCCGGTTGATCGCCAGCGGGTTGGTAGGGGCTCACCAGTTCAAAGACATTGGCATTCAAAGGCATCAGAAGGTCTCTGCTGGTTGCGAAGCTCCTGCCGCATCGATTGAGGGGGCGGGCTTGGGGACTCGAATCGGTCGCACGTGTGGACGCATCTGTTGGAGGGTCACTTTGCCGATTCCCGGCACATCAAGCAGCGATTCGATTGTGGGGAATGGTCCGTGCTCCCGTCGATAGTCGACAATTCTACGCGCCATCGCTGGCCCTAATCCAGGCAACTGCGACAGTTCTATTTCAGGTGCAGCGTTGATATTTACAGAGAAACGAATGTCGTTGACGGGGGGGGCATCGTGGTGCACGAGCCTCCCAGAAAACCCCCCAGAAGCGATTCCCCAGGCAGCGACTCCCACCAAGCAGACAGCGACAATCAACGCCACGAGCGGTTGGCTTTGGCTGGGCAGCAGACAGGTTGGAGTTTTGGAGTTTTCCATGAGTAGCATAATCGCAATGACGGAACTGATGCAGCCGGCTCAAGGTCAGGGCCGACATGTTGACGAGGCTTTCTGTAGGATAGCCAAACTTGAGATTGAAAACCTTCCTTCCCTCTGGGAGTGCTCCGATTATGTCTTTAAAAGCCTGGCACGCGGCGGCAGTCGAGCCTGCCTTGGAAGTTCCCCGACAGACGCCGGAATTCTACCAAGTCCAATGGGGAAAACACCTTTCCGATCATGTTGCCGCGCGGGCCACCGAGTGGTTTGAAGAAGATCTGGGCCGGGAGTCTGATTGGACCAGCGTGTCGCTTGTCGATAAAAAAGCCGATGCCAATCTGCATCTGGTGGCACGGCAAAAAGGCGTTGTCGCCGGGCTCTTTGCAGCCGAAGTTGTTGCTCATGTGGCCGCGCCCCAGATTGCCTGGCAGTCACTCGTGGCCGATGGCGCTCTTGTCACAGCAGGCACGCCCATTGCCCGCATGGGTGGCCCCACGAGCAGTCTGCTGACCGCAGAACGCGTGCTCTTGAATCTGATTGGCAGAATGTCGGGCGTTGCCACGGCCACTCGCCAACTCGTCGATGCAGTCGCTGCCACTTCTTGTCGTGTGTACGACACTCGCAAAACCGTACCCGGCTGGCGACTGCTCGATAAGTATGCCGTGCGCATGGGGGGCGGATGGAACCATCGCTTGGGCCTCTACGACGCGATTCTTATCAAGGACAACCACTTAGCGGCTCTGGCCGTGGCAGGCATTGGGCCTGCCGAAGCTGTCCGGCGAGCCAGAACCTTTATCGCGGAAACATTTCCAGCGGCACGTGCCGAACAGATGATTGTTGAGATCGAGATTGATTCGATTGAGCAAATGAAGGATCTGCTGGGTGTTGAGCCTGGCGCGGCACTGACTGGCCGAGCCCCTGTCCGACTGCCGGACATTCTGCTGCTCGACAATATGTCACCAGTGCAACTCACCGAGTGCGTCGCTTTGCGAAACCATGGTGGCACGGCAGTCGTGTTGGAGGCATCGGGCGGAATCGATTTGGAAACGATTGCGGCCGTTGCCGCCACAGGCGTTGAACGAGTGAGTACGGGTTGGCCGACTCGCAACGCCCCGTGGCTTGATGTGGCACTTGACTGGATAGACTGCGGCTGATGCGGCCTTAAAAGTGGCGGATCCTACTGCTCATGCTGATCAGGATCGCCTCTCTTTTTGGGAAACGCTCCTAGGCCAAGCCTTAGGCTCCCAGGCCAAGCAGTCGGTTGCGCTTGGTACGACGCTCGGCACGAAGCCGGGCGCGGCGATTGGTCTCGCTGGGCTTCTCAAAGAACTCGCGGCGTCGCATCTCTTTTTTGATGCCGCTGCGTTCAACCAATTTGCGGAAGCGGCGGACCGCTTCTTGAATGCTTTCGCGTTCCCGAACCGTGAGCTTGACCATGGATTCCTAATGGTGAGTGCAAAAAGAGGAGAGAATATCTGCCGCGAGTAAGCATACTCTCAAAGCCCGATTGTCGTCCATCCCGCCGCGGTGAAAGTCGGCAATTGCCATGGGAACCGGCTTTTTGCAGAATGCCGGTACACACCTCCCTGCTAGTCAAGAGAGATTGTCGTACGCCTGGAATCAGCATTGCTAGAATGCGGGACTCTCCATGAACAGCAACAGTGATCAGCCAGTCAATGCAATGGCCCCTATCGACCAGTGGTTTTTTTCGCTGTCGGGGTGGCATGACTTAGACGCCTCTCGGCAGACTATTTTTGCATTCGTTGCCCTGATGGTCTTTCTTTTCTCGGCTCCACGTGGCCGCCGTTGGCTGGCGCGGTGGCCTGCTGCCATCCTTCTATTGGCCCCCGTGCCGCTGGGGTGCACGGCCCTCTTTCCCGACGCCAGTGCGGGCATCCGACTGGCCTCACTGGCAGTGCAGTTTTTAGTGCTGTCCTCTGCCTTACAGTCGGTGCTTTTGACGGTGACGGTTTCGTGCTGGGAGCGGATGAGCGCACCGATTCCAAAAATATTCCTCGATGTCTTACGGCTATTTGTGGTTTTGCTGGCACTCTTGGCCGTGCTTTGGGAATCCGGGGTTGAAGCCGGAGAACTCTTTGCCGGATCGGCAGTTCTCACCGCAGTGCTCGGCTTTGCCCTCAAAGACACGCTGGGCAATGTCTTTGCCGGTCTGGCGATTCATGCCGAGCATCCTTTTGAGCTTGGCGACTGGATTCAGTACGACACCAACACAGCCCACATCGGCAAAGTCGTTGAAATCAACTGGCGGGCCACGAAAGTGATCACGCTCGATCAAGCCTATGTGATCATTCCCAATGGCCAGTTGGCACAGGCCTCGATCCGAAACTTTACCAAGCCCGATCCGTGGTCGAGGCGATCGCTGTTTGTTGTCACGCCCTATGACATTTCGCCGCAGCAGGTGCAAACCATCATCCTAGAGGCGATTCGGGGTAGTTTTGGTGTGCTTGAATACCCACCACCATCAGTGGTCACAAACGAATTCAAGGAGCGTGGCGTTGAGCACTGGGTGCGTTTGTTTACGACCGAGTTTGACAAACGGGATAAAGTCGATGGCATGGCCCGCGATCGAATTTGGTATGCCTTGGCCCGCCACGGGATTGAAATTCCAGTCGCCACGCAGGCGATTCGGCTCACGCCCCCTTCACTACCCTCGACAAAATCTGTCGAGTTGTCCATCGAGCGGCGCGTTGAGCGTCTGGAAAGAATCGGTCTTCTCGAGCCTTTTGGCCCTGGCCAAGTGCGGCAACTGGCGGAAGCAAGCGACGAGCGCATCTACGCTGCAGGTGAGTCAATCATTCATCAGGGGGACGCTGGAGAAAGCATGTTTGTCGTGTTTGATGGCCTGGTTGAGGTGATTGTCAGCGAGCCAAGCACGGTTCCAGTTGTGATCCGAACGCTTGCGGCAGGGGATTATTTTGGTGAAATGTCCTTAATGACTGGATCGCCTCGTGTGGCTACCATCACGGCGGTCATCGAATCCCGCGTGATGGAGCTGAGTAAGGAATCCTTTCGTTCTATACTGGCCACTCAGCCCAGCCTTATCGTTGACTTGGGGGTAGCGCTGCAATCTCGCCTGGCAGAGCGGGCACAGGCGATTGCGGGTGTCGAACGAGCAATTCCTGCTCCACATATATTGAAAAAAATACGTGATTTTTTTGGAATTTCTGAAACATGATCATCCCACATGTTTTGTCTTTAGCGGAGCACTAGCACGCCATGCGGATTGAACTCTTGCCTTCCAGTATCCCCGTTTCTGAGACGCAGTTTTTGGTGACATTTTTAGTCAACCAGGAAATTGCCATCGACGGAGGCTCGATTGGACTCTTGGCCGATCTCCACCGGCAGGAGCTGGTCAAGCATATTTTCATCACTCATGAGCATCTCGACCACATCGCATCGCTGCCGATTTTCCTGGAAAATATTTACCAGCCAGGTTCCGACTGCGTAGAGGTGTTGGCGACGGCAGATGTGCTCAATTTCCTGCACAACGACATTTTTAACGGCCGAGTGTGGCCCGATTTTTTCCAGCTCTCGCGGCCGGAGGACCGATTCATGAAGACCTCCGTTCTGGAGCCAATGCAGCTCGTTCAGCGAGCTGGCTTGACGATCACACCCATATGGGTTTCGCACGGCGTGGAAACCCTTGGGCTGGTTGTTGCCGATGGCGTGTCGGCAGTTGCTTTTCCATCCGACACCGGGCCTACCGAACAGATATGGGCGCACCTCTCATCGCTCACAAACCTCAGGGCAGTCTTTTTAGAGGCAAGTTTTCCGGCCTCGCATTCTGCACTGGCATCTGCCACGGGCCACCTCTGCACGACGACATTTGCCACAGAAATGAAAAAACTCTCCGCCGATGTGCGCTGGATCGTGGTGCATCGAAAGGCTCGCTACGCGGCGCAGATCGCCAGCGAGATTGCGGCATTGGGGTTCCCGAACGTCGAGATCGTCCAGCCCGGCTTCGTATACGAGTTTTAGAGTCAGCCGATGTTTATTTCTGGTCGCGGTGGCTCCCCCTCGAGCCGTCGTTCCGGCGGAAGTTACACATGCCGCAGGAAAAACTGTCGGTCAGGATTTCTGGCGGCTTTGCCGCTTACGATCATGCTCGGAGAGCAAAATCTTGCGGAGTCGAACCACTTCAGGCGTGACTTCAACAGCCTCATCCTCTTCGATGTATTCAAGAGCCTCTTCCAGAGACATTCGTCTCGGTGGCTTAAGGAGAATGTTGCGGTCGCTGCCGCTGGCTCGCATGTTGGTGAGTTTCTTTTCCTTGGTGGGATTGACGGTCATGTCGTCGCTGCGGGAATTCTCGCCGCAGATCATACCCTCATAAACCTCGTCTCCCGGCTCAACAAAAAGCTCTGCTCGCTCCTGTAGGCCGTCGAGGCCAAAGGCGACGGCCTTGCCTGGCACCATGGAGATCAGCACGCCATTGGCTCGCCCAGGCACATCTCCTTCGAGCGGTCGCCAAGCCTCAAAGCGGTGGTGCATGATCGCCATGCCCTGAGTGGCGTTGAGCACTCGCGTGCGCAGGCCAATCAGGCCCCGCGCAGGCATCGAGAAAACGGCGTGAGCAAAGTCGCCCCGCGTCCCCATGTGAACAATCTGGCCACGGCGGGAACCCGTCAGCTCCATGACTGGTCCGAGCTTGTCGTGCGGTACTTCCACAACGAGCGTTTCAAATGGTTCGAGCACTTTGTCTCCTTCCTTGCGGAGGATCACGCGGGGCTTGCCGATTGAGAGTTCGTAGCCTTCTCGTCGCATCGTTTCAATCAGCACCGAAAGGTGCAGCAGCCCCCGGCCCGATACGGAAAACTGCTCTGATCCTACGATCGGATCAACGCGTAGCGCAACATTACGCTCCAATTCCTTGTACAGTCGATCCCGCAGGTGACGGGTCGTTAAAAACTTGCCGACACGGCCGGCAAACGGAGAGGTGTTGACGCCAAACACCATGCTCAGAGTCGGCTCATCGACGGAGATGCGAGGCAGCGAACGGGGGTTTGCGGGGTCGCAAATAGTGTCGCCGATATCGACTTCCTCAAGGCCGCTGACGGCTGCAATATCGCCAGCGGTCGCCTCCAACGTGTCGACCTTTCCAAGCTTGTCAAAAACCTGGAGCCCCACGACCTTGGCAGTGACAAACGTTCCGGATGCCGTCGATCGCACGACCTGCGCTCCCTTTGTCAGTTTGCCCGCTTCGATCCTTCCAATTGCGATACGACCGACATAGTCCGACCAATCGAGCGTGGTGACGAGCATCTGCAAGGGCTCGTCGGGTGCCACGATCGGTCCCGGAATTTTTTCCAGAATTAGATCGAGCAGCGCCTCCATCGAATCAGTAGGCACTGCTGGATCGTGGGTGGCAAAGCCCTGTCGCGAGGATGAGTAGACAAACGGAAAATCAGCCAGGTTATCGTCGGCACCGAGTTCGAGAAACAGCCCGAGAACCTCATCGAGTACCTCCAGCGGTCGGGCGTCGGGCCGGTCGATCTTATTGATGACGACCACCGGCAGCAGTCGCGACTCGAGAGCTTTGGAGAGCACAAACCGCGTTTGGGGCATTGGCCCTTCGGCAGCATCGACGAGTACCAAGGCTCCGTCGGCCATCCGCAAAACGCGTTCCACTTCACCGCCAAAATCGGCGTGGCCGGGCGTATCAATGAGGTTGATCTTCACACCCTTCCATTCGATGGCAATATTTTTGGCGAGGATCGTAATTCCTCGTTCTCGCTCGAGGTCGTTGGAATCGAGGATGCAATTGCCGGTGAGTTGGCTGGCGCGGTATTGGCCGCTTTGTCGCAGCAAGCAGTCGACGAGCGTTGTCTTGCCATGATCGACATGCGCGATGATGGCGACGTTGCGAATGTCTGTGCGACGAATCGTGGCGGAGGTCGAATCTCCTGGCGAAGTGGTGGCGGCTGAAAATGCGGGAGCGGACGAATGGGCAGTGGGCGCAGTTGACATTGAAGGATCCGGCCCGGCGTTGGATGGACAGCCGGCAAAGAGGTAGGCGGGGAATGAGTGGAGGGCTAGGAGGAAGATTATTCAGTAGGACCCGTGTCTGCGTCCAGAGAGAAGCCTTTCTCACTTGGCTCCAGAGTCAATTTCCCCCGCTCTGCTCTCTCACTTCCGAGTATGAGCGGTCGATGAGGGCCGACGGAGAATCGGTCGAATGGGCCATTGTCAGACTGGATCGTAACTGCGGCTCGCTTGAATCAACTCGCATTTCTCCGACAGACTGCCAGGCATTTCGTTCTGCGTCTGTGCCTGTAAAAACAGCAACCAGCTCATCGCCGCCGAGTCGAGCGATCAGACAGGCCTGCTTGCAGGCTCGCCGTAGGCGGCTGGCTGCTGTGCGGAGAAGGGCATCGCCAGCCAAAAAACCCTCTTTGGCATTGACATTTTTTAAGCCGACGACATCCACAATCACAACCGCAAGTGGTTCGTCAATTCGAGCAGGCGCATAAACCGATCCGGTCAGGCGATTTGCAAGAAAAGCCTCAAGGACACTGCGGGATTCAAGACCTGTGACGTGGTCGGGGAGCGGCATCGGAAAAAAATGGCTGCGGGATGGCCGTGGGCGTGGGTACGAATATTTGATCAGGCATCCGAAATGACCGGAGAGCGGTGGGGGTCTGCGTAAGTGAGGGCGACTGGCGAGTGATTTAAAAAGGAGTGGAGACGGAGGGGCTCGAACCCTCAACCCCCGCCTTGCAAAGGCGGTGCTCTCCCAATTGAGCTACGTCCCCGAAAAATCATCGGTCAAATCATTCTGAATCCCGGCTGTTGGAGTCGATTTGGCCGATACAATTCGGCTCATTCAGTGCGCGCGCCAAGAGTCGAACTTGGGACCTCTACCTTATCAGGGTAGCGCTCTAACCAACTGAGCTACGCGCGCAAAAGCAAAAATTAACTCCACTGAAAACAACGACTTGAGCAAGTGTAGAGTTCTCGTGGTTGATTTCAAAGGGGTAGCCAAATCGCAAGCAGAAGCCGCTTCGGGTGCAAAATCAAAAAAATGGGGGTGGCGCAGAGGTCGATTCCCGCTACCTTTGAAGCCTCTCAAACACCGTAAGGAACCCGACAATGACGCTCTTGCGACGAACTGCCCGCCGATTGGTTTTGCAACGCGGTTGGGCTTTAGCCGGCGCGGTCTGCGGAGCGATTCTGGGGCTTGAAAACGCAGCCACAGCCGCACAGCCCACCGTCGAATACGCCCTCGGTCTCGTGCCTTCCCAAAAAAATATCGACTGCGCTCGGCCCACGCCCGAGCAGGCTAAGAGTGCGACCATCAAGATGGAGAAGGAGGGAGGGGCCACGGCGTGGGTTGTTCGCGACTCTCGCGGCGAGGTATTACGGGCGTTTGCTGACACCAACGCCGATCGTGTTGTCGACCGCTGGAGCTTCTACAAAGACGGTGTTGAGGTCTACCGCGACATTGATTCCAACCACAACACCAAGCCAGATCAGTCGCGGTGGTTTAATTCCGCAGGCAGTCGCTGGGGCGTCGACGAAGACGGAAACGGCTCGTTTGATTCGTGGAAAGCGATCTCGGCCGAAGAAACAACCGCTGAGATTATCGAGGCCCTGCGCTTGCGCGATGCGGCCATTTTTAATCGCTTGCTGCCGACCAAATCTGACCTCGAGGCAGCTGGCTTTGAAGGCGAGCGACTCGCAGAACTCTCTGGGCGTGTGGTGGCTGCTGCTCGCGATTTTGCCCGCCTGGCTGCTGCTCAGAAGCAGTTGGGACCGGACACCAAATGGAATAACATGCTCGCGCCGCAGCCTGGCGTGGTGCCGGCTGGTACCACGGGCATCGGCCAGGATGTCTTCGCGTACGACAATGTGGTGGCGCTCGTCGATACAAGCGTTCGCGATGCGGGTGCAAAAAATGGCCAGGTGTATATCGGTTCTCTGGTGCGGTTTGGTGATGCGTGGCGGCCAATCGACTGCCCGCAAGTGCCTGGGCAAGAGGGAGAGATTTCCGAGCCCATCGGTTTTTTCTCACCCGGCACAGGCCGTGGTGCGTCGGCTGATGCAGCCCCGTCAGAAAGCGAGCGACTCAAGCCGCTGCTGGCCAAGCTGCGTGAAATTGAAAATAAAATGACCTTAGCCGATGCGGCTGGCCGCTCTGTTTTGGTGCAAGAACAAGCAGCTGCCTTGGCGCAAGTTGTGGCAACTGCAGAGGCAACAGAGAAGACGTTCTGGATCAAGCAACTGGCCGAAACTCTGGCCGCGGCGGTGCAAGATGGCACGCTGCCCGAGGGCATTGCCAAGCTCGACCAATTGGCTGTTTCTGTTTCAGCGGATGAGCCGCTAGAGGCATTTGTTGTGTTCCGGTTGGCATCGGCCCGATACGCCGCCAACATGCAGCAAACGGGGGCTGAAGTCGACAAAGTGCAGGCGGCGTGGCTGGAGGAGTTGCGGGAGTTTGTCGAAAAACATCCGACGGCCCCTGATGCAGCCGAGGCAATGCTGCAGATGGGCATTGCCGACGAGTTTTCGGGACGCGAAAAAGATGCCATCAAACGCTACAGCGCGATCCTGCAAGACTTCCCTGATTCTGGCTCAGCGAAGAAAGCCCTTGGTGCCATCCGTCGACTCCAGAGCGTCGGCAAGCCGCTTGCGCTTGCCGGCACATCGCTCGACGGCAAGTTTGTGTCGCTTGAATCGTTGCGAGGCACGCCCGTGCTGGTCCACTACTGGGCAACCTGGTGTGAACCCTGCAAGGTCGACATCGCTCAGATTCGAGAGCTCTACACAAAATACGGAGCCAAAAAATTTGCTGTCGTTGGGATCACGCTCGATTCTGATAAGTCGCAACTGGTAAAGTTTCTTAAATCCAAACCCATTCCGTGGGTACAGATTCACGAAGCTGGCGGCTTGGATGGCCGTCTTGCTGAAGAACTCGGCGTACTCACACTGCCGACGATGTTTCTTCTGGACAAAGATGGGACGGTCGTCGATCGCAATCTTTCGATCACCGATTTGGAAAAAAAACTTGACGGCCTGCTGGGCGGGCCGTAAAAACTCTTCGCTCAAAAAATAGGTGATTGCGGCGGGCATGGGGGCATGGTGAAGCCTGGCTAGGCCCGATCTGGCTGGCCCGATCGGATTGGCCCGATCGGATTGGCCCGATCGGATTGGCTTTGCGACAACCCGCTCCCTCTCGCTATGGTCGCTTTTTCGCCAGTCGAAACCAAACTCTTGCCCTTGTTCGCTTGTTGGGGCCTTCGGCTGGCACGCTCCGCGGATACACACGATCGCATGAGTTTCAATGCTTTGACAATCAGTCCCCTGATCTGTGCGTTGGGGGCCGTGCAGATTTTTGGCATCGTAGCCGCGAGCGTCGCTCGTTTGACAGAAGGCACCCCCCACGAGCGGAGCGGCCAGTGGCTCTGCCTGATTGCATTGGCTGTGGTAGGAATGCTCTGCGGTGCGGCGCTGCAGTATGGACCCGATGCGGGTGCGGCTTGTGCTGTCACGCTGGCGTTGATGACGATGATCGCTGTTGTCGACTTCCGGTCGGCCGCCTAGCCTGCCTAGCCCCCCTCAGCGTGTCGCGCCAATCGTTATTTTCGTTGGAATCGGAAAAAAAACTCCCTTTCGACGTGGACGAAAGCCGAATCTCTTTGAGACTGATCTCTCCGAGATTAGTGGTCGCTGTTTGGCGGAGACGAGTCGTTGCCGCTTCGATTCTAAGGAGTCATGCATGTCTATTTCGAGATCGACGTTTCTGCTTGCTGTGCTTGTGGCGTCGCTCGTGACGGCTACGGGCCGGGCTGAGGATCTGGCTGGCACAGTGGACGCAAATCTGCGCGATTCTGGTGCCCTGTCGGGATACCGCGTTCATGTGAAGGCCAAGTCGGGTACCGTCTGGCTGGAAGGGCAGGTTGGGGGCCAGAAACAACTCGCATCGGCCGTTAGCATTGCCGAAAATACTGAAGGCGTCGAGCGAGTCGTCAACCGTCTTTCGATTGCCAACCAGTCCCATGCAAAATCGGCCGCTGCGTTCAGCCTCCCTCAGTCGGTGAGGGCGTTGATCGGATTGCCGATGCCAGCTGCTCCTAAAAGTATTGACCAGAGCAACAGTGACGAGAATCAATTGCTCGCTGGCAGAGATGCCGATGAGGAAGCTGCCGAAAATGCCCGCGTGATGCTCCTGGTGAATGAGAGCGAAGAAGAAGCGGTCTCCGAGGTTGCCCTCGCGCAGGCCGTGGCACCTGAAGCTAGGCGACAGTCCAAGCCTCAGTCGCAGGCAACTGGCTCACAGCAGGCCAAGGCGGGGTTGCGTGCCGGTACTCCTCGGCCCCTCGGCATGGCCTCTGCTCGCCCGATGCCGCAGGCCTCAGCCGCTGGCCAGCCGCAGGGGACCAGGCCCAAAGGGCGAATGCCCCAGACTGCAACTCGCGCCAGCGCCATGGGTGAACCGATGCAACTCCCGGCTCCCGGCGGACCGGGCAGGTTGGGTGGGTATGAGGGTCGCATGGCAGATGGCCAGGTCGCTGAAGGTCAAATCGTCCCCGGCTCAATGCGTATGACAGAAGGCCCAGCGGGCGAGGGCTATGCGGGCGGTTCGGTCAGAGCGAATGGCAACCCGGGCATGGGTCGTCCGATGCCAATGGGCTCAGCGGGCGTTGGTATGCCGCCGGTGCCGATGCGAGGCGACGGTCCCAATATGCCAAAATACAGTTGGCCCAGTTATGCAGCGTCCCCCAACTATGCTGCGGTGCAGTATCCCACGCAGTATTCGCCAACGGCCTGGCCTTACATCGGCCCGTTCTATCCCTATCCACAGGTTCCGCTGGGATGGAGACGCGTCTCGCTGGAGTGGGATGACGGCTGGTGGTTCCTCGATTTCGATGATCGCCACCAGCACTCCCACCATCGCTAAAAGTTTTCCCGAAAACGTTGGCTAGCCCAGAAAGTTTCCCGAAAACTTTGCCTAGACGTAAAAATCCGCAAGTTCAGGCGCTTGCAATGTCGATACAACCGGTACGGTTTAGTTTCAGGGTTCGCACGAGGAGTTCTTCCATGATGGCTCGATCACGATTTCTAACGATGGCCCTGCTGTTGGCTTGTGCTGCAACATCGCAGAGCGGTTGTTTCTGGATCATGTCGCAGGGACCGAATCTTGGCCCCCTTGCCTTTCCCGTCCCCGTGCCTGTGGGCATGCAGAAGAGCAAGGAAGACAAGTTTTGGAACTACGAGCGTTACGAACGGGCTCCTGTGCTGGGGCCGATTCCCGCTGGCGGGCCCTGCGAAGCAATCGACGAACCGAGCGACGACGAAGTCATGCGGGCGCTGGAAAAAGCCAGGCCCGTCCAAGGCAACTGGCCGTTTCTCTATGAAATCCAGCGGAACCATGTGCGGATCACGAAGGTCAAGATTGCCGATTACATTGATCCGCCACGCCACTATCCACTTGCCGGTCCAGCACAGCACCATCACGCTCAATACAAGTGCACCATCTACTACCAGGAAGTGAAACGCATCGGCTGGCCCGTCCCCCACACGCTCGTCGATGAGGACACGCAGGAAGTCGTCTACATCGATCACAACCACCTGCACATGGTGGGCGATGTTGACACAGGCTCTGACGCAAACTTCTAAGCCATCGAAGGTCGCTGACCATAGCACCCACCGGAACGTGTCAATAGAATTGGCTCCTCCGCAGAATCTGTGGGTAAAGAGTCCCCCTGAGCACGGATCTCTGTCCCGTGCTGGGATGTTTTGGACGCCATGACAGACGTACCGAACGGAGCGTGCCGCGGTCATGGGGAGGAGCTGCCCAGCGGCTCGACTCGAGCAGGGCTGATCGCATAGCCGAGCGTCGTGATCCGGCCCGGGCGATCTGCTCGAGCTGCGGCAAAAAGCGACCCGGCTACGACAAGCTTCCACCGCCAGGGCAATCGCATCTTCTAAGGCTGGCATAAGTATTGCGGTGGATCGTCACCAGTCAAGCGAGCGGTGGTGGCCGCCCGCAATTCATTCCACGTCATGGAGGACGACTTGTGAGTGCTTCAACGACCCCTGCAATTTTTTCACACTTTGAAGATTTGACCGACCCGCAGATGGATCGGACGAAACTCCATCTGCTGACCGACATGGTCATCATTGCGTTGTGCGCGGCCATATGCGGCTCTGAGGGTTGGGCTGACATCGAGCGCTTTGGCAATGATGAAGCGAGCCTGGTTTGCCAGGTTTATCGAGCTTCTGGAGCGGCATCCCATCGCACGACACCTTCACCGCAGTGCCGAAGCTCTTGGAGATGCTGGAATTGACAGGCGCGGTTGTGACGCTGGATGCCATGCATTGCCAGAAGAAAACGGCCCAAGCGATCCGCGACAAGGGCGCCGACTACCTGCTGACGGTCAAAGGCAATCAGCCCAAACTGCAGGAGCAGATTCAGAAGCTCTTCGAGGACGCCGGCGAGCGAGACTACGACGTGCCGGGCCTTCGGCGGCTCACCAAGACCGAGCGTGGGCATGGCCGAATCGAGCGACGGGAGTATGACGTGATGCCGGCGCCCCAATCACTCCGCGACACGGGAGACTGGGCTGACCTGAGGACCATCGGCATGGTCTACCGTGAGCGGGAAATGCGGGGCAAGGACTCTCACGAGGTCGTGTTCTTCATCAGCAGCCTGCCCACCGCTGTGAAGCGACTGGCCAAGCATCTCCGCGGCCATTGGGGGGGAGAGAGAACTCACTGCACTGGTCCCTTGATGTAACTTTTGCAGAGGACAGCCGTATCCGCTGCGGGACCGCCCCGGAGATTGCCGGCGTCTTTCGGCGGCTGGCACTCTCGATCCTCAAGCAGGACACTTCAGTGAAAAAAAGCTCGATTCGAGGGAAAAGACTCCAGGCAGGATGGAACAACGAAGTCCTCAAAGCGATTCTCACTGGAAATCAAGGCGATTCAGGTGCGATAGCCCTGCCAGAGCACAGCAGCAGAGCACTGACCGCTTCCATCGATCCGTCTGTCTACACCGTGTTATAGGCGCGGAGACGGCCGCTTGTCGCTTCGCGAGTGAATTTGTAAAAGTGCCAGTGGGTCACGCAGCGGTTCATAAACTGGGCAAATCCAATGATGCCACGACGCGATAAAACTCGCTGTGCAAAGAAGTATCGGGCGTAGACCGTGCCCACCGATGCAAGCGAACCATCGCGGAGCAAGGCACGAAAGAGCATCCACAAGAGGGTGAGGCCGTAGCCGAGCGTGGGGAGTCGTTTGCCCTCCCCAGCTTTACGGCAAATCTCGGCGCGACGAGCGAGATACTCCTTTGATTCAAAGATCTTGAAATAACGATCGAGATACGCCTCGGGGGTATAGATTCGTTTGACAAGATCCCAGTAGCCTTGCCGCAGTTCATCGCGGGTCATCTGCTGGGGAATGAAATTACAACTGGGGTCTTCCTCGACCAGTCGACCAGCGGCTTGCAGACGCAGATAGAGCGGCGTGCGGGGGATCGCCTGCAGCATGCCGACCATGGCCAGCGTGATGCCGTTGTCCTGGATAAAGCGAAACTGATCTTCAAAAATGGCTTTGTCGTCGTTGTCAAAGCCGACAATAAAGCCCGCGTTAATGTCGAGTCCGGCAGATTGAATTCTGGCCAGTTTTGCCTCCATCGAATCGCCCCGCACATTCTGAAACTTCTTCGTCTCCTTTAGGGAATCGATGCGGGGTGTCTCGATGCCGATAAAAACGCTGCGAAAATTAGCCCGGTACATCAAATCGAGCAATTCCTCGTTGTCGGCCAAATCGATGCTGGCCTCGGTCGTGAGTCGCAAGGGATAGTTGTGTGTTTCCATCCACGGCACGATCTGTTCTAGGAGTGCTTTGGCCTTCTTTTTGTTGCCGATGAAATTATCGTCGACGATAAACGCCGAATGAAATCCGGCTCGCCGCATGTCTTCGAGTTCGGCGAGGAGTTGCTCCGGTTCTTTCACTCGGGGCTTACGACCGTAAATCACAATGATGTCGCAAAACTCACACTGAAATGGGCAGCCTCGTGAATACTGCAGCGCTCCTGATGCGTAGCGATCAACCTTGAGCAGATCAAACCGTGGCCGAGGCACTTTTGTCATGTCGGTTGGCTGAGTTTGTTCGTAACGCTTGAGTGTGGGCTGATCGCAAGAAAAGTCGTCGAGAAACGTGGGCCATGTGGTCTCTGCCTCGCCCACAAAGCTCGCATCGCAGAGACCGTCGAAAAATGTTTCTTGCACCGACATGAACGGCCCGCCCACGACCGTAAACACCTTGAGTTCTCGCAGCTTGAGCAGGATCTCCCTCATCCGTTCTTTTTGCACGATCATGCCTGTCACGCCGACCAAGTCGTAGCCCGAAATCGCTGACCAATCGAGATCCTCGACGTTTTCATCAATGAGCGTGACATCGTGTTCGCCGCAAAGACCAGCCACTGCCGAGAGCGCGCCGGAGATCATCGTGCTGCGTTTATCGCCTGGATAGAGCGGCAACGCAAACTCAAAGCCCCAATAGGACGGTTCAAAGCGGGGATTGATCAGACAGATCGAGAGTTTCTTACCAGGGGATCGCGGTAGCTTGGCAGTTTCAACCACAGGCATAGCGGCTGTTCTTGAAACGACCTGAAGCTCATCGACTATCAGTAAAGACATACTCATCCTTGAGCGTTCGGGGATCTTTTTGGCTGCGAACGAAAGCCGTCATGGCTGCCCGAGGATCGCATCCTGGAGCCAGCCTAAGCCAATCGGCACCGAACTCGAAGGCCAAAAACGCTGCTTCTGTTGTGAAAAACACAAATCGCTGATTTTTAAGCCGCTTTGTTAAGTCTTGTGGGAGCCATGGCTGTGCCGATCAACCCAACCCCAAGAGACTGTGTGCTTGGTTTTTCGGTTGTAACGGCTGTGCCGACAAACCCCTCTGCGGCCAAGAATATTCGTTGCGATCGGCCTAACGAGACGATGAGACAAGAGCACACGTTGCAGGATTTGGTTCTCGAGGGAACGAGACGCTCTCCTGCTCGCTCTGGTGGGGTTTTGATCCATGGCAGCACTGCAGCGATTCTTCTGGGCGACAGCCAACGCCTGCACTCTCCAGAGATCTTTGCTTCGAACAGTGCTTGTGGGCTGGGTTCTGACAGGCGGTGGCCAGTCGACAGTTTTGGCGCAGACACCCAGGGCGTGGGCCGGTTCCGATGCGGCTCCAGCATCCACGGATGACAATCCTCCCGTCCGTTTGCCACTCCGCGTGGCTTCCGCCCCAGGCGGCATGCCGACAGTTGATCCGTTGCAAGCGAGCAGCCGGTCGGCGTCGAGCGAAACGCTGATTCCCACCGGTAATCTATTGGCAACCATCCGGGACGGCGGCATTCTCATGCTGCCACTGCTGGGCTGTTCGTTTGCACTGGCCGTATTTGGTATCGAAAGGGCCGTCAGTCTGCGCAGCAGTCGCGTTGTGCCACGACTTTTCATTGCCCGGTTTCTGGAGCAGCTTGAGGCTGGACAACTCTCGCGTGGCGAAGCGATCGACGCCTGCGAAGAGAACGGCAGTCCTGTGGCAAAAGTGTTTGCCTCGGCAGTGCGCCGCTGGGGCAAACCGGCCGTTGAAATTGAGCAGGCCGCAATGGATGCCGGCGAGCGGGAGGTGAATCATCTGCGACGCTACCGCCGGGTCTTCAACGGCATTGCCACGATTGGCCCGCTGCTTGGCCTTTTGGGCACGGTGTTTGGCTTGATTCGCTCGTTCAACGATGTGGCCGGATCAGGGGCCATGGGGCGGCCCGATCTGTTGGCTCGAGGATTCGGCGAAGCACTGATTACGACCGCGATGGGGCTGTTGGTTGCAATTCCGGCGATGGTGCTCCACTGGGTTTTCACCAGTCGCGTCGACCGCTTGGCGATGCGACTCGATGAAACCTGTCAGCAAGTCATCGACGAGATTTCTGCGGAATCAGCGGCAGAATCCCGACGCGGCAAGAAGGGTTAGGCCAATGCCGCTGGTACGACTCTCCGAAGATGAAGAGCCGACGCCCAATTTGGCACCGATGATCGATGTCGTTCTGGTGCTGACAATCTTTTTCATGTGCGCCACAAAATTTTCCGGCGATGAACGGAAGTTTGATCTGGAATTGCCGCAGGTGGGTAGCGCCGTGGCCGTGCAGGGAGCGCGGCCGGAAATCGTGGAAGTGACGGCTTCGGGATTAGTGCGTCTGGGCCCCGAAGAGATTGGGATCGAAAATTTAGCCAGCCGCTTGGCAAGCCTTCGCGAGTCGCAGCCTGAAATGACGGTGATGATTCGCGGCGAGCGAACGGTGCCGCATGGCCGGATGGCCGAAGTCTATGAGGCCTGTCGCACGGCCAATGTCCGGCACGTGGCGATTTCGGTGCAAGCCAAGTCGGACTCGCGCGACGTGCGCAGAGAGTGAATGGTGGTCTGCAATGCAAAGCAGTTGGATTGTCTGGGGAACTCTGATCAGCGTGGCCGCCGTGTCGCTGGCCATTGCTGTGCGGACCAAATGGCTGCAATCGCACACGCTCCAAAAATGCGTGCTTCTCTCGGTGGTGCTGCATGGCGTGCTGGGAATCGTCTGCTGCTTGCTGGGCGGGCTGGCTCCGGCTTCGTGGGGTCGGGATGACAGCGGTCAAATGACGATGGTAGTGATCATGGCCGAGGAGGCAACTGAGGATCGTGCGCCGGCTGACAGTCCGGCAGAGGCCGCCGACGTTGCTACGGCCGCGACTCTTTCCGAAGAGTCTCTGGCGAGAAGCGATGCAGAAGTGCCTGGCGATGTTGTGCCGTTGTTGGCGACCCCGGCCGAGGAATTGCCACTCTTACCCGCCGAGGTGGCAGAAGCCGCAGTCGAACCATCTTTAGCGGCAGAGCCGCGAGTCGCCTCCATTCCGCAAACAAATACCGCACCCGCACGAGACAATCCCGCTATCTACGCTGTGCCAGAAGCCTATGCCGATCGAGTGGGTGCGCGCCGCGCGGCCGCCGCAGCAGCCCGAGGCGGATCGCAGGAGACAGAGCGGGCAGTGCAAGCGGCACTGGCCTGGTTGGCGACGGCGCAGTCGAGCGATGGCCGCTGGAGTGCGGTGAGGCATGGCGGCGGCGTGGAGCGATCGCTGCAGGGCCAGCATCGGCAGGGGGCTGGAGCGAAGAGCGATTTTGGCGTCAGTGGCTTAGCTCTGCTTGCTCTGCTCGGCGCCGGCAACACGCACCTCGATGGTTCTTATACGGAAAATGTTTCTCGCGGCATTCGGTTTCTGGTCGAACGGCAGGCGAGCAATGGCTCCCTATCAGGCGACGCCGAATTTTTTGCGGCGCTTTATTGTCATGGCATGGCAACGCTTGCACTGGCAGAATGCTTTGTGCTCACAGGCGATGAGGCCTTACGGCAACCTCTGGAAAAAGCCGTGCATTACACGCTGTCAATGCAGAGTGCAGCCACGGGAGGCTGGCGCTATGCTGCGGGTGATCGCGGCGACACGAGTCAACTAGGCTGGCAGGTGATGGTGCTCTCGAGTGCTCGCCATGCGGGTGCGGGAAGCAGAGCGGGCATCGAATCGGCAGAGGCCCGGGCGAGACTCTTTTTGCAAGGTGTTTCATCGGGGCGCGCGGGTGGATTGGCGTCGTATCGCTCCGGCGAACAGGCGAGTGTGGCCATGACGGCGGAGGCCCTTGTCTGCCGACTCTTTCTTGGCATGACCCCAGACCATGCGACTGTTGCTGAAGCCGTCGACGCGCTTGCGCAGTCGCTTCCCGACAGAGCCAAGCCCAATGCCTACACATGGTATTATGCAACGCTGGCGTCCTTTCACGCTGGCGGACCGCAGTGGGATCGTTGGAATCAGCAATTGCAAGTGGCTTTGTTGCCCTTGCAGCGCAGAGAATCGAGCCAGCTCGATGGCAGTTGGGATCCCGATCCCATCTGGGGAGGCCACGGCGGCAGGGTCTACTCGACGGCCATGGCCGCCATGACGCTAGAGGTCTATTACCGCCATTTACCGATGCATCGGGAGGTTGCAAGGACGGCGACAACAACCCGATAACCGGCAGGTGAGCAGGGGCCGTCTGGCGATTGGATTCAAGGGCTCGGTGCAGCGACAGGCATTTGATTTGACCCATCACCGACGGGGATTAGACTGAATGGGATCGGAACAGATGTGTTTGCGAAGTGTTGTGGCGATTTGTGGCAAAACCTTTGCCGCCCCTTAAAGGAGTTTTTTCACATGGTTCACACTTTTGCATTCATGGGCATCGGTACGATGGAACTCATGATTGTTGCGGGCGTAATCCTGCTTCTTTTTGGTTCGCGTTTACCGAAAGTGATGCGGTCACTTGGTCAAGGCATCGTCGAATTTAAACGCGGCGTGCAAGGCATCGAGGATGATGGCGGCGTTGAGCCCACTCGGGATTCCAATCACGCCGAAAGCCATCGCTAAGATTTTCTTCCGCAGCATTCCCAATCGTCACTCCGGACCCCGATCCGGGATCCATGCCCCCTGCCCCGATTCTTCAACAGTCTGAAAGCCCACCTGCATGTTTGGACTTGGCCCTCTTGAACTGTGCGTGATCGGCGCGATTGCCGTGATGCTCTACGGAAAGCGACTTCCAGAGGTTGGTCGGTCTGTTGGTCAGAGCATCGGCGAACTTCGGCGCCAGATGGCCACGCTATCGCGGGATCTGGATGTCTCGGCGCACCTCGATGGAAAGACCCCCGCAGCCCGCAACTCGACTCGGCGATCGAATCATGGCAGGTATGACGATGAGTCATCGGCAGCTCATGTCTTGTCGCCCCGATTTGATCCGCCGGAGGAGTCGAACTGACGGCCACGCGGAGAGCCACCAAGTGCAATCGGTGGCAACCTGATCATGAAATTGTTGGGAGAGAGGGCGGTCACTGCGGATTTGTCAGTGGCTCTCCGTGGCGTCCGACTTACCATTGCCGAATCGATCGTTCTTAACCACCTTGCACGCCCTATCCACCTTGCACGCCCTATCCACCTTGCACGCCCTATCCACCTTGCACGCCCTATCCAATAGGGTAGGTCCCCGATTCTAGGAATGCTTGTTCAGTGATTGGAAGGCAGGAACTCGGGGGTCATTTGCAATTCTCGCTGCTGGCGGTCTATTGTGGTGATTCGAGCCTTTTCATGATCCATTGATTGGTGCCAAAAAGGCTCATATGTGCGGGCGGCTAGCTCAGTTGGTTAGAGCGCTACGTTCACACCGTAGAGGTCACAGGTTCGAATCCTGTGCCGCCCACTTCTGTCTTTTTTGGCGGGGCCTTGGGACGGTTAAAAAAATGGCTGTCTGACGAAAGAAATTTACAGACTTCTGTCGTGAGCCGTCCTGAGCCAAGCGTCGAGCACGATTCCCGAAACGATCAGACAGAGCACAAACTGGATCGACGCGGTAAAGACATAAACGCGATGGGCGACATGGAACGCATCACCATCGCGAATTGAGTGAGTTGTGGAGTCGAGCATGTCGTCGATGGCATGCCACTGGTGGTGCAGCACTGCATGGGCAGTTAGGATCGCACCCCACATCACCCATGCGGTGCGTTTGGCTGCAATCGTCCCGAAGCGGGTGGTCAGCAGGGCCGCTGCGCCGCAGGCAATCGCCAGCCAGCCGAGGTTCTCCAGGACGATCGTCACACGTCGAGTAATGAAGCCCTGCTCGAGATCGCTGCCGAGTTCGCGGGAACCAATCTTTACAACGAACGCCGAATAGAGGAAGAAGCCGCCCTGCCAGGCAGCGAGCGTCCAGCAGGCGGCAAACCGAATAAACAGGGCTAGAAAAGAGTAGGGAGTTGTTTTCACATCTGTTCCTCGTGGCAGCAGTTCCAATCGCAGGGCTGGACTCTCCGCCGTCAGGAGATGATAGTAATGGGTATGAGTATTTCAATCCAAACACCGAGCGAACTCACGGCCAAGAAGTGCTTGCCATGCGAAGGAGGCGTTGGGAAGTATTCCCAATCGGAGTCGGAGGCACAACTCGCAACGCTTTGGGGCTGGCGGTTCACCCACGACGCCACGCGAATCCGCCGCGATCTGAAATTTAAAAACTTTCGCGATGCGATGAAGGTTCTCAACCATGTCGCTGCGATTGCCGAGCGGGAGCAGCACCATCCCGATCTGCATCTGGAAAGCTACCGCAACGTGTGGATCGAGATATACACGCATGCCATCGGCGGCCTTTCTGAGAACGACTTCATTCTGGCGGCCAAGATCGACCAGGTCTCGCCTGTAGCTAACTGATCCCGTTTTTTGCCATTTGCGACCATGACCCGAAGCGTTTGCCAGATTCCCTTGCGCCGCCTCAGAGCCCGCCAGACTTCGCGAGTTCATGGAAATAGTGCCCCACCTTCTGCTGATTTTTGAGAAGCCAGTCGATGGTGGGTTCGTTGTTCATGGCCTTGGCGATGGCCTTGACCGTCGCCTCTCGGTGGGTTTGAAAGAGCACGTCATGATCAATCTTGAGCTTCTCGTCAGCCACCGAAGGATCGAGCCAGACTGCCACGATGATGCCGATGTCGTTCACTTTGGCCTTTGGAATATGCCCCTCGCGGACGCTATCGAGCACGGCATTGGCGATTGCCGCCTGCACGGTGCCCATCAGGATATTTGTGTAACGGGCATTGGGCGCGGTGTACTTGCTCACCATTAGCGTGGCAGGCCGCACCTGCACGTCGCTGTTGAGGATCGCCCAAACCCGAGAGTGCCCCTTGACCTGATCGCCAATCAGGTTGGCGATCGCGTAGCCCACTGGGCCGTCGAGTTCGCCGATCACTACTTCTGGTTCCGCCGCGCTCCAGGCCTCGTCGGCCTCCACGAGCGCCTCGCCGGTTCGCATGATAATCTTTTTACCCGCCATGAAAAACTCCTGTTGATTGGAACGAAGTGGCACACGCCATAACTGCCGCAGGCTGGTGCCAACAAGATTCTGACTCAGATGGCTACAATTCACCACTGGTTCTTCCCAGAAGAGTTGCAAGCGACTCGGCTTAGGGCCATCCGGATTACGAACCGTTGTGGACTGCTGCCATTTATTCGCGTTGGTGGCCAAATGTGGATAGAATCCCGAGGAGAGCGTAATCTTTGTTCAGCCCGTGCCATCTTTTAACCATTGGAGACTCTACACCATGCGTTCACGCCTACGACTTTTTTCCAAGACGCTGAGTTACGGTGCCCTGCACTTTGTGGCAGCGTTTACCGTTGTTCTGGCCCTCACAGGGAGCATTGCAGTGGCGCTCACGATTGGCCTGATCGAACCGCTTGTGCAGACAGCGGTCTATTTCCTTCATGAATTGGCCTGGCAAGAACAGGTTCCCCAAGCGGTTGCTGCTTAACGCCCGCATATCAATCAAGAAACCCTACAAAAGCCTCGTACTCCCCGGAGTGCGAGGTTTTTTTGTGGACTCCATGCCGGTAAAGGCTCTAGGAATTGTCGCGACTGCTCCAGCCGATTGTCGCGACCGTGCGACCGATACGATCACATCCAGCATTCAAGGAACGTGATGGGCGAGTGATCTAGAAAGGTCGACCAGAACCCTCGGTCGTCCTCCATGAGTCCCTCCGGCGACACTCGCGGACTGTGCCAGCGAATATTCTGAAAGCCCGCTTGACGCAAGGCAGTCTCGTGCGTCTCAGTGTTGAGATGGTAGTTTTCCACCGTGACAGGACCGTCGCTCAGATGAAATGTCCACTCGATCGGTGCACCCTCCTGCCAGCGGCCCAGCGTGCTCGTCTCAAATTGATACTTACGATACGAGGGGGCGCTGGGAAAGTGCAGGCTTGGATTACAGTTGACTGTGACAAATCGCCCGCCTGGCTTTAAGGCTGTCGCGATGGCGTTGCACATGGCTTGCAGTTCCTCGGGATTACAGGCGTAGTTGAGCAGATAGGCTGCGACGGCCATGTCGAATGATCCCTCCGTCGATAAGTTTTTGGCATCGCCGACAACATACTCAATGCCAAGTGGATGCTGAGCCTCCTGGCTCCTCGCCAAGTCGATCATGCCTTTCGAGAGATCGATTTCAACGACCTTTGCCGCCCCTCGCTGGCGGAGAAGTCTTGCATAAAATCCCTCGCCGCACGCTATGTCAAGCACCGCTAAGCCGTGTGGATCGCCAATGCACTCCAGCAGCGTGAAACACTCGATAAAGGTTCTCCACGGTTGCTGCTTGGCTCGTTTGTAGCGTTCAGCAATGGGATCGTAGTCGGTGGTCATTCAAAGTTTTCGAGAGTACGGATTTCCAGATCGGGACGACGTATCCATGCAAAATGGCCGCTAGTGCGTCGTCAAGTCTTGATTTTTGGGTAGAGTCGTTTCCGTTTTACGCGGGCGTTTTCGATGCGGAATTGCCAATCGACGCCGCGTTGTTTGGCGTTCGTCTTGTCGGACCAAGCGGCGATTTCCGTTTGCAATTCGGTCAGTTCGCCGATGCGGCGTCCGTTCATGCATTGGCTCGTCATGCAGCTCAGCTCGCATTCAGCGACGTTCAGCCAACTGCCGTGTTTCGGGGTGTCACAGAATTTGATCCGCTTCAAGTACGCTCGCGCTCGATCTGGTTCGAACGCCTCATAGAACGCGCCTTTGGTGTGCGTGTTCAGGTTGTCAAGAACGATGGTCACTTGCTCGCAAGCGGCATAGCGCGTCTCCAAAAGTTGCGCGACTTCGACCGCCCAGTCCTTCTTGGTCCGCCGCTGGCGAGCGGTCGCCTGTCGGAAACCCGACAAGGGTTCGGCGAACATGAAAATACTGGCGGTGCCATTGCGTTCGTACTCGTAATCGACACGCTTGGCGTGCTTCTTCGTCGCGGCGATCGACACTCGCATCTCCTTCAGTAACGGCACCGGCTGTTCGTCCATGCACAGCACGGGATGCTGCGGATCGTAGGCTTCCGCATAGGTTTCCAGCACATCTTCCATGCAGGCCACGAACTCGGCATCTTGCTCCGGTGG
>Ga0209702_10000194_pt1 | contig 120902 bp, 117 predicted proteins | sample FRY01_FD_187210 | JGI IMG/M metagenome (GOLD analysis project Ga0209702, IMG submission 187210) | Freshwater microbial communities from Lake Fryxell liftoff mats and glacier meltwater in Antarctica - FRY-01 (SPAdes) (version 2) | ecosystem: Environmental > Aquatic > Freshwater > Ice > Glacier...
CTACCTCACCTGTGTTGCTCACTTCGCGCACTGGATGTCGCAGGGCTGCCTGCAAGTTCCCCAGGTGGAAGAGAGGTCCATCCGGCAGTTTCTAGATGAACACCTGCGAAACTGCAACTGCCCAGGGCCGGTCATGCGTGTTTACGGGGATCTGCGTGCCGCGCTGGGACACCTGCTGTTAGTGCTTCGGGCTCAGGGTGCAATCTCGATGGTTGCAGAACCGACTGGACCGATCGCCGATGAACTGCACCGATACGACGATCACATGTGCAATGCGCGTGGTCTGACCACCGGCACACGACGGGGCCAACTGCGCATCATTGGGCGATTGCTGCTGCACAAATTTTCGGACCGCCCCGTTGTCATCAGCAAGTTGCAGCCATCCGATGTGCGTCAGTTCATTGCGGTGCAGATGAAGCTGGTGGACACCGTCTCAAATGCTTTTACATTGGCCTCGGCGTTACGCAGCTACTTGCGTTATCGAGCAACCTGTGGTGACCAGGTTCAGGGACTGTTTGGCGCAATTTCCTCGCCAGCGCACTGGGGTTTGGCATCGTTGCCGAGGGCGTTCAAACCCGTCGATGTTGAACGCCTGTTGGCATCGTTTACGCCCGAGATACCGTCTTCGCTTGAGCAGCAAGGCCAGGCATGGGCAGGCGACATGATCGAAGTGTTGACCCACGCCAATCACACCGACAACCTCAACTGCGCCCAAGGCAAAACACCCAACTTTGAGAGCGCGAAGTACCAAAATCAGGTACGTGATTTACGCGATCTGTACGACGCTGTTCTGGCGCAAGCGGAACAAGACCACCCTGTTGCCCAGCCCAATGCAAAGAGGGGGCGAACCAAGCAAAGCAAAGCGGTCAACCTGATAGGGCGGCTGCGCCAATACAGCGACGATGTTTGGCGCTTCATGACACAAGCCAACGTACCGTTTACGAACAATTTGGCCGAGCAGGCGGTACGTATGCCCAAGGTCAAGCAAAAAGTATCGGGCTGCTTTCGAACGGCTGAAGGCGCACACACCTACTGCGTCATTCGCTCCTATGTGGCAACGATGCAAAAGCAAGGTGGCGATGTCTTTGCAGCACTGGTCTCCACCTTCAAGGGGCATGTGCCCCCAGCCAAACTTTGGTTGAGGCGCTTATGCGTGCTTCAGGTGGGGTGAGTAGTTACGTATGAGTATTGATAGATGCGGGTAGTCCAAATGATTGATCATCTATGGTGCCGCCTGAAATCAGCTGGTTCCGGCTTAGAACCAAAAACCCGAGGGGTTGTCCCCAAGTTCTGTGCCCTACGCTGGGGATAAGCGCCGGAATAACCCGTGTGAGTGACGCCAGTGCTGGCTTTGCGGGCGACGCTTGAAAAACAGGCAGCTAATCCGAAGGCAACCAGCCTTCGGTAAGAACGTCCGCCATTGCCCAAGGGCAGGTTTCTGGGAAGTTGTCCAGGTTGGTTTCTTTCCGTGCTTGAGTGCGTGCATCAAGCCATGCCTCCAATTGCCAGTCCGCATCATCCAAAGACGCTTTCAGGCTAGGCGTTGCACGAAGCGCAATAGCCAAACGTACGCGCTGATCTCGAAGGGTGCTCGCCCAGCTCTGGCTGCGTCGCTCAGGTTGGAATTTCCACTTCAGCAAATGCATCAGCAGCACCGCCATGCGGCTAGCTAGCTCGCGTTGTTCGCTTTTGCCCACGTCTTCAATTTCCTCTGCCAGGTGCTCCAAGTCGAGCTGGTCAAACTTGCCAGCACGAATGAGCTGGGCTTGCTCATTGGCCCAAGCGACAACATCGGTTTCGTAGGTGGTGCTCATACTTTCCTTTCTTTGAATGTACGCCAGTTAAAGAACTCAGGCAAGTACTGTACTGTGATTGCACGGTGTCGCATATGTCCTGACAAGCGCGACACCATGCCGTGGTTTCGCTGTCACTGGTGCTATCGTGTCGCGTATTTGAGTCGCAAGTTTTTGCGAGACCTGCGCCACACTTGGGACACACATGCACCTCGGATATCGTTGACGGCGCGCAGTTGCTGTGCGTGACCGGGAGCGAGGCTTTCACCGCCTACGTGCCGAGCGCCAAGGGGCCGGTGTTCATGCGAATGATCACGAAGGCGTTAGTAGGGCTCTGAAGGACTGGATGCGCAACCACGGCACCTGAGCCTGCCTGCCGGGTCGGCTTCCCGCCGGTGCCAATGCCCAATCAGCGGTTCAGCGGGCGCGAGCGTACATCCTTGCGCAGCTTGTCGAAACCGCGCCAGGCGATCACGCCGAGTACCGCCGAGACCATGAACAGCCAGGCGCCCAACCCCGAACTGCCCGGCACATAAGCCTTGGCGTCCCAGCCCAGGTACAGCGCCATGCCCAGGAACGGCGCGAACGCACCGCGCACCCCGGTCAGCGTGACATGGATACCCATATAGGTTGACAACTGGTCGCGTGGCGCAAAGTCGTTGTGCCCGAGTTGCCAGGCCAGGCTGCCACCGCCATTGACGATGCCGGTGATGACCCGGCCCACGGCCAGCCAGGCCAGCGAGAAGGTCCAGGCGCCCCAGAACATGAACAGCACGCCGACCACCCAGCCCGCGTTTTGACGGGCCCGGAACTCGGTCACATGCACCTTGTCCAGGTAACGCGCCCACAACGGCATCGTGGTCAGGTTCAGCGTGAACGGGATCAGCATCACGATGCCGATGCTGACCACATAACTGGCCCCTAACTGCTTGGACACCAGGTACACCAGGGGCGGTTCGAGCATCATGTTGGCCATGCCCGAGGTGAACTGGTGCAGTTGGTAGCGCGCATACAGCTTGTCGGCGCGCAGCACCTTGAGGAAACTGTCGCGGCGCCCACCCTCCTTGGTGCCACGTCGCTCAAGCACGCGATGGCGCTTTTCGCCCTGTACCAGCACGCCGCGGAAGATCCACACGCCGATGCATCCCAGTGCTGCGCCCGTGGCATAGACATAGCGGAAGTTCTCCGGCTGTGCGTCCAGCGCCAACCCGGCCAGGCTGGTGGTCAGCACCACGGTCAGGCTGGTGATCGCCTGCAGTCGCCCGGTGGCGCGGGCACGCAAGGCCCGGTCGTAATTCAGGCTCCAGGCCACGCTGCGCACCGTGATGATGCCAGCGATCAGGATGCGCGCCGTCACCACGCTGGTGAGCAGGATCCAGCTGCCTTCATGCGAACGCGGGCTCAGCGCGATGGCGACGACGCACAGCAACACCAGCATCTGCAGCGTCACCATCATCGGTACCTTGGAGCGGCCGGAGGCGATGCGGGTCCAGAAGAAACTCGACAGATTGCCGAACATCGGCGCAGCCGAGATCACTGCGATGACCCAGGGCTCGACGTTGAAGGCCTTGGCCGCCACCACCGATACGAACCCGCCTTCCATCAGGCTGGTGGCCAGCGGTAGCGTGAGTTCGCTCAGTTGTTCGCGCCGGAAGCTCTTGCGGACCGCCGGATCGAGATCCGGGATCTGGAAGAACTTGTCGAATGGGGGCATGCAGGCGCAGGAGGATCGTCGCTAAGCGCCGATTTTAGGAGACTGTCGGGCTTGGGAGTCGCAGGCAGCTCTCACTTCGGGTGGCGCGGCTGCAGCAGCACCACCAGCGCGCCTGCACCGCCCTGGGCCGGTCGGGCCTGCACGAAGGCCAGCACCTCGTTTTTCTGCACCAGCCAGGCGTGGACCTTGTTCTTGAGTACCGGCGCCTTGCCGGGCGAGCCCAGTCCCTTGCCGTGCACCACGCGAACGCAGCGGATTCCGTGCAGTTGCGCCTGGCGCAGGAATTGGCCGAGTTGCCCGCGCGCCTCGTCGCTGCGCATGCCGTGCAGGTCGAGCTGGCGCTGGATGCTCCAGTGCCCCTGGCGCAGCTTGCGCGTGATGTCGGTCCCGATGCCCGGCCGGCGAAAACTGAGTTGGTCGTCGACGTCAAGCAGGGTGCTGACATCGAACTCGTCGCTGATGGACTCGTGCAGCACGGCCTGCTGGTCGCGCAGATGCTGGCGCGGTATCGGTTCCGGCAGCGGCTGGCCCAGGCTGGCGCGCCGCTTATCGGTCAGCGCGGTCACCGCGCCTGCAGCGCGCTGGAACAACTCGCTGGCGCTGGCCTCGCGCTTGCGCGCGGCCGCCGCCTGCGCTTCCTGCAGGGCTTGCAGCCGCGCCTGGTCCGCGAGTTGTTGTTTCACGGCCTTGAGCTCGGCCAATGACCGCACGGTTTTTTGCGGTGGTTTCATAGCAGTCCTTTTTCGGCCATCGACAGCGACTGCCCGGTGGCCACGATGACATGGTCGAGCACGCGCACGTCGACCAGTGCCAGCGCCGATCGGAGGGTTTGCGTCAGCGCTTCGTCCGCGCGCGACGGCTGGACCGAGCCGCTGGGGTGGTTGTGCGCCAGCACGACCGCAGCGCACTGGTGGTGCAGGGCGCGCAACACGACTTCACGCGGATAGACGCTGGTCTGCGTCAGCGTGCCGCGAAACAGCTCCTCCATCGCCAGCAGCCGGTTTTGCACATCCAGAAACAAGACCGCAAACACCTCGTGGGCCCGGGCCGCCAGATGCAGTTGCAGGTAATCCTTCACAGCACCGGGCGAGGTGAACACCGTGCGTTGGCGCAGTTGTTGGCCCAGCGCGCGGCGTGCCAGTTCGAGCACGGCCAGCAGTTCGGCGCGTTTGGCCGGCCCCAGGCCCTTGATGCCCTTGAGTTCGTCCGGGGTGGCGTTGAGCAGGCCGGCGATGCCGTCAAAGCCGGCTGCTTGCTTGCCGGTGCCCTTGCCCTGCAACAGTTCATCGGCCATCTGCAATACGCCCTTGCCACGGATGCCTGTGCGCAGCAGCAGCGCCAGCAACTCGGTGTCGCTGAGCGCGCCGGCTCCGCGCGCGAGCAGTTTCTCGCGTGGTCGGGCGTCCGCTGGCAGATCCTTCAGGGGCATGAGTATGGTTTCGTGCGAGGTAGGCCGTGGTACCGTCGGCGGACGGCTGTCGCTTTGGCCAAGGGACCAGGCCCCTGGCCATCGGGCTCTGCGCCGGATTGTCGGCGTCCATGGGCACGTTGGTGTGTTCACGCGTGATGACTTGGGGGGATGCGCGGGCGCGTCAGCCCCAGACTGGGCGCGTTTCGTGGGCCGCTGATGGGCCTGACCGATGATCATGTTACCTATCCATTCACCTGCCATATTGTTGTTGTTGACCGGCGCCTTGCTGGGTTTGACCTTCCCCTTGGGGAAAATCGCCAGCACAGCGGGGGTTTCTCCCATCGTCTGGGCCTGGCTGCTGTCGCTCGGTGCGGGCGGCTGCATGTTGCTGGTACGTCTGATGTCGCGCCGGTTCATCGCCACCGACGCCATCCATCTGCGTTACTACCTGGTCTCCGCGCTGGTGTCGCTGGTGCTGCCCAATCTGCTGATCTTCTCGGTCATCCCCAGGCTGGGTTCCGGTTTCACCGGCGTGTTGTTCACATTGTCGCCGGTGTTCACCCTGCTGCTGTCTGCGCTGTGGCGGGTGCGTACGCCGGGCGCACTCGGCATCGCGGGCATCGTGCTGGGATTCACTGGCGCGTTGATCGTCGCCAGCACGCGTGGCGAGATCGGCCAACCGGCGTCGTGGCAGTGGATGCTGGCCGGCTTGTGCATTCCGGTCACCCTGGCCGTTGGCAACATCTATCGCACGTTGGCGTGGCCGCCGCAGGCCGATCCAATGGCGTTGGCGATTGGCAGCAACCTGGCCGCTGCCGCGGTGTTATTGGCCTTGCTGCTGGTGAGCGGTGGGATTGGCGCCGTGCAGGGTCTGGCGGCGGTGCCCTGGGTCGCATTGGCTCAGGTGCTGGCATCGAGCGCGATGTTCAGCGTGTTCTTTCGCCTGCAACAAGTCGCGGGGCCGACCTACCTGAGCCAGATCGGTTATGTCGCCGCGGCGATCGCGCTGTTTGCCGGTACGGCGATCCTGGGCGAGACCTATGCCTGGACCACCTGGGCCGGTGCGTTGGTGATTGCCACCGGCATTGCGCTGAGCGTGATCTCCGAGCAGCGGCGTAGCCGGACGCAGGGTCACGATGGTGTGGCGGCGCAGACCTTACCCGCGACCGTTTCAGGGCTCCGGCGCGATGCGCGCGATTGAACGAACAGATTTCCTACAATCGACGCCTTACCTGAATCGCGCCATGTCCACCAAACTTCCCCTTGTCGAGCCCGGCTCCTTCCTGACCCTGCATTACCGGCTGGCCGGTCGGCGGGGCGACATCATCAACACCTTTGGTGGCAAACCCGCAACCCTGTCGCTGGGCTCGGGCGAGTTGTCGCCGGCGGTCGAGCAATGCCTGCTGGGCATGGAGGAGGGCACGCGGGAAACATTCGAGTTGGCGCCGGGTGTGGCCTTCGGCGAGCGCCAGGGCGCGATGCAGCAGTGGGTGGCGCGTGCCTTGCTGGACAAGCTCGGTGACCACGCCGAGATCTACCACGCGGGCGACGTGGTCCAGTTTCCGACGCCTGACGGGAAGGGCAGTTATGCCGGTGCGGTGGTGCAGGTCGGCAACGGCGACGGTAGCCAGGCCGTGTTGTTCGATTTCAACCATCCGCTGGCGGGCCAGAGTGTGGTTTTCGAAGTTCAGTTGATCGGAGTACTGTGATTCAGCAGTCTGCCAGCGTGTTATCCGAAGTCATCCTGGCCGAGCCGCGTGGTTTTTGCGCCGGCGTGGACCGCGCGATCGAGATCGTCGAGCGGGCATTGCAGAAGTTCGGCGCGCCGATTTACGTGCGCCACGAGATCGTGCACAACACCTATGTGGTGAACGATCTCAAGGAAAAGGGTGCGATCTTCATCGAGGACCTCGACGACGTGCCCCCCGGCGCCACGCTGGTGTTTTCGGCCCACGGCGTGAGCCGGGCAGTGCAGGAGGAGGCGCGGGCACGCGGTTTTCAAATTTTTGACGCCACATGCCCCTTGGTGACCAAGGTCCATGTGGAAGTGGCCAAGCTGCACCTTGAAGGCTACGAATTCATCATGATCGGCCACAAGGGTCACCCCGAGGTCGAAGGCACGATGGGCCAGCTCGACAGCGGCATCCACCTGGTCGAAGACGTGGATGACGTCGCCAGGGTGCAGCCGGCGCAGTCGAAAAAACTCGCAGTCGTCACGCAGACCACACTCAGCGTCGACGACGCGGCCGTGATCATGGCGGCGGTCAGGGCAAGGTTTCCGAGCGTGCGCGAGCCCAAGCAGCAGGACATCTGCTATGCCACACAAAATCGACAGGACGCGGTGAAGTTGCTCAGCCCGCAGGTCGACGTGGTCATCGTGGTGGGCAGCCCGACCAGTTCCAACAGCAACCGGCTGCGGGAAGTGGCGCAAAAACTGGGCACCGAGAGCTACATGATCGACAACGCCGACGAACTGCAGGCGGCCTGGCTGCAGGGGCGTCAGCGTGTCGGCCTGACCGCCGGTGCGTCGGCGCCGGAGGTGCTGGTGCGCCAGGTGATCGAGCGCATCAAGGAGCTGGGCGCCGTGTCGGTGCGCCGACTCCCCGGCATCGCGGAAACGACAAAGTTCCCATTGCCCAAGGGCCTCAAGCATTGACACTGACGCCTCGCGGCCGGGGCTGGGTAGCCCGGTGCTTCACTAGAATAGCGCCATGCTAGATATCAACCTCCTGCGCAAGGACCTGGACGAAGCCGTCCGTCGCTTGCAGACGCGCAAAAACCCGCAACCATTTCTCGACGTCGAGCGCTTTCGTTCGCTCGAATCGGAGCGCAAGAGCATCCAGACGCGCACCGAAGAACTGCAGGCCCGGCGCAATAGCCTGAGCAAGCAGATCGGCCAGCTCAAGTCCAAAGGCGCGACCACCGAGGTCGATGCGGTGATGGCCGACGTGGTGTCGATCAAGGATGAACTGGAATCCTCGGCCAAGCGCCTGGACGCGTTGCAGGCCGAGCTGCAGGTGGTGTTGCTGGCAGTGCCCAACCTGCCGCACGAGAGCGTGCCGCTGGGCCAGGGCGAAGCCGACAACGTCGTGCTGCGCACCTGGGGCACACCGCGGGTGCTGGATTTCCCGGTCAAGGACCATGTCGACGTTGGCACGCCGCTCGGCCTGGACTTCGACCTCGGCGTCAAGCTCACCGGTGCGCGCTTCACCGTGCTAAAGGGGCCGATTGCGCGCATGCACCGGGCGCTGGCCCAGTTCATGCTCGACGTGCAGACGCTGGAGCACGGTTATACCGAGTGCTACACCCCCTATATCGTCAATGCCGACAGCCTGCGCGGCACCGGTCAGCTGCCCAAGTTCGAGGAAGACCTGTTCGCCGCCAAGAAGGGCGGACAGGACGCCGCGGAGGGCGCCGATGCGGCCGCGCTGTACCTGATTCCGACCAGCGAAGTGCCGTTGACCAATTTCGTGCGTGACGAGGTATTGCCGCAGTCGGCGCTGCCGATGCGCCTGACTGCCCACACGCCGTGTTTCCGCTCGGAGGCCGGCAGCTACGGGCGTGACACCCGCGGCATGATCCGCCAGCACCAGTTCGACAAGGTCGAGATGGTGCAGATCGTGCATCCGGAGCAAAGCTACCAGGCGCTTGAAGACATGACGCGTCACGCCGAAACCATTTTGCAGCGGCTCGAATTGCCGTACCGGGTGATGGCCTTGTGCACCGGCGACATGGGTCCGAGTGCAACCCGCACCCATGACCTCGAGGTCTGGCTGCCGGCACAGAAAACTTACCGCGAGATCAGTTCGGTCTCCAACTGCGAGGCCTACCAGGCGCGCCGCCTGCAGGCCCGGTTCAAGAATGCCCAGGGCAAGAACGAACTGGTGCACACGCTCAACGGCTCGGGCCTGGCGGTAGGCCGCACGCTGGTGGCAGTGCTGGAAAATTACCAGAATGCCGATGGGTCGGTTACGGTGCCCGAGGTGCTGCGCCCGTATATGGGCGGACTGGCCGCCATCTCGCCCTGACAGGCCTCATCCGGCTGGCGCGGCGGTGCATTTCAGCTTGAGGATCTGCTGCACCACCGACTGGGGTTCGGTCCACAGGAAGAAGTGGTCCCGGCCTGCCAGGCGGTCCACCTGTATCCATGGGTGCGGTACGCGCTGCGCCAGATAGTCGGCGGTGCGCGGATCGACCAGAGGATCCTGGTCACCTTGCATCGCGATGATCGGGCGCCGCAGCTGTGGCAACGCAGCGTCGAGTTTTTCCAGTTCGCGCTGCAACTCCATCATCTCGTGATTGGACCGGCTCATGGCCGTCGACAGAAACTGACGCGCCAGCCAATTGTCGGCCAGCGAGTTGTACCAGCGTGGCGCTTCGAGCGCGGGCGCCATCGAGCCAGCCAGCATGACCGCGCCACAAACTTTCTCCGGGTGGTCAAGCGCCATCCAGGCGATCAGCGGACCGCCCAGCGAATGCCCGACCAGTACCGCCGGAGGCCCGGACGGAATCAGTTGCGCCAGAAGATCCGCTTGGCGGCGCAGGTCGGGCATGACTCCGGCCGACGCCGAGCCACCAAATCCGGGGCGGTCCATGGCAATACGCGGGCCGAATCCGGTCAATGCCGGATGGTTCAGATAACGTGCCCAGGAGGTCCATCCGCCAGGCGATCCGTGCACGAACAGGATCGGTGTCGCGCCGGCGCCTGCGCTGCGCACCACTGCCAGGTCCATGCCGCCGAGTTGCACCGTGACCAGTTCGGGTCGCACGGCGGGCGGTGGAAACAATTCCTCCACCGTACCGCGCGGCCAAGGCGGATTGGTGCAGGCGGCCAGTTGCAGCAAGGTCGTCAAGATGAGGATCCAGCGCATGGTGGTTGGGCGAAGGGCATGGAGGGCGGCATCGAAGCAGTTGTCGTCCATTCGCGGCGCCAGGCGGGTGCAGCATGGGCCCAGGCGCGTGTCGGCGATCGGCAAATTGTAGGCAGGTGCGGCGAACGCCGCCCGCGCGCACAGGGTGCCGAGGTGGGCTGCAGGGTCTATTGACGCTTGGGGCCGGGCGCGTTACGGTGACTCTTCATAACGGACTGCGGTCACATACCGGGAGTGGGCGATGACGCAACAACTATGGGTGCGAGGAAATCGGGGGGCGCAGATCCGGCGTTTGCGCAAGGAACTGGCGCATCAGTTGGGTGATGATGCGCACGAATTTGCCGGTCTGGCGCGCGGCGACGCCATCGACGCCGGAGTCGAGGCGGCCACGCGACGCTGGCAGGCGGGCGTCGGGCTGATTGCCGACGGCGTGGTCGGTCCACGTTGTCAATGCGTGCTGGGCTTGCGCGAGCCGGTCCCGATGGAGGTTTCGCTCGATCCGGACCATGTACAGCGGCTTTTCCCTGCCACCAAGCCGGCCAACATCAACCGCTACTTGCCCTACCTGGTGGCGGCACTCGGCAGTTGCGGCCTGCGCGACCGCATCATGATCTGTGCGGCGCTGGGCACGATCCGGGCCGAGAGTGAGGGTTTTCTGCCGATGGCCGAAATGCAGTCGCAGGTCAACACCCGCGTTGGCCAGGCGCCCTTTGGCGTCTATGACCAGCGGCGTGACCTGGGCAACAACCAGCCCGGTGACGGCGCACGGTTCAGGGGGCGCGGATTCGTGCAATTGACCGGGCGCGCCAATTACCTGCGTTACGGCCAGGCCCTGGGCGTGGACCTGATCGAACACCCGGATCTGGCCAATGCGCCCGAGGTCGCCGCATCGCTGCTGGCACAGTATCTCGCCGATCGGGCCGATGGCTTGCGCGCCGCACTGCGCGACGGACGGTTTGCACTGGCACGCAAGCTGGTCAATGGTGGACGCCATGGCCTGGAACGGTTTCGCGACGTGTTCATCCGCGCAGACCAGGTGTGGCCGGAGCCGGCCGCGGCAGCACCGCTTGCTACGCCACGCCCGAGCGCGCGACACCGGGTGGCGGACGGCGCGACGGCCGCCACGCTACCGGTGACAACACGCAAGCTCGACGTGGGCAAGGATCCGGCCGACCTGCGCGATCGGCAATACACGCCGCCACCACGCGGCCTGTTCGACCGTTTTCCGCTTGACACCGATGTGCGCCAGTTCCTGCCGACCTACGGCCAGGCCGGCTTGATCCTCGATCAGGGCCGGGAGGGCGCCTGCACCGGATTCGGGCTGGCCTGCGTCGTCAATTACCTGCGTTGGCGCAAGGCCGATCTGCCGCCGCGCATGGAGTCGGTCAGCCCGCGCATGTTGTACAACTTCGCGCGCCGCTACGACGAATACGCGGGCGAGGACTATGAAGGTTCGAGTTGCCGCGGTGCGCTCAAGGGCTGGTTCAATCACGGCGTTTGTCTGGAGGGCGACTGGCCCTACGCTGGCGCTTCGTCCTTGCCGCGCTACGGTTATGCGCAGCGCGCCAGCGCCACGACGCTGGGTGTGTACTACCGGGTGGACCGCAAGTCGATCACCGACATGCAGGCCGCGATCCAGGAGGTGGGCGCGGTCTATGCATCGGCCTTCACCCACGAGGGCTGGGGCCAGGTGCCGCTGCGGCGCCGGGCACCGAGCGGACACGCCACCATTGCGGAGATCCCGTTCGACGGTCGGCCGTCCGAAATCAGCGGCCATGCCTTCGCGCTGGTGGGGTTCAATGGTCGCGGCTTCGTGATCCAGAATTCCTGGGGCAAGGCCTGGGGCTCAGGGGGCTTCGCCCTGCTGACCTACGCCGACTGGCTGGCCAATGCCATGGATGCCTGGGTGGTCGCCATGGGCGTGCCCGGCGTGGTGGCGGGCCGTGTGGGCACACATGGGGGGGCTGGCGCGAGTGGCCCGAGTGGCGCGGCAGGCCGGGGTGGAGGTGCGAGTGGATGGTGGACCCGCGACCTGGCGTATCGGCACAGTGTGGTGCTGGGCAACGATGGGCGCATGAAGCGCTACCTGACCGAAGATGAGCTCAGCCGGACCTTGCTGCACCAGGCTGCCGGACTGCCCGACCAATGGTTCCGGACCCAGGCGCCCAGTGGCCCACGGCGCCTGGTGATCTACGCCCATGGGGGTCTCAACGCAGAAGACGCCGCGATCGAACGTGCCCGTGCCATGGGTCGGCATTTTCTCGGCAACGGCTGTTATCCGCTGTTCCTGGTCTGGAAGACCGGTCTGATGGAGTCGTTGGGGCACATCCTCAGCGACGCGTTTCGCCAGCAGAAGTCGTTGGCTGGCGGTGTCGGGGACTGGATCACCGAGCGCTCCGACCTGCTGGTGGAGAAGGCGATCGGTCGGCCACTGGCGCGCCCGATCTGGAGCGAGATGAAGGAGAACGCGGAACTGGCCTTTGGCAGCGGGCGCGGTGGCGACCTGCTGATCACCGCCTTGCAGAAGCTCTCCGACACCTGGGGCGATGATTTCGAACTGCACCTCGTCGCCCATTCCGCAGGCTCCATCATTCTGGGCCATATGCTCAGCGCCCTGGCCGCGCGGGGCCTGAGCGGGCGCATCCGCAGCATGCATCTGTTTGCCCCGGCCTGTACCGTGCAGTTCGCCAACCAGCATTACGCGCCGCAGGAGGACCTGATGAAGCGCCTGTACCTGCGCATCCTGTCCGACCGGGTCGAACGCAATGACACTGTGGCGGCGATCTACCGCAAGTCGCTGCTGTATCTGGTCTCCAACGCGCTGGAGATGGATTTGCGTACGCCCATCCTGGGACTGGAGAACGCGTTCAATCCGGACTACAAGGGCTGGGACGGCACATCCAGCGCCGGTGAAAGTCTGCGCGCCTGGCAGCAGGCGGTGGCCACGGCCGGACTGCGCAAGCAAGGGCGCCTGACCGTGGTGGACGATGACAAGGTGCTGACGGCTCTGCCAGAACGTCGTATCCAGGCCACGCATGGCAGCTTCGACAACGATATTGCCGCGATGCGTGAGACCTTGCTGCATATCATCGGGTCTGAACCCCAGCAGGTGGTGGACGATCTGCGCGGCTTCTAGCGACCACCGCCGGTTCGGCGTTGCACGGTCATCTGCCGCGAAACCGCCGGCGAGGTGGCGCGCAACTGCCCAGACATGTGGGTTGCTTCGCCCATTCCGTCCCATCCCCGCCAAACCGACGCAAAGGAGCATTGCACCACATGGAAAAGACGCATGACCGGTTGATGAACCTGGAAGAGTACGCGCGCCAGGTCGGTCAGGACAAGGCCAAGCGTGTAGCGGTGGCGCGTGATCTTTTCCTGCTGTCGATCCTTTTTCTGGTGGCCAGCGGGGCGGCCTACTATTACAGCTTCCCATTGGTGGCAGCGGCGCTGTTCGTGTTGTTCCTGATTGTCCAGATGGTGGCGTCCGAGACCCGTCTCGAGGTCGCGATGCTCGATGCCAACCGGTCGCTGGCGCAACTGGTGCACCAGCAGTCGCGCGACATCGCGCAGTTGCGCCGGGAGTTGCAGCAGGAACAGTTTTCGCGCACCCGCTAAGGTGCCAGTGCGCAGGAGGCGAGCGTGAGCAAGTCAGTATCGACAACAAGCCCGGTCGTGCCGGGACAGTATCTGGTGTTCATCGAGCGCCTGGTTCAGGAGCAGTACCAGACGCTGACCGTGGCAGCCGAATCCGAGGTGCAGGCACAGGCCAGCGCATTGGAGCAGTTCTTCTCGGGCTCTGTCGCCTATATGCGATCGGTGCAGGTCGAGGCGCCGAGCCTTCGGGTGCGGCCGCTGCGCGAGAAGCACCTGCGCAAGACGCAGTCTCGGTCGGACGACGCGGGGCTGGAGCAGCCGTTTCATACCTCGGTGCGTTTCGAGGGGCCGGACGACGAGCGGGTCGAACCCACCAGCGCCTATCCGGGAACGCAACCGGCGCCGGTGAGTCGTGCCCAGGCCCGGCTGATGTGCCAGAACTTCGATGCGAGCGGACATTCCAACCACAGTGGCCGCGGGTCGACCTTGTGGGTCATCCTCGAGCATTGCGCCGAGGCCGACATCGCCTACAACCTGCGCGCCATGCCCGGCGTCGGGTATTACATCGAGCGTGTCAAATCGGCCGACGACGGGCTGGCACTGCGCATGTCGGTGGAAACCAGTTTCGGCCAGCCGAGTAACTGAGCCAGGCCGCAGGGTCGGGTCGGTCAACCCGCGTCGGCGCCCACCGGCGGTTCAGGGCGCAGGCGGGCGAACGGCCGATGCGACAATACCCGGCTCGAATCCCTCCAAGCCCCCATGTCCCCCAAGATTCCAGAGATCTCTGTGGTCGTGCCTGTCCACAACGAATCCGGCAACGTCGTGGCCTTGCTCGACGAAATTGACGCAGCGATGACCGGTGTGGCAGGTTTCGAGGCGGTCTTCGTCGACGACCTCAGCAGCGATGACACCGCGGCCCGGCTGCAGGAGTACGCGCAAACCCATCACTGGCTGGTGGTGGTGCGCCATCGCAACAATTGTGGTCAGAGCACGGCGGTGCGTACCGGCGTGCAACAGGCCCGGGCGCCATTGGTGGCCACGCTGGACGGCGATGGCCAGAATCACCCGGCCGACATTCCGGCCTTGCTCGCGCGCTGGCGCGAATTGCACCAGGCCCGGCCTGAGCAGGCGGTGCTGGTCGCGGGCTGGCGCGCCAAACGGCTCGACACCTGGCTGCGTCGGCTGTCGTCGCGGGTGGCCAATCGCGTGCGCAGCGGGATGCTGGGCGACGCGACACCCGACTCCGGCTGCGGACTGAAATTGTTTGCGCGCGAGGATTTCCTCGCCTTGCCGTATTTCGACCACATGCACCGCTTTCTGCCGGCCCTGTTCCGGCGCAGCGGTGGCGTCGTCGAATCGGTGCCGGTGCGCCATCGCGACCGCACCCATGGGCAGTCGCACTACGGCATCGGAAACCGTCTGTGGGTCGGCCTGGTCGACATCCTGGGCGTGATGTGGTTGCAGCGCCGTGCGCGTGTGCCGCAAGTGGAACGGATCAATCTGAAGGACTGACAATGGAAATCGACAAGACCTGGCTGGCAATCGGCCTGATCGGGCAGGCACTGTTCTCGGCGCGTTTCGTGGTGCAGTGGCTGTACAGCGAGAAAGTCAAGAAAAGCGTGATCCCGACCGCGTTCTGGTACTTCAGCGTCGGCGGTGGCGCCACCTTGCTGGCTTATGCGATTCATCGCGAGGACCCTGTGTTCATCATCGGACAGGGTGCTGGTCTGTTCGTGTACTTTCGCAATCTGCAGTTCCTGTGGCGCGACAACGGCGAGAAGGCTCCGAAGTGAGGCCCTTGGCGCAACCGGGGCCGGCGTCGCCAGCGGCGGACCCGGCGCTGGAGCGGCGCCTGTTCTGGTGGTTGATGTTGGCAGCCTTGCTGGTGCTGGGCGCCGGCATCGGTTTGCGCGATCCGTGGCCCTCGGACGAGCCACGCTTCACGCTGGTGGCCAAGCAAATGATCGAGTCGGGCGACTGGCTGTTCCCGCACCGGGGTACCGAGTTGTATTCCGACAAGCCGCCGATGCTGATGTGGCTGGAGGCGCTGACCTACCAGCTGCTGGGCAACTGGCGCGTGGCCTTTCTGCTGCCCTCGCTGCTCGCCGGCATGCTGACGCTCGTGCTGACCTGGGATCTGGGACGGCGTCTGTGGAACCCGCGAGTCGGGTTGTTCGCGGCTGCTGCCGTGCTGGTGTCGTTCCAGTTTGTTTACCAGGTCAAGCGTGCCCAGATCGATCCGCTGGTCATGATGTGGATCACGCTGGCCAACTGGGGCTTGCTGATCCATCTGCTCAAGGGGCCGAACTGGCGCGCCTGGTGGCTGGGTTGTTTTGCCGCCGGACTGGGTGTGATCACCAAGGGTGTTGGCGTGCTGGCGCTGCTGATGCTGCTGCCCTTCATCTTTGCACGCTTACGGCGCTGGGAAGGCGTAAGCCAGACGTCGGGTGACGGTTTGCGCTGGGCTGGCGGCGCGCTGGTCTTCCTGCTCGCGATCGCCTTGTGGCTGGTGCCGATGTTGTGGGCAGCGCATGCGCGTGGCACGGCCGAGTACGCAGCCTATGTCAACGACATCCTGTTGCGCCAGACGGCCAAGCGATACGAAGGTTCCGTCGGTGGCCATGCCCAGCCATTCTGGTATTACCTGCCGGTGCTGGTGTTGCACTTCTTCCCGCTGTCGCTGGCTTATCTGGGGGCTGGGCGGTTCTGGCTGCGCGGCCTCAAAGCGGGTGATGCACGGCTGCTGCTGCTGCTGGGCTGGAGCCTGCTGGTGGTGTTCTTCTTCAGCCTGGCCGGCGGCAAGCGCGAGGTCTACCTGATGCCGATGCTGCCGATGCTGGCGCTGGCGCTGGCGCCGACCTTGCAGCAGACGGTATCGGCGCGCTGGATGCGCAACCTGGCCTGGCTGGCCGCGCTGGCAGCCGGCGCGCTGCTGCTGGGCGGCGGGATCTGGGCCATGCAAGGTCACTGGACCAGCATGCAGCAGCAGTTGATCGAACGCGGGCAGACCGACAGTGGACGCTCGCTGTGGTGGATGGGCATCAGCATGGGGGCCGTGTTCCTGCTCAGCGCCCTGGTCTGGCGGCCGCGCCGCGGCGTCTACGCTTTGCTCACGGGCATGGCGGGATTCTGGATCATCTGGGGCGTGTGGGCGTCGTTGTTGTTCAATGACACGAACTCGGCCGGCGGCGTGATGCGCCGCGCCGGCGAGATCGCGGGCCCGCAGGCGCAGATCGGCCTGGTCGCGTGGAAGGAGCAGAACCTGCTGATGGCCGACCGGCCCGTCACAACCTTCGGTTTCAAGCGGCGCTGGGAGACCCAGTTTGCCGATGCCGTCTCATGGCAGGCGCTGGCGCCCGAGCAGCGCTGGATCTTCGCGTTGCGCGAATCCGTCATTCCCTGTGTCGACCCGGCCAAGGCGCAGGAGGTGGGTTATGCCAATCGCCGCATGTGGGTGGTGTTTCAGGCCGATGCGGTCATCGCGGGATGCGTGCCGAAAGTGCCGGCGGGACAGGAACGCTGGGACAGTTCGTACGAGTTCGACGACAGTTAATGTGGCGTGGCGGCGCACGCAGTGTCATCAAGCGATGAGCCATGCCGGTGGCAGTCGGTGCACGCCCGTCCAACCGGGAACAAAGAAAGATGGCAATCATGGAACACGTGGTGGTGCAGTGCAGCGGCAAGGCCGGTTTGATCACGCTGGCGCGTCCGAAGGCGCTCAACGCCTTGTCGCTGGAGATGATCCGCGTATTGACTGCGCAGTTGGTGGCGTGGCGCGACGACGATGCCGTTCAGGTGGTGGCGATCCGTGGCAGCCGCCGCGATCCGGCTGATGCCGCGGGCCATCTGCCGTTCGGTGCGTTTTGCGCCGGCGGTGACATCCGGTTTTTCCATCAGGCAGCGACTCGGGGCAATCCGGCGCTGGAGGACTTTTTCACCGAAGAGTACCGGCTTAATCACCTGATCCACCACTACGCCAAGCCGATCGTGGCTTTCATGGACGGCATTGTGATGGGTGGCGGCATGGGTGTTGCGCAGGGCGCGCGCCAGCGTGTCGTGACCGAACGCACAAAGATGGCCATGCCCGAGACCGGCATTGGCCTGTTTCCCGATGTGGGCGGCGGCTACTTCCTGAGCCGTTGCGCCGGCCACATGGGTGAATACCTGGCCCTGACAGGGCGCATGCTTGACGGCGTGCAGGCGGTTGCAGTCGGTCTTGCCGACCACATGGTGCCGTCGCAAAGGCTCGCGCCCTTGTGGGACGCGCTGGCCAGCGGTGCCATCGCCAGCGGTGATGATCTCGACCAGGCCTTGCGGACCGACGCACAAGCGACTGACGCCATGCCGGCGCAATGGCCGCCCGGGCCGGTGGATGAATATTTCGGTCTGGAATCGGTCGCAGCGATCCTGGCGGCTCTGGAGGCGAACGCGGGCGCCAATGCCTGGGCGCGCGATACGGCCGCGGTGTTGCGCCAGCGCAGCCCGCTCATGCTGCATGTGACGCTTGCGCAGATCCGGCGTGCGCGCACGATGACGCTGGCCGACGAACTGCGCATGGAGCGGGATCTGGTGCGGCATTGCTTTTTTCCGGCTCACCTGGGGCGTAGCGGTGCGTCCACCGAGGTCGTCGAAGGGGTGCGGGCGCTTGCCGTGGACAAGGACCACCAGCCGCGCTGGAATCCGTTACGTTGCGAGGATGTGGATGCGCAAATGGTGGCGCCATTCTTTGTCAGCCCCTGGCCTGAGCATGCGCATCCCTTGCGCGAGCTGGACTGAAAAGACGTGGCTGCTGCTGAATAATCAGGCCCTGGCGAGTTTTGCCGCATTCCCTGTTCCACCTCTGGAACCATGTCCAAGACCTCTTTGCTCAGATTCATTTCCGCCTTGTGTGTCACGTTGTTGCTGGCCGCTTGCGCAGGAACCAGCCAGAAGGTCAGCACGGGCGAATACATCGATGACACCGTCATCACCACGCGGGTCAAGGCGGCTTTGGTGAAGGTTCGTTGTCCCGGGGTCGACCACCGGGGCCGGGGCGGCTCTTGCCGTCGGTGCTGTCTGGCACCTCATGGGCCTGCACGTCCACCACCTCCGCATCGGGCCTGCCCGGCGGCCGGCCCCGTTGACCGGGCCAGCCGCCGGGCGGCGTGAATCGCGCGGAAGACTGGCGGAACTGGGTGAAGATCTTGGCGGGCTCCGGCTTGCGGCCGGTGATCAGTGACCAGATGCTGACGCCCAGCATGACGACGATCGCGGCCAGCAGCAGGCTGACCAAAAAGACAGCGGCGGCCAAAACCAGCAGCAGTTTGACGGCGCCGCGCACGACGCCTTGGATGAAATCTGACAATCCGTTCATGGAGTTTCGAGCCCAAAGGGACTAGGGGGTTCCGCAAGCTGGCGGTACACGGCGGCGACGGGATCGGCTTGCGGATAGGTTTATCCCGTGCTGCACAGCTGGGGTCATTGTCCCTGTTTGCAAGTCGCCTGTCTGCTCGCCACGGCGCGCGCATGGCGCTGCAAGCCATCTGTGCCGGCGACATGGGCGGCCGTCGGCTTGTCGACTGTGCTGCAATAGGGGCGGGCGATGGGCCCGTCTGGATACGCCATGAAAATTTTCTACCGCTATTTCTTCCGTGGCCTGATCACCTTCCTGCCCCTGGCTTTGACGGTGTATCTGCTGTATCTGTTTGTCGCCGGCGCGGAATCGGCCGCCGTGTGGCTGATTCGGCCATTGATCGGCGACTTCTACCTGCCGGGCATCGGCATCCTGGTCGGCGTGGGCGCCATTCTGGCGCTGGGGTTCCTGGTGTCGCAACCCATCATCTCGCGCCTGTTGTCGTGGCTGGAGTTGCCGTTCACCCGGTTGCCGGTGGTCAAGAGCATCTACTCGTCGCTGAAGACCTTCGCCGATTATTTTTCGCCCAATCAACAGCGCGCGCAGCAGGTGGTTCTGCTGCGCATGCCGGATCGCGAACTGGCCATGGTCGGCTTGGTGACTCGACAGGATATGCAGGGCCTGCCATCTGGCCTTGCCAACGGGGACCGGGTCGCGGTGTATCTGCCCATGGGCTACATGATCGGCGGCTACACCGTCTTTGTGCCGCGCAGCTGGACCGAGCCGATCGACATGACGGTGGAGGAGGCCATGCGCTCTTCGCTGATCGCGTGGATGGGCTCGAATCGGTCTGCATCGTGATGCGTGTCTGACCTGAACCCGACCGGCGATGCGCCGGTCGGGTTACAGTGGGCAGGAAACGGTATGGCGCGTGCTGCGCAACCTTCATTGTCACGACAAGGAGTCTCGATGTTTCCTGAATTCCGCGACCGGATCACCCAGCTCAAGACCACGGACCACCACTTCATGCGGCTTTTCGACCAGCACAACGCGCTGGACCAGAAAGTGAAGAACATGGAGGCGTCAATCACCCCGTCCACCCATGAGGAGATCGAGACACTGAAAAAGGAAAAGCTGCTGCTCAAGGACCAGCTTTACGCCATCCTGAAAAACGCCGGCTGAGGCCGGGTCGGCGCACGGCGTCGCTGGTTCGACGCCGTCAGCGGTCTGGTCCTGGTGCGGCTTGGCCATGGAAGAGCCTGCGTCGACGATGGCCGCGACCCGATTGCCCGTGCACGAAGACGTGTATTTGCGTCGGGCAGCGGTATCGATGTCGCCGCGATGACACGCCGGCCGAGCGATGCGCGGAATGCCGCCCCGCCCCGTAAATGCGCATGAAGAGGGCCACGTTTGGATCTGATCCTAGACGTTAGCCACTAAAGCCGGCGCGGGACCGGATTTACCCTGAGCGACTTTGGCGCGCGGCTTGGTAGATTCAAGGGTTGACGTTTACACAATATTAGGAGACACGATGAGCCAAATTTCGTCTGACTTGCTGGCGCTGGAGCGCCTGTATTTCTGGGAGCAGAGCGCGCCCACGCGCGTGGCCCTGACCCAACCCATGGGCGCAGGAGTCACCCTGGACATCACCTGGGGCGAGGTGGGCCAGCAAGTACGCAGCATGGCCGCGTTTTTACAGGCGCAGGGTTGGGAGCCGGGGTCGAAGGTGGCGATCCTGTCCAAGAACTGTGCCTGGTGGATGATGACCGACCTGGCCATCTGGATGGCCGGCCATGTGTCGGTGCCGCTGTATCCGACGCTGGCACAGGGTACGGTCGGTCAGATCCTGACGCACAGCGAGGCCAAGGCCTGCTTCATCGGCAAACTCGATGGCTGGGAGGGCATGAAGCCGGGCGTGCCCGCCGACATGCCGTGTTTCAGTTACCCGCTGTCACCGGCCGACGCCGTGACGAGCTACCAGGGCTGGGATGCAATCTGCAAGGGCAACAAACCATTGAAGGGCAATCCGAAGCGTGCGGCCGATGACCTCGCCACGCTGATTTACACGTCCGGCACGACTGGTGTACCCAAGGGGGTCATGCACACCTTTGCCAGTTTTGCCTGGGCGCTGGATACAGGCATCAAACGCTTGCCGATGGGGCCGGATGACCGCATGTTGTCGTATCTGCCGTTGGCGCACGTGGTGGAGCGAGTTCTGGTGGAGCACGGCTGGCTGCGCACCGGCATGCGTGTGTTCTTTGCCGAGTCGCTCGAAACCTTTGCCGCCGACCTGCAGCGTTCGCGTCCGACGATCTTCTTCTCGGTACCCCGCCTGTGGGTGAAGTTCCAGCAAGGCATTCACAGCAAGATGCCGCCAGCCAAGCTCAATCGGCTGTTGTCGATCCCTATCCTGGGCGGGATCGTGCGGCGCAAGGTCATGAAGGCGCTTGGCCTCGATCAATGCCGCATTGCTGCCGGTGGCGCAGCGCCGATGCCCGTGGCGTTGCTGCAGTGGTACAGCAAGTTGGGACTGCACATCAATGAAGGTTACGGCATGACCGAGAACCTCGCGGTGTCGCACATCACCGAGCCGGGCAAGAACCAGCAAGGCACGGTAGGCCCGGCCTACGACGGGGTCGAGCACCGCATCGATGCGCAGACCGGCGAGATCCAGATGCGCAGCCCGGCGCTCATGCTGGGGTATTACAAGGCGCCGGAGCAGACCCAGGACGCCATGACGGCCGATGGCTGGCTCCGTACCGGCGACAAAGGCAAAATCGACGCGCAGGGGTTGCTGCAGATCACCGGCCGGGTCAAGGATCTGTTCAAGACCGGCAAGGGCAAGTATGTTGCGCCGGCGCCGATCGAGGACCGGCTGAGTATGCATGAGTCAATCGAGGCCTGTGTCGTCACTGGTGCCAATCTCGGCCAGCCGCTGGGATTGCTGATGCTCGGTCCCGACTACATGGCCAAAGTGAAAGATCCGGCGGCGCGCAGTGCGCTGGAGGCTTCGCTGACCGAGCACCTCAAGGGCGTGAACGCGAAACTCGATCCGCACGAGAAGCTGCAATGCCTGGTGGTCATGACCGCCGCATGGACGGTGGACAACGACCTGATCACACCCACGTTCAAGGTCAAGCGCAACCGGATTGAGGACCTGTATGCGAAACACTATGAAGCCTGGGAGTCCGCCGGCAAGAAAGTGATCTGGCAATAGATCGCGCCCGGCCGGGGTAGCCTGGCCTGGAGGTGGAACGCCTCTTTTCGGTGTTTCGCCAGAGACAAGCCCGTTGCGTGCCAGTGCAACGGGCTTTTCCAATGGCACAGCCAATTTACGGCATGCCGTCCGCGTTCGCTCGTCGACGCCAGGCGGCGCGGACGTGCAACCCGTTGTACGACTGTCTTGCCAAGGGTAATCCCTAATACTCGTTAATTCATTTCAAACTAATATTCGCGTACATTGATATGATGATGTTTGGATAAATGAACGATGCACCAGCAGACCGGGTTTTCGAGGCAGCGGCCGAGTTGTTCGGACTGCTGTCGACGCCGACCCGTCTGCGCATCGTCTGCCAGCTCTGTGAAGGCGAAAGGAACGTGGGGGACCTGATCGCTCTGCTGGGCGCCAGCCAACCCAACATTTCGCAGCACCTTGGTGTTCTGTACCGTGGCGGCGTTGTGGGCCGCAGGCGCGCCGGGTCGCAGGTCTTCTACCGCATCGTGAGTCAGCGGGTGTTGCTGTTGCGCGAGGTGGTGTGCGGTGAACAGGGAGTCGCAGCAGCAGGCCAGTCGGGTGAGGCGACCAGCCCAATTTTGATCGGGAGAACACGTGAATCTTAAAGACAGTACGCCGGGTCGCCTGATCAAGGCGCCGGAGAATTTTCTGGATCAGATCGGTGTGCGCACGGTTGTTGCGCAGGCGCGTTCGGGCCGTCGCGACTTTTTGCGCCAGGCGTTTGTCGCCGCCGGTGTCGCGGCCGCCGCGGCGCCACACGCGATGGCCGCTTCGGGTGCCGTGGTGTCGGGCGACGGCGACCCGAACATTCTGAATCTCCCGGAACACACGCGGGGCCTTGGTCAGCCTGTCGTGACGGATGGGTATGGCAAACCCTCTCAGTACGAGGCCAATGTGCAGCGTCGCCAGAGTCCCGGTCTGACCCAGACCGCCCAGTCCTCGGTATCGTTCGCTCCGCTGCAGTCATTGTTCGGCATCGTTACGCCGAGCGGCCTGCATTTCGAACGCCATCACCAGGGTTGGTGGGATGTGGACCCGTCGAAACACCGCCTGATGGTCAATGGATCGGACGCAGCCATCCTGAAAACTCCGCGCGTGTTCACGATGGACGAGTTGATGCGCCTGCCGTCGGCATCACGCTTCCATTTCATCGAGTGTGGCGCCAATACCGGTATGGAGTGGGGCAATGTGGCCGTGCCGACCTGCCAGTACAGCCACGGCATGCTCAGCTGCAGCGAGTTCACTGGCGTGCCGCTGCGTACCGTGCTCGACATGTGCGGGGTCGATTACAAGCGTGCGCGTTTCGTGCTGGCCGAAGGGGCCGACGGATCGTCGATGACGCGTACGGTCCCGATGGAACTGATCGAGAGCGGCGAAGTGCTGCTGGCCTATGGTCAGAATGGCGAGATGTTGCGGCCGGAAAACGGTTATCCGTTGCGCCTGGTCGTGCCCGGGGTGCAGGGAGTGAGCTGGGTCAAGTACCTGCGCCGCATCGAGGTGGGCGACAAACCGTACGGAACCAAGGACGAAACGCTGCACTATGTGGATCTGATGCCAGGTGGGGTGTACCGGCAGTACACCAGCACGCAGGAATGCAAGAGCGTGGTGACGACGCCTTCGGGCGGGCAGGTCATGCTGGACAAGGGCTTCTACAGCATCAGTGGTCTGGCATGGTCGGGTCGGGGCAAGGTCAAACGGGTCGATGTCTCGGTTGATGGTGGACGCAACTGGCGCAGTGCGCGGCTCGAGTCTCCCGTGCTGTCCAAATGCCTGACGCGTTTCAATATCGACTGGATCTGGGATGGCAAGCCGACGCTGGTGCAAAGTCGCGCGATCGACGAGACCGGCTATGTGCAGCCAACCAATCGCCAGTTGCGGGCGGTGCGCGGCACGCGCTCGATCTACCACAACAACGCGATCCAGACCTGGCTGGTGCAGGAAAGCGGGGAGGTGAAAAATGTCCAGCTTTCGTAAGGCCATCGTGCTGTGCGCGCTGCTTGGCGCCGCAATGGTGCAGGCGCAGACTGCCATCTATCCCGGCATCGGTCGAGCCGCGACGGCCAAGGAGATTGCCGCGTGGGACATCGATGTGCGGCCCGATTTCAAGGGCTTGCCCAAAGGCAAGGGAACCGTCGCCAAGGGCATGGATGTGTGGGAGGGTAAATGCGCATCCTGTCATGGCGTATTCGGCGAGTCCAACCAGGTGTTCAGTCCGATCACGGGTGGAACGACCAAGGAGGACATGCAGACCGGTCGCGCCGCGCGCCTGAACGACACCGGCTTCCCGGCTCGCACCACGATGATGAAGCTGTCGAATCTCTCGACTCTGTGGGACTACATCTATCGCGCCATGCCGTGGACCGCACCGAAGTCGCTGACTACCGAAGAGGTCTACGCTGTCACGGCCTATGTGCTGAATCTGGGGGGTGTATTGCCGGACGACTTCACCTTGTCCGATCAGAACATGGCGCAGGTGCAAGCCATGCTGCCCAATCGCAACGGTATGACGACGGAGCACGCGATGTGGCCCGGCGCAGGCTTCGGCTCGCGGGCACCCGACGTGAAGGCGGTTGCATGCATGAAGGATTGCCCCGTCACGTTGGAGGTGGCCTCCAGTCTGCCCGACTTCGCACGCAATGCCCATGGCAATTTGGCCGAACAGAACCGGCTGGTCGGCGCGCAGGTGGGCGCGAACACAACGATGGCTCCGGGTACCGCGAAGCCGGGGGCGGCAGCTGCGCCGCCGGCACCGGCTCCTGCAGCCGCGGTCGTTGCTGCTGCTGCGCCGACGGCTGCGAAGGCGGCGGCTGCAAAACCGGGTGCCGATTCGGCTGGCGCCATTGCCTTGACACAGAAATACGCCTGCAATGCCTGCCATGGGATGGACAGCAAAATTCTCGGCCCCAGCTTCCGTGAGGTCGCCAGGAAGTACGCTACGCGCGCCGACGGCGTGGACTATCTCGCGGGCAAGATCAAGGCGGGTGGCTCGGGCGTGTGGGGCGCCGTGCCGATGCCGGCCCAGGGCCTGCCCGCGGCCGAGGCAAAACTGATCGCGCAGTGGCTGTCCGAGGGCGCGAAGAAGTAGGGTCGGCATAGGGAAGTTCCCTATGTCCGCATCATGTTGGTGAATTAGAATATGCTCATAAAGGAGTCAGCTATGCATACACGTCGAGATGCCATTTTTCATTCGGCCAAAGTCGCTGCCATGCTGGCATCGATCGGCCTGTTGCCCGTAGCGGCGCTGGCCCAGGGCGCGGCTTACAACACCGCTGCGTTCGAGGCCAAGAACATGGCCGATCTGGTCAAGGCAATGGGTGTAAATGCCCCGGCCGAGAGCAAGGATGTCACCGTGACCGGTCCCGACATCGCCGAAAACGGTGCGGTTGTGCCAGTTGGTGCATCGACCACATTGCCCGGCGTCAAGCGTCTGCTGCTGCTGGTCGAAAAGAATCCGGCGATGCTCGCGGCCATGTTTGATATCACTGATGCGATCGAGGCCAATGTGTCGACGCGCGTCAAGATGGGCCAGTCTTCCAATGTCTACGCGGTGGCCCTGATGGCTGACGGCAAGGTGTTGTTCGCACTGAAGGAAGTCAAGGTCACGTTGGGTGGTTGCGGCGGCTAAGGCCGACCTTCCCTGAATCCCAACAGCTCATAGCAATCGAAGTCACAGGAGAAAGAACATGGCAGATCCAATGCGCATTCGCGCGCAAGCGGCAGGCGACAAGACCACGGTTCGGGTATTGATGGGTCACGAGATGGAGACCGGTCAGCGCAAGGACTCGGCCGGCAAGGTCATCCCGGCCTGGTACATCCGTAACGTGTCGGCGCAACTCAACGGTAAGGAAGTGATGACGGCACAGTGGGGCCCCGCGGTGTCGAAGAATCCGTTTTTCCAGTTCGTTGTCAAAGGCGCCAAGGCTGGTGACAAGGTCACCATTTCGTGGGTCGACAACAAAGGCGATAAGCGCACCGACGAAGCCACCGTATCCTGATGCGTGGCCGCCGGCCCCACAGGTCGGCTGACCATCAACCGTGATGGTCAACGGCGTGCAGTTGCCCCGAACTCAAAAATTACAACGCGAGGAGACCATGAAAAAACGACTCATCACATCCCTGTTGCTGGTAGCCTGCGTCGGTGTATCGGCGCAGACCAAATCGACGGCCGACGGCATTGCCGAATACCGCGCGATGCTGGCAGACGGCAATCCGGCCGACTTGTTCGAAGCCAAGGGCGAGGAGCTCTGGAAGAAGAAGCGTGGCCCGAAAAACGCGTCGCTTGAGCAATGTGACCTGGGCCAGGGGCCGGGCAAAGTCAAAGGCGCGTTCGTGCAGTTGCCACGGCATTTTGCCGACACCAACCGCGTGCAGGACCTGGAGTCACGGCTTCTGACCTGCATGGAGAGCTTGCAGGGCATGGACGCAGCGGCCATCGCCAAAACCGGATTCGGGCGCGGCGAGCAGGCCAATATCGAGTCGCTGGTGGCCTATGTCTCTGCCGAATCGCGTGGCATGAAGATCAGCCTGCCGCAGTCGCATGCGCAGGAAAAAACCATGTTCGAGGTGGGTAAGCGGGCGTTCTTCTATCGCGCCGGACCGTACGACTTTTCATGTGCTTCGTGCCATGGAGAAGACGGCAAGCGTATCCGTCTGCAGGACTTGCCTGACCTGACCAAGAACCCGGGTGACGGAATTGGTTTCGCCGCCTGGCCGGCTTATCGCGTTGGCAACGGTCAGTTGTGGGGCATGCAACGCCGCCTCAACGACTGCTTCCGGCAGCAGCGCTTTCCCTTTCCGGGGTATGCGTCCGACGTAACGATTGCGCTGGGTGTCTACATGGGTGTCAATGCCAAGGGTGCCGAGTCGATCGCGCCCTCCATCAAACGCTGAGGAGCACCGCACCATGAAAAAGAACCATACCCGACTCATTTTGTCTGTGGCAGGCGCAATGGCGCTGGCCGGTTGCGCGGCCGTTGCCCCCAAGCCCGATTACGATGCCATGGTCAACAAGATGATGATGGCTTCGTTCCGCGACCAGGGCATTGCCACGGTCGATCGGCTCAAGCAGGATGCCAGCAACGAGGCGTGCTCCGATGCGCAGGGCAAGGATCTGCCCCAGGCCAAGGCCAAGGCCATCGAGGCGGAGAACCTCAAGACCGTAAAACTGCCCGCAGACGGCAAGTTCATCGGCGACTGGAAAACCGGCGAGAAGCTGGCGCAGAACGGCCGTGGCATGACCTGGTCTGACAAGTCCGCGGACACCAGCGCCAATGGCGGCAACTGCTACAACTGCCATCAATTGAGCAAGGCTGAGATCTCCTACGGAACCATTGGTCCGAGCCTGCTCAACTATGGCAAGATCCGCGGCGTTAGCGATCCGACCAGTGCTGCAGCCAAGCCCATCGTCGAGTACACCTGGGGCAAGTTGTACAACGCTAAGGCCTATAACGCGTGTTCGGCCATGCCACGTTTCGGCCATGCCGGCATGCTGGACGAAAAACAGCTCAAGGACCTGATGGCCCTGCTGCTCGACCCCAAGTCACCGGTCAACCAGTAAGTCTAGGCAGCAGGCCCGCCGATGTGCGGGCCTGCTTTTTCTCATTCATATCATTGATTGCTGATTTATGAATTTGTCCAAGCGCGAATTCCTGCAGATCCTGAGCGCGGCGTCGGTCGCGGGCATGGGACTGGCGCGCCATGCCAACGTCGACGCCGCGACCGCACAGGCCGGCCTCTACGATACGGCCACGTTCGGGAATGTGTCCTTTCTACACATGACCGACTGCCATGCGCAGCTCAAGCCGATTTACTTTCGAGAGCCCAGTGTCAACATCGGCATCGAATCGATGCAGGGCAAGCTGCCGCATCTGGTCGGTGAACACCTGCTCAAGCTCGCCGGGGTCAAGGCGGGAAGCGCGCAGGCGCATGCCTATACCTATATCGATTTCGAGCAGGCGGCGCGCCGTTACGGCAAGGTCGGGGGATTCGCGCATCTGGCGACGCTGGTCAAGCAGCTCAAGTCGAGTCGTCCAGGCGCCTTGCTGCTTGATGGCGGCGACACCTGGCAAGGCTCGGCCACATCGTTGTGGACGAATGCCCAGGACATGGTCGACGCGTGCAAGCTGCTGGGCGTGGATATCATGACCGGTCACTGGGAGTTCACCTACGGCATGGATCGCGTCAAGGAGATTGTGGAAAAGGACTTCCAGGGCAAGATCGACTTTCTGGCGCAGAACGTCAAGACCACGGACTTCGGTGACCCGGTGTTCAAGCCCTACACCATGCGCGAGATCAACGGCATATCCTGCGCCATCATCGGCCAGGCCTTTCCATACACTCCGATTGCCAACCCGCGTTACCTGGTGGCCGACTGGAGCTTTGGCATCCAGGACGAGAACATGCAGAAGATGGTCGAGGAGGTGCGCGCCAAGGGCGCCAAGGTCGTCGTCGTACTGTCGCATAACGGCATGGACGTCGATCTGCAGATGGCTAGCCGGGTGCGTGGCATCGACGCCATCTTCGGCGGTCACACCCACGATGGCGTGCCGGTAGCCGTGCCGGTTGCCAACGCCGGCGGCAAGACGCTGGTGACCAACGCGGGAAGCAATGGCAAGTTCCTGGGCGTCATGGACTTCGACGTAAAGGACGGCAAGGTCGCCGATTTCCGCTATAGGCTGCTGCCAGTGTTTGCCAATCAGCTCAAGGCCGACCCGGCCATGGAAGCGCTGATCAACAAGGTGCGCCAACCGTACGAGGCAAAGCTGGCCGAAAAGCTTGCCGTGACCGATGGCCTGTTGTACCGACGCGGCAACTTCAACGGATCGTGGGACCAGCTCATCTGCGACGCATTGATGGATGTGCAGGGTGCCGAGATCGCGTTCTCTCCGGGCTTTCGCTGGGGGACTACGTTGTTGCCGGGTGATGTCATCACGCGTGAGCTATTGATGGATCAGCTGGCCGTCACCTACCCGTACGCGACGGTCAACGACATGAGCGGCGAGACCATCAAGACGGTGCTCGAGGACGTGGCCGACAATCTGTTCAATCCCGATCCCTATTACCAGCAGGGTGGCGACATGGTGCGCGTCGGCGGTCTGGCGTATACCTGTGATCCGCTGCAGAAGATGGGTAGCCGGATCTCCGCCATGCGGCTCGGTGGCAAACCGATCGAGGCCGGCAGGAACTACAAGGTGGCGGGCTGGGCGCCGGTCGCTGAGGAGGCCCGCAATGCGCCCGGCAGCAAGCCGGTCTGGGACGTGGTCGAGACCTGGCTCAAGGCCCAGGGCGGGCGAGTCAAGCCGCGCAAGATCAATACGCCAAGGCTGGTGGGGCTCAAGGGCAATGCCGGCATGGTGACCTGATTGGCCCATCGACACAGGCCCCGCGAGGACACTGCCATGATGAAACTTCGATCGACGTTGACCGCCATGCTGCTCTCTGTGGCATGGCTGGCCAGCGCACCTGCAATGGCTCAAACTGCCAGCAGCACCTTCAGCGTCAAGCTGATGACGCCGGACACTGCATTGGTGGCGGCACGCGCGGCGCTCGACGATTGCCGCCGCCAGGGCTTTCAAGTTGCAGTAGCGGTGGTGGACCGTTTCGGCACTTTGCAGGTACTTTTGCGCGATCGATTCGCCGGTGCACACACCATTGGCGTGGCGAGCGACAAGGCTTGGACTGCAGCAAGCTTCAGGACGGCGACAGGCGCGTTGGGGCAGGAGACGCAAGCGGGGAAACCCATGAGTGCCCTGCGTTCGCACCCGCGCGTGCTCGCGGCCGGTGGCGGCCTGGTCATCGAGAGCGGGGGTGCCTTGCTCGGTGCCATTGGTGTATCGGGTGCGCCCGGTGGTGACGCCGATGACTCCTGTGCCGGTGCGGGCATCCGTGCCATCAACGACATCCTGGAGCTTCAAGGGTAATTACGTATAAAAGCAATTGCTGATGCAGTTGTACGCCAATCGATAATGCCGCAGGGTGTTGCGCCGCGCTGGCGGGGCCATTGGCGGCGTTCTTTGTCGGGGCCCCGTTGTCTGAAGTACTACTAGGAGATTGTCATGCGCATCTGGAAAATCTGTTCTGTTCTGGTGCTCGGTCTGGCGGCGTCGGTGGCGATGGCGCAGGATGCGGTTGTCTACCATATCAACGATTCGGCCGAGCAGGCATTGGGCGGCCTGCGCAACGTCAAGAACCATCTTGATGTCGACCCGACTGCGAAGATCACCGTGGTGACCCATGCGCTGGGGGTAGATTTTTTGATGGACGGTGCCAAGGACAAGAATGGGGCGCTGTACTCCGGCCCGGTTGCGGCGCTCAAGGCGCGCGGTGTGAACTTCGAGATCTGCGAAATCACGCTGGCCAATCGCAATCTGAAGAAGGGGCAGTTCATTTTGGAGGCCGACTTCACGCCATCGGGCGTGGTGCGTCTGGCCAAACTGCAAAAGCTGGGCGCGGCCTACATCAAGCCCTGACCCTGTGAGGTCCCGCGCTGTGGGCTGACCGCGGCGCGCCCCGCGGCGAAGCACAACGGGGCTGTGCGCCGGGGTCGCACCCCCCATCCTCTAGGTTCAACCCAGGGTATCGGCCCAGATGTTGCGCGCCCAGGCCATGGCGTAGCCGGCCTCCTGCTCGTTGCGTGCAGACGAAACCCCGCCAGACCCTGCGACTGTCTTGAAGGTCTTCTCGGCCGTGACGTATTCGTGCACGCTGGCCACATGCACCACCTCGGTCGGGCTGACGAAGCTGTAGCAGGTGTTGGTCAGCATCGGGCTGGTGTTCGGCGCCAGGCCCTTGATCTGCGCGACGATGGCCGCCGCAGCGACCTTGGCCTGGTTGTTGGCCATGTGCCCGGACTTGGGCATGGCGGGCGCGGATTGGGTCGAATCACCCAGCACATGGACGCCGGCAGCAGCAGTTGATTCGAAGTTCAGGAAGTTGACATGGCACCAGCGTCCATTGGCGTTGGCTAAGCCGGCTTGCACGGCAATGGCGCCGGCACGCATCGGGGGTACGACGTTGAGTACATCGGCCTTGACCGGCTCCTGGAAATCGAATCGCAGCGTACGGCTGGCGCCGTCCACCGCCACGGCCTTGTGCTGAGCGCGGTATTCCAGCAGGCCCGGATACAAGTCCGCCCAAGCCTTCTTGAACAACGGCCCCTTGGATGTGACATCCTGGTTGGCGTCGAACACCAGTACCTTGCTGCGCGGTTTGTGCTTCTTCAAGTAGGCTGCGACGATGCTGGCCCGCTCATAGGGGCCGGGTGGGCAGCGGTAGGGCGCCTCCGGGATGGACAAGGCATAGACGCCACCGTCGCGCATGGCCTGCAACTGCTCAAACAGCGCCTGGGTTTCGGCGCCGGCCTTCCAGGCGTGCAGGATCTGGCCTTGCGCGTTGGCCTGGCGCAGGCCCCCGATGGAATCGAATATGAGTTCGATACCAGGCGACAGGATCAGCGTGTCGTAGCCGATATCAGCGCCGCCTGCCAGGCGTACGGTCTTCTTCGCCGCATCGATGGCGGTGACGGTGTCGTGCACCACCTGCACGCCGTGCCGGTTGCGCAAGCCATCGTAAGAGCTTGTGATGTCGGCCATGCGCCGCACGCCGCCGATGACCAGATTGGAGATCGGGCAGGAGACGAAATTCGCATTAGGCTCGACCAGCACCACGTCGATGCTGTTGCCTGACAGCAGCCGCACATACTTGGCTGCCGTGGCGCCGCCATATCCGCCACCCACAACCAGCACCCTCGCCTTGGAGGGCACGCCGGACGTAGTGGCGCATCCACCGATGGTGGCCAGGGCGCCACCGGCCAACAAACCCTGGACAAGATCACGTCGTTTCATCTTGGTGCCCTCATTTCTGCGCGGCGAAATAGGCCGCGAGTCGGTCGATCTGCTCGTTGCTGTAGCCCTTGACCAACTGGTGCATCACCGTGGCCTGACGTGTGCCGTCGCGAAAGCCCTGCAATTGCGACACGATGAGCTCCTTGCTTTGCCCGGCCAGACGCGCACTGCCCGAACCGGGAACGGCACGCCCGTCGGTGCCGTGGCAGTTGGCGCAGGTCGCGGCCAACGCCCGGGTATGGAGTTCTGTCGCCGTCTGGCCCATGGCATTGCCGCCAAGGCCGACAACCATCATGCCGACGGCGATGGCATGCCTGGTCCAACCGATACGCATTTTGTTCAAGATTGCCTCCCTAATTGGTGAAATCTATTCGTCGCCGGACCCGGTCACGTATCAGCTGGCCATCCGGATCATCGCATTTGACGGGACTTCAGTCGAATTTTCAAGAGTATCATCCTATGCGGATATAGCGAAAACCCTGGGGTCCCCACAATGCCTTTTGCGATGTTCCCGGTTGTCCTGGCTCGCCTGTCAGCGCTTATCGTGCTGCTGTTGGCGGGCTTGCCGCATGCGCACGCGTCCAATGCAGGCACTCCGGTCCAGGCGCGCCAGGTGGCGCCGAATGTCTGGATGGTTCAGGGAGAGGCCGCGTTGGGCTCTTCGGCCAATCGCAATTTCATCTCCAATGCGGGCTTTGTCGTCACCAACGATGGTGTGCTTGTCGTCGATGCACTGGGTTCGCCCACGCTGGCGCGCGAACTGATCGCCGAGATCCGGCGCATCACACCCCAACCGATCCGCTACCTGGTCGTGACCCACTATCACGCCGACCATATCTACGGTCTGCAGGCCTTCAAGGAGGCGGGCGCGACTGTGCTGGCGCATCCGGGTGGGCGCGAATATCTGACTTCGGAGACGGCCAAGCTGCGCATGCAGGCGAGCCGGGCAGAACTGGCCCCCTGGATCGACGAGACGACCCGGCTGGTTGCAGCCGATCGCTGGCTCGACGATGAACAGACCGTCCTCAAGATGGGCGGGGTCGAGTTCCATATCCGCCATGTCGGGCCGGCCCATACGCCGGAAGATCTGGTGGTGTTCGTGCCCGAGGTCGGGGTGTTGTTTGCCGGCGATCTGGTGTTTCGTGGCCGTATCCCGTTTGTAGGTCAGGCCGACAGCGGCCAGTGGATCACCTCACTGGCGCAATTGATGGACTTCAAGCCCCGCATCATGGTGCCGGGGCACGGCCAGGTTTCGCTGGAACCGCTGGCCGATCTGGAGCTGACACGCGACTACCTGGTCTATCTGCGCAAGAGCATGAGCGAGGCGGCGCGCGACCTTGAGCCGTTCGAGGATGCCTATGCCAAGGCCGACTGGTCGCGTTTCGAACGCTTGCCGTTGTTTCGGGTTGCCAATCGCATGAATGCCTACAACACCTATCTTCTGATGGAACAAAAAGGCCTCAACAAATGAAGCGCCGCGACTGCCTGACCGCCGGTGCCGCTCTGATGCTGGCCAGGGCCGCGCGCGCGCAACCGGCCTCCGTCGGTACCGAGGTGAGCTGGCCGACGGTGCGCTTGCTCGACGGTGGCGTGGTGGAGCCCGCCGCCTGGCGTGGACATCCGGTGCTGGTCGTGTTCTGGGCCACGTATTGCCCCTTCTGCAAGCGCCACAATGGGCATGTCGACAAGGCCTATCGCGCCTTGCAGGCATCGGGCCTGCGCGTGCTCGGCGTCGCACTCGACACCGACGAAGCCCTGGTGCGCCAGTACATGACGCAAAACAACTACCGGTTCCCGGTTGCCCTGGATGGTGGGCAACTGCGGCGCCAGTTCACCACCCGGCGCGTCATTCCCCTGACTTGCCCGGTGGACCGCCAGGGCCGTTTGGTGCAGGCGATTCCGGGCGAGATGTTCGAGGAAGACGTGATGGACACCGCGCAGTCCCTGCTCAAGCGCGCCGCCTGAGCACGCGCACTCAAAACGGGCTGTTCAGCCCATCCGGTCAATGCGCCAGATCTGGTAGCGCAATCCGGCGAGAGCGCCACACACGATGGCCGTGAGCGCCAGCAGGCTGCCCAATGACAGTGTCGAGATTCCCGAGAGCCCCTGGCCTATCGTGCATCCGAGCGCCGTCACGCCGCCCACGCCCATCAGGGTGGCTCCGATCAGATGGTTGGCGGTGTCCTCGACGTTGCCAAAGCCTTCCCAGCGAAACTCGCGTGTGGCCACCGCCATCAACGCCGATCCCACCACCACGCCCACCATGCTGACGATGCCCAAGCTGAGGTGTTTGGTCGCATCGCTGTAGAAAAGCAGCCAGTCGAGCGCGAATCCGAGCGGCGCCACCATGCTTAGCGCCTCCATGCCGCGGGAATTGGTGGCCAGAAAGGCACGCTCCAGGGTCTCGGGATGTTCCTCCAGAAAACCCAGTCGACCCGATATCCACCAGACCATAACCACGACCGTGCCGATACCGGCGCCACCCAGCCAGACCATGGGCTCGCGCCCCTGGGGTTTGCGCACCACCCAGGCAATCAGCGCGGTGGCGATGGCCAGGCCCGCCAGGGCCGCGGCAAGCGGCGTGCCGATGCCAATTGCTGTGGCCAGCAGCGTGGGCAGGTCCTGGGCCGTGGGCAGCTCAAGTGCGACGCGGTCGACCGTGGCAACCCGCACCACAGCCGTGATGCCCTTGAGGGTGGCGAAGGCCGAAACCCCCATCACCAGCAGCACGACCCAGGCCTTGAGGTTGCCTGCACCGGCACGCACCAGGTTCTTGCTGCCGCAGCCCGATGCCAGCACCATGCCAAAACCGAACAGTAAACCACCCGAGGCCAGTGACAGCCACAGGATACGGGGGCCGGAATAAATGCTGTCGGAGGCCTGGATCCAGCCTATGGCCACCATGGCGTTGAATCCGAGGATGGCCACGGCAATGGCGAGCACCCACATGCGCATGCGTGACCAATCGTCCATATTGACGATGTCGGCGATCGCGCCCATGGTGCAGAAATGGCTGCGCTGGGCAATGGCGCCGAATACGGCGGCCATGGCGAAGGCACTCCACAACACCGTGGCGGTGATCGAGGCGAGTTCATGCTGCTGCATAGCCATATTGTCGTGTATGCGACATGGCACCATCGGCGGCATCGGTATTGGTAGAACTACCGATGGATCCATCGCCATGTTCAAATATCATTGAGTAGGCATATATGAAGTCATTCGGCATGTTGCCCGGATGGCCATCTCCAGGAGCCCACTTGAAAATTCGTCTAGCCCTTTCCGTTGCACTTGTTGCCAGCACAATGGCAATTCCATCCTTTGCCAGCCAGCAGTTGGCCCAGAAAAATGCCTGTCTGGCCTGCCATGCGCCGGCCAAGAAGCTGGTGGGGCCGGCCTATAACGAAGTGGCCAAAAAATATGCCGGTCAGGCGGACGCCGTGGCCAAGCTGTCGGACAGCATCCGCAAGGGCGGATCCGGCGTATGGGGCGCGGTGCCGATGCCGGCGCAGCCCAATCTGAGCGAAGCCGACGCGAAGACGCTTGCGCAGTGGGTGCTGGACGGCGCCAAATAGGCAGTTTTCACAGAGCGAGGTTCCCATGTTCCCCTCCACGCCGGTGTCGACTCGTGGTGTTCTCGCGCGCATGCGCCGGGTCTTGGCGTTTGGCAGTGTCGCGGCGATGCTGCTGCTTGGGGCCGCGCCGGCGCAGGCGCAAAGCGCCGCCGAGATGTTCAAGGACGCCGATCTGACGCTGGGCGAGCAGTTGATCCGCCAGCACCGCTGCACCGAATGCCACACGCGCCGGGTCGGCGGCGATGGGTCGGGCATCTACCGACCGGCCGGGCGCATCAGCACGCCGGGCTTTCTGCGGGGCATGGTCGAGCAGTGCAATACCGAACTCAACCTTGGCATGTTTCCCGACGAGGTGTCGTCGGTGGCGGCCGTGCTGAACCGGCAGTGGTACCGGTTCAAGTGAGTCGGCGCCGGCGGGTCGGAGTCGGTTGACATATCGGTCGTTGCGAATAGAATTCTGAAGCGACAGACATACAAAGAACAGTAGGGAACAGAACATGGAAGTAGCCAGCTCCGAAGACCGCGTTTTCGAATCGGTAGCCGAATTGTTCGCCGTCCTGTCGACGCCGATCCGGCTCAAAATCATCAGCGCGGTGTGCCAGAACGAGAAGAGCGTCTCCGAGTTGCTGAGCGAAATCGACACCACACAGCCTAATATGTCGCAGCATCTGAGTACCTTGTACCGCTGTGGCGTGCTGGCCAAGCGTCGCGAGGGCACCCAGATGTATTACCGCCTGCAGAGCGAACGGGTGGCCACCTTGTGCCGTGCCGTCTGTACCCAGGTGGCGATCGAACTCGACGGCGAGACACCGCTGGCGGCATCGGACCGGTTGGTGCCGGCCATGCATCGATAGGTCGATTCACCACCGGCGGGTGCGCGCCAACCGCGCAACGCCTGTCAATCAGGGATTGGACGCTACGGCCGATTTCCCCCTCGTCGTGTGATGGACCAGCCTATGGGTGATGGCGCGCGGCGTGGGCGCCAAAGTGCCGTCCAGTGTCTGCACCTGGGCATGCAGGTAGCGTTCGCTGGCCTTGAGCAGGGTGCCATAGAGTTCTTCGCATAGGCGCCGCGCCTGCACGCCGGGCCAGTCTGCCGGCAGGAACGCCAGGGGCAGGTTGGGGTCACGCAGCAACACCCGTCGGTATTCGTGAATCAGCAGGCTGCGGGCCATGAAGGCGTGCGCAGGCTCCCACGCTGCCCCCAATGCCTGCAGTGGAGAGAAGCGCTGAATGAACTGGTTCCAGGCATCGGCGACGCGCGTCAGGGCAAAAGTGGCGTGCATGATGTCCTGCAGCGGTTGCGATGAAAAACCGTCCAGATTGCTGGCACGCAGCACCGCCACCTGATCCTGCTGGCCGGCCGACGCGATGATCTCCGTCAGCGCGCCGTGGCTGGCATGCGGATGGGCAAACACATGCGAAGAGAGCCGCCCGAAACCTTCCCAGGTCAGTTCGCGTTGCAGACCCAGGCGATCGCTGGCGCGCATCGTGGCGTCCAACAGAACCAGCGTCCACTGGCCGTCCCATGGCGGCTGGTTGAACCCGTAGATGCGCCGATCCGCGTGCTGCACTCTTTGTACTCCAGCCTCCGACAGCCCGTAGTAGCTGCGCCGGCCTTCACGCTGGGCCGTGAACCAACCACCGGCGGTGAGTCGAAAAGCGCTGGTGCGCACCTGCCGTGACGACAGGCCCAGGGGCGCGAGCAGGTCGATCAGGCTGCCGAGCCAGACCGATTGATGGCGCGGCGCAATCGCGTCGCCAAACACGGTGATCAGCATCGAGTTGGCGCGCACGTCCGCATCGCGCAGCAGGCTGGCCAACTGCGCCTGATAGGCGGTTCCTGGGTCTGGAGAGTGCCACATGCCGGGCTCCAAAGTGATACACAAAATGTGATTGTAGGAGTCATGCCTGTATCACTAAGATGATCAGTTCAGCCCGGGTGCGCCGATTGATCCGGGTCAAGTCAGTACCGCCCGGCCGTTCCGAAGGTACTGACGGCCCCCTTGGGGGCAGCGAACGCAGTGAGCGTGGGGGCAATTTCAATTCTGAGGGGGTTCGCAAGCATGTATGCACAACTGGTGGAGACCGGCGCCAAGGCGGTCAAGACGATCGAGCAGATGGAGCCACAGGAGCGCGCGTTCCAGCAGCGCATCGATGCCGGCATCAAACTCGAGCCCAAGGACTGGATGCCCGAGGCGTATCGCCGCACCCTGATCCGGCAGATGTCGCAACACGCGCATTCCGAATATGTCGGCATGTTGCCCGAGGGCAACTGGATCGGGCGCGCGCCATCGCTCAAGCGCAAGGCGATCCTTATGGCCAAGGTGCAGGACGAAGCCGGCCACGCCTTGTACCTGTACAGCGCGGTGGAGACGCTGGGCGTGAACCGCGACGACACCTACCGCGACCTGTTGTCGGGCAAGGCCAAGTATTCGAGCATCTTCAACTACCCGACCCTGACCTGGGCCGATATCGGTGCCGTCGGCTGGCTGGTCGACGGCTCGGCCATCGTGAACCAGATTCCGATCTGCCGCTGCTCCTTCGGCCCCTATGCGCGTGCCATGGTGCGGGTGTGCAAGGAGGAGTCTTTTCACCAGCGCCAGGGCTTCGACATCATGCAGGTTCTGTGCCGCGGTACGCCCGCGCAAAAGCAGATGGCGCAGGACGCGCTCAACCGCTGGTGGTGGCCGTCCATCGCCATGCATGGCCCAGCCGATGGCCAGTCGGTCAACAGCGCGCAGTCGATGGCCTGGAAGATCAAACTGCACAGCAACGACGAGTTGCGCCAGAAGTTCATCGACCAGACCGTGCCGCAGATCGCGTTTCTGGGGCTGGAGTTGCCCGATCCCGATCTGAAGTGGAACGAAGCGCGCGGTCATTACGACTACGGCGCCATCGACTGGGACGACTTCTTTCAGGTGGTCAAGGGTTTCGGCCCGTGCAACCGCGAGCGGCTTGCCGCGCGCAACAAGGCCTGGATTGATGGCGCCTGGTTCCGCGAAGCACTCAGTGCCCATGCACAGAAGCAGCCAGATTCCGACCAACGCAAGGTGGCATGACATGAACCAGCAGACGAACCGGGCCGACTGGCCATTGTGGGAAGTATTCGTGCGCAGCCAGCATGGCCTGGCGCACAAACACGTGGGCAGCCTGCATGCCGTGGATGGACCGAGCGCGGTGCAGCATGCGCGGGATGTCTACACCCGGCGCAATGAAGGCGTGAGCATCTGGGTTGTGCGCGCCGGCGACGTGGTGGCGAGCACTCCTGGCGACAAGGAGGCATTGTTCGACCCGGCGCAAAGCAAGGTCTATCGCCATCCGACCTTCTATCCCATGCCCGATGGCGTGAAGAATCTCTGAGACCTTGAGTGCCAGACCAATAAATTGCGCAGCAATTTTTGCTCTGGCACCAACACTTTAGGACCTTGAGTGCCAGACCAATAAATTGCGCAGCAATTTTTGCTCTGGCACCAACACTTTAGGATAGGACCGATATGCAAGAGGCAAAGTTCGAATATCTGTTGCGTCTGGGGGACAACGCCCTGGTGCTGTCGCAGCAACTGGGGGCCTGGTGCGGCCATGGCCCGGCGCTGGAGGAGGACCTGGCACTGACCAACGTGGCGCTCGACCTGCTGGGTCAGTCCCGGATGTGGCTGTCCTATGCCGGCGAGGTCGAAGGTCGCGGCCGTGACGAGGATGGCCTGGCCTATCTGCGTGACGGCGGTGAATTCCGCAATCTGTTGCTGGTCGAACAACCCAACGGCCATTACGGCGACACCGTGATGCGCCAGTTCCTGTTCGACGCCTGGCACCAGCATCTGCTCGCCGGCCTGGGCCGGTCGAGCGACCCGCGGATCGCCGAGATCGCGCAGAAATCGGCCAAGGAAGTGCGTTACCACCTGCAGCGCAGTGCGGGCCTGGTGGTGGCGCTGGGCGACGGCACGCCGCTGAGCCACGAGCGCATGCAGGGCGCGCTCGAGCAGTTGTGGCCCTATGCGCAGGAATGGTTCGAATCCGATGGCGTCGACGCATGGTGTGCCGAACAAGGGCTTGCGCCGGCTGCGCCCACGCTGGAGGCGCCCTGGCGCGCCAGCGTCGAGGCCGTGCTGGCCCGTGCGACCTTGCCCATGCCCGACCATGTGGGCCACCAACGGGGCGGGCGGCAAGGCATCCACACCGAACATCTGGGCCATTTGCTGGCCGAACTGCAGTTCGTGCAAAGAGCCTATCCCGGAGCGCAGTGGTGAGTCTGGCGGCCGCGACCAGGCCCTCGCGCGACCAGGTACTGGCCTGGTTAGAGAGCGTCATGGATCCGGAAGTGCCGGTGGTGTCGGTCGTCGGACTGGGCATCGTGCGCGACGTGGTGTGGCACGACACCAGAGGCGAACAGGCCGGTGCGGGCATGGGCAGGCTGCAGGTCATCGTGACGCCAACCTATTCCGGATGTCCGGCCACCGAAGTCATCGCGCAGTCGATTCGCGCGGAGTTGCAATTGCATGGCGTGGACATGGTCGAGGTCACGACGCGCCTGTCGCCGGCCTGGACCACCGACTGGATGACGACGACGGCGCGCGAGGCGCTGCGCCAATACGGCATTGCGCCGCCAGTCGGTCCGGCCCCCGGCCGTGCCGATGGCAGCCAGGTGATCGATATCGCGAGTCTGCTGAGCACCCGCGATCGGCCGGCGGTGCCGTGCCCGCAATGTGGTTCGACGCGCACGCGGCTGTTGTCGCAGTTCGGATCCACCGCCTGCAAGGCCTTGTACCGGTGCAATAGCTGCCTGGAACCTTTCGACTATTTCAAACCGCATTGAGCGATCACTGGCCGTCATCCCCCACATGTCCACAACCCGATTCCATAACCTGCAAGTGCGCGCAGTTCAGCCTGTGACACGCGACGCGATTGCCGTCACCTTCGATCTGCCGCCAGCGCTGGCGGACGCCTTTCACTACACCCAGGGGCAATACCTGACGCTGCGCGCCACGGTGGACGGCGAGGAGGTGCGACGCTCGTACTCGATCTGCTCTGCCGTGCAGGATCGGCAACTGCGTGTGGCGATCAAGCGTGTGGCCGGCGGCGTGTTCTCCAACTGGGCGGCGGAGCAGCTCAAGCCCGGCAGCAGCATCGACGTGATGCCGCCGCAAGGCAACTTTCATGTTCCACTGCAACCCGATGCGGCGCGGCATATCGTGGCGTTCGCGTCGGGCAGTGGCATCACACCGGTTCTCTCGATCGTCAAGTCCACCTTGCTCGCCGAGCCGGGTACCAGCATCACACTGGTCTACGGCAACCGCTCGTCCAGCGGCGTGATGTTCAAGGAAGAACTCGAGGACCTCAAGGACACTTACATGGGCCGGCTCAACCTGGTCTGGGTGATGAGCCGCGAGTCGCAGGATATCGACCTGTTCAACGGCCGCATCGACTACGACAAGTGTTGCCGCTTGCTCACCCACTGGATCGATCCGCAGGGCATAGCCGCGGCATTCATCTGCGGCCCCGAGGACATGATGCAGGCGACATCCAAAGCCTTGCAGGACAAGGGCGTGGCGGTCGATCGCATCAAGACCGAACTGTTCGGCACGGTGCTGGCGGACGGCCGCGTGCGGGCGCCCCGCACGCCGGCGCAAGGCAGTGGTCAGTGCGCCGTCGATGTCGTGCTCGACGGGACCCTGCGCAGCTTCATGATGGACAAGAACACCGACAACCTGGTCGATGCCGGCATCAAGGCCGGCCTGGAGATGCCGTTTTCCTGCAAGGGAGGCGTGTGCTCGACCTGCAGGGCCCTGGTGGTCGAAGGCGAGGTTGACATGGACATCAATTTCGCATTGGAAGACTACGAGGTCGCACGCGGCTTCGTGTTGTGTTGCCAGAGTTATCCGGTCAGTGACAAGTTGGTGATCGATTTCGACCGCGAGCACGCGCATTCCTGAGCGCGCCGGTTTTGCCACAATGCGTGCAGAGTCCACGCCATGCGCGCGGGCCGCGCAACCTGACAACCTGAGGAGACACCTGATGCCGCGCCACACCACGCCGACCGACTTGCTCGACCCGATCGAGCGTGCCAGCCGCGACGAGATCACCGCCTTGCAGTTGCAGCGGCTGCAGGCCACGCTGCACGAGGTCTACCGCAACGTTCCGCACTACCACCAGGCGTTCAAGGCTGCTGGCCTGCATCCGCAGGATTGCCGCACCCTGGCGGATCTGGCGAAGTTTCCATTCACCACCAAACAGGATCTGCGCGCCAACTATCCGTTTGGCATGTTTGCCGTGCCGCGCACGGATGTCGTGCGTATCCATGCGTCATCGGGCACAACCGGCAAACCGACGGTGGTCGGATACACCCGCCAGGATATCGACAACTGGGCCGACCTGGTGGCGCGCTCGATCCGCGCTGCAGGCGGGCGCGCCGGCGACCTGCTGCACGTGGCCTACGGCTACGGCCTGTTCACCGGTGGCCTGGGCGCACATTACGGTGGCGAGCGCCTGGGTTGTACGGTGATCCCGATGTCGGGTGGCCAGACCGAGAAGCAGGTCCAGCTGATCGAGGACTTCAAGCCGCGCATCATCATGGTCACGCCGTCGTACATGCAGGTGATCATGGAAGAGATGCGGCGCCAGGGCAAGGACCCGCGCGAGAGCTCGCTGGAGATCGGCATCTTCGGGGCTGAGCCCTGGACCGAGGCCATGCGCGGCGAAATCGAGAATCAATCGGGCATGGATGCGGTCGACATTTACGGCCTGTCCGAGGTCATGGGCCCGGGTGTGGCCAGCGAGTGTGTCGAGTCCAAGGACGGGCCGGTGATCTGGGAGGACCATTTCTATCCCGAGGTCGTCGACCCGCTGACCGGCGAGGTGTTGCCCGACGGTTCGCAGGGCGAGCTGGTGTTCACGTCGCTTACCAAGGAGGCGTTCCCGATCATCCGATACCGCACGCGTGACCTGACGCGCCTGTTGCCGCCGACCTCGCGCGCGTTCCGGCGCATGGGCAAGATCGTCGGCCGCTCCGACGACATGCTGATCATCCGCGGCGTCAATGTATTCCCGACCCAGATTGAAGAGCTGGTGCTGCTCCATGGCAAGCTCTCACCGCTGTACCAGATTGTTGTCACCCGCGAAGGGCCGCTGGACCAGGTTGAGTTGCTGGTGGAACTGCAAAGCGCGCACGCGTCGCTGCCCGAAGCCGCTGTCGCGGACATAGGCCAGTGGCTGCAACACCGTGTCAAGAGTCTGGTGGGCATCAATACGCGCGTCCATGTATTGCCGCCCGATTCAGTCGAACGCACCCAGACCGGCAAGGCCCGGCGCGTGATCGACAAGCGTCCCAAGGGCTGACTTGTCGGTTGCCGCAGTGCGCCGGCTTTGCCACAACTGACGCAGTTCGGGCGGGCCGCGGGACTGACGGAGCTGGGGCGGCGTCGTGGCCGGCTTGGCACGGGGCTATGCGGTGCCGGTCATGTCGAAATCCCCGTGGTCACGGAACCGGTTCATGGCGACAAGCAATGCGGCTTCGATGCCGGGTTCGAACGCCGAGTGCCCCGCGTCTTCGACGATCTGCAGTCGGGCCTGTGGCCAAGCCTGTTGCAGGCGGTTGGCGGTCGCCGGCGGGCAGATCACGTCGTAACGGCCTTGCACGATCAGCGCCGGAATGTCACGCAGCCGGCCGACATTGCGCAGCAATTGGTCCGGTTCGAAAAAGCCCCGATGGTGAAAATAGTGTGCTTCGAGCCGCGCGACCGCCAGGGCGGTGGCATCGCCCGCCGCATTGTCGGGCTCCGGGGGCTGGGGCCACAAGTGCACGCAGCTGCTCTCGTACCGGTTCCAGGCCCGGGCAGCGAGCAGCCGTAGTTGTGCGTCGTCGCCAAACAGGCGCCGCATGTAGGCCGCCAGCAGGTCGTCCCGCTCACACTCCGGCAGGTGCGCGACAAACTGCTGATGGGCGATCGGGAAGAACCGGCCCATGCCGTGCAGGAACCAGTCGATCTCGTCTGGTGTGCACAGAAACACGCCGCGCAGCACCAGCGCGCGGCAGCAGGGCGGGTGCGCCTGGGCATAGGCCAGCGCCAGCGTCGAGCCCCAGGAGCCACCAAACACGATCCATTGGTCGATACCGAGTTGCTGGCGCAGCGCTTCCATGTCGGCCAGCAGCAGCGGCGTGGTGTTGTCCCGGCATTCGGCCGCCGGCGTGGAGCGGCCAGCGCCGCGCTGGTCGAAAAGCACGATGCGGTAGTGCGCCGGATCGAAGAACTGCCGGTGCCGTGGCACTGTGCCGGAGCCCGGTCCGCCATGGAGCAGCACCACCGGGACGCCGTCCGGATGGCCTGACTCTTCCCAATACAGGCTGTGCACCGCGTCCACTTGCAGCATGCCGCTGCGGTGCGGGTCGATCGGCGGATAGGGCTGAGGCAGGCGGGTGATTAGCATGGCATTCGGGCAGCGTGTGCTAGCGCGGACAATACCGGGTATTGAAAACCGGATGCCCATTGTGACCCAGACCCTTCATTGCACGATATTGCTGGTGCATGACTACGACGCCGCCCCGCTATCATCGCGCCTCTTCGAGATATAAAACATGCGACTGATCATTCTCGGTGCCGGGCGAGTGGGCGAAAGCGTCGCCGAGAGCCTGGCTTCGGAACAAAACGACATCACCGTGATCGATCCGGATCCGGATCTGCTTCGCGTGCTGGAAGACCGGCTTGACCTGCGGGGCGTGGCCGGCGACGGTGTGCAGCCCTCGGTACTGCGCCGTGCCGGTGCCGAAGATGCCGATCTCTTCATCGCCTGTGCCTCGCTGGACGAGACCAATCTGGCGGCGTGCAAGGTGGCGCGCAGTGTGTTCGGCATACAGACCACGATTGCGCGTCTGCGCTCCCCCGAGTTCGTAGAGGGCGCCGCGCTGCTTGGCCCCGAGGGCTTCGGTGTCGACCACGTGATCTGCCCCGAGGAGTCGTTGATGCAATACATCAACCAGCTCATCGCCTACCCCGAAGCACTTCAGGTGCTGGATTTCTCGGGCGGCAGAGCCCACCTGATCGCGGTGCGTGCTGCCTCCGGCAGCATCCTGGTGAACCACAGCATTGGCGAATTCAAGGCCTTGTTCCCGGCGGCGCCGATGCGGGTGGTGGCGATCTACCGCCAGGACCGCGAACTGCCGATTGATGCGTCCACCCAGGTGTGGCCGGGCGACGAGGTGTTCGTGCTGGCCGACAAGAACAAGATCCGGCCCATCCTGCAGGCGATTCACAAGAACGACGAGCCGGTGCGCAGCGTGATGATCGCCGGCGGCGGCAAGGTCGGCATGCGCCTGGCGCGCAGCCTGTCGGGTCAGTGTCAGGTCAAGATCATCGAGACCAACCGCAAGCGCTGTGAACAGCTCGCCGGCGAGCTGCCGGGCGACATCATGGTGCTCCAGGGCGACTCCACCGACGAGGACCTGCTGATCGAGGAAAACGTCGGCAGCATGGACCTGTTCATCGCGCTGACCAGCGACGACGAAGACAACATTCTGTCGGCGATGCTGGCCAAGCGCCTGGGTGCCAGGCGCGTCATCTCCTTGATCAACCGGCGCATCTACGCCGAGATGATGCAGGGCAGTGCCATCGACATCGCGCTGTCGCCGGCGCAGACCGTGATCGGCGAGTTGCTGGTCCATGTGCGCCGCGGCGATGTGGCGGCGGTGCATAGTCTGCGCCGCGGCGCGGCCGAGGCCATCGAGGGCATTGCGCGAGGGGATAAACGGACCTCGCGCCTGGTCGGTCACCGCATCGACGCGATCGAGTTGCCGCCGGGCGCGCGCTTCGGTGCCATCGTCCGCGGCGAGGGCGCCAAGGGCGAGGTGCTGATGCCCTACCACGACCTGGTGGTTGCCGAAGGCGACCACGTCATCATCTATGTGCCCAACAAGCGCCAGTTGCGTGCGGTCGAGAAGATGTTCCAGGTCAGCGCGACCTTTTTCTGATCCGTGATGTTCGGTCTGCTTCCCGTTCTCAACGTGCTGGCCACCATCCTGGTGGGCTACTCGCTGCTGTTCCTGGTGCCGCTGGGCTTCGCGCTGGTGCTGGACCATTCCGACCTGCATGGCGTTTGGGCCGAGGGTATGGCGCTGACACTGGGTGTCGGCCTGCTGGCGATGGCGCTGACGCGCAGGCATCGACGCGAGCTGCTGCCGCGCGACGGGTTCCTGCTGGTCAACATGGTCTGGCTGGTGCTGCCGGCTTTTTCCGCCATTCCGCTGTTGCTGGCCATCGACGGGTTGAGCTTCACGGATGCCTACTTCGAGTCCATGAGCGCGCTCACCGCCACCGGCTCCACGGTGTTGTCCGGGCTCGACAGTTTGCCGGTGTCGGTCAATGTGTGGCGCTGTTTTTTGCAACTCATTGGTGGTCTGGGCATCATCCTGCTGGTGGTGGCGGTGTTGCCGTTGATGGGCGTTGGCGGGGTGCAGCTGTACAAGACGGAAACGCCGGGGCCGATGAAGGACGCGCGGCTCACCCCGCGGATCGCCGAGACCGCCCGCGGCCTGTGGAGTGTGTACTTCGTGTTTTCGCTGGCCTGCATGCTGGCCTACCGGTATGTCGGCATGTCGTGGCCCGATGCGTTCATGCATATGTGCACCACGATGGGTCTGGGCGGTTTTTCGTCGCACGACGCCAGCTTTGGTTACTGGAACTCGTCCCAGATCGAATGGGTTGCCATCATCTTCATGGCACTGGCGGGGGTGAGTTTTGCGCGTTACTTCATCGTCTGGCGTGCACGCTCCCTCTGGACCCTGGTGCGCGACGCCGAGATCCGCTCCTACGCCCTGGTGTTGCTGGCGTCCATCGCGGGCCTGGCCGGCGTGTTGCTGTTTCATGGCACCTACGACGATACGGCGAAGGCCTTTCAGGCGTCCGCCTTTCATGTGGTCTCGCTGGCCACGACCACCGGCTATGCGTCGGTCGACTACGCGATGTGGCCGGTGTTTGCGCCGATCTGGCTGATATTTCTCGGAACTTTTGTGTCCTGTGCCGGCTCCACGGGGGGCGGCATCAAGATGGTGCGCATGGTGGTGTTGGTCAAGCAGGCGCGGCGCGAGGTGGTGCGGGCCGTCCATCCGCGCATCGTCAATCCGGTGACCATGGGGCGCACCACCATCTCCAGCCAGGTCATCTCCAACGTCATGGCCTATATGCTGATCTACGGCGCCACGACACTGGGCCTGACCATGTTGATGCTGTTGTCGGGGCTGGACATCGTGACCGCGTTTTCGGCGGTCGTGGCCACGGTGAACAACATCGGCCCGGGTCTGGGTCGTGTCGGTCCTACGGGCAATTTCGGCACGCTGACAGACTTCCAGACCTGGATCTGCACCGTCGGCATGTTGCTGGGCCGATTGGAGCTGATCGCCGTGATGGTGTTGTTCGCGCCGGAATTCTGGCGCAAGTGACAGACCGCGCAGCGTCACGCGGCGCGCCGGTCGTTCAGTGACCTGGCTTGGCCTTGGCTGCAGGCAAGCGCAACACGCCAGTCGACAGGGCGGTTCCAAGCACGATCACGGCGCCGCATGCCAGCATCCATCCGGTCAGTTCCTCGCCGAGCAGGCTTACGCCGAAAAACACTGCAAACACCGGTATCAAAAAGGTCACGGTGATGGCGCGCGCCGGCCCGAGTTGCGCGATCAGCCTGAAATACAGGATGTAGGCCACACCAGTGCACAGGATGCCGAGCACGATCAGCGACATCCAGGGCGTCCTGCCCGGGTTTTGCTCCGGCCAGAAGATCCACATCGGCAGCGCCAGCACGAGCGTGGCACCGATCTGGCTACCCGTCGCTATCGCCAGCGGATGCACGCCGCTGAGGTGGCGCTTGGTGAAGTTGGCGGCAATGCCGTAACACAGGGTCGCACCCAGGCAGGCCAGCACGGCCCAGCCCGAACCGCCGGGTTTGAAACTGGCCTTGCCGCTGGCCAGCAGCACCACACCGGCAAAGCCGATCAGCAGGCCCAGCGTACGGGAACGGTCAGGACGGTCGTTCAGCCACCACCAGGCGATGACGGCGCCGAACAACGGGGCGGTGGCATTGAGGATGGCAGACAGGCCGGTGCTGATGGACAACACGGCATAGGAGAACAGCACGAACGGCACGCCGGAGCTGAGGATGCCGATGAACAGGATCTTGCCGGCGTTTCGGCGCAGTTCCGGCCAGTGGCCGCTGAAGCACAGGATCGGCATCAAGGTGGCCGCGCCGATGGCCACGCGTCCGCCCGCCGTGGCCATGACGCCGAACTCGGCCGCGCCCAGGCGCATGAGCAGAAAGGATGAGCCCCAGATCGCGGCCAGCGCGACGAACTCGGCAAAGGGGTGTGATTTCATGTGGAGATGGGTAGCGGCCCGTGGTGGGCTCGGTGCGATGGTGCTGACCTTGCGGTCGCAAAAGCGATTCAGGCCTGCATTGTCCTTGTTTGCACTGGCGCTGATGTGTGCGCCGTCATGGCGGGTGGCGTCGACTCCAGCGCCAGCAACGCGGCCTTGCGCCCGAGTCCGCCGGCATAACCGGTGAGCGCGCCATTTGCGCCAAGCACGCGGTGGCAGGGTACGACGATGCTGATCGGATTGCGCCCAACGGCCGCCCCGACGGCCCGGACCGCGGAGGGTCGACCGATCTGGCGGCTGATGGCGCCGTAACTCGATGTGTCACCGTGCGCAATCGCGCCCAGGGCGTTCCAGACCGACTGCTGGAATACGCTGCCACTGCGCAGGTCCAGCGCCACAGTGAAGCCGGTGCGTTCTCCCCGCAGGTACTGTGCCAGTTCGGCGCAGGCCTGTACCAGCCAGGGATGACTATCGTCCCGGCGCCAGGCCCGGATGTCGGGATGATGCTTTTGCTGCGCAAACCACAGGCCGGACAGACCCTGGTCGGTCGCGGCCAGCGTCACAAGGCCGAGCCGGGTGTCCATCTGCGTGATGACGGTGGCTGGATCGAAAAACATGTCAGTCTCCTTGAGTAGAACGCACCGTGGCGGTCGGCAAGCCATGCCAGGCGCGCAGCACGGCGTAGCTGCGCCAGGGACGCCAGGCCTGCGACATCTGCTCGGCGGCGCGCGCCGGATGCGCCTGCTCTTGCAGACCCAGGGCCTTGTGCAGTGCTACATCGCCGCTGGGAAAGGCATCGGGCCAGCGCAGCGCCCGCATTGCGATGTAGTGCGCCGTCCAGTCGCCAATCCCCGGTAATTCCTTGAGCGCGGCCATCGTCGCAGACACGTCCACACCGGCGCTCAGATTCAGCTGTCCGCTCGCAACTGCCCGCGCCAGCGCCTGGATCGCGCCCTGGCGTTGGCGCACGACACCCAGGCTACCCAGCGTGTCGGCGCTGGCGCCGGCAAGGGCCTGGGCGGTGGGGAACAGGCGGCTGAGTTGTGCATGGGGCGTGGTGACGCTGTCGCCCCATTGCTGCACCAGGCGCTGTGCCAGCGTGCGCGCCGCGGCCACCGTGATCTGCTGGCCCAGCACGGCCCGCACGGCCAGCTCGAAACCGTCCGGTGAGCCCGGTACCCGCAGGCCGTCACCTTGCGGAAACTGCGCATGCAACACCGCGTTGATGGCGTGTGGGTCCGCGTCCAGGTCAAAGCAGTGGCGCACGCGGCGGATCACCTGCGGCAGCAGCTGGCGCAGGCTGTCGCTGACCTGCAGATGCAACTGGGGTTTGCACGCATCGAACTGCGCCAGAAACCAGCCTTGATACGCCTGACCGCCCTGGCGCAAACGCAAGGTCCGCGCCACAAGGGGTGGACCGGCCTGCGTGCTGCTGCCGACCCACTCGACGCCGTCGATCTGCCTGCGCTGGAAGAACCTGGTCATGGCGGCCGTGTCATAGGGCGGGCGATACGCCAGCCGTACCGAGATGCAGCCCGCGGACGGTGGCGAACCGGCGCGTCGCAGCGCCGTCGGATTGAGCCGATAGTGCGCCAGAAACGCGGCATTGAACCGGCGCACGCTGGAAAACCCGCTGGCCAGCGCGACCTGGTGGATCGGCAGGTCGGTGTCGGCCAGCAACTGCTTGGCGGCGAGCAGCCGGTGGGTCTGCAGGTATTGCATCGGCGCGACGCCGAACTGCGCATCGAATATGCGTCGCAGGTGGCGATCGCTCACGCCCAGCCGGTCCGCCAGCCGGCGCACCGAGACGTCATCGCCGGCCCAGCCATCGGGATCATCGAGCATCCGTGCGGCCTGGTGCGCCAGGATCGCCGACGCATCCTGGATCGACCACCATGGTGTGCCTGGCGCCATCTCTGGCCGGCAGCGCAGGCAGGGCCGGAAGCCGGCGCTCTCGGCCTTGGCAGCATGCGCAAAGAACAGGCAGTTTTCGCGGCGCGGCGTGCGCACGGCACAGACCGGCCGGCAGTAGATGCCGGTGGAGGTGACCCCGGTGAAGAAGCGCCCGTCAAAGCGCGCGTCGCGGGCCTTTACCGCGAGATAGCAGGCGTCGGCGTCAATCGAGGGCAGGGTGTCGGGCATGGGCTCATCCTACGCCGGGTGCCACCGTCGACTAGCCGTTTTCGGACATGTGCCTGCGTGCGCGCCACTCGCCGGTCGCCGGTACTGCAGCCTGCTGGCAACAGGGGTGACTCGGAGATTGGTCGCACCGCTCGGATTGGGCCGGATCGGAGCCGATGTCCCGCACAATGGCTTGTGCGCGCCGTCGCCCCGGTGGCACTGCGGGCGTGTCGGATCGCACTCTACAATTTCTCGGCGCCAACAGTCCCATTTCAAACCGGAGAACCACGTCATGCAGGTAGAAGCATCCATTTTCAAGGCCTACGACATTCGCGGTGTGGTTCCCGCGACGGTCACCGAGGCGGTTGCCGAGGGAATCGGCAAGGCCTTCGGCTCGGTGGCGCGCAGCCAGGGCGAAACCGTGGTCGCGGTGGGGCGCGATGGCAGGCTCAGCGGACCGGGCCTGTGCGCGGCACTGGTGCGCGGCCTGGTGGCCACCGGTATCGAGGTCATCGACATCGGCATGGCCACGACACCGATGTTGTATTTCGCCGCCAACACCGCCTGTTCCAGCGGCATCCAGGTGACCGGCAGCCACAACCCGCGCGACTACAACGGCTTCAAAATGGTGATGGGTGGCCGTGCCATCTACGGCGACGACATCCAGACGCTGCGGCGCATGATCGAAGAGGAATCGTGGCAGTTGCGCGATGGCGGCACGGTGCGCAGCCTCGATGTGCTGCAAGCCTATACGGCACGCATCGTGTCCGATATCAAGCTGGCCCGACCGCTCAAGGTGGTGGTGGACAGCGGCAATGGCGTGGCCGGGGCATCGGCGCCGGGCATCCTGCGCGCCATTGGTTGCGAGGTCATCGAGCTATTCAGCGAAGTGGACGGGAATTTTCCCAACCACCATCCCGATCCGAGCAAGCCGGAAAACCTGCGCGACCTGATCGCCACGCTGGCCAGCAGCGATGCCGAGCTGGGCCTGGCGTTCGACGGCGACGGCGACCGCTTGGGAATCGTTACCAAGCAGGGCAACAACATCTATCCGGACCGCCAGATTATCCTGTTCGCGCGTGACGTGTTGTCGCGCGTGCCGGGCGGCACCATCCTGTTCGACGTGAAGTGCTCGCAACAGGTGGCGCCGGCGATCGAGGCGGCCGGCGGCAAGCCGTTGATGTACAAGACCGGTCACTCGCTGATCAAGGCCCGCATGAAGGAACTCGACGCGCCTTTCGGTGGCGAGATGAGTGGCCACATATTCTTCCAGGAGCGCTGGTTCGGTTTCGACGATGGCACCTACGCGGCTTGCCGCTTGCTGGAAATCGTCAGCGCCGTGGCCGATGCCAATCAGATGCTCGATGCCTTGCCAACCAGCTTTTCCACGCCGGAGCTCAACGTGGCATGTGCCGAAGGCGAGCCGCCCGTGGTGATGCAAAAGGCGGTGGCGCTGGCGAACTTCGGGCCGGATGCAGCCCTCACCACCATCGACGGTCTGCGCGTCGACTGGCCGGACGGATTCGGACTGATTCGGGCCTCGAACACCACACCGGTGCTGGTGCTGCGATTCGAAGGACAGACCCAGGCCGCGCTCGAACGCATCGAGACCGCGATGCTGGCGCTGCTGCACCAGGTCAAGCCGGACGCGCAGATCGGCGCCAGCGCGCATTGAACGATGTGCTGCTGACGCCGGGCGCGATGCGGCAAGACCGCATCGGAGCCCGAGAGCGCCGGTTGTTGGTGGCTGGCTACACCCGGTCGGCTTGAGGCCGGCCCGAATCGACAACCCATGTCCAGCGATCAGGCGCTCATCCTCGGCATCCTGTTGCTGACGGTGGCCATGTTCCTGTGGGGTCGCTGGCGCCATGACATGGTGGCCGCCGCTTCACTGCTGGCCTGCGTGGTGGTGGGGCTGTTGCCCGCCGCTGAGGCCTTCTCCGGGTTTGGCCACCCGGCCGTGATCTCGGTGGCCTGTGTGCTGGTGCTCAGTCGTGGCCTGCAGACCTCGGGTGCGGTCGACGTGCTGACCCGCATGGTGCTGCCGGCCAAGGCCGGTATCACCCTGAGCATGGCGGCGCTGATCGGGCTCGGTGCGGTGCTGTCGGGTTTTATGAACAACGTCGGTGCGATGGCGCTGCTGATGCCGGTGGCGATCAAGTTGTCGAAACGTCTGGGTCTGACACCCGGCCAGGTGCTGATGCCGCTGGCCTTCGGCACGATTTTGGGCGGAATGACGACGTTGATCGGCACGCCGCCCAACCTGATCGTTGCCGGTTTCCGCGCCCAGGCCGGCCTGGGCAGCTTCGGCATGTTCGACTACACGCCGGTGGGGCTGGCAGTGGCCGTGGGCGGGGTGTTTTTCGTGGCCCTGTTCGGCTGGCGCCTGGTGCCCAAGCGCAAGCAGGCGGGCTTCGAAGGCTTCGAGACCGGTGCCTATCTGACCGAGGCGCGGGTGATGCCGGACAGCAAGGTGACAGGCAAGACGCTGCGCGAACTCGACCAGATCTTCGATCAGGCCGGGGCCCAGATCGTCGGACTGGTGCGCAACGAGATGCGCGTCACGGCCCCGAATCCGCGCCGCCGGGTTCGGGAGGCGGACATCCTGGTCATCGAGGCCGAGGCCGACGCGCTGGCCGAACTGCTGTCGGCGCAGGGACTCAAGCTCGAGGAGGCCGGCCGGCAGCCAGCGGCGCCGAACGAGGAAGACAAGGCGAAGGAAGACAAGGCGAAGGAAGAGGCCGACAGCCACAAGTCGCAGGCGCTGGAAAAATGGGATGCTGGCAAGAGCGCGCGTGCCAGCGTGGCCGTGGAGCAGGCCGATGCCGCACCGCCGGACCCGGACGACGATGGCAAGGGTGGCGACAAGGGTACGGGCACGGACGAGGTTGTGTTGATCGAACTCGTGGTCTTGCCGGGTTCGCTGCTCACCGGGCGCTCGGCCAGCGACGTCCAGCTTCGCACCATCTACGGTCTGAATCTGCTGGCCTTGTCGCGCCAGGGTCGGCGCTCGATGGTGCGCTTGCGCGCAATGCAGTTCCTGCCCGGCGATCTGATGCTGTTGCAGGGGCCGCCGGAGTCGATCGCGGAATTTGCCACCGACCACGGCTGCGTGCCGCTGGCCGAGCGCGAGCTGCGCATTCCGAACCGGCGCAAGGCCTTGCAGGCCGCCATCATCATGGCGTGTTCCGTCGGCGCTGCGGCGCTCGGCCTGCTGCCGGCGGCGGTCGCGTTTGCGCTTGGTGTCCTGGCCTCGATGGCGCTGCGCACGGTGCCACCGCGATCGGTCTACGACGCCATCGACTGGCCGGTGATCGTGTTGCTGGCGGCCTTGATACCGGTGGCTGGGGCGATGCAGACCACCGGCACGGCGGACCTGATCGCGCGTTTCCTGCTCGATAGCGTCGCGCAGGGCAATCCGGTGCTTGCGTTGGCCCTGATCCTGGTCGTGACCATGTTCCTGTCCGACCTGATGAACAACGCAGCGACAGCGGCCGTGATGTGTCCGATCGCGATCGGCACCGCGGTGGCGCTGGGTGCCAGTCCCGACTCGTTCCTGATGGCGGTGGCCATCGGTGCGTCCTGCGCGTTCCTTACGCCGATCGGACATCAGAACAACACACTGATCCTGGGTCCGGGTGGTTTTCGATTCGGCGACTACTGGCGGCTAGGCCTGCCGCTGGAAATCCTGGTCTGCGCGATCAGTATTCCGCTGCTGCTGATCGTCTGGCCACTGTGATCCGTGTCTCCGTCGGCGCCGCAGGGCGACCGGCCTGCGGCGCGATCCCGGCCATGACCAATAATGCAGATATGCCCGTGTTCAACTGTTCGTTCATCTGTTTACCCATGACCGGGCTATCCAGTGATCCGTCCCATGCAGCAGCCTGAAACCCACGCGCCGGACGACGCCCGCTCGCAGTCTGACATCACCCAGGTCATCCAGGCCCTGGCCGAGGGGCGCAACAAGCGCGTGCGCAAGTTTGTCTCGCGCATGCATCCGGCCAAGACAGCTGCGCTGCTGGAAATGCTCGATGCCGAGCAGCGGGCGGCGTTGTGGCAACAAGTCGATCCGACGCTGGAGGCACGCATACAGCCGCACCTGAACCTGCTGCTGAGCACCGAGTTGGCCGGCCAGGCCGGCGAGGACACGGCAGCCGAGCAGGCCGAACAGGCCGAGCAGCGGCGCAACCCCCGTGGCGCCGAGGTCAACCATCTGGACGCGGTGCGCAAGGCACTGCGTGCAGGACGCCTCAAGCGGGTGGCCAAGACCTTGCGGCGCATGCATCCGGCCAAGGTCGCAGGCTTGCTGGAGGCACTGCCGCCGGAGGAGCGCTCCGACGTCTGGAGCATGATCGACACCGAGCGTGCCGGCAAGGTGCTGACCTATCTGCACGACGAGATCCGCAACGCCCTGGCGGGCGAACTGGATCTGGAAGACCTGGTGGCATCGGCGCAGCACCTGGAGCTCGACGACCTGGTCGACCTGATCCAGAGCCTGCCCGAAGAACTGGGATCGCGCCTGATGCAGGCCACCAGTGGCGCGCGGCGCGAGCAGTTGGAGTCGATGCTGTCGTATCCGAAAGACTCGGCCGGCGGCCTGATGAACGCCGACGCAATCGAGGTGCGTGCCGATGTCAAGATCGGCACCGTATTGCGCTATCTGCGCCTGCTCGAGTCCTTGCCGCCCCAGACCGACATGTTGATGGTGGTCGATCGCCAGGGCCACTATCAGGGAGCCCTGCGTCTGGGCGCCCTGGTCACCGCAGAGCCGATGCGCCGGGTGACCGACGTGATGCAGACCGACATCATTGGCATTGCTGTCGACACCGATAGCGCCGAGGTGGCGCGCATGTTCCAGGACCTGGACCTGTTGTCGGCTCCGGTGGTCGATGGCAACAACCGGCTGATCGGCCGCATCACGGTCGACGACGTGGTCGACCTGATCCGCGAGAACTCCGATCGCACGATGATGCAGATGGCCGGTCTGGACGATGAGGCCGACATGTTCGCGCCGGTGCTGGTGAGTTCGCGCCGGCGCGCGGTCTGGCTGGGCATCAACCTGGTGACGGCGTTTCTGGCTGCCTGGGTCATTGGCCGCTTCGAGGCAACGCTGGAGCAGATGGTGGCGCTGGCGGTGTTGATGCCGATCGTGGCCAGCATGGGTGGCATCGCCGGCAGCCAGACGCTGACCCTGGTCATCCGCGGCCTGGCCCTGGGCCAGGTGCAGAAGGGAAATATCCGAATCCTGTTCAACCGCGAGGTTGGCGTGTCGATCATCAACGGCATCCTGTGGGCCGTCGTGATCGCGTTGCTGGTCGTTGCCTGGTTCGACAACTGGGGCCTCGGCGCCGTGTTGGGTGCAGCCATCCTGATCAACTTGCTGTGCGCGGCACTGGCCGGTCTGGCGATTCCGCTGGTCCTTGACCGTCTGGGCATCGATCCGGCGCTGGCGGGAAGCGTGATCCTGACAACCGTAACGGACGTGGTCGGATTCTTCGCATTCCTGGGTTTGGCGACGGTGCTGTTGTTATGAGTGCCCCCAACCCTGGCTTCGCCAGGCCCCCCGAGGGGGTGCGAGGAAACTTGGGAGCGGCCCGGCGTTTCCTCAGGAGTCGGTCGGCGCCGGTTGCGCGACCGCTGTTCTGGAGGGCGCGCCGCCCCGCTCGGCGGATTGACGTCACGTAGCACAGGTGTCCCTGCGCGTCGTAGACTGAAGGCAAAACTTCGCCCGTCGTTCGGCGCCATGTGCCGGCGCGGCGGCACTTGCCGATAGCTCGGTTGCGACGCGACAAAGGGGACGCCATGGGCATCGCCAAAATCATCGGCCAGCTGGCCCTCAAACCCTTCGGTAAAGCATTGCCTGCGTTGGGCGACACCGAGCGTGCCGCGCTCGAGGCCGGCACCGTCGGTTTCGAAGGCCAGTTGTTCGCCGGCCGGCCTGACTTCGATGCCTTGGCCAAGGTCGGTCCCACGCGCCTGAGCGATGCCGAACAGGATTTCCTGGACAACGAAGTGCCCGAGCTGCTGCTCATGCTCGATGACTTTGCCATCGACGAAGCCAAGGATCTGCCCGAGCCGGTCTGGCAGTTCCTGCGCGAGAAGCAGTTTTTCGGCATGATCATCGCACGCGAATTCGGCGGCCTGGGATTCGGCCATTTCGCACACGCGGCGGTGGTCACCCGCATCGCCACTGTGAATGTCGCAGCGGCGGTGACCGTGATGGTGCCCAATTCGCTTGGACCGGGCGAACTGCTGCAGCACTACGGCACTGATGCGCAAAAGCAGCACTACCTGCCGCGGCTGGCGGATGGTCGGGATTTGCCCTGTTTCGGCCTGACATCACCGTATGCGGGCTCCGATGCCGCGTCGATTCCCGACCGCGGCGTGCTGATCGAACGCGAGATCGACGGGCAGATGGTGCGCGGCTTCCTGGTGCAGTTCGACAAGCGCTACATCACACTGGCACCGGTGGCCACCGTCGTCGGTCTGGCCTTCCATGCGTTCGATCCGAACCGACCCGAGGGCGAGCGCGAACTCGGTATCACTTGCGCCTTGTTGCCTGTGCCCACCGAAGGCATGGCGATCGGCAGCCGGCACCGCCCGATGGATTCAGCCTTCATGAACGGGCCGATCCGGGGCAGGGACGTGTTCGTGCCGATGGACTGGGTGATCGGCGGCGAACCGATGGTGGGGCAGGGCTGGCGCATGCTGATGGAAAGCCTGGCCGCCGGGCGCGCGATCTCGCTGCCGGCGCTGGGGGCGTCGATGCAGCAGACCTCGCTGTTCGTGACCGTGGGCTATGGTCGTCTGCGCGAGCAGTTCGGTCTGCAGATCAGCCGCTTCCATGCGGTGGCCGAACGTATTGCCCGCGTCGCGGTCGATCTGTATGCCAGCGATGCGGCGCGCCGCTATACCGCCGCTGTGCTCGATCACGGGGAGCGTCCGAGTGTGGCCAGTGCCATCTTGAAGGTGCACCTCACCGAAGCTGGCAGGCGCGCGGTGAATGACGGCATGGACATCCTGGGCGGCAAGGGCATCATCTCCGGGCCCAAGAACCTGCTGGGCGTGGCTTACCGGCACGCACCGATCGCGATCACGGTCGAGGGCGCCAACATCTTGACCCGCGCATTGATCATCTTCGGCCAGGGCGCCATGCGCTGTCATCCGCATGTGCTCAGTGAAATGGCCGCGGTCGAGGCGCGTGATCCGCAGGCGCTGGGGCAGGCCCTGCTCGACCATGCCGGCCATGTGCTGCGCAATCTGCGCCATGGCGTGCTGGGTGCGCCGCTGGTCGGCACGCCACCACCGGATCTGCTGGCCGAGGCGCGGCTGATCGCCCGCGTGTCGGCCCAGTACGCGTTGGCGGCAGATCTGGCGATGGGACTGCTGGGTGGCAAGCTCAAGCGCATGGAGTTGTTGTCGGCGCGCCTGGGCGACGTGTTGTCGTACCTGTACCTGGCCAGCGCGTCGGTGTGGCGTTACCAGGTCGAAAATGATGCGGCGATGCTGCCGTTCGCCCGCGCGGCGATTCGGGTGCAACTCGATCGTGCTGCCAGCGTGCTGCGCGACCTGTATGCCAACCTGCCGTCGCGCGCGCTGCGATTCGCCGCGCCATTGCTGCTGCGCGGCAGCAGCCACCTGGCGCCGCTGCGTGATCGCGATCTGATTGCCTTGTCCGATGCGCTGCGCGAGAGTCGGGCGCCATTGGCCCGACTGTGTCCGGACATCGGCATGCCGGCCGCCGGTGGCATGCGCGACCTGATGCTGGCGCTGGAACTGGCCGACGCGGTCGGCGACGAACTGCCGGCACTCAACCAGGTATTGCGCCGCGCCGATTCACTGGAGCTGGCCGCCGGCCGTTCGCGCGATCCGGCCACGGCGCTGGCCTACCTGCTGGCCGCCGATCGGGTGATCCAGGTCGACGACTTCGGTTGAGAGCGGGCATCCTTGCATCAAGGCAGGCGAGGGCAGTCGCCATGTGCTGGGATGGCGGCTCAAGCTCGGCTATTTCGCCGATGCCTTGCGGGTGGATGCTTTCTTGGCTACCGCCTTTTTCGCAGGTGTCTTCTTCGCGACGGACTTCTTGCTGACCGTCCTCGTTGCTGCGGCCTTCTTGGTCGCCGGCTTCTTGGTCGCCGCCTTCTTGGCTACTGGCTTTTTCGCAGCACGTGTCGCAGCCGCCTTGTCGCCCGCCGCCGAACGTTTGGCGGCGATAGCCGCTTTGTCGAGCGACTGGGTCACTTGCGCGGTTTTGCGTTTGACGGCTTTCTTCGCGTCGGCCGCCGCCTTGTCGACGGTCTTGCCGATGCGCTCGAGCTTCTTGCGCGCCTGGGTCGTGGCTTTTTCGGTCATGCTCCTGGCCGCCTTGACGGCTTTGGTGACGGCCTTGCCCACCGCCGCAATTTTCGCTTCGGCGGTTTTCTCGGCGCGCGTGACCTTCTTGCGGATGGTGGTCGACAACTTGTCGGCTTCGGCGCTGGCCTTGCGTGTAACGCGCCGGATGCGGGCCTTGCCCTCGGCCGACAGCGATGTCGCCAGGTCGGTGGCCTTGATCATCACGGCCTCGCCTTCGAGCCGGGCTGCGTCGGCGAGTGAGCCTGCCGCACGGGCGATCGGCAATCGAGATTTCTTTCGGGGCGTAGGCATGCGTTTACTCCTTGGTATTGGTGTCTCACAAGATCAGTGTCTGCGATTTCCGCCGCGACGTCCATGCGAGGCCGGCTGAAGTTCAGTGGTGGTCGAGTTTCTTGTCGGTGAATAACCAGTCGCGCAGTTCCTTGTCGAAGGTCGGGTCGCGGCGACGGATGGATCGGAGCTCCGGGACCTTGCAGGCATCGGCGCGCTGGTTTTACCAGTCGACCGCTTCGAGTTCTTCCATCAGCGAGACGATGGCGCGGTGCATGTCGCGCGTCTCTGCGCTGAGTTCGTTGATCGGTTCGCGGTAGCCCTCATTCGACACAAATTTCTCCTTTGAAAATGGGGTGTGTCTGCCCTGCGCCTCAGTGCGAGGCGACCAGCACATCGGACAAAACCTGGCCCAGTGGCCTGGGCCACGATGCGCGACACCACCATACTGTCCGGGTCAGCGAGCAAACGTGTGAGTTGCGTCAGTGCGCCGGTCTCGATGACGTGCAGCAATTCGATACTGGCACCGTTCTCGCGCGCCAGCATCGCAGCGCGTTGCGCCGCATGGCGCGCGGCCGTCGTCAGGTCGGTGGGAACGAGCATGGCGCGGGGCATGGGCATCGCGACTCCTAGTGCAAACCATCATACCCGGCCATGAACAGCGGCCAGTGTGCTTCGTGCCAATGCAGGTCGGGATTCAGCCGCTTTTCCTTGCGCAGCGAACGCAGCAGGCGTGCCAGGTTGTCGGCCTTCCAGTGCGCGCCGCTGCGAAAGCCGCATTTGTCGAAGTCGACGATCCAGGCCTGGCCCCGGGTGTCCAGCATCAGGTTGTGGCAATTGAGGTCCGCGTGCAACACCTGTTCGTCATGCAGCGCACGCACAATGCGGCCCAATGACAGCCATTCCGATGGCGTAAGCGCGCGTTCGTGGTGCAGCAAACGGGCGACATCGGTGGCGTCGGGAATCAGCGCCACCAGGATGTCGGCGCGGTAGAACAGGCCATGGCGCGCATGGCGGGCTGCGCAGGCCTGCGGCACCGGCAGATGGCGCGCACGCAATTGCGCCAGCAAGCTGAATTCGGCCATGGCACGTGTCTGCGCCAGCGGTTCTGCCAGGAACAGATCGCGGCTGATGCGCGCTATCAGTCCGCCGCGGTAGTAGTGGCGCAGCAGGTAGTGGCCGTTGTCGTCGCGTACCCGGTGAATATGGCCGCGCCCGGCGTCCAGGGCCTGGCAGGCGCCGCGCTGGCGCCACCACGCGGGATCGAAAAGGCCGGGCTGCGCGGTGTCGAAAACCGCCGGGTTGACCCAGATGGTCTGGCCTGCGTGAAGCGACTGCAGTGGCGGGCCAATCACCGGCTGCCAGGTCGCGAAGGATTCCAGTGCGGCCATGGTGCGTGCCACGGCGCCGGTCATGGCCTGGTACACCGTGCGCCCGCGCGCGATGCACTGCGCGCTGGCACCAGGGTCCTGCGTCAACAGGGCGAACTGCGCGAACACCTCGGCCGCAGAGTCGACCGGTACGAGGGCGTTGGCCGACACCAGGGTGTCGTACATCTGCGCGAAGTTATGCGTGTGCCGGCCCGCCAGCAGGGGTTTGCCCTGTGCCAGTACCTCCAGCGGATTGTGGCCGCCGCGGGGAATCAGGCTGCCCCCGACAAAACACGCGTCGGCCACGCCGTACCAGCGCATCAGATCGCCCATGGTGTCGCCCAGCAGCACCTGGGTGTCGGCGCCCGGCGCCTCGCCGCGGCCATGGCGCACGAAGCGCAGGCCGGCCTGTTGGAGCAGGCGGGCCACGGTGTCGAAGCGCTCGGGGTGGCGCGGCACCAGGATCAGAAAGTCGTCGGGGTGCTGCGCCAGGTGCTGCACAAATGCGGTGATCAGGGCTTCGTCCTCGCCGGCGTGGGTGCTGCCGGCGGTGAGCACCGCACGCGCGCCAAGTGTCTGGCGACTCGCAGCTACCTCATGGGGGAGTCGGCTGGCCAGTTGCAGGTCGGACTTGATGTTGCCGGTGACGCGCAGCCTTGCCGAGGGCACACCCAGCGCGCTGAAGCGATCGGCGGTGGTCTGGTCTTCACAGCAGATCAGGCGCAAGCCGACCAGCGCAGGCTGCATGATGGCGCGCCAGCGCGCGTAGCCGGCCGCCGATCGTGCCGACAGCCGCGCGTTGGCCACGACCACCGGAATACCGTGCTGCTGTGCCTGGTGCAGGAAGTTGGGCCACAACTCGCGCTCCAGCAGGATCACCAGGCGCGGACGCCAGGCCTGCAGAAAGCGCCCTGCGGCGCCGGGCAGGTCGAGCGGGAAATAGACATGGGCGACCCGGTCGCCGAACTCCGTGCGGATCTGGCGCGCACCGGTGGGCGTGGTGCAGGTGATGAGCGGGCGGCCCCAGCGCCCATCGGCGAGCAGGCGTTCGATCAGCGGTCGCGCGGCCAGCACTTCGCCGACCGAACCGCAATGCACCATCACCGTACCGGCTGTCGGCGTTGCGGCAAAACCGAATCGTTCACGCCAGCGCTGGCGGTAGTGCGGGTCGCGGCGCCCGCGCCACCACAGATAGGCCAGCAGCGGCAGCACTGCCGCATAACCGGCCAGGCTGTACAGCCGCCGCCATAACGCAGTCACGCGCAGGTTCCCGCGCCGCTCAGCGCCAATGCTCGGCCACCCAGGGCGTCGGCGGAACCCGGCGATACCATTTGCCGCTGACGCCGTCGATCGCATCCGGCGGATTGGGTTTGCCGTGGAAGGCGATGATCCTGGCGCCGGCCGGGATCATCGGCGGCTTGAACCAGCTCATCAGGCCATGCGGCACGCAGTGGCGCTTGAAACTGACACACCAGCCAGCGGGCCAGAACGCAACCTTGCCCTGACGCCCGAGAAACTGGGTGATGTACTCCTGCTCATTGCGCACATCGGCGATCGAGTCCGGAAAACCGTCTTTCAGGTGCGTCAGCGCATCGGCATGCTTGCCGCTGGTGAAGCGGTAGACCGAGGTGTTGCCGGTGCCGTCCTGCTTGTCCCATTCGCGGATCACGCAGAACGTGCCCGGATGGTCGAAGAAGCAGTCGATGCTGTCGACGATGACGATGTCCAGGTCCAGGAACAGCGTGGGCCCCTGCAGGTCGTACAGCGGATCGGCGAAGCTGGTGAGTTTGAGCCAGCCGTGGCCGAAGCTCCATGCTTCGCGCTGGTCGAAGGGTCCGAAGCCCACCGCCGGAATCGGCCGCACGTCGATGCCGGGGTCGATGCCGTCACCGTCGTCGCACAGGCAGATGAACCGGAAGGGCCGGGTCAGATGGCGCTGCACCATGGAATGCAAGCGGTTGACGTATTCCGGGCCGTATTTTCGGCCCCACTTGATACACAACACGTTGACGGTCTGCATGGTGTGTGCTTTCTCCAAAGGTGGCGACCGCGTGGTCTGAACGGGGTGCGGCTGCGATAACCGGGCACGGCCCGGGTCAGGTCGGAGGCGTCTGGATGCGCCTACTTGGCCAGAACCGCTTCGATCGCCTGCAGGTCGAGGGCCGTCAATGAGCCGTTAGCCTGGCGCAGACGCAGGCCACCGACCAGCACATCGTAACGGGCTTTGGCCAGGTCGCGTTTGGTCTGGAACAACTGGCTCTGGGCGTTGAGGACATCTATGTTGATGCGCACGCCGACCTGGTAGCCGAGCTTGTTGGCATCGAGCGAGCTCTGGCTGGAGGCTTCTGCCGCTTCCAGCGCCTTGGCCTGACCCTGGCCCGACAACACGCCGAAATAGGCGGCGCGGGTCGCCTGCGACACGGTGCGGCGTGCGGCTTCCAGGTCGCTGCGGGCCTTTTCCTCGAGTGCCAGGGTTTCCTTGATGCGGTTCTGCACGGCGTAACCCGTGAACAGCGGCAGATTAAACGCCAATGCGACGGTGGCAACGTTGGTGCGGCTGTCCAGGCGCGATGAGGCGCTGCCGTCGTTGTGGGTCATGGCGAAACTGCCGTTCAGGTCGAGCGTGGGTTTTTGGCCAGCCTGGGCCTTGCGGGTCTCGAGCTGGGCCACTTCCAGTGCCACCAGGATCTGGCGCAGCAGGGGGTGCATGTCGACGGCCTGGTTGACCCAGGCGTTGACATCGGTCGGCGCCAGCGCTGGCAGCACCACCGGTGGTGCCAGTGGCTTGGGCGACGTGCCGTCCTTGCCGACCAGGCGGTCCAGGGCGATCTTCTTGACCAGCAAGTCGTTGTCGGCGGCGATCTCCTGTGCCAACACGAGGTCATAACGCGCCTGCGCCTCGCGCGTATCGGTGATGGTGCTGGTGCCGACCTCGAAGTTTCGCTTGGCGGCGGCGAGTTGTTCGGCCACCGCGGTTTTCTGTGCGGCGACAAAGGCCAGGCCATCCTGCGCAGCGAGCACATCGAAATAGGCCTGGCTCACCCGCACGATCAGGTCCTGCTCGGCGATTTCGATCGCCGCCTGGCCGGAGACCAGGGTTTTCTGCCCCTGCTCATACGCCAACTGATTGGCTGGCCGGTACAGCGGCTGCGATGCGCTGATGGTTGCACTCTGGGAGCCGAAGGTCGGCTTGGGTACGGTAATGTTGGCATCGACATGGGTGCGCGACATCCCCATGGCCAGGCCGACGGTCGGCAAGGTGCCCGCACGGGCCTGGTCTGCCCGCGCGACGGTTGCGTCGTACTGCAGTTTGGCGGACTGGTAGGTGGCGTCGTAGACCCGCGCTGTTTCGTACAACTGAACCAGGCTTTGCGCTTGCGCCTGCGCCGGCACTAGTGCCGACATGGCCAGACCCAACATGGCCGACAAACGGCGTAAACGGAGCGTGGAGGAGTGGCGATCACCTGCGTTCGAACGGTCGTGCATGTTGGGCGTGTCCAGGGTTGTCGGTCCGGTTGGGATGGATCGCCAGGTCGGCGGAATCAATATTTGGGGATGGCCTGGTCGACTTCGTCCGCCCAGGCGTGGATGCCGCCCGCGATGTTGGCGACGCGGCTGAAGCCCTGGTTTAGCAGGAACTGGGCCACCTGCATGCTGCGCCCACCGTGGTGGCACAGGCAGGCAATGGGTGTGTCCGGGTCGAGTTCGGACAGTCGGGGTGGCACGCTGGCCATGGACATGTTCAGCAGCGTGAAGCCGTCCGCCGGCTGGATGCTGGCGGTGCGCCATTCGGCCGGCTCACGTACGTCGAGCACCACGGCCGGGCCGGCTTCCTGGTGGCGGGCCAGCCAGCTGGACAATTCACGGGGTCGGATCTGGTCAATCATGATCGGGCTTATCGCTGACAGCGGTTATAAAGGGCTCAGAAACTGAAACGGGACGGCTCGGGGAAATTTTCCAGGCGCGGCCCGACCAGATCCCAGGGCTGGATCGTACGGTAGTCGGCCTCGCCCACACGGGTCACGAACGTGGCGCGCATCATGGGCTCGTCGCCGACGATGGCACCCAGGCGGCCGCCAATCTTGAGGTGTTGGAGCAAATGCTGGGGCACTTGCGTGGTGGAACCGCTGAGCACGATCACGTCGAACGGTCCTTCGACCGGTACCGCCACGGCGCCATCCTGTTGCCGCACCTGGGCATTGTGAATACCGGCGAATTGCAGATTCGTGTTGGCCAGCGCGACCAGTTCGGGGCGGATTTCCAGTGAAATCACGCGCTGGGCGCGGTGCGCCAGCAAGGCTGCCATGTAACCTGATCCGGCGCCGATCTCCAGCACTTTCTCGTGCTTTTGCACAGCCAGGTCCTGCAGCATGCGGGCTTCGACCCGCGGCGCGAGCATGCACTGGCCGCCAGGCAACGGAATCTCCATGTCGGCAAAGGCCAGGGCCTTGTGCGGTGCAGGCACGAAATCCTCCCGCTTGACGACCGATAACAGTTGCAGCACATGGGCGTCCAGCACATCCCAGGGACGGATCTGCTGCTCGATCATGTTGAAGCGGGCTTGTTCGAAGTTCATGGCGCTGTGCATGCGGGAGTCTCGCAAAAGTCAGGTTGGGCCGTCGATTTTAAGGTCTTGCGCGTTCGGCGCCTTGATGCCGAGCAAGCGCCGGGTCCATTGCGCCAGATCGTCCATATAGCAATAGGCCACTGGCACCACCACCAGCGTCAGCAGCGAGGAGGTGATCACGCCGCCGATCACCGCCTGGCCCATGGGCGCACGCATCTCGGAGCCCTCGGTCAGCGCGAATGCCAGCGGTACCATGCCGAACACCATGGCCAGCGTGGTCATCAGAATGGGGCGCAGCCGGACGCGCGCCGCCAACAGCAGGGCGTCGTCCCTTGCCAGGCCCGGAACCGGCGTGCCATCGGGTGCGACGCTGTCTTCGCGCGCCCGGATTGCAAAATCGACCAGCAGGATCGCATTCTTGGTCACCAGACCCATCAACATGATGATGCCGATGATCGAGAACATCGACAAGGTCGAGCCGAAAAACATCAGCGCCAGCACCACACCGATCAGCGTCAGCGGCAGCGAGGTCATCAGCGCCAGCGGCTGCACGAAGCTCTTGAACTGGCTGGCCAGGATCATGTAGATGAAGACGATGGCCAGCACCAGCGCCGAAATCGCGTAGCCAAAGGCCTCGTTCATGTTCTTGGTCGATCCACCGAACTTGTAGCTGTAACCTGGCGGGATGTTGATCGTGTCCATGGCCTTGCTGATGCCTTCGGACACCTCGCCGGCCGAGCGGCCGCTGACGTTCGCGGTCACGCTGACCTCACGCGTGAGGTCGCGCCGGTTGATCTGGTTCGGGCTGGTGGTCTCAACGATCTCGGCCACCTGGTTCAGGCGCACGACGCGCTGGCTTCCGTCGGCGTTGCTGCCCACGGCAAACGGCAGGCGCTCAAGGTCCTGCGCGGCATTGCGCGATGCGCCGTCCAGCCGGACCTTGACGTCGTAGGTCTGGTCGTCACTGGCGCGCCAGTTACCGACCGTCTGGCCGGCGACCATGGTGCGCAAGCTCGCGCCGATCTGGCTGATGCCCAGGCCCAGGTCGGAGGCCACATCGCGCCGAATCTGCACATCGAGTGTGGGCTTGTTCGGTTTGACGCTGGAGTCCAGGTCGACCAGGCCGGGGATGGCGCGCACCTTGTTCATGGCCAACAGCGCGATGCGCTCGAGTTCAGCCTGGTCCGGTCCCTGGATCGAGAATTGCAATTGTTTCTGCCCGCCCACTGAATCGAGCAGTCCGACATGGGTGACCGTGATGCCGGCGACCTGGCGCAGGCGATCGCGCATCACCACCGACATCTGGTCCACGCTGCGTTTTCGGTCCTTGCGGTCAATCAGTCGCACGTAGAGGCTGGCGTAGATTTTTCCCTGTGCACTGCCGGTGTTGATGGTCGTCACCGTGTAGCGCACCTCGGGCATCTCGCGCACGATCGCCTCGACCTGGCGCGCCTTGGCCTCGGTCACCTCCAGCGACGAGCCCACCGGCGTGTGAAAGTCGAGCGTGGTCTCCGAGAAGTCGGATTTCGGTACGAACTCGGTGCCCAGAAGCGGCACCATGAACACGCTGCTGACGAAGATCGCCAGCGCGATCAGCACCGTGGCGATGCGGTGGCGCAAGGACCAGCGCAGGATGCTCTGGTAGCTGTCGATCAGCATGTCGGTGCCGTAGTCGAACGCGCCGGTGACGCGGCCGATGGTCTTGTCGTAGAAGGTGCGCGGCGCGTGCCGCTTGCCGTGGGCCTCGATGCTGGGGTCATGCCAGATCGACGACAGCATCGGGTCCAGCGTGAAGCTGACGAACATCGAGATCAGCACCGCAGCCACGATGGTCAGGCCGAATTCGTGGAAAAACTTGCCAATGATGCCGCCCATGAAGCCGATGGGCAGGAACACGGCGACGATGGACAAGGTGGTGGCCAGCACGGCCAGTCCGATCTCCTGGGTTCCGTCGAGTGCCGCGCGGAATGCGCTCTTGCCCATCTGGACATGGCGCACGATGTTCTCGCGCACGACGATGGCGTCGTCGATCAACAATCCGACGCACAGGCTCAGTGCCATCAGCGTGAGCATGTTGATGGTGAAGCCGAAGAGGTCCATGAACAGGAAGGTGCCGATGATCGCAATGGGTATCGTCAGCCCGGTGATCACCGTCGAACGCCAGGAGTTGAGGAACAGGAACACGATCAGCACCGTCAGGATGGCGCCTTCGATCAGCGTCTGGCGCACGTTGGCCACCGAGACCCGGATCTGGCGCGAGCCGTCGGTGATCTGCTCGAGTCGAACGCCGGGTGGCAATTGCTTGGTGATCTCGGCCACCGCCGCCTGCAGGCCGTCGACCACCGCGATGGTGTTCTCGTCCTGCGACTTCTGCACTGTCACCAACAGCGTGCGTTCGCCGTTGTACAGGGCCAGGCTGTCGATTTCCTGCGGACCGTCGACGATGCGCGCCAGTTGGTCCAGCCGCACCGGAGCGCCGTTACGCCGCGCGACGATGATCTTGCCGAAGTCTTCCGGTCGAGAAATGCGCGCCTCGATCTGGACCACGCGCTCCTGTTCGCGCGAACGGATGGCGCCCAGTGGCAGGTCCTGGTTTTCGCTGCGCACAGCGGCCACGATTTGGTCCGGCGTAAGACCATAGGCCTCCAGCGCCTGCGGGATCAGGTACAGGTTGATCTCGCGTTTGGTGCCGCCCACCACGCTGACCGAACCCACGCCGCGCACGTTCTCCAGCCGCTTCTTCAGAGTCTGCTCAGCCCAGTTGGTCATCTCGACCGCGCTGGGTGTACGCACCGGCGCCTTGCCCTGCGCCGCGCCGCTGTCGGGAATCAGCGCGATCGACCAGATTGCGCTCGAGGCCGGGTCGAAGCGCAACACCCGGGGTTCCTTGACCTCGGTACGCAGCAATGGCTTGACCCCAGCCACCTTCTCGCGCACGTCATCGGCGGCCTTGCGTCCGTCGATGTGCAGGCCGAATTCGATGACTACCACCGACTGGCCCTCGTAACTGCGCGAAGTCAGGGCGTTGACACCGGCGATGGCGTTGACACCTTCCTCGATTTTCTTGGTGACTTCACTCTCGACGATCTCCGGGCCGGCGCCTGGATATTCGGTGATGACCACCACCACAGGAAAGTCGATATTGGGGAACTGGTCGATCTGCAGGCGCTGGTAGGAGAACAGGCCCAGCACGACCAGGGCCAGCATGACCATGGTCGCGAAGACGGGATTTTGCAGACTGACGCGGGTAAACCACATGGTCTACAGGGCGCCGGACGGCAGCTTGACGGTGGTGGCTTCACGCAGTTGCCCGACCGATCCGGCGATCAGCGCCGAATCGGGGGCAAGGCCGGTGACGGCGACCATCCATTCGCCCTTGACCAGGCCACGGGCGCCGAGTTCGACCGGCAGGTGCACCACCTTGTTGTCACGCACCAGTTGTACATAGGGACGGGGCTTGTCGGTGCGTACCGCGCTGATCGGAATGGCCAGCGCATCGGTGCTGGCGATGGTCAGGCTGCCCTGGGCGAACAGGCCCTGGCGCAAACCGGGCGCGGCATCGAGCGTCAAATAGACCAGCACCGACCGGCTGCCGGCCATGACCGTCGGGTTGATGCGCACGACCTTGGCCCGCACCGGCTCAGGCGTGCCCTCGATCTGCAGTTCGGCAACCTGGCCCAATCGGATCAGTGGCGAGTCGGACGCGGCCAGGCTGGCTTCGAGTTCCAATCGGCTGATGTCGACCAGTTCCAGCACCCGACCGTCAATGCCGATGCGTTCACCGTTTTGCGCCAGGCGCTGCGCGATTACACCGCTGATGGGCGCGCGCAACACCGTATCTAGCAACTGCTTGTCGATCACCTCCACGCCCGCCATCGCTGCGCGGTGGTTGGCCTGCGCACTGGCCAGGCTGGCGCTGGACGAATCCAGTGCCCATTTCGAAATGAAGCCCTGTTCGACCAGCTTGCTGTTGTTGTCGTAGGTGCGTTGAGCGATGTCGACTTGTGCCTTGGCGGCTTGCGCCTGTTGCTGCGTCTGGCGCAAGCGGGCCTGTGCATCTGTCGGGTCGACCCGGGCCACGACCTGGCCGGCCTTGACCAGGTCACCTTCGCGCAGCGACAGATCCTGCAGCTCCCCGGCAACGCGCGCCTTGATGAAGGCAGTTTGGGTGGCCTTGAGCGAGCCCGAGACCGGCAGCACCTGGGTCAATGCCTGCATGTGTACCGGGACCATATCCGCGGCCGTCAGCTCCATCACTGATTCGATACGCTCGGCGCTCTGGCTCGCCGCCTGCTGCGCAGCCTGGCGCTGCTTGACGGTGCGCACGACACCGAATGCCAGCGCGCCAAGGGCCAGCACGAGGACCAGCCATTTGAGAGTACGTTTCATGGGGATGAAGGTTCGGGCAATACAGGTTGGTTGGATCGGCTGACGCAAAAGCCGTTGAGCAGGATGTCGACCTGCGCGTCCAGATAATCTGTCGGCACCAGGACGTTGTTCTGGGGAACACAGGCGCCAAAGGAGTATTTGGCGATGATCAGATAGAGCATCGGGGCGATCACGGTGTGTGCGGCGTATTGCAGGTCCAGCGAACGAAACTCACCGCGTTCGACCCCGCGCTGCAGAATGCGCCGTATCAAGGCATTGCCCGGCTCGATCACCTCGCGTTGGTAGAACAGCGCCAGCTCGGGAAAGTTGCTGGCCTCGCTGATCATCAGTTTGGAGATGCCCGATGCCTTGGTATCGCCGATCTGCGACCACCATTCCCGCATGGCAAAGCGCAGCATCTCGGCCGAGGTACCCGGGAAACTGTCCAGCACGATGCTCCACTGCGGAAAACGGACCGAGAGGTTTTCGCGCACCACCGCCTTGAACAGGTCTTCCTTGCTGGCGAAATACAGGAACAAGGTCCCCTTGGACACGCCGGCGCGCCGCGCCACTTCTTCCACCCGGGTCGCCGCATACCCCTTCTCGACGAACAGATCGAGCGCAGCCGAAAGCAGTTCACCCGGCCGCGCTTGCTTGCGGCGGGACGACTTATGCAGGTGAACGACCGGAACGTCGGAGCAGGGCGCGGGCACAGGGCGATGGAGTGGGTGATTATTAATGACTGACCGGTTATTAATGTAACGCAAGCCAGTGGGTCCACGCAATGGCGGGGCAATGGCTTTACCCAGCTTTACCTCGGCGCCTGACCTCGTTGGTGCGGTCGCCGCACTCGCGCCAACGGCCCTGGCTGCATTGGCTGCCGTGCGACTGTGTGGCTGCGGATCAGCCTGCACCCAGGCGCGTGCTGCGTTCGGCAAAGTAGAACCACTCGTTGCCTGCAAGCGCGCCCGGATTGGGGAAAACGATGAAGCCGTCGCCCTGCGCCAGTACCAGCGTGCCGTCGTGGCGCACTCCAATAGTTTCGCCCTGGGTGAGCGGGTCGTAACTCGACCATTCCCGGCTGAATCGGTCGTCGCCATGGAGTTTGTCGTTCACGTGCGTCAGGCGCAACATTTGTGGCTCGGCGATCGGCACGGGGGCGCTTGCATCGATCAGCTGCAACTGGGCCAGCGTGTTGCGAATCGCGCGCCAGGCCACTTCGGGTGCGGCGGGGTCCTGATGTTGACCGCACTCGAGCGTGACGCCGTATCCGCCCTGACTGCGCATGTACTCGGTCGTGCCCACCCCATAACGTGGATCGGTGCTCAGCAGCGTCGCACGGTCGGCAGCGCTGGTCCGTGCCATGCGGGCCCTGACGCCATCGGCATAGGTGTGCAGCCAGCCTTCGACGATGCGCCGCGGGCCCAGGCACATAGCCAGCGCCTCTTCGCGGGCGGCGTGCGCAAACGGCTCCAGGCTGTCGATGTTGTCCTGAGGGCCGAGCATCACGAAGGGCTCGCCGGCGCTGTGGAACGAATGCAGATCGAGCAGCACGTCGTGTTGCGCCAGCAGCGGACACAACACATTGGCGATCCGGTCTTCATAGTCCTGCGGCTGCGCGTTCGGGTACAAATTGCGGTTGAGGTTGCGTTCTCCCATGCGCTGGCCGCGCTGGTAGGCCAGCGGATTGGTGACGGGAACCAGCGTCAGGCTGCCGCGTGCGAGCACCAGCGCGCCACTGTCGAGTTCCCGCGCAACCCGTTCGATGGCGCGGCTGCCACAGATTTCGTTGCCATGCACGGCGCCGGTGACGATGAGTGCCGGGCCGGGGGCCAGCGCCCGAAAACTGTGGATGCGCAGGCTGCGCGTGTCGATCGGGGCGGGGGCAGAGGAATTCATGGAGATGATGGGGCGGTGGGTGTCAGGGGGCAACAGGGCCGCGACGGGCCGGCGCCACTATAGCCGAGCATGTTCGCCGCTCTCCGCGGCAATGCCCTGCCATCGGGCTATGTTTTGTCGCGTGGCGCCCACCTTCTGACCACGCCGTCCGACGTTCGTTACCGTGAACCCTGTCGTACTGACTGCCTTGTTGCCCGTGATGGGCATGATCGTCTTGGGCCTGCTGGTCGGCCGCGCCCGCTGGCTCGGCCCTGATGTGGTGCGCCGACTGTCGTGGCTGGCCTTCATGCTGCTCATGCCAGCGTTGCTGTTTCGCTCCATGAGCCGGGTCGGGTCGAGCCGCGCAGTCTCAGGCGTTTGGCCTCCAGGTGCACCATGTACAAGATCGCAAAATAATGCAAAGCGGCTGGAACGATGGCCACCAGGATCAGCTGGTTGTAGGGGATGCCCAGGGTCTCGGCCATGATGAAGGCCGCAGCGCGATGGTGTTTGCTGAGAAACCATAAGACAATCGAATCATGCCCTTCAAGCCAATCAACCTCTCACCGCTTGTCAATGCGCTGGCGCAGTTGCAGGAAGCCCTGTGCTTTTGGCACGAGCAAGCAGACGACTCCCGACTCAAGGTGCATTTGCGTGCGGCGGTGATTCAATCGTTTGAGTTCACTTACGAGCTTTCGATCCGTATGCTCAGGCGTGTTTTGATCGAGCGCTCGGAGGCCGCTGACCTAGTGGCTGACTTGTCTTTCAATGACTTGCTGCGAAAAGCATCTGATGCTGGTTTGATTGCCGGGCCTGCCCTTTGGCGCGACTGGCGAGAAATGCGTAACGCCACCAGCCACACCTATAACGAAGCCAAGGCGGCAGAAGTTGCGGCGGCCGTAGAAGGCTTTGCAAAAGGCGCAACCGAGCTTCTCGCCAAGCTGGAGGAAAACCTTGATAGCTGATACGTCGTCGTCGTCGCGTGACTTTCCTGTTGCGCTTGATCCGCAGCAGCTACGTGTCGTGCGTGATGTCATTGCGCGGGTTTTGCCAGGTGCAGAGGTCTGGGTTTTTGGTTCCCGCGCAACGGGCAAGGCGCGGCCTTTTTCCGATCTTGATTTGCTGCTGACAAAACCCAGTCAACTCAACTGGTCGCAGCGTGCAGCACTACGTGATGGCTTTGAAGCCAGCGACTTGCCGTTTTGTGTTGATGTGCTTGATAGTTCTGGAGTGGCGAGGGGCCTTGCAGAAAGAATCTGGTCTGAGCGGGTCCCCTTGTCTGCCTTGTAGATTGACTGGTTAGACTAAGCCTACCCCTCACGGCCGGCGTCGCGTGTCCACTGCTGTCTCGGCACTGACGGTGTCACTGGCCTGTTGCTGGCCGGCGCCTGATGCGTCCCGCAAGGGCATCGTGCGCCCTACCAAGCGTCGCTCGGGTGATCACCAGCGGAAGGTCTCATGGCGCCAGCCGTTCGCGAACCCAATCCCCGCCCGTATCCAGCGTGTAGCGCAGGCGGTCGTGCAGGCGGCTCTTGCGACCTTGCCAGAACTGCCAGCTGTCTGCCTGGAGCCGGTAACCACCCCAGTGGGGCGGGCGGGGCGGTTGCAGCAGGAATTGCGCGCCGTATCGCGCGGCATTGGCCACCAGCACGGCGCGGTTGGCAATCACCTGGGATTGCGGCGAGGCCCAGGCGCCGATGCGTGAATCAAGCGGTCGACTTTTGAAGTAGGCGTCGCTCTCTGCCGCGTCGACCTTCTTGACGATGCCCTCGATGCGCACCACGCGTTCGAGCTCGACCCAATGAAACTGCAGTGCCGCATACGGATTACCGGCCAGTTCCTGGCCCTTGCGGCTGTCGTAGTTGGTGTACCAGACGATGCCCCGGGCGTCGTAACCCTTGATCAGCACTACACGCGTGCTGGGCCGCAGCCGCTGGTCCACCGTGGCCAGCGTCATGGCATTGGGTTCGGGTACCTCGGCGGCGATGGCCTGGTCAAGCCATTGGGCGAATTGCTTGAACGGATCGGCGTGGGAGGCGCCTTCGCTCAGTTCGGCCCGTTCATAACTCTTGCGCAGGTCGGCGATGTTGTTCATGGTGGCAGTATAGGAAGATGATCTTCAGGCGGGTCTGCGCGCGCTCAAGTCACCCGGTCGTGCACCTGGGCCAGCAACCGGTGCAGTGCAGGATCATGGATGCCATGTTCGCGCAGGCAATGCAGGGTCTTGCTGGCGTAGTCGAGCGTGGTTCCGTAACGACCGCACGCCCGGTCGAAGATCTCCCGGTATTGCTGCACGCTCAGCTCGCCGGTGAAATTGGGGCTCTTGCGCGACAGCGTGAACGTCAGCGCCCGCACCGGACCCTGTTCGGTCACGCAATGCAGCCATCGCGGGTCGTAGACGCCGGTTGGCATCTCGCGGTCCCACAGTTGCTGCAGCACCGACTCAGCCGCATGCTGCGGCACTCGCAGCACTGCGCCGTGGCAGCTGCCACCAGACAGCAGTGCGAACACCAGCCCGGGAACCGCAGGCGTGCCCCGGTTGACGCGGCTCCACATCTTGAGCGCCCGGTGCCAACCATGCACCCGCGCCGGCCGCTGCTCGGCGACGTCGAAATCCGGTCGCCAGATCAGCGAGGCATAGGCGAACAGCCACAGGTCACCGCGCCCGCCCCAGTCGGATCTGGCGTGTTCGAGCATCGGCAGGGGATCGCGGATCGGGTGGGGGTATGGGGACATGGGCAAGGCACAGCGCGGATGTGGTGTTCGCAACTGTAGCTTGCTCGATTGGCCCAGCCGGGCACCTCAAGCCCCGCCGTTGAGCGTCCAGGCCCGCAGCAGCAGGCTGAGGCCACCCATGATCAGCAGCAGCCACACCGCCTTTACCGCTTGCTGCGCCGGCAACCGCGCATGCATGCGGCTGCCAGCGAAAAATCCCAGAGCAGCAGCCGGCAGTAGCAGCAGCGCCAGCGTCAACAGTCCGGGCTGGTCATAAAAACCGCTGCCTGTGAACAGCACCAATCGCACCAGCGCAGTACAGAAGATCAGCAAACCGATGCTGGCGCGCAGCACGTGTTTGTCGGTCAGTCGGCGTGCGAGATAGACCGTGTAGATCGGTCCTCCGGTACCGAAAAGCGCCGTGAATGCGCCACCGAACAGCCCGGCGGGCACCGACCACCGGGTCGACGCTGGCTGCAGCGGGGCCCGGCCAAGCAAGCTCCAGGATGCATAGGCCAGTACAAAACCACCCAGCAGCGCCAGCAATCCGCGTTCTCCGGCGTGCACCAGCAGGGTTACGCCACCGGCCATGCCCGCCAGCAACCACGGCGCGAGCCGCAGCAGTTCCCGGTGGTCGACCAGCCGGAAATGCCGCAGTCCGAGCAGCAAGCCGGCACAAAGGTCGAACAGCAGCATCATCGGTACCGCGAAACGCAGCGGAAAGAGATGCGCCAGGAAGGGAATCGCAACCATGGACGCGCCAAAACCGGTGAGCCCATAAACGACGTACGCCAGCGCCACGATGCCCGCGGCGGCGACCAGCGTCGACCAGGGCAGGTCGATCATCCGCGCTGCATCGTTGGTGCCGGCAGTCCCTCGATCATCACGTTCAGGCAGGCCGGCAGGCGACTGTCGCGTGCGCGCTGCACAGCCTGCGCCATCTCGTCGGCACTGCTGACCTGCTCGCCATGGCCGCCAAATGCGATGGCGACCGCGTCATATCGGCTCGGCTGCAACTCGCAGCCGATCAATCGGGAGGCGCCGTAGTCGCGCAGCTGGATCTGGTATTCGGCGTTCCAGCGTGCATCGTTGCCCACCACCGCGACGAAATCGAGACCGTAACGCACGGCCGTTTCGAACTCGGCGATGTGGAAACCCACGGTGCCGTCACCCATCACCGCGATGACCGGGGCGCCGGGGGCGGCAGCGCAGCGCGCGGCCAGCGCATACGGCAGCGCCGATCCGATCGCGCCGGCCACGCCATTGATGACACGGTGCGGCGCATCCAGGCAGGCGCTGGCCCATTGCCCGATTTCGCCGCCGTCACACACCAGTACCGAATCCGGGTGGCTGTCGAGCGCTGCCTGCAAGGGCCGCAGCATCTGCACCGGATGCAGGCGATCAAGCTGGGACGACGCCGCCTGCTGCCAGGCCGGCGGGCGCCACGCGACGGCCTCATCGAACTGGGCCAGCCAGCCGGATTCGTTGTTCGATGCGCCCTGCGGCTGCACAGCCATCAACGCGGCCAGCGCCGACGGCACATCGGCCGACGCGGTGACCTGCAGGCGGCTACCCAGCGCCTTGCGGCTGCGCTCGATTTCGGAGGCGTCGGCGTCGATCTGAAACACGGCTGCATCGGCCGCGATGGACGGCGCCTGGCCGAACTTGAGCGTGAAGTCGAGCCGTTTGCCCAGCAGCAACACGGCGTCGGCCTTGGCCAGCACCTGCGCGAATGCGCCCAGGCGCGGGTCGGCGATGCCGCGCGGGCTGTCCATGCCAACCACCGGGATGGCGCAGGCTGCCTGTAACTCGGCCAATTTGGCCCGGCCCTGACGGGTCATACACGAGGGGCCGGCCAGGATCACCGGACGGTGCGCGCCTTTGAGCGCGGCCATGATGGCCTTGGCGGATGCGGCGTCCAGCGCCATGGCCTGGGCTGCGAAGTCTTCGGCTACACACGGCGCCACCTTGCCGACGACTATCTCCAGTGCATCCGTCGGCAGGCTCAGGTGCACCGGGCCGGGCCGTCCCGAGCGCGCGATGCGCACGGCGCGCGCGAAGTCGGCGGCCACCGCGTCGGCACTGGCGCAGGTCCAGGCGGCCTTGCAGACCGGCTCGGCCATGTCGGCCTGGCGCATCTCCTGGAACGCACCCTTGCCCAGTTGGGCGTTTGGCGCATGGCCGGACAACAACACGACCGGGGCCTCGGCCATCAGCGCCGTGTACAGCGCCGACACCGCGTTGGCATGGCCCGGACCACCGGTCACCAGCGCCACGCCGACCTCGCCGGTGATGCGTGCAAACGCATCGGCCATGTGCACGGTGGAGGCCTCGTGCCGGGTGTGTATCAGCGGGATACCGGCATCGAACGCGGCGTCGAACACCGGCATGATGTGGTTGCCCGAGAGCGTGAAGATGCGGCTGACGCCGGCCGTCTTGATGGCGTCGAGAAGCGCGTCGCAGCCGCGCTTTTCATGGGATGGGGTCATGGGTCTTTCCGTTGCTATGGGTCACTTCAATTCGATCTGCAGGTTTCGGCCCAGACGCTGGTACGCGCCGAACTGCTCCCCGGCAAATCGCAGACTGTCTTGCTCCGACTGCACATACGGAATGCTGCCGGCCTTCTCGGTAGCGGCGATCCAGCGTGCGTCCTTGGCCACCTTGGCCAGCGTTGTGCTCAAGCGATCCATCACCTCACGTGGCATGTTCGGCGGCCCATACAACGCGCTCCAGCCGACGATGGCTTCGAGTTGCGGGTAGCCGGCCTCACGCGCCGTTGGCACGTCGGGCAGGTCTTTCGCTCGGCTCGGGGTGGTCGTGATCAACGCGCGCATCTTGCCGCCCTGGATGTTTCCGATCAACGACGTCAGGTTGCCGCAACTGAAGTCGACATCACCGGTCAACAGGGCCAGCGCGGCCTCGCCGCCGCCTTTGTAGACAACGGGTACGGCGGCGTCCTTGCCGATCTTGATCACGTCGAACAGCAATTGCGGCGCGAAATTCAGAATCGTTGCCGGCCCTGTCGTGCTGTAGTTCAACTTGCCGGGATTGGCACGCAGCGCATCGACCAGGTCCTTCATCGTCTTGTGCGGCGAGTCGCTACGCACCGCGCACACGACGGGATTGAGTTCCAGAATACCGACCAGGCTGAAGTCGTTCCACTGGTAGGGCGGCGGGTTCTGCAGCGCCGGCAACACGGCCTGTGAACCGACGCGGCCCATCAACAAGGTGTAACCATCGGCCTTGGCCGTGCGCACCGCATTGGAGCCGATCGCCCCGCCCGCCCCGGGCCTGTTTGTCACCACCAGGGGCTGGCCGAGCGTCGCCTGCGCTGCGACCGCCAGATTACGCGCCGCCAGGTCGGCGTCGCCGCCAGCGCTGAAAGGCACGATCAGCGTGATCGGGCGATCCGGATAGCTCTGGGCCAGTGCCGTTGCAGCTGTCAGCATCAACGCGGCGGCACTGACGGCGCGGCGCAGGCGTGCCGGGCAGGATTTCACATGGAACATATGCGGTCTTTCTATCAAGAGGAGAACAATGGAAACCGACGTGCGCAAACGCCGGCAGAGAAACTCAGTCTGGCTGCGCCACCTCGTCCAGGATGGTCTGGCCTGGTGCCACTCGGGTGAAGTGCACTGGCTTGCGGTTGATCTCCAGTGCGCCGTCCTGCTGGGTCACGACGATGTAGGTCGAGCTTGGCAGGTCACCGGTATCGGGGTGGTCCTCGCGAAAATGCGCGCCGCGCGAATCCTCGCGCGCCAGCGCCGATGTGGCGATCACGCGGCTGACGGTGATCAGGCTGCGCAGGTTCAGCCAGTCGTGCCAGGTCAGATTGAAAGCCCGATCGCCGTCCTGAAGACCGGTGCGTTCCAGCGCCGCGTCCAGGCCGTCGAGCGTCGCCAGCGCACGCTGCAGGCCGGCGGCGTCACGCAGGATGCCGACGTCTTGCCACATGCAGTCGAACAAGGCCTCACGGATCACTTCCAGGTCGCCGGGCGCCTGCGCGAAGGGCAACAACTGCTCGGCGATGCTCGCCGCCAGCGCGGCTTCGTCGGGCGCACGCAGCATGCCTTCGCGGGTCACCCACTTTGCCATGCTGTCGCCGGCAATGCCGCCAAAGACGGTGGAATTCGCCACGCCATTGCCGCCCAGACGGTTGGCGCCGTGTACACCGCCGGTGTCTTCGCCGGCGGCAAACAGCCCGGTCAGGTCGGTGCGGCAATCGGCGTTGAACACCACGCCACCCATCATGTAGTGCGCGGTCGGAACGACCTCGACCAGACCACCGGCCAGATCGAAACCGCAGTCACCACAGCGCTCGACCATGCCCTTGAATTGGCGCCGCACATTGTCGGGTCCCAGGTGCTCCATCTTCAGGTAGACGCCGCCATTGGGTGACGTGCGCCCGGCACGCATTTCGGTGAAGATCGAGCGCGACACGATGTCCCGCGTGGCGCGTTCGCCGCGCGGGTCGTACTGGTCCATGAAACGTTTCTGCTCACCGTTGAGCAGGTGTCCGCCGGCGCCGCGCAGGCCTTCCTCGAGCACGGTGCCGGTCATGCGTGTGCCGGTGCCGGCAAGCAGACCGGTGGGATGAAATTGCACCATCTCCATGTCGCGCAAGGGCAGACCGGCCCGCAGCGCCATCGCCAGGCCGTCGGAGGTCTTGTCGCCGGATGGCGTGTGGTACTTGTACATGGTCGGCCCGCCGCCGGTGGCCAGCAGCACAGCCTTGGCCTGCACGAACACGAAGCCGCCGTCGCGGATGTCGATCATCAGCACGCCGGCAAGTGCTTTGCCGTCGGCGGTCTTGATCAGCTCGACGGCGCGGTGTTCTTCGAGCCGGTGGATGCCGCGCGACCAGACCTGCTCGGACAGCCGGTTGATGATCTCGATGCCGGTCAGATCACCCTTGTGCACGGTGCGGTCGAAGGTCTGTCCGGCAAAGGCCTTCTGGTGCACGCTGCCGTCGGGGTTGCGGTCGAAGAAGCAGCCCAACTCGTTCTCAAGCTCGTGCACGCGCTCGACCGCCTTGGTCACCAGCGTCCAGGCCAGATCCTGGTCGGACAACCACTTGCTGCCCTCGATCGTGTCCATGAAATGGCGCTCGACCGAGTCACCCGGCGCCAGGGCGACGTTGTAGCCGCCTTGCACCATGCGTGTGCAGCCACATTTACCGAGCAGACCCTTGACGGCCACGGTGATGTGCATGTCGCTGGCATTCTGGTGCGCGTGCAGCGCCGCGAACAGGCCGGCGCCGCCCGAACCCAGAATCAGGATGTCGGTTTGCAGGCGTTTTATCGGAGCGCTCACTGGGTAACCTCCGCCCAGTGGGCTGCGGCGCGAGCCCCCTTCGGATCGGCCGGGCGGGGGCTCATTCGGTGACACCCAGGCTCGCCAGCACCGCCGCGCGCCGCGCCTGCGCGGCGTCGCGCACGCCGTCGTACAGGCTGGCGCCGTGGCTGTCCATTGCCACCAGCAGCGGGCCGAAGTTTCGGATGCGGAACTGCCACAAGGATTCCGGGTTGAGGTCGTCGAGGTCGACGTCCTCGATCTGCTCGACCCAGGTGGTCTCCAGCGCGGCAGTGCCGCCGATGATCGCCAGATAGGCGCCGCCCAGATCCTGGAATGCCTGAGCTGACGCCTCGCGCAGTCCGCCTTTGCCGACGATCAGGCGCACGCCGTATTGCTCCATCAGCGGGCGTGTGAAACGTTCCATGCGATCGGACGTGGTGGTGCCCACACATACCGGCTGGTACCCGGCGGGATACGCATCGCTGCGCTCGACCTTGCGCACGTTGGGTGCGGTGTGGATCACGGCGTGTCCGCGCAGGTCGAAACGGGTCTTGCGGCCGCGGTCGAACATGTGTATTTGCGTCGCATCGCGGATGCCGAACAGGCGCTGCTGCAGCGTCACGGTGTCATTTACCCGCAGCGCGCGCACTTGCGCCTCGGTTGCCGGCATCGTCAAGTCATGGTGTGCCATCAATCTGCGTCCGTCTTGTCTAGAAACCGAAAGCCACACCAGCCGGTGTGATGTCAGCGCGCGCGCGGCGGGCCGAGTGGCACTGCATGTTGACCGCGATCGGGTTCATCGTGATGTGGGTCGCGGCCAGTTCGATATGCACCGCAAACGCCGTCGCGTCGCCACCCAGGCCCTGCGGGCCCACGCCCAACTGGTTGACCGCGATGGACAGTTGTTGTTCCAGTTCGGCACCGGCGGCGTCCGCACAAGCGCTGCCCAGCGGCCGCGTCGCCGCGCGTTTGGCCAGCGCCACCGCCAGGTCGGAGGTGCCGCCCAGGCCGACACCGACGATGGTCGGCGGGCATGTCTTGCCACCGGCAGCGAGCACGCAGTCGATGACAAAGGTCTTGATCGCGTCGATACCCTCGGCCGGCACTGCCATCTTCAGAAAGGAGTTGTTCTCCGAACCGCTGCCCTTGGGAATCATCTCGATGCGCAGGTTCTCGGGCTCGTCGCTGAAATCGATATGGATCACCGGAACCTCGATGCCGCAGGACGTGTGCTCGTTCTTGCGCGTGAGCGGATGCACGACCGAACTGCGCAGCGGGTACTCGCGCGTGGCGCGCTCGCAGCCGCGACGCACGGCCTGCTTGAGCGCCTGTCCGTCGACCTCGACACCCTTGCCGATCCACAGGTTGTAAATCGGCACACCGGTGTCCTGGCAGAGCAGGTTGTCGGTCTGCTCGGCCACAGCGATGTTTTGCACCATCGTGGCCAACACGCGTTTGGCGGTGGCGCCGGTCTCGTTCGTCACAAGCCGGCTGAAACCCTGCTTGATGTCGGGCGGCAGCACCTTGAGCGCGCGGATGTACAACTCCTTGGCCGTGTCTTCCACGGCCTGCATGTCGATCTTCATGGGGTCTTTCGGAATGAGGTTCTCACAGGGATCGTCGAAGCGCCCTGCGGACCGAGGCACAAACTGCCCAGGGCCCGCAAGCGCTTTGATCAGTTCGCCACCAGACCGCGGTTCTTGACCACGGCAGCCCAGCGCGCCGATTCCAGATCCATGGCGGCGACGAACTCGGCGGTGGTGTTGCCTACCGCGGTGATGCCCAGGCCCTCGAGTTGGGCGCGAGTATCGGGATCGGCCAGCACCTTGGCGGTGTCACGCTGGATCTTGGCGAGGATGGCCGGCGGCGTGCCGGCGGGCGCGAACAGGCCGAACCAACCGGTGTTCTCGAAGCCAGGCAGACCACTCTCGGCGACGGTGGGCACGTCGGGCAGGCGCGGCGAACGCTGCTTGCCGGTGATGCCCAGTGCGCGCAGTCGGCCATTGCCGAGCAAAGTCGATGCGGCCGCGAAGTTGCCAACCATCATCTGCACCTGGTTTCCGATCAGGTCGGTGTAGGCCGGGGCCTCGCCCTTGTAGGGGACGTGGGTGACGGCGATGCCGGCGGCATCGGCGAAGTTCTCACTTGCCAGGTGCACCTGGCTGCCGACACCGGCCGAACCGAAGTTGATCTTGCCCGGCTGTGCCTTGGCCATGGCGATCAGGTCCTTGACCGTCTTGGCCGGGGAACTGTCCGGCACCACCAGCAGCATCGGGCCGCTGGCCACGTTGGTGATCGCCTGCAGGTCCTTCTTGGTGTCGAAGGGCATGTTCTTGTACAGATGCGGATTGATCGTGATGCTGCCCGAGGCCATCAACACCGTATAGCCGTCGTTCGGCGCCTTGGCCACCAAGTCGGCTCCCACGTTGCCGCCCGCGCCACCGCGGTTGTCGATCAACACCGACTGACCCCACAACACCGCCAGCTTCTGGCCGACCATGCGCGCGACCACGTCCGTCGTGCCGCCCGCAGCGAATGGCACGACCATGCGGACCGGCTTGGCCGGCCAATTGGCCTGTGCGCCTGCGGTCAGCGGCAGGGCGACACCGACAAAGGCGACGGCGAGTGCACGGCGCAGCGGGGAGAAGGATGGAATCGTCATTGCGGTTTGTCTCCAAAATGGATAGGGAACAGAAAAACCACCGGCCACATCGTCTGTGCGATGTCAGGACAGCAGCGAGAGGGCGAACGCAAGCCCCGTGGCCATGGCAAAACCGGCCGCCGCAGCGATCCAGTTCTTGCGCAGGCCCGAGGCGGAACCAAATTCGATCAACAACAGGCGCACGCCGCCCATCATATGCAGCGACAGCAGCACGACCAGCCCCCACTCGCCGATCTTGAACAGGCCGTGGTCGGCCAGGCGCAGAAAGCCGTCCAGCGCGGCTGCGCCATGTAAGGCCTCGCCCAGCGCCCAGAAATGCACGGGCAGGAACAGCGCCAGGCCCAACCCGGAAAGACGGTGCACAAGATAGGCCCACCACGCCGGATGGGCATGGGCGCGGGCTTCGGTGCGGCGTATCGTCGTCAAGCCGCCACCCCACCAGGCACCACGACGGCCCAGACGGCGCGCAGGCCAGTCAACAACAGGATCAGACCGAACAGACGCGCGCCCCACAGCGCCGGGCGTGCACCGACGCCCCACCATTCGCGCGCGATGTTGGCCAGACCGACCGGCACATGCACGGCACAGGCGACGACAAAGACGGCATAAAACGCCCCGAAGGCCCAACTGCCTTGCGTGCGACCCAGGATCTCAGCCGCACTCAGGCCGCCGCGCACGGCATAGATCATGACCGCCAGGTGCACCAGCACACACAGCGCCAGCACCATTGCGCTGATGCGCTGCCAATACCAGCGTTTGGCCTGCGCAATCGACGCGTTGGTCATACGGCAACCTCCGTGCTGCGCACTGCGGTATTCGCCTTGGGGGCGGCCCGGCGGCTCATACGGCAACCTCCGTGCTGCGCACTGCGGTATTCGCCTTGGGGGCGGCCCGGCGGCTCATACGGCAACCTCCGTGCTGCGCAATGCGATCACAACTGCCCCCGGATGGCGGCCTTGCCGACCATGCGTTTGAGACCGGCGATCGACAAGGTGGGCGTGAGGTGCTTCGGGCAGTGTTCGGTGCAGGAGCCCTGGGTGTGGCAGGAGTGGCAACCGGCGTCACCGGCGACCGCGCGCAGGCGCTCTCGCTGCTGCACGTCGCGCACGTCGTTGACCAGGGTCCAGGCCCGGTTCAGCGCCGCCGGACCCAGGTAGTCGGGTTGCCAGCCGACCACGTCGCAGGAGGCGTAACACACGGCGCAGCCGATGCATTCGATGCCGGCATTGGCCGCTTCGCGCGCCGGAGAGGCGGGCGCAACTTGCGCGAAATCGTCGTTGCGGGTCGTCGCGCCCTTGAACTGCCCCTTGGCAGCGGCCCACTTGTCGAAGAACACCGTCATGTCGGTGACCAGATCCTTGATCACCGGCAGGTTGGCCAGTGGTGCGACCTCGATCGCACCGTGCGCATCGACAACCTTGGCCACGTGGGTGCGGCAGGTCCAGCGTGCCTTGCCATTGACCGTCATCGCGCAGGAGCCGCACATGCCGACGCGGCACGCGTAACGGTACCCGAGCGAAGGCTCGAGACGCCGCTGGATGAAGGTGATGACATCCAGTACGGTCTGGCTGGCTTGCCGCGGAACTTCATAGTGGCTGAATGCGCCATCTGTCCGGCCGCGCCAGACCGCGACTTTCAGGGACGTCTCGCTAGCCGTGGAAGTGGGGGAGGAAGTTGGCATGGGGGCCATCGTATGGACATCGATTGAAAATGAAAAGCGATATTTATCTAGTTTGAGAGAAAGAATTTCTTTAGAATGAAAAGACGTTGGCGCCGCAACCATCGGACAAAAAACCCATGCCATCGATCCGCAGTCTCAAGACTTTTCTCTCCGTCGCCCGCCACGGCAGCTTCGTCGGTGCGGGCAACGAGATCGGGCTGACCGCCGCCGCGGTGGGCCTGCAGATCCGGGCGCTGGAGTCTGAACTGCGCCAGCAGTTGTTTGACCGCAGCGGCCGGGCAATCGTGCTCAACACCGCGGGTCGCTCGATGCTGGCACCCATGGCGGACCTGGTGGCACGTTATGGCGCGCTGGCGGCGCCAGCCGAGGGAGAGTCGCTCACCGGCAAACTCGTGATGGGAGCGCTGGTGTCCGCGCTGATGGGTGCGTTTGCCGATTGCCTGCTGGATCTGGCGGGCCAACACCCGGCGCTGGAAGTCAAGTTGTTTGCCGGGCTCTCGGCCGACTTCACGCGCCGCGTCGAGATCGGAGAACTCGATGCGGCCGTGGTCGCGCAGCCTCCGTTCCGGTTGCCGAGCAGCCTGGCATGGACCTCGCTATACGATGAGCCCATGGTGTTGATCGTGCCGCGACAACCACGTTTTGCAATCGCCGAGGAACCGTTGCAGATCCTGCGGGCCAGCCCCTTTCTTCGCTTCGACCGCCAGGCCTGGACCGGCCATCTGGTCAACACCGCGCTGACCCAGGCGGGCGCAACGGTGCGCGAGGGCATGGAGCTCAATTCGGTCGAAGCCATTCTGGCGCTGGTGCGCCAGGGCTTTGGGGTGTCCATCGTGCCCAAGCTGGCCAACGTGCAATGGTCGCGGGACCGTGCGTTGCGCTTGATCATATTGCCAGGTGTCAACGTGCAGCGCCATGTCGGCCTGCTCGAACGGCGCGAGCACAGCCGCGGCCGGGTCACCGCGGCGATCAAGGAATATTTCGCGGCGCGTTAGTGTCTGCGCGATGGCGCGGTTGCCGTGCTGCCGTGGATCCGCCGCAGGTAACCCGTCTGTATCCCGCCATGCCCTGATCCGGGTTACGATTCGATTGGTAACTAAGTTACAACGAAAGTAGAGAGATATGAAACTTCATACCCGCATTGCCTCGGTCACCGATCGTATCCGCAACCGTAGCGCACAGACACGGCAAGAGTATCTGCAGCGCCTGGACGCCGCGGCGCGGCGCCCCCCGGGTGCCGAACGCATGGGTTGTGCCAACGTGGCGCACGCGTTTGCCGCCATGCCCGACGCGGACAAGGCCGCGGCCGCGCCGATGTACACCACGCGGATTCCGGTGGTCGCGCAGCGCGCCCCCAACCTCGCCATCGTCACCGCCTACAACGACATGTTGTCGGCGCATGCACCATTCCAGGGTTACCCGGACCTGATCAAGGCGGAGGCGCGAAGGTTTGGCGCCACCGCGCAGGTCGCCGGCGGGGTGCCTGCCATGTGCGACGGGGTGACCCAGGGCACGCCGGGTATGGAGTTGAGTCTGTATTCGCGCGATGTGATCGCCATGGCCACGGCGGTGTCCTTGTCGCACGACATGTTCGACGGCGCATTGATGCTTGGCGTGTGCGACAAGATCGTGCCGGGCCTGCTGATCGGCGCCTTGCATTTTGGTCACCTGCCCACCGTATTCGTGCCGGCCGGCCCGATGACCTCGGGCCTGTCGAACACTGCCAAGAGCAAGGTGCGCGAGCAGGCGGCACAAGGGCTGGTCGGTCGCGCCGAACTGCTGCAGGCCGAGTCGCAGGCCTACCACGGTCAGGGCACCTGCACCTTCTACGGCACGGCCAACAGCAACCAGATGCTGCTGGAGGCCATGGGCCTGCATGTGCCGGGCACGGCTTTCGTCAACCCCGGCGAGACGCTGCGCGAGGAACTGACACGCGAGGCGGTGCGCACGCTGCTCGGTCGCAGCACACCGATGCATGGACAGTCGCCGGACAAGGCCGTCGCCACGCTGTGCACGCCGATCGGCAAGCTGGTCGACGAACGCTGCATCGTCAATGCGATGGTGGCGCTGCTGGCCACCGGCGGCTCGACCAATCACCTGATCCATTGGGTGGCGGTGGCGCGCGCGGCCGGCATTGTGATCGACTGGGATGACTTCGCCGCCTTGTCCGAGGTGGTTCCGTTGCTCACGCGGGTCTATCCGAATGGCACTGCGGACGTCAATGCCTTCCAGGCCGCCGGCGGTCCGGGTTTTGTCATCCGCGAACTGCGCGATGCCGGCCTGATGCATCCGGATGTCGCCACGGTGCGGCCGGAGGGCCTGCAGGCCTTCACGACGATCCCGCAGGCAACCGATACGGGTCTGGCCTGGCGCGACCCCGGTGTTTCGGGCGACGAGTCCGTGGTGCGGGGCGCTGCGGCGCCGTTCGGCGCCACCGGCGGCCTGAAGCTGCTGCAAGGCAACCTGGGCCGCAGCGTGATCAAGGTCTCGGCAGTTCCCGACGACCGCCATGTGGTCGAAGCCCCGGCGCGGATATTCGACTCGCAGGAAGCACTGCACCAGGCCTTCGCCGCAGGTGAACTCGATCGCGATGTTGTGTGTGTGGTGCGCTGGCAGGGCCCGCGCGCCAACGGCATGCCGGAGTTGCACAAGCTCACGCCACCCTTGGCGGTGTTGCAGGGCAAGGGCTACCGCGTGGCGCTGGTCACCGACGGGCGCATGAGTGGTGCATCGGGCAAGGTGCCGGCGGCGATCCATGTGTCGCCCGAGGCTGCGGCCGGCGGCCCGCTGGCGCGTTTGCGCGATGGCGATCTGGTGCGGCTGGACGCCGATGCCGGCGCGCTGCGGGCACTGGTCGACAGTGCAGAATGGGATGCGCGCGAAGTCGCGCAGATGCCGACGGCGCTGGTCGAAGGCAACGGTGTGGGCATGGGGCGCGAACTGTTCGCCGGCATGCGGCGCAATGTGACAACGGCAGAAGAAGGAGCATGTTCATGGTTGTGAGCCAGGGTTTGAGCGCGTTGCAGGTGATGCAGGATGCGCCGGTGATTCCAGTCATCGTGTTGAACGACGTCGCCCATGCGGTGCCGATGGCCCGCGCGCTGATCGCCGGCGGCATCCGCATGCTGGAGGTGACGCTGAGAACAAAGCAGGCGCTGGCCTGCATGGAGGCGATTGCGCGCGACGTTCCCGAGGCCGTGCTCGGCGCCGGTACCGTGCGCAGCGCGGCCGATGCGCGCTCCGCCGCTGATGCGGGAGCCCGTTTTGCCGTCAGCCCGGGATATACGCCGGCAGTGGGTCAGGCCTGCCGTGACCTGAGTCTTTCGCTGCTGCCGGGTGTCGCCACCGCCAGCGAAATCATGATGTGCCAGGAAGACGGCTTGACTGAGCTGAAGTTCTTCCCGGCCATGCAAGCCGGCGGCGTGGCCATGCTCAAGGCCTGGAGCGGCCCGTTCACCGACATCCGGTTCTGCCCGACCGGCGGTGTGACGACGGCCAATGCGAGCGAGTTGCTGGCCTTGCGCAACGTGGTCTGTGTCGGAGGTTCTTGGTTGGTGCCGGCCGATGCGCTGGCCCAGAGCGACTGGTCACGTATCACCCGACTGGCGCGCGCTGCGACGCAATTGACACGCGCCAACGCGTAGGCGCGATCGGGGCGAAACGCGCAACGCTCAGATGCGGTTTTCCTCGACCGCGTGGCAGGCGATGCGCACGCCGGCAATCATCTGCATCTTCGGGCGCTCATCATGGCAACGGTTGTTGGCGTGCGGGCAGCGCGGGTGAAAGGCGCAGCCGGTGGGGGGACTCAGCGGATTGGGTACCTCGCCCTGCACCGGCGTGCGGGCGCGTCCGGTGTCGTGCATCTTCGGAATCGCGTCGAGCAGCATCCGGGTATAGGGATGGCGCGGATTGGCGAACAGCTCCTGCTTGTTGGCCAACTCGACCAGCCGGCCCAGGTACATCACACCAACCTGGTCGCTGACGTGGCGCACCACGGCCAGATTGTGCGATATGAACAGGTAGGTCAGGCCGAGTCGACGCTGCAGGTCCTTCATGATGTTGAGCACTTGCGCCTGCACGCTGACGTCGAGCGCAGAGGTCGGTTCGTCGCAGACCAGGAACTCGGGCTGCGTGGCCAACGCGCGCGCAATCGAGATGCGCTGGCGCTGTCCGCCGGAGAACTGGTGCGGGTATTTGACACGATCCTGCGCGGCCAGGCCGACCGATTCCAGCAACTCCTCGACCCGTGTGCGCAAGGCCGTCTTGTCGGTGATCAGTCCGTGCTCGGTGAGCGGCTCGCCGATGATGTCCTCGACCACCCAGCGCGGATTCAGGCTGGCATACGGGTCCTGAAAGATCATCTGGATGCGCCGGCGCAACTGCAGTCCGGCGGCACTCTGATACGTCGCATGTGCGTTGGCACCGTCGAACTGGAAGCTGCCGCGGGTTGGCTCGTACAGCCCCACCAGCAGCCGCGCGACTGTGCTCTTGCCACAGCCCGATTCGCCGACCAGCGCCAGCGTCTTGCCCTTTTCGATCTCGAAACTAACGCCGTCGACGGCGTGCAGCAACAACCGCGGCGTGCGCTCTATCACCCGGTTCAGCCAGGGGGGCGACACGTCGAAACTCATTGCCAGATCGTTGGCTTGGACCAATGCCATGGGGGTCTTCCGTTTCAGGTTGCCGCGTCGACGGCATGCAGCCAGCAGGCGGCCCGCGTGGGGCCGGCGGCCAGCAGTTCGGGGCGCTCGCGGCCGCAGCGATCCATCGAGTGCTCGCAGCGGGGGTTGAACGCGCATCCGGGTGGAATCGCATTGAGCCGCGGCATCGCGCCATCGATCTGGTGCAGGTTTTCGCGGTCGATCGTGATGTCGGGAATCGCTGCCATCAGGCCCGCGCTGTAGGGATGGGCCGGATGGTTGATGACCTCGTGCACCGGCCCGATCTCGGCGATGCGCCCGGCGTACATCACCGCGACCCGGTCACAGGTCTCGGCTATCACGCCCATGTCGTGGGTGATCAGCATCACCGCTGCGCCGCGGTCCTTGCACACCTTCTTGAGCAGCGCAATGATCTGTGCCTGGATCGACACGTCCAGCGCGGTGGTCGGCTCGTCGGCCACGATCAGCTTGGGTTCGGCGGCCAGTGCCAGCGCAATCACCACGCGCTGGCGCATGCCGCCGGAAAACTGGTGCGGATAGTGGTCGATGCGCTGCTCGGCGGCGGGAATGCCGGTGTCTTGCAGCAATTCGATGGCGCGCGCGCGCGCCGCTTTCTCGCTCATCGGCAGGTGGGTGCGGATGGTCTCGATCAGCTGGCGGCCGATGGAATACAGCGGGTTGAGCGAGGTCAGCGGATCCTGGAAGATCGCGCCGATGCGCCGGCCGCGGATATGGCGCATGGCCTCATGGTCGAGGTTGTCGATGCGCTGGCCCTCTAACACGATCTCGCCACCGGCGATCCGCCCGGGTGGTTCGAGCAGGCCGATGATGGCCGCGCCGGTCAGCGACTTGCCGGCGCCCGATTCGCCGACGACGCCGAGCACCTCGCCGGGCGCGATGTCGAACGAAATCTTGTCCAGCGCACGCAAGGTGCCGGCGCGGGTCGGAAACTCCACCACCAGATCCTTCACCCGCAGCAAGGGCTCGGCGGCTGCTGGCATGGTGTCGGACTGCCTGTCGGAGGGCGCGGCCGCGGGCGCGTCGGCGCTGGCCGGATGTTGCTTGGTATTCATGGATGTCTAGCGCAGGCGCGGATTGAGCGCGTCGCGCAACCAGTCACCCAGCAGGTTGACCGACAACGCGATGATGATCAGCATCAGGCCCGGGAAAATCGTGATCCACCATTCGCCCGAGAACAGGTAGTCGTTGCCGATCCGGATCAGGGTGCCCAGCGACGGCGAGGTCGGCGGCGCGCCCACACCCAGGAACGACAGCGTGGCCTCGGTGATGATGGCGGTGGCGACCTGGATCGTGGCGAGCACCAGCACCGGACCCATCACGTTGGGCAGTACATGGCGGCGCATGATGCGCAGCGAGGTCACGCCGGTGACGCGCGCGGCCTGCACATATTCCTTGTTGCGCTCCACCATGGTCGAGCCACGCACGGTGCGCGCATATTGCACCCAGCCGGTCAAGGTGATCGAGACGATCAGCACGCCCAGCGCGAGGTTGTCGGGCGCATTCGGAAACACCGCGCGGCCGACGCCGGCGATCAGCAGCGCCACCAGGATGGCCGGGAACGACAGCATCACATCGCACAGGCGCATGAGTGCGGCGTCGACCCATCCGCCCAGAAAGCCGGCCAGCAGGCCGAATGCCACGCCGATGATGACCGACAGAATCACCGAGGCGAAGCCCACCGCCAGCGAGATGCGCGCGCCATACATCAGCGCCGACAGAATGTCGCGCCCCTGGTCGTCGGTGCCGAGCACGAACTTGGCGCTGCCGTCTGCGATCCAGGCCGGTGGCAGCCGCGCGTCGGCCAGGTCGAGTGTGGCCAGGTCGAACGGGTTGTGCGGTGCCACCCAGCCGGCGAATACCGCGCTGAAGACACACAGCAGTGCCACCAGTGCGGCGCCCATCGCGACCGGCGAGGTGCGAAAGCTGTAGCCGACGTCGCTGTTCCAGATGCGTTGCAAACGTCTCATGAATTCCTCTTTGCGCTATGCGCTGGGCCGCATGTTGCGGCGCGCAGACAGGTTGGCATCGCCTTCGACATATTGATCAATGTCCCTTGCCACTGACGCGCAGGCGCGGATCGACCGCGAAATACAGCAGATCGACCGCCAGATTGATGACCACGAAAATCAGCGAAATCAGGCACAGGTAGGCGGCCATCACCGGAATGTCGGCGAAGTTCACCGCCTGGATGAATAACAAGCCCATGCCGGGCCACTGGAACACCGTCTCGGTGATGATGGCAAACGCGATCAGACCGCCGAGTTGCAGGCCGGTGATCGTCATCACTGGCACCAAGGTGTTCTTGAGTGCGTGACCGAAGTGGATGGCCCGATCGCTCAGACCGCGCGCACGGGCGAACTTGATGTAGTCGGTGCGCAGCACCTCGAGCATCTCGGCCCGCACCAGACGCATGATCAGTGTGAGCTGAAAGATCGCCAGCGTGATTGCGGGCAACACGACATGGTGCCAGCCGTCAAGCGTGAGCAGTCCGCTTTTCCAGCCACCGATCGAAATCGTGTCGCCGCGCCCGAAGCTGGGGAACCAGCCCAGCCAGACCGAGAACACCAGGATCAGCAGGATGCCGATCAGAAAGGTTGGCAGCGATACGCCGAGCAGCGAGAACATCATGAAGCTCTGGCTCAGGAAATTGCCCCGGCGCAGTGCGGCGTACACCCCCATCGGCACGCCGACCACCAGGGCCAGCAGCGCCGCGACGAGCGCCAGCTCCAGCGTTGCCGGAAGACGCTCGGCGATCAGCGACGAGACTTTGCCACCCTGACGCAGGCTGATGCCGAAATCGCCCTGCGCGGAATTGACCAGGAAGTGCCAGAACTGGACCAGAAAGGAACGGTCCAGTCCGAGCAGTTCGCGCAGTTCGCGGACCTGCTCGGGTGTCGCGTCCTGGCCCAGCATGAACAACACCGGGTCACCCACGAACTGGAACAGCATGAACGCGATGAACGCCACCGTGGACATCACGAAGACGGCCTGCAGCAGGCGACGCAGGATGAATGCAAACATGGGTGACAGGGCCGTGGGGCCACAGGGCGAAAGCGGCGAATGTAGCACGCCAAATAGCCCAGTTGCAGAGGGGTTTTGTCGTGCGGGTTTGTCCTGTAGCCGGCAGCGGCGCTAACCGTTACATTGGCGCACTTCACCATATCGGGGATTCACCATGCAATTCAAACGAGTTCTGGCAGTGGCGGCCTTGGCCAGCTGCCTGGCCATGCCGGCCGCACAGGCGACGACGCTCAAGTGGGGCGCGCAAAACGACATCCTGACGCTGGATCCGCATTCGCAGAACCATGCGACGACCAATGCGATCCTGATGCACTCCTACGAGGGTCTGACCCGCTACAACCCGAAGTTCGAGGTTGAGCCTGCGCTGGCCACCAAGTGGACCTACGTTACGCCGACCCAGGTGCGCTTCGAACTGCGCAAGGGCGTCAAGTTCAATGACGGCTCGAACTTCACCGCCGACGATGTGGTGTTCAACTTTGGCCGCATCAAGCAGCCGCAGGGCACGATGTCGATCTACGTGACCGGCATCAACGAGATCAAGAAGGTCGACGACCACACGGTCGACGTGATCCTGGCCGCGCCCAATCCGATGCTGCTGCGCAACCTGATCGACTTCCGCATGATGAGCAAGAGCTGGTCCGACAAGAACAAGACGATGAACGTCCAGGACTACAAGGCCAAGGAAGACAACTTCGCGTCGCGCAATGTCAACGGCACGGGTGCCTACCAGATCACCGGTTGGCAGCCCGACCAAAAGGTCACGATGACCATCAACAAGAGTTGGTGGGACAAGCACAGCGGCAACGTGACCGAAGTCATCTACACCCCGATCAAGTCCGATCCGACCCGGGTTGCCGCGCTGCTGTCGGGTGAGCTCGACTTGCTGACCGATCTGCCGACCCAAGACGTTGCCCGTATCCGCGGCGACTCCAAGCTCAAGGTGATGGACGGCAACGAGGTGCGCACGATTTTCCTGGCGCTGGACATGTTCAGCCCGGAGCTGAAGTACTCCGACGTCAAGGGCAAGAACCCGTTCAAGGACAAGCGCGTTCGCGAGGCGCTGAGCATCGCGATCGACCGTGAACTGATCAAGCGCAACACGATGCGCGGCCTGTCGCTGCCCGCCGGCATCATGGTGGCGCCCGGTGTCAACGGCAACGCGCCGGACATCGATGTGGCAGTGAAAGCGGATCCGGAAAGAGCCAAGAAGTTGCTGGCAGAAGCCGGTTATCCGAATGGTTTCGAGATCCAGCTCAACTGCCCGAACAACCGTTATGTCAACGACGAAGAGATCTGCCAGAACATCACGGTGATGTGGGCCCGCATCGGCGTCAAGGCCAAACTGGCGTCCGAGTCGATGGCGACCTTCATCCAGAAAGTGCAGAACTTCGATACGTCGGCCTATCTGCTGGGCTGGGGTGTGGCAACCATGGACGCGCAATACACCTTGCAGTCGCTGGTGCGCACCAAGACCACCGGCGCCGACGGCAACTTCAACTTCGGCCGTATCAGCGATCCGGAAGTCGACCGCCTGGTCGACGCGATGAAATCGGAAGTGGACCAGACCAAGCGCAACGCGATGATCCGCGAAGCCCTGGTGCGCACGCGTGATGAAGTGCTGCTGATTCCGCTGCACCACCAGCTGCGTCCGTGGGCCATGAAGAAGGGCGTTGATACGGTCTACCGTAACGATGACCGGCCAGAGGCGCGTTTCACCAGCGTCAAGTAATCGGGTCTCTGATCTGACCCGAAAATGGCCCGCGATGCGGGCCATTTTTCATGGCGGTCGACGGCATGGCTTGGGGAGCCGAACAGTTGGCATCGCTGGCAGATAACGCCACCGCCGGCCATGATTTAGAACCAGCACCGCTCTCAGGACCGGGCGCCGGCCTGGCGCAGGATCTCGACGATGGTCCATTGTCCGCGCGCCTGGGCATGTGCCAGCGGCGTTACGCCCTGCATATCGGCTCGTTGCGATGACGCGCCATGGGCCAGCAACAATCGCACGATCTCGATATGTGCGGGACCGCCGTTGCCCAGGATCACGGCTTCGAGCAGGGCTGTCCAGCCCAGGTGATTGACGTGGTCAATGTCGATGCGGCTGGAGTGCAACAGCAGGCGCACTGTGTCCACATGGCCGTAGTGGCAGGCGGGGATCAGCGCTGTGCCACCGTACCGGTTGAGCCGCCGGTTGTCAGGCCGGGTCGGGCTGCCCGTGGGTGGCCCCAGCATCTCAGCGAGCATCGCGGTGCGGCCGCGCGCTCCAGCCAACAGGAATGGGCTGTCGTCGATCTCGTCCTGCGCGTTGATGTCGGCGCCGCGTCGGATCAGCAACTGCGCCGCGGCGTCGTGCCCTCGCTGCACCGTCACCAGCAAGGGCGTGCGCCGGCGCAGGTCGCGCGTGTCGATGCGCGCGCCATCGTCGAGTGCGCGCACAAGGGCCAGTACATCGCCGCGCTCTGCCGCGTCGATCAACGCTGGCTCCATCTCGCCAACGGGCCAGACCAGGCGTGCCACACCCGCACGCGCCGCTGCGCGCACACAAAGCGCGCAGGCGCGTGAGCTGCCCACCAGCACCAGCCCGGCGAGGTCTTCGCGCTGCAACGCCTGTTGCGCTGCCAGCAGGGCCTGTCGTTCGGCATGGGCATCGGGATCTCCCAGCGCAACGACCCGGCTGGGTGCTTCGGCCAAGATGCGACCCTGGGCATCCGCCACCACGGCGCCATAAGCCTGGTCGCCGCGGCGCACCGCCGCATCGCGCATGGCACTGGCACGCACCAACGCTGCCTGCCAATGGGCGGAGGCCCAAGTCCGAGGCGCGCCGACTATCAGGACAGCGCTGGCAATCCAGCTACGACGATGCATGGTCAGATTGTGCGACGCTGTTGCGGTAGGGGCAAGGGAGTTGTCGGCATCGCGGAGCCCGGCCGTCGAATTCTCCAGCGACTGGCCGTTCATGGCCGAGATCCGGCATGCAGATGGGTCCTGCCCACAACGTACGCAGTGGGGTTCGCCCCACGCATCCGTGCATCAAGTGATCCGTTCAGGCAGTTCCACTCTTGGCATCTTTTCATGCTAACGATGACAAGACATCTTTCAGGCCTCTGGGTATGATCAACCGCATGACAACATACCTGAACGAGGTCTGGCTCGCGAGCCCGTCGGCAGCGTCGCTCAAGAAGTTTATCGATGCGTTTGGAAAGCTGAAGGATGACCCGGCTGCGCTTGGCTTGCCTGCGGACTTCCGCCTCGTTGCCGGGCCATGGTTTTCGAACGAGGAGGCGAAGGCGCTGTTCGTGTTCGAGATCGACGACATCAACGTCACTTTCCCGGTGTTCACCCGACTGCTCGCGGCTGGGCTGCTCGCGCGTCGTCGTGTGACCCCGGTCGTGCCGTGGTCAGCCGCAGAGGAGCTTGCACGTGAGCTCTAACCCGCAGACCTCGCTGCGGATTGCGGTGCATGGCGCCGGTGTGCTTGAAATTCTTGGAGCAGTCGTTCGAGTCTGAAGTCGATGGGGCCGAACCCGCCCTCCAACCGGCTTGGTATCGGAAGCGGCTCAAGCGTCGGCGGCCACCGCGAGCCGATCCACCACCACGCGGCCCGCCTGCATGATCAAGCGCATACCTTGTCCCGGCCGAGTCAGCATCGACAGGTCCTTGGTCGGGTCGCCATCGACCACCAGCAGGTCGGCCCAGGCACCGGCCACCAGTTCGCCGATCTGTCCCTCCTGGCGCATCATCCTGGCCGCCACGATGGTGGCGCTTTGCAAGGCCTCGACCGGTGACATGGCCTGGGTGCGCAGGTCGAACTCGCCCGACTGCTGGTCGTGCATGTGGCCCAGCAGGTCGGTGCCGAAAACGATGGGGACGCCTTCGGCACGCGCAATCTGGATCGACTCGATGCCACGCATGCGCACCATGGCCAGTTTCTCCAGCATTTCGCCGGACCAGCCCAATCGCTCACCTTCCTGGGCCAGTGCCTGGTAGGTCGACAGGGTTGGCACCAGGTAGGCGCCATGCTCCTTCATGATTCGCGCCGTTGCGGCGTCGATCAGATTGCCGTGTTCGATGGAGCGCACGCCCGCCTGTACCGCGCGGGTTACGGCGCGTGGTGAATAGGCATGGGCCATGGTGTACAGATTGGCTGCTTCGGCTTCCTCGCAGGCCGCGCGCAGTTCATCGAGCGAGAACTGCGTGCCTTCCAGCGGATCGGTCGGGCTCGACACGCCGCCACCGGCCATGATCTTGATCTGGTTGGCGCCGTTGCGCACCTGTTCACGCACGGCCCGGCGTACCTCGCCCACACCGTCGGCGATGGCACCTATCAGACCCAGACCGGCGCAGCTGCAGAACATCTCGCGCATACGCACACCCTTGGGCCGCATGTCCGCATGCCCGCCGGTCTGGGATACCGGGAAGCCGGCGATGAACAGGCGCGGGCCTTCGAACAGCCCGCGGGCAACAGCCTCCTGCAATCCGAAATCCGCACCCGCAGCGTCGCGCACCGTCGTGAAACCGCGCAACAACATGCCGCGCATGATCTGGCTGCTTTGCGCCACCACCAGCGACGGTGGCTGCTGTGCCAGGCCGATCAGGTCATGCGAGGCCGCCACCACATGCACATGGGCATCGATCAGGCCCGGCAGCACAACGCGGTTGCCGGCGTCTATGGTCTGCGCGGCGTCCACCGCCAGCGTGGCGTCGACGACAGCCTCGATGCGCGCGCCGTCGATGATGATCTGGCGCCCGGCCTCGATGGTGCCGCTGACGCTGTTGAAGATCCGTGCATTGCGAATCACCTGCCGCTTAGCCATGGCCATGTCTCCTGTTTCGTGTGGATCGGACGCGCAGGCCTGAGCGGCTTGCACGCATGCCAACGATGTGGAGTCGCCGGCGTTGGGTCATGATAGCGAGCGCCGCAGAGGTTTCAGCTCGCACGGGGCGGATCATCGGCCAAAGCCATCTCAGCCGTATTTCCAGAACATCACCGCCGTGAGCACGACAGCCCAACTCAGCACGGCCAGGCGCAACACGTGTTGCGGCACCCGGCGCACCAGGAAGACGGCGCCGTAACCGCCGATACCCGAGGCCACGAGGATCGGCACCGCATAGGCCCAGACCACCACGCCCGAGGGCAGGAACACGATCAGGCCGGCGATGCTCAGTGCGACGACCATCAGGTTCTTCTTGGCATTGGCCTTGTGGATCGATGCTTCGCCGGCCATGGCCAGCGCCGCCAGCAACACGATGCCCAGGCCGGCGCCGAAGTAACCGCCATAGATCATCAGCACGAATTCGAACACCAGGACGGCGCGGGGCGAAACCGGTTTACCGGGTTTGCGCCATGCGTGCAGCCGCTTCTTGGCCCATTCGCCAAACGCGAAGAACAGGGTGGCGGTGAGCATCAGCCAGGGCACGGCCTTCTCAAACCGCACCTCGCCGGTCCACAGCAGCAGCAGACCACCGGCCAGGCCGCCGAAAAATGCCACCAGCAGATGCGGGCGCACGTTGTGGCGCATCTCGGCCAGTTCATTGCGGTAGGCCGCCAGGGCCATGAAGTTGCCCGGCATCAGTGCCACCCAATTGGTGATGTTGGCCGCCATCGGTGGTAGGCCGGCCGCCAGCAGCATCGGAAAGGTCAGGAAACTGCCGCCACCCGCAATGGCCGTAATCGCGCCCGACAGCAGGCCGCCGGCGAACAGCAGTATGAGGGTGGCGACTTCCATGCAGTGGTGGTCAGGTTCGGTTCAACATGCGCATGCGGCTATCGTATTCGACCCGATCCACATAACAGCCGTGCAGGTGTCGGTTGCCGGTGGCCGGGTTGAACGCCTCGCGGCCGTGCAGGATGCGCCGGTTGTCGAACGCCGTCATTTCGCCTGCGGCCATCTTGAACGTGAGCCGGAACGCCGGATCACGCGTCAGCCGCATGAAGGCGCGGTAGGCCCGGTACCAGGCGTCGACGGTCTCCAGCGGCAGATCGATCAGGTCGACCAGGTGCGCGTTGAAGCGGACCTCCTGAATAGCGCCGTTGTGGTCGAGCGTGATCACCGGCTTGTGTGTGCGGATGTCGCATTCGCGGTCGAAGAAACGGCACGGGATGAGCGTGTTGGCCAGCGTATCGAAGGCCGGCGGATCGCTGTCGCGCAGCACCTGCGCCATCGCGAAGCCGTCGGCAAATACGGAGCCACCGCCCTGGGCGTCGTTGGTGATGCAGTGCAGGAACTGGTAGCCGGGCGGCGTTTCCTGGTTGGTCAGGTCGGTATGCAGTGCCAGCGCCAGAGAGGTATAGGCCAGGTTGTTCGGATCGGCCTTGTTGATGACCTCGAAGGTCTGGCCAAAATTGGTCTCGCGCAGGAAGCCGATACGCTTGGCGATCGCCATGCTGGCCTCGCCCTTGCCGGCTATGCCCTGGACAATGGTCAGACCGTACTTCTTGGTGTCGACCAGCCATGCCATCAGCGCTGCGTCGTCGTTCAGGATGGCGCCAGCGTCGTGGCGGGCAGCGCCACCCGGCAGGTCGGCTTCGCGCCAGTAGCAGTGTTCCACCACGGCTGCGTCGCGGCGCTGCGCACCGGGACGATGCGCCGACAGCCAATCGGCCGTGAAATGGCTGGCCGGGCCCTCGTGTTCCCATGCCAACTCCAGCCGGCCGTCGGTCAGGATCGACGCTGAACGCAGCAACGGCGCATCGGGCACCGACAGCAGGTCAAACGCGCGCTCGCCGGTTTGCGGGTGAAAACCTTCGGGGCAGCTGTCGAGCAACCACATCAGGCTGTAGACCGCCTGGCTCCCATCCGAAAAGCCAACTTCCAGTGATTGGGTTCCGCTGGATTGTGCGGAGGTGAATGTGACAGCTGCCATGAACGCGGGCTCCTTGGGGTGAAAGGGAAAACAGGATACGACGTGAAATTGCGAACGACATTTCGATGTCTCGCGACGCAATGTATCGCCGCATGGATGGCGGCCTGATTCTGGCGTCGACTTGCGCCGTCAACGCGGCGACAGGAATGCGGTCGCCAGACCCCGGTCTGCGGCGTCAACTGGCGCATTGATGCCCGATGTACTGGGCCGTCATCAGGTCCAGGTGCGCACCGCCGCCGGACTTGAAGAGCGTGATTTGCTGCGGGTCAGTGCGGCCCTGCACCTGGCCACTGCACATGTCGAACAAATCACCCAGGACATCGGCGCGCGTGATCGCCCCGCTGGCGATCGGTTGTGTCAGGTCGCCGACATGCTCGACCGTGAACCAGCGGCTGTCGACGAATACCCGGGCGCGGCGCACGGCGTCGTCGTCGGTCTCGCGCATCTCGGGTGTGTAGCCGCCAATCAGGTCCAGATGGGTGCCGGGGCGAAGCCATTCGCCCAGCACCAGCGGTGCGCGGCTGCTGGTGGCGCAGCACACGATGTCGGCGGCGCGCACGGCCGTTTCCAGATCGCTTGCCACGCACGCCGACGTGCCGTGCACGGCGCTGGCGACCGCGTGTGCCTTGTCCGCCGTGCGGTTCCACACCATCACCTGCTCCAGTCCCGGCCGTATCGCCTGGTAGGCGCGGATCAGGTAGGGGGCCAGCGCGCCGGCGCCCACCATCAGCAGGCGGCGTGTGTCAGTGCGGGCCAGCATGTCGGCGCCCAGAGCCGAGTCGGCGGCTGTCTTCCAGTAGGTCAACTCGGTGCCGTCGATCACGGCCTGCGGCGATCCGGTCGCGCCATCGAACAGCACGTACACGCCCTGCACCGTGGGCACCGTGGTGTTGCCGGGGAACATCGTGACCACCTTCACGCCCAGATTGCGCCCGTGTTGCCAGGCCGGCCATACCAGCATCGCGTTGTCGTCACCGGCGCCGCTGCCTTGTTGCATCAGCACCCGCTCGACGGCCGGTGGCGGCTGGCGGTGCGCCGCAAGCAGGTGGGCGACGAGGCCGGTGAACGTCGTGTGCTGTCGGATCTGTGCCCCGTCGATGAAGCGAAGGTTCATACTTGTCCCGCAGTCACAGTGTCAAGGCCAGCGCGCGGGCTTCGTAGATTGCGTGCACGGCCAGCCGGGCCGCCAAAGCGTCGCCAACCACATGCACGGTCGGCCCGGCGTCGCGCAGCGCATCGGCCAGCTCAGTCATGGGCTTGTTGGTGGTGGCCAGCACCAGCGCGTCGGCGTCTACGCGTTGTTCGGTGCCGTCCAGCAGCGAACGTACGCTGGCACCATCGCCATGCCATTGCGTGACGACCGATTCGGTCATCCAGCGCGCGCCGAGCCCGGCCAGCCTTGCGCGCAATTGCCCGTCGCCGGCGGTGCGCTGTATCCAGTAGCCGACCATCGGCCAGCCGCTGACGATGGTGACCTGATGGCCCAACTCGGCCAGATGCCAGGCTGTGCCGCCGCCGCGCCAGTCGCCGGTGTCGTCCACCAGTACGACGCGCTTGCCGGGCTTGGCCAGCTTGCCCATCACGTCCTCGATTGACCAGACGTTGGGTTTGTCGACGCCGGGCAGCTCGGCCTGCTGCGGCAACTGGCGCTGAAAGCCAGTGGCGCTGGGCAGCGAGCCAGTCGCAACGACGACGGCGTCGGCGGAGAAAGCTGGAACGTCGTCGGCATCGAGCGGCGTGTTCAGTCGCAGGTTGACGCCTAGCCGGGTCAGCTCCCGTTCATACCAGTCGAGTAGCTCCAGAATCTGCGTGCGCCGTGGTTGCTGGCCGGCCAGCCGGAAAGCACCGCCTATCTGCGGGCCGGCCTCAGCCAGCGTAACGCGATGGCCGCGCTCGGCTGCGACGCGCGCGGCTTCCAGACCGGCCGGTCCGCCACCGACGACGAGAATGTGGCGCGCTTTCGCAGCCGGCGTGAAGCGGTCGCCGCCCCATTCAAATTCGCGTCCGGCCGACGGGTTGACCAGGCAGGAAATCCAGTAATCGCGCGAGCGTCGGCCCCAGCACATCTGGTTGCACGATATGCAGCCGCGAACCTGGTTCGCCTGGCCGGCCCTTGCCTTGTTCGCCAGGTGCGGATCGGCGATCTGGCCGCGTACGATGCTGACCATGTCGGCCTGGCCGGATGCGACCACGTAGTCGGCGTTCTCCGGCGTGCGGATATGGCTTTCGGCCTGTACCTTGGCGTGTTTGACGACCTTTCTCAAGGCTTCTGCCAGCGGCGCGCCGAGCTTGTCGGCGAACTGGAAGGTTGGCATCAGTTCCGCGAAGTTGAAATAGCCGCCGGTGCCGCAGCTGATGTAGTCGATCAGCTGGCGCTGGTCCAGCCACTGGACGACTTCGCACAGTGCGTCGATCTTGAGTGCGATCTCGACGCCCGTGTCGACGCTGGCGTTCAGGCCGATGATGAAGTCTGCGCCGACCTGGGCACGGGTGCGCGCGATGATCTCGGACGTGAAGCGCATGCGGTTGTCGAGTGATCCGCCCCACTGGTCTTCGCGCCGGTTCGACCAGGGCAGCCAGAATTGCTCGATCAGGCCGTTGTAGGCGCCGAACAGTTCGACGCCGTCGAAGCCGGCCTTCTGCGCACGCACGGCGGCTGCCACAAAACTGTCGATGATTTCCTCGATCTCGTCGCCGCTCATTTGGTGGCTGCCGTCGGCGTCGTGGTACGAGGGCAGACCGCTGGGTGACCAATGCGCCGAATAGGAGTTGTCGAAGTCGCCGTGCTGGCCTACGTGGTAAAGCTGCTGCAGCATCACCGTGCCCTCGGCGTGGCAGGCGTCGGTGATGCGCTTGAGCGGTTCGATGATCGCGTCGCTGGAATGCAGCATATTGCCGCGCGTGAGAACCGCGGTGGCATGCACCGGCACCGGCTCGACGACGATCATCGCGGCACCACCCTTGGCGCGCTCGAGGTAATACCCGAGATGGCGCGCTCCGGGAATGCCCTGCTCGGCCATGTTGGCGGTATGTGCGCCGAACACGATGCGGTTGCGCAGGGTTTTGTGGCGCAGCTGCAGCGGGGTGAAGAGATGGGGGAAGGGCTGGGACAACTACAAATCTTTCACCAGTCGCAGCGCGTCGTAGATCGCCGCATGGGTGTTGCGTGCCGATACCGCGTCGCCGATGCGAAATAACTGGAACCCGCCCGATCCCGCCGCTGGCGCGGCCTGTGGCTGGCCATCAATCAGCGCCGTGTAGTCGACCGCGCCTTGGTTGCTCGACTGCGGCTTGAGTTCGAAATACAGATCGTCCAGCGGCCGCGTGCCGTGGTTGACGACGACCTGGTCGACGCGGCGCTCCTTGTGCACGCCGCCGTAGTCGCTGCCCACGATGGCCAGCAAACTACCGTCTGCCTCGCGCTGCACCGACTCGAGCCGGAATGTCACCGTGAAGGTGACATCGTGCTTTTGCAGGCTGCGCATATAGGGAACCAGGTTCATCGCCATGACCTCGGGCGAGAAGCTGCGGTCGGGCGTCATGACCTCGACCTTTGCGCCGGACTGGGCGATGACTTCGGCCGCCTGCAGGGCTGGGTGGTCGCCGGCGTCGTCGAAGATCAGTACGTTGCGACCCGGCTTGATGTCGCCGCTGAGGATGTCCCAGCTCGACACCACGAGCTCATTGCCTGCCGACAGGACCTCGGTATGCGGTAGCCCGCCGGTGGCGATGATGACGACATCCGGCTTCTCGGCCAGAACGGTGTCCGCATCGGCGAGCGTGTTGAAGCGAAACCTGACGCCGCGTTCCTCACAGCGCGTCAGCCGCCAGTCGACGATGCCGATCATCTCGCGCCGGCGCGGGCTCTGGCTGGTCAGGCGGATCTGGCCGCCGGCCTTGGGGGCTGCTTCCAGCACGACGACTTCATGGCCACGCTCCGAAGCGACGCGGGCAGCCTCCAGCCCGGCCGGTCCGGCGCCTACCACCACCACCCTGCGTTTCACGGCGGCTGCCGTGATTTCATGCGGCATCGTCAGTTCGCGCCCGCTCGCCGGGTTGTGGATGCAATAGGCCTCGCCGCCCTGGTAGATGCGGTCCAGGCAGAAATTGGCGCCGACGCAGGGTCGAATCGTGTCCTCCTTGCCAGCCATGATCTTGCGCACGATATGCGGGTCGGTCAGGTGGGCGCGCGTCATGCCGACCATGTCAAGCTTGCCAGACGCAATCGCGTGGCGTGCAGTGGTCACGTCCTGGATCTTGGCGGCGTGGAAGGTCGGGAAGCCGGTCGCGGCGCGGATCTCGCCGGCAAAATCCAGATGCGGATTGGCACGCATGCCCTGCACCGGAATCAGGTCGGTGAGTCCGGCGTCGGTGTCGATATGGCCACGCACGATGTTGAGGTAGTCGACCAGGCCGCTGTCTCTGAGCATCTTCGAGATCGTGATGCCGTCCTGCGCCGAAAAGCTGTTCACCAGCGTGTCGTCGGCCGAGTAGCGCAGGCCCAGAATGGGCTTGTCGCCGACGCGCTTGCGCACTGCGCGTAACACGTCGAATGCGAAGCGCGCCCGGTTCTCCAGGCTGCCGCCGTAGGGCCCGTCCAGTGTGTTGGTCAGCGGCGACCAGAACTGCTCCATCAAATGACCGTAGGCCTCGAACTCGACGCCATCCACACCGGCGGCCACCATGCGCTCGGCGGCATCGACATAGTCCTGGATGATGCGGCTGATGTCCCAGTCTTCCATCTTTTTCGGGAAGGCGCGGTGCGCCGCCTCGCGTTCATGCGAAGGCGCCACCACCGGCAACCAGTCGGCCTTGGACCAGGTGGTGCGCCGGCCCAGGTGGGTGAGCTGGATCATCACCGCGCAGTCGTGTTCGTGGATCGCGTCGGTCATGTCGCGCATCCACGGCACGACCTCGTCCTTGTAGGCCAGGATGTTGTTGAACACCGGCGGGCTGTCGCGCGATACGGCGGCCGAGCCGGCCGTCATCGTCATCGCCACACCGCCCTTGGCGCGCTCGACCTGGTAGGCGCGGTAACGCGCCTTGGGCATGCCGTCTTCCGGGTAGGCCGGCTCGTGGGCGGTGACGATGATGCGGTTCTTCAGCCTCAGATGGCGCAGCTGAAAGGGTTGAAGCAGGGGGTCGTTGCTGGGGGACATGGTGAACGCCTCAATACCACTGGTCTGTCATGGATGCCTTCTTGCGTGCCACGTAGTCGCGTATCGACTCGTCCACGGCTTCGTCCATCGGTGGCACCTGGTATTCGGCCAGCGAGGCTTTCCAGCGCGCATTGGCACGGGTGGCGCTGTCGCGTGAGCCGTCCTCGCTCCAGGTCTCGAACGGCCGATCGTCGGAGATGGTGGAATCGAAGAATGCCGTGGTGTAGTTGGCCATGGTGTGGGCACAACCGAGGAAGTGGCTGCCGGGTCCGACCTCCTTGAATGCGTCGATTGCCAGCGTGTTGTCGTCAACGGTCACACCGGCCATATAGCTGTGCAAGGCGCCGCAGAAGTCGGCGTCCATCATGAACTTTTCGTAGCTCATGGCGAGCAGGCCATCCAGAAAACCCGCTGAGTGCAGGATGAAATTGGCGCCGCAATGCACAGCCGAGAGCATCGACATCACGCTCTCCTGCATCGCCTGACCATCAGGTAACTTGGAGGTGGTGAACGAGCCGGCGCAGCGCAAGGGCAGTCCGAGCCGACGCGCGAGTTGCCCGATCACCATCGAGCCGATAGCAGGCTCGGGCGTGCCGAAGGTGGGCGAACCCGAGCGCAGCGACATGCTGGACAGGAAGTTGCCGAAGATCACCGGCGCGCCCGGGCGCTCGAGTTGCGTGATGGCGCAGCCGACCATGGTCTCGGCCAGTGACTGCGCAATAGCGCCAGCGTTGGTCACCGGCCCCATGGCGCCGCCCAGGATGAAGGGCACGATCACCGCCGCCTGGTTGGCGCGGGCATAGGCGCGTGCGGCGGTGGTCATGGTGCCGTCCCATAACAGCGGGGAGTTGACGTTGACGTTGCCCATTACGACGCAGTTTTTGTCGACGAAGTCGGCACCAAACAACAACCGGCTCATCTCCACCGAATCTTCGGCGCGTTCTTCCGACGTGATGGAGCCCATATAGGCCTTGTCGGAGTAGCGCATGTGGGCGTAGACCATGTCCAGATGGCGCTTGTTCACGGGCACGTCGGTTGGCTCGCAGACGGTGCCACCCGAATGGTGCAACCACGGGCAGTTGTAGGCCAGTTTGATGAAGTTCTGGAAGTCTTCGAGCGTGCCGTAGCGCCGGCCTTTGTCGAGGTCCATCACGAACGGTGAGCCATAAGCGGGTGCGAATACCACGTTGTTGCCACCGATCTGCACCGAGCGCGCCGGGTTTCGCGCGTGCTGGGTGAATTCCTTGGGCGCGGTCTTCAGGATCTCGCGCAGATGACCGGGCTCGAAACGCACCCGCATGCCGTCGATCTTGGCGCCTGATTTGCGGAACAACGCCAGGCATGCGTCGTCGTCGCGGATGTCCAGTCCGACCTCGGCCAGGATGCGGTCCGCGGCGGCCTCGATCTTCAACAGGCTTTCCTCGCCCATGATGTCGTAGGTCGGGATGTTGCGCCGGATGTAGGCGGGTGCTGCAGGTTTGGCGTTCGGGTCGCGCCGCTCGCGGCCACCCCGGCGGTGGCGTTTGGTATCAGTGTCACTCATGTCATTGCACCTGGTTCACGGCCGGACATCTGCCGTATTGCATGCATGTTAGAGATACTTGGCCGATTTGTGACCGGCATGCGTTTTCATTCTTGCCATAAGATTGGCTCATGGCAAGACGATTCCAGCAACCGGCGATGGCCAACCTGATTGCGTTTGAGGCCGCGGCCCGCACCGGCAGCTTCACACGCGCCGCCGAGGAACTGTCGATCAGCCAGCCGGCGATCAGCCATGCGATGCGCGAACTGGAAGCGGAACTGGGTGTCGCGCTGTTTGCGCGCCGCCACAAGGGGGTGGAGACCACCGACGCGGGTCGCCATCTGTATGAGCAAGCCAGCCTGGGCCTGACCTTGATCGACCAGGCGCTGGGCGAGGTGCGCGCGATGACGCCCGGGCCCCAGGTGACGCTGGCTGTGTCCACCGCCACCGCGACCTGGTGGCTGCTGCCGCGTATTGCCCGCTTCAAGCAGCAGCATCCGGACATCGAATTACGCTGCATCACCACCGACACCGATCTGGACCTGGGCCGCGAACGCATCGACCTGGCCATCACACTGGGCACCGGCGAGTTCCCGCAGCACCAACGCTGGCATTTTGTGGACGAGGAGATTTATCCGGTCTGCAGCCCGGCCTACCTGCAGGAACACGGCGCTATCGCCGACGTGCAGGCGCTGACCCGCACCAGCCTGTTGCACCTAGAGGAGCGCTACCGCCCGCGCCTGGGCTGGTCGGGCTGGCTGGCGCGCTTCGGCGTGTCCCTGGGGCGCAACACGAAGCTGTTTCGCTTCAATGACTATTCAGTGGTCTTGCAGGCGGCGATCGAAGGGCAGGGCGTGGCATTGGGCTGGCGCCACCTGGTCGATCCGCTGATCGCGCAAGGCCTGCTGGTGCGGCCGGTGCCGCAGAGCGTGACGACCGATCAGCCGATTTATATCGTGGCTTCACGGCGTGGGAAGCTGCGGGCGGAGGCGGTGCATCTGCGGGACTGGTTGGTGGGGGAGGCGGGGGTAGTGGCGAACGTGAAATGAAGTGATTGACGCAACGTACGTTTTAACGTACGCTAGGCATTTTCGGAGCTATCATGGCCACTCTGGTGACGGCAAGCGAGGCGCGGGCTGATCTTTATCGCCTGATCGATCAAACGGCCGAATCGCATCAGCCCGTAATGATTTCGGGCAAACGCAGCAATGCGGTGCTGGTGTCGGCCGAAGACTGGCAGGCGATCCAGGAGACGCTTTACCTGTTGTCCGTTCCGGGCATGCGCGAATCGATCAAGAAAGGCATGTCTGAGCCGATCGAGAAGAGCGCCCGGGAACTGAAGTGGTGAAATGGACGCTTGTGTTTGCGAAGCATGCGCTGAAGGACGCCAGGAAGCTTTCGGATGGCGGACTGAGGGAAAAGACACAGAATCTGCTTGATCTTTTGGCGAATGATCCGTTTCAGAACCCCCCGGCCTACGAAAAATTGGTCGGAGATCTCGAAGGAGCCTATTCGCGCAGGATCAACATTCAGCATAGGCTCGTCTATGAGGTGTTCAAGAAGGAGGGCATCGTGCGTGTCCTTCGCATGTGGACGCACTACGAATGAATGCGGCCCATGGAGGGCGCGGCAGGGCACGGGGTCAAATCTATACCTTGTAGCTTGTTACGGACCTTCGCTGCGAGAGACTCACGGTCGCATGCGGGAAATGGTCAAGAGGACTACAAACTATGGGCCCGACCCTCAACCCTCCTCAATCCCGATCGCGGTGGCCACGTTCATCACGGCCCCAGTCGCGACCGTGGTGTTTTTTCCATTGTTTGCGTTCCCACTTGTCGTGTTTCCAGCCGCGGCCTGAGCCGTAATACGGTCCGTAGACAGGTTGCTGCATCAGCACCGGTCGCGGTTGATAGTAGATGGGTGCAGGTTGCACATAGACCGACCGAGGCTGGACATAGACCGGTCGGGGCTGAACGTATACAGGCTGGGGCTGGTAGTAAATCGGAGCTGGCTGCACATAAACCCCCGGCACATGTATGCCGATGGAGAAGCTGACATCACTGCGCGCATGTGCGCTGACTGCAGCGCCCACGCCTGCGACAAGCACGATGGCGGCCGAGGTGAAACGCCTGAAAAGGGATGTTTGCATTTGGCACGCTCCATGGTTGAACATGACCTTATGGTGCGCCCGGCAGCATGAACCCAAGCTGAATGGAATCGATATCGATGGCCGCGTTACACGACAGATTTACATCCGCAAGACGGCGTCGAGATCAAGGCGCCGGCAACACGATCTCCACCCGCCCACCGCCCCACTCGGAGCGCGACAAGCTCAGCGTGCCCTGATGGCTGGTGACCAGGTCGTTGACCACGGCCAGGCCGACGCCGTGGCCGGGTACTTTTTCGTCGGCCCGCACATGCAACAGCAACACCGACGCCGGGTCATCGGGAAAGCCCGGACCGTCGTCGTCGACGCGCACGGTCAGGCCCTGCAGGTCCAGGGTAACGACCACAGCGACGCGCTGGCGGGCCCATTTGCAGGCGTTGTCCAACAGGTTTCCCAGGATCTCGAATGCATCACCTTCGTCGATGCGCCACTGCAAATCGTCGGGGCAGTCCACGGTGATCTCAAGATCCTTGTCGGCATGCACCTTGGCCAGTGCGTCGCGGATGCGGGTCAGCACCGGCGCGAGCTGCAGAAAAGGCACGAAACGCGCCGTGCCACTGGCGCCTGCGCGACCCAGCTGGTGCTGCACGATGTCGTCCATGCGCTGGACCTGTTCCTTCACCGTGGCCGGCAGGCGCTGGGGTTCATCCAGCGCACCGCGCAATACGGCCAATGGCGTTTTCAGGCTGTGCGCCAGAAAACTCAGCGCCTCCTTGAAGCGGGTCTGGCGTACCCGTTCCTGGCGGATCAGCGTGTTGAGGTTGTCGGTGAGCGCGGCGATCTCGCGCGGGTAGTGCTGCTGCACCTCGGCTTGTTCGCCATGCTCGATGCGTTGTATTTCCTGCGCCACGCGCCGCAGCGGTGCCAGGCCCCATTGCAGCAGCGCAGCCTGGGACAACAGCAGCAAAAGACCGGCGCCACCGAGCCAGGTCCACAAGGTGCGCGTGAATGCGGCAATTTCGCGGTCGAAGCCGGCGCGGTCTTCGAGCACGGACAAGGCCAGCGGCACCGTGCGGTCGCCAACAACCCAGGACACACCGTAGCCGACGGCCAGGTAGTTGCGCCCATTGGCGCTGGGTGTCTCGTAGCGCCATTGACCCACTTGTGCGTCCTGCAGAAAGGGTGGCCGACTGGTGATGGCCGAGGGCGACCGCCAACGCGTATCGCGTGCCAGATTGCGCACGCTCGCGTACAGCCCCGAGCCGGGCAGCGACAGGCGCGGTTCTGGGAATGACGGCGGCATCACCAGCACACCGTCGGCGTCGACTTCAGTTCCCGCCAGCAACAGGTAGACCGTGCTTTGCAACTGGGCGAAGTGGGCGGTTCGCACGCTGTCGGCATGGGCCCGCTGCACGGCCCAGCCGGCCGCGGCCATGAAGGCGATCAGCACCAGCGTGGCTCCGAGAATCAGCCGGGTACGGATGGAGTCCCGGGCGAACACGGACGCAGCGCCAGTCATGGTGGGCTTTGGCGCCCGGTGCGGGACCGCCGATGCCGGCGGCGTGGAACCACGGGTCTCATGCCAGCGTGAAGCGATAGCCACGCCCGCGCAGCGTCTCGATCGGGGCCAGCGTGCCCGCGGGGTCCAGCTTGCGGCGCAAACGGCCGATCAGCACCTCCAGCACGTTGCTGTCCCGGTCGTCGTCGTGCGGATAGAGGTAGTCCGACAGCTCTTGCTTGCTGACCACGCGTGCGCGTTCACGCACCAGGAATTCCAGCACGCGGTATTCGAACGTGGTCAGGTCCACCGGCGCGCCCGCGAGACTGGCCTGCTGGGCTGCAAAATCGATCGCCAGAGGCCCGAGCGTAAGAACGTCCGAGGCGGCCCGGGCCGAGCGCCGCAACAAGGCCTTGAGGCGCGCCGCCAGTTCGGGATATTCAAAAGGTTTGACCAGATAGTCGTCCGCGCCGGCCTCCAGGCCCGAGACCTTGTCCTGCCAGCTGCTGCGCGCGGTGAGAATCAGGATCGGCAGCGTACGGCCATCGGCGCGCAAGCGCTGCACGATGGTGAGGCCATTGACCTTGGGCAGGCCCAGATCGACGATGGCCAGGTCGACCGGGTATTCGCGTGCCTGGTGCAGGCCGTCCTCGCCATCGGCCGCCTGGTCGACGCGGTAACCGTCGGCCTCGAGCCGGCGCGCCAGCGTGAGCCGCAGCGGGGCTTCGTCCTCGATCAGCAACAGGCGCATGGATGGCCGGCCTCGGCGTTGGCGCTGTTAGCCGCCGCGTCCGGCGTCGGCGTCGATGAACACGACGCGCACCTCGCCGCGGGGGGAGACGACCTTGACACGCCACACGGTTCGGCGGCCGGACTCGGTCTTGTCCACCGACAACACCCGCCCGCCGGTCTGGCGCTGTGCCGCGGCTGCTGCCTGATCACGGCTGACGTCGGCCCAAGCCGGCGCGGCCAGTGCCAGCGCGACAGCGCAGATGCCCAGCGTCCGGACGAAGGCGTTGACGGCCAGCCGCCGTATCGAAGGCCAGCTGCCGTCATCCGTTCGGATGGCGGGGTGCGCGGCGGACGATTCGGTCTGGCTCATGGCGCGATGGTTGGCGGCAAACAACATTCCGGCATCGTACTACTGCCTCACCGGATCAATGGTTCGACCGACACCCGAACCTGCAGACGCGGGCCGGGATCCTGCGGCAGCAGCGCGACGAATTGCTGGCCCCGGTATTCGTACTCGACCTGATAACCCGTCAGCCGTTGCTGCACGTCGTTGACTGTCTGGCAGGTTTGCACCTGGCGCGGCACCTGTTCGTAGCGCTCGCCGCGGTCACGGTTGGCCACCCGGTCGCCGGTGAAGGCCCCGATCACGGCGCCGAGCGCGGTGGCAGCTTCGCGGCCATGCCCCTTGCCGACCTGGTTGCCCAGCACGGCACCCGCCACGCCACCGATCACGGCGCCGCCATAGCTGCGCCTATCCTCGAAGCGCTGCGTCTCGTTGATCCACTGGCTGGCGCACTCCTGGCGCGGAACGTGCACGGTTTCGTATTGCGGCTGTACGCTGCGCACGCGCGCCGTGTCGACATAGGTCTCGGCATGTGCGGTCAACGCCGTGGCGGCGAGCAGCGGCAGAAGGATGAAACGGTTCACGGAGAAGCTCCTGGGGTTGGTATGGAGCGTATGGTGCGCCGGCATGTCTGAATGCTGGCTGAATGGAATGCAATCAGCCGCGGCGCAGTTGCCCTGACTGCGTGAGTGGGTCGTGGCGCAAGCCGTCGTGCGACCCAGTGGCGTTCAACGCGACGCGCTGTGGTGAGCCGCTCAGTCTGCCATCGGCACGTTGCGCGGTTGACGGGGCTGGCGCAGCTGCCAGGCCAGGTGCGCCAGCAAGGCCGCAATGACGATGGCGCCGCCGAGCAGCGTGCGCGCGACCGGTACCTCGCCATGCGCCAGCCAGACCCAGACCGGCCCGAGCACTGGCTCGGCCGTGCTGATCAGCGCCGCCACAGCGGCGGGTAGCAGGCGCACGCCGGTGACAAAGAACATCATGCCCAGCGCCAGGTTCAGTGCGCCGAACACGAACAGCCAGGCGGCGTCGGCGGCGCTGACCTGCAGGCTGCCGGCAAAGGCGAATCCTGCCACCAGCGTGATCAGCGTGCCCAGGCAGACCGCCGGCATCATGCGCACATGGGCGTTGCGCCGGGTCAGCACCGTGGCTAGTGCAAAAACCAGCGCGATCAGCAGCGCCAGGCCGTCACCCACCGGCGACACGCTGCCGTCGAGCGAGTCTGACACCATCACGGTGATGCCGGCCATCACGGCGGCGATTGCGACCCAGGTGCCGGCGCCGACACGCTCACGAAACAGCAGGAACATCAGCAGCGCTGCGAACAGCGGTGCGCCGGCCTGCATCAGCAGGATGTTGGCCACCGTGGTGTGCGACAGGGCGACGATGAAGGATGTGGATGCGGTGGCAAAACACATGCCGACACCGATGCCGGCCCAGCCCATGTCGCGGAACAGTGTCACCGTGCCGCGCAGGCCGTCGCGCCGCAGCATGAATGCCAGCAGAAAAATGGCGGCGAAAAGCGAGCGCCAGAAGATGATGGTCCAACTGTCGGTGACGCTCAGAAAGCGTGCAATTGCGCCACCGAAACTCCAGACCGCCGCGGCGCCGAAGACCAGCCAGGCGCCACGCGCGTCCAGCCCATGCGTAGCCATGGTCGGGCGCCGTTCAGCGCTGGATCAGTTCGACCTTGTAGCCGTCCGGATCGGTGACGAAAGCGATCACCGTGGTGCCGCCCTTGACCGGTCCGGCTTCGCGGGTGACGTTGCCACCGGCGGCCTTGATCTTCTCGCAGGCAGCATAGGCGTCTTCGACCTGCAGCGCGATGTGGCCGTAGGCGGAACCCAACTCATAGTGGTCGACACCATGGTTGTAGGTCAGCTCCAGCTCGGCGTGGTCGGGGTTCGATCCGTAGCCGACGAAGGCCAGTGTGTATTTGTATTCGGTGTTTTCCGAGGTACGCAGCAATTGCATGCCCAGCACCTTGGTGTAGAAATCGATCGAGCGCTGGAGATTGCCGACGCGCAGCATGGTGTGGAGAAGTCGCATTTTGGTTCAGGGGTAGGGAGGCATCGGCCTCAGTCAGGCCGCCGCAAATTGTGGCACGTCGGCCGGCAGCCTGGCCTCAAGCGGTCTTTCCTGCATGGGGCATTAGAACGCAGCCGCCGATGCGCCAGCTCTTGTCCGCCTGGCGCAGCAACTGGTAGACCGCCAGCCAGGTGGTGCCGGACAGGTCGGTCATGTGCACCGGCTGCACCAACTCGTCATCGGCAGCCTCGGGCTTGAGGAAGATCACGCCGCTGGGGCGGTAGACGACCGGATAGGCGCCACGCACCATGCGCACGAAATGCGCCGCCGTGCCGAATCGTGCGCGGATCGCTTCGGTGGCATAGGAGAACGCCCGTTCGGCATCGTCGGCGGCGAATGCGGCCAGTTGGGCTGCGACTACTTGCTGCGCGTCGCGGGTGTCCTGTTCGGACGCGGGGGCGGCAAACACCGGGGCGGCGGCCATCAGCGACAAAGACCACAGCAAGGTGACTTTCAACAACAGCTTGTGCATGGTGTACATGGCATCTCCTTCGGGTGGACCCGCAGTCATCATGCGCCTGTTTTCATTTCCGGGTGGCGCTCGGTATTTCAACGACCAGGCATGTCATGGTGGCGTGGGCCGAGTTGCCATGGGCTGGGCCATCGGGCGCTGGCACTTGCCTGAGGCGTTCAGGAGCGATGTGTAGGCCCATAATGGTGCTTGTCCATCGGCACTTTCACCACGTGAACAGGAGAGCAGCATGATCAAGTCAGGTATTGACCAGGAAGCCATCATCGGCATGTTTTCACGGGCCACGGCCAAGCAGGGCGAGGCCTTGCGCAAGGCGGTCAGCGAGGCCACGCTCAAGGCCTTGCAGGGACGCGAGCTGTCGATGGCAAACATCCGCAAGGTGCTCAAGTCCGTGACCGATGCCAGTTCGTCCGGTGCCGCGCTCAATCCGGGTGGGCAAGTCGATGTCGAAGCCTTGTTGTCCAAGGCCTTTGCCGGCATGGACGGAGCCTTGTTGCAGGCCGTAGAGGCTAATCGCAAGGCGCTTGAGCAGTTTGCCAGTCAGGGTGTCGATATGCAGAGCAAGCAGATGCAAAGTGCCATGACCAATGTCGAGAAGATGGAGGACGTCTTTTTTGCCACGGTGAGCAAGGCGGCCAAGGACGCCAGCGGCCCGATGCAAGGCCCTTGGGAGCATGTGTTGTCGGCGATGAAGCTCACCGGCACGCAAACCGGCAATCAGGCACAGGTAACGATCGAGCAGTTGATGCAGCAGTCGCGCGATGCGATACGCGACAGCCGGGCCAGCAGCATGAAGGCGGCGCAAGCCATGATGGACAGCTATTCGGCCCTTGTCAGTGGCGTGTTGATCGGCATGTCCGAAGGTTTGTCGCAAGGTGGGTCGGGCGCTGCAGGTGACGGACGTGCGCGCAAGAAGTAGTGTGTCCCTGGTTCATCGCAACGGTGCCGGCGGCGTGAGTCATGTTCGCTCTGGTGGGTGGTGCGCCGCGTGGCTGTGCAGGCGATTGCATCAATGGCTGCTGCCACTGGCTTTGCTGGCGCTCGTGGCGCCGTTGCGGGCGGGTGGATTCGAGGACTCGATCGCGCAGCGCATGCGCGCTTGTACCGGGTGCCACGGCGAGAACGGTCGCGCCGAAGGCAACGTGTATTTCCCCCGGATCGCTGGCAAACCGGCGGGCTATCTGTACAACCAGCTGCGCAACTTCCGTGACGGGCGACGCAACTACGCGTTGATGACCGGCATGCTGGCGTTGCTCAGCGACGGTTACCTGCAGGAGATTGCCACGCACTTTTCGGGGCTGGACCTGCCATACTCGCCGTCCGCACCCATGACACTCACTGCAGCGCAGCAGACGCAGGCGCACACGCTTGTGCAGCAGGGCGACGCCAGCCGGCAGATCGCAGCCTGTACCGAATGCCACGGCCCCGCGCTGACCGGCTTTGCACCCCATGTGCCGGGCCTGCTGGGTCTGCCGCGGGATTACATCAATGCGCAAATGGGCGCCTGGAAGACCGGTCAGCGGCATGCACGCGCGCCCGACTGCATGGCCGATATTGCCAAGGCATTGCGCACGGACGAAGTGGCGCTGATCAGCAGCTGGTTGTCGTCGCAGGCATTGCCGCGCGACACCCACGCGGTAACCCGACTTCCGGCGCCGACCGGCGCCACCAAGCGACCTGTCTGCGGTAGTGCCCCGGAACTGGCACAGGGGCGGCCATGACGATGCGATCAGGTACTGGATGCGCCACTGCGCGTAGTGGCCAAGCCAAGGCGCTTGCATGAAGCGGCGCTTCGGACTCTGGATGCTTGCCACCGTTGTGGTGGCGCTGGGGCTTGGCGCATGGTGGTTCTTGTTCGATCCGTCCCCCTCGATATCCGAGGCCGGGCCTACCGATTCGGTGGCGGCGCTGGTGGAACGGGGCGCCTATCTGGAACGGGGCGCCTATCTGGCGCGGGCTGGCAATTGCATGGCCTGCCACACGACCCAAGGGGGCGAGCCGTATGCGGGCGGGCGGGCGATCGAGACGCCGTTCGGCACGGTGTACTCGAGCAATCTGACGCCCGACCGGGTCAACGGCATCGGCAACTGGACCTCGGTGGATTTCTGGCGCGCGCTGCATGAGGGGCGTGCGCCCGACGGGCGGCTGCTGTATCCGGCATTTCCGTACACCAGCTTCACCCAGGTCAGCCAGAGCGACGCCGATGCGCTGTTTGCCTACCTGCGCAGCCTGCCGGCCGTGGCGCAGGCCAATCGACCGCACGCCATGCGCTGGCCATACGACTCCCAACTGGCGCTGGCCGCCTGGCGTACGCTGTATTTCAAGCCGACGGTGTTCCAGAACGATCCGGCGCACGATGCGCAGTGGAATCGCGGCGCCTATCTGGTGCGTGGCCTGGGCCACTGCAGTGCCTGTCACACCAGCCGGAATCTGCTCGGCGCCATCGACGAGCGCCTCGCGCTGGCCGGCGGCACGATACCGATGAGCAACTGGTATGCGCCTTCGCTGCTGAAAGCGGCCGAGGCGGGCCTGGGCCAGTGGGAGGTCGCGGATATCGTGCGGCTGCTGGGAACCGGGCAGGCTTCCAATGCCAGTGTGGCCGGCCCGATGGCGGAAGTGGTTCTGCACGGGACCCAATACCTGACGCAGGAGGACTTGAGGGCGATGGCGGTCTACCTCAAGGGCCTGCCGCAGGAGTCGGCGCAGCGCGACGGTGGCGTGGCGGCGCCATCGGCCATCGGCGCCGGCATCTACGATGACCAGTGTGCGCAGTGTCACGGTCAGCAAGGGGAGGGAGTGCCGGGGGCTTATCCGGCGCTGGCCGGCAACCGGGCGGTATTGATGCGCAACACCACCAACCTGGTGCAGATGGTCCTGCATGGCGGTTTTGCACCGGCGACCCGGGGCAATCCACGCCCCTTCGGCATGCCGCCCTATCAGCTGGTGCTCGATGACAAGGCGGTGGCGGCGGTGCTCACCCATGTTCGCGCGTCCTGGGGCAACCAGGCTGGCGCGGTCAGTGAACTCGAGGTGAGCCGGTACCGGGCGCGTGAGACACGCTGATCACCGAAGATCGGGCGTCGGGTACCAGACCGAGATTGTGCGCCGCTCGGCGCGGATTACAAGAGCCCGGCGACGCTCTCCCGCGCAGTCGTCGAATGCGGGCCGACCAGACCCCCATATTGCGGATCAACGCTTGAGCGCCGGCGGCAGGGCCAGGCCCGCCTTGGCCATGGCTTCACGCAGCCGCTCCGGGTAGTCGGTAACGATGCCGTCCACGCCCCAGCCGATAAGGCGATCCATGTCGGCGGACTCGTTGACCGTCCAAGGCAGTACCTTGACGCCCAGTTGCTGGGCTGCCTTGACCTTGGCGGCATCGATGTGGTTGAAATTGGGCGACCAGAAACGCCCGCCGCTCGCCTTGATCATGTGCGCCACTGATGCGTGGTCACGCCATGCGATGCCGCCTGTCCAGGCGACATCGCGCACCGTGTTGTTGCGCGAAAACTCCATCGTCACGTAAACAGTTGCTATAGCTGGTTCGAGTTTTTGCACCAATTGCAGGGTGCGCCAGTCGAAACTGATGATGCGAACGCGCTCCACCATCCGGGCTTGCCGAATCACGGTGAGCAGGGCGTCGACGAACTCCTGCGGCCCCAGTGTGTCCATCGGCCGGTTTGGAAAAATCTTGGTTTCGATCGCGAAATGAACCTTGTCCGCGCCCAATTCATGGATGCGAGCAAACAAGGCCGCCAGCGTCGGTATGCGTTGGCCATCGCGTGGCTGCTGGCCCGGGAATTGCCGTGCATACTCGCTCGAAGGGTCGAGCCGGCCCACGTCGTAAGCCTGTAGCTGGGCCAGACTCAATGTTCGAATCAGCGGCCCCTTGTTCTTGATCCACTGGCCTTGCGCATCACGCGTGAGCACCGGATTGAGCTCCGGGTCATGGGAGATCACCGGTACGCCATCGGAGGTGATTGCAATGTCCAGCTCCAGCGTCGTCACGCCGATCTCCAGTGCTCGCTCGAAGCCGGCCAGGGTGTTTTCCGGAAGCAGGCCGCGTGCACCACGGTGGCCCTGCAGCTCGAAGGCGAAGGCCTGCGGCACCAGCGCCAGTACGACGGCAGCAACCAGTAGACGGGCGCTGGCGCACCAGCGTGTCATGACAACGTCGACCAAGTCAACTCCTTGGCGGACTACCTTCACCCACGCAGCTTGCCCGCCGGGACTGCTCCATTTTTCGTCCGTCAGAGCGGGCTCAATGCCCCAGGATCTTGGACAGGAAGTCCTTGCTGCGTTCGTTCTGCGGGTTGTTGAAGAAATCGTGCGGATTGTTCTCCTCGACGATCTGGCCCTGGTCCATGAAGATCACCCGGTCAGCCACGGCCTTGGCAAAACCCATCTCATGGGTCACGCACAACATGGTGATGCCCTGGTCGGCCATTTCGACCATCACGTCCAGCACTTCCTTGATCATCTCCGGGTCGAGCGCCGAGGTGGGCTCGTCGAACAACATGATTTTGGGCGTCAGACACAAGGCGCGGGCGATCGCCACGCGCTGCTGCTGGCCACCCGAGAGTTGCAGCGGGTATTTGTCTGCCTGCTCGGCGATGCGTACCCGCTCGAGCTGCGCCATGGCCTTGGCGTCGGCTTCCTTCTTGGGCATCTTGCCGACCCACATGGGCGACAAGGTCAGGTTTTCGAGCACCGTCAGGTGCGGGAACAGATTGAACTGCTGGAACACCATGCCGACCTTCTTGCGCACGTCGTCAACCGCCTTGACGTCGTCGGTGATCTCGACGCCGTCGACGACCAGTCGGCCCTCCTGGTGCTCTTCCAGACGGTTGATGCAACGGATCAGCGTGGACTTGCCGGAGCCGGAGGGCCCGCAGATGACGATGCGCTCGCCTTGCGCCACGCTCAGGTCGATGTCACGCAGCACGTGAAAATTATTGCCATACCACTTGTTGAGCTTGTCGAAAACGATGATGGGTTCTGCCATGGTTGGTCCAGGTGATGAAAGTGAAAAATCGGGGTTCGTTAGACGGAAAACGCCGCCTAACGCGCCTTGCCCTTGTTGACCTGTTTCTCGACCCAGATGCTGTAGCGGGACATCGAGAAGCAGAAGGCGAAATAGATCAGCGCGATGAACAGGTAGCCCTCAATCTTAAACGGTCGCCAGTGGGCATCGGAATTGAGCGCCATGCCCAGGGCGCCGGTCAACTCGTACAGGCTGACGATGGTCACCAGCGAAGTATCCTTGAACAGGCTGATGAAGTTGTTCATGATGCTGGGCACCACCATGGCCAGCGCCTGCGGCAGCACGATCTTGTACTGGGTCTGCCAGTACGACAGGCCCAGCGTAGCGGCCGCCTCGATCTGCCCTTTGGGAATCGCCTGCAGGCCGCCGCGTATCACCTCGGCCATGTAGGCGGCGGCAAACAGCGTGATCCCGATGATGACCCGTATCAACACGTCGATGGACACGCCCGCCGGCATGAACAGCGGGAACATGAACGAGGCCATGAACAGCACCGAAATCAGCGGCACGCCGCGAATCAGCTCGACGTAAAGGGTGCAGGCAGTGCGGATCGCCGGCAGCGACGAGCGCCGGCCCAGGGCCACTACCATGGCGATCGGAAATGCCATCATCATCGACAAGGTCGACAACATGATGGTCAAGGGCAGGCCGCCCCAGCGGTCGGTCTCCACCTTCTCGAGGTCGGCAAATCCGCCGTACATCAGCGCGAAGAAAAACGCCAGTACGACGAGCCACGCCGGCAGCAGCCAGGCCTTCCAGAACGCGCGGGTACAACTGCCGACCAGCATGGCCAGCATCACCGAGGTTGCCAGCAGTGGACGCCATTGGTCGTCATACGGGTAACGCCCGAAGATGATGATGCGATGTTTCTCCGCCACAACACCCCAGCAAGCGCCCACGCCATCGACGCGACATGCGTCGTAGTCGGGCAACCAGGCGGCACGGAACACCGCCCAGTTGAAGAACTGCGGCAGCACCAGCAGCAGGCCGGCCATGACGACGAGCGTCATCAGCCCGGTAGTGAAGTCGCCGAACAGGTTGATCCGGACCCAGGCAACGGGTCCTTCGGTCGAGACGGGCGCCTGACGCGCCGTGATCGGTTGGAACGTTTGTGCAGTCATGGGTTGGCGCCGATCAGCGTTCCTTGATGGCTGAACGGGCGTTGTACCAGTTCATCAGCAAGGAGGTGGACAAGGAGGTCGTCAGGTAAACCAGCATCACGATGGCAATGGCTTCGACCGCACGGCCGGTCTGGTTCAGCGAGGTGTTGGCGATCGACACCACGTCGGGGTAACCGATCGCGACGGCCAACGACGAGTTCTTGGTCAGGTTCAGGAACTGATTGGTTACCGGCGGAATGATCACACGCAGCGCCTGCGGCAAGGTGATCAGGCGCATCACCTGACGCGGGTGCAAGCCCAGCGCGGCGGCGGCCTCACCCTGGCCCTGGGCCACCGACTGGATGCCGGAGCGAACCACCTCGGCCACAAACGCGGCGGTATACATCGTCAGGCCCAGCAGCACGGCCAGGAACTCCGGCGTCAGTGCACCACCACGCTCGATGGAAAAATCACCCTTGATAGGAAAATCGAAGTCCAGTGGCGCACCACCAGTCCACCATGCCAGTACGCCGGTGACGACAAAAATCGCGACCGGCATCCAGAACATGCTGCGCAACTGGCCGGTTTCTTCGAACTTGTGAAAAGCCCATTTGCGATAAGCGACACCCAGGACGGCGCCGGCGACCAGCCCGAGCGCACCCCAAAGATGGCCGGCCGCCCAGATCGGTTTGGGAAAAATCAAACCGCCCTTGGCAATGAAGATGGGCCCCAATACGATGGCGTCCTGCACATAAGGCAGGGTTTCCGTCAGCAGCAAATACCACATCAGCAACTGCAGCAGGATGGGCACGTTGCGGAACATCTCCACGTACGCATAACAGATCCCGCGCACCAGCGCATTGCGCGAGAACCGGCCCACGCCGAGCAAGGTGCCCAGAATGGTGGTCAGGATGATGCCGACGACGGCCACGCGCAAGGTGTTGACAATGCCCACCCCATAGGCTTTCCAGTACGGAGCGGCCGAATCGAATGGAAACAGGCTCTCGCCGATGTCGAATCCGGCCGAATCCCCGAGGAAGTCGAAGCCGCTCTGGATGCCGCGCGCCTGCATGTTGACGAGCGTGTTGTGGGCCAGGAACCAGACGCCGAGCGCGATGACGCCTACGGCCAGTATTTGGTAGATGACGCCCCTGAAGGCCTGGCTGCGCCAGGACCATTTTGATTTCTTGGCGGGTAGTTTGTCGGTCATGGGCACTGCTTCTTGCTCGGCGTGTTCAGCCGCAAAAACAACAATTGCCGCTACCGGGACGCGTAGGGCGGTCCGGCAGCGGCAATGTCAGAAACCGGGCTGGTCTATCAGCGTGCCGGATACGGGTACATCAACCCGCCTTTGTTCCACAGGTTGTTCAGGCCACGCGGCAGGTTGAGCGCCGTTTTCGGGCCCAAGTTGCGCTCGAAGCTTTCGCCGTAGTTGCCAACCGCCTTGAGCGCACGGGCCAGCCACTCCTTGTCCAGGCCCAGCAGCTTGCCAGTGTCCTCGTTGCCACCGCCGAGCAGGCGCTGCACGACCGGATCATCACTGGTCTTCATCTTGTCGACGTTGGCCTGGGTGATACCGTATTCCTCGGCTTCCATCAGGCCATACATCACCCACTTGACGATGGAGAACCACTCGTCGTCACCGCGGCGCACCATCGGGCCAAGCGGCTCTTTGGAGATCAGCTCAGGCAGGATCACGTGTTCTTTCGGATCCTTGGCTTCCTTGCTGCGCACAGAGGACAGGCCCGAGGCATCCGTTGTGTAGGCGATGCAGCGGCCAGCGAAATATGCGCTGGTGGCGGCTTCGACTTTTTCGAACACGACCGGCTTGATGTTCAGATCGTTGGCCTTGGAAAAGTCAGTCAGGTTCTTCTCGGTCGTGGTGCCGGACTGCACGCAAACCGTCTGGCCCTTGAGTTGCTTGGCGCTGTTCATCTTGGTCCGGGTGGGAACCATGAAGCCCTGGCCATCGTAGTAGTTCACGACGGTCATTGCGAGACCCAACGAGGCATCGCGCGACAACGTGAAGGTGGTGTTGCGCGACAGCACGTCGATCTCGCCGGACTGCAGGGCGGTGAAGCGTTGTTGCGCGGTCAGCGGAACATACTTGACCTTCTCTGCGTCGCCCAGCGTGGCAGCTGCCAGCGCCTTGCAGACGTCGATATCGAGTCCCGACCACTTGCCGGTCGAGTCCGCAGCGGCAAAACCGGCCAGGCCGGTGTTGACCCCACAGACCACCTGTCCGCGTGCCTTGATGGCGTCAACGGTCTTGCCCGCATGGGCCGGCATCGCTGCCATCGCGCCAAAGGCGGCGACGGTTGCGAGCGCGAGTTTGAGCTTGCTTGTTTTCATCGATTGCTTCTCCTAACGTTTGTGTTAATAGGGGCAGTGAGTCACGCAACTACCTGCCACGTGATCGAGCCTCTGGGTAATTTAACGCTGAATTTCCGGCACCACATTGGGGTTTACGCTGTCATTTCATGCAAGACGCGCATAACCCCACACCGGTGCACGCGATATCACCAGTCGGGTCGAGAGGCAGGTTCCGTGCCTGCGGTGTGCCATGGCGTCGCATGGGGCGACGCGCCGTTCAGATGTAGCCGACGGCCGGTTTGACGTGGCGCATGTGCAGCGACATGCCCAGTGCCTTCATATGGTTCTGGTCGCGTCCCAGGATTTCCTGCGACAGCGGCAGGAACTCGGTTTCCTCGAATGCCGCATGCGCGTGGTAGTCGCTGACCATCTGCTGCACGGCAACCGTGTCCAGGTCGGTGTCGTGCCCCTTGGCGATCTGCTTGAGCTGGGGCTTGATGCTTGACCACCAGGCCTCGATCTGGCGGTGTTCGGCGGTCAGCCGTTCGATCATGTTCTGCACATGGCTGCGTTCCTCGCCGCGCACTGCGCTTTGCAGCACTGCCGGGAACAGTTCGCGCTCTTCCTCGGCGTGGTGTTCGAGGGTGACCGCGTCGAAAAATTTCAGCATCTCGGCAGCCACCTTGCGCCCGCGTTGCGCCGGCGCCATTAGCGCGGGTAACTCACCAAGCTGGTCCAGGTGACCGATGATGCCGACATGGCATTGTGAGAAGTTGGCAATCGGCGCGTCGGCGCCGACGGACGTGGTGGACCTGTCGGTGCTGCTCATGGGGTCTTATATGGATGCCTCCCGGCTAGCAAGCACAATTTGCCAAGTTTTGTGAAGAAGTCGGCTGCACACTTATATCCGGCCTTGTTTGCGTGGTTTGACTGGTTTCCCTGTCTCGCCCGCTGGCCCCGA
>Ga0209702_10000195_pt1 | contig 120692 bp, 95 predicted proteins | sample FRY01_FD_187210 | JGI IMG/M metagenome (GOLD analysis project Ga0209702, IMG submission 187210) | Freshwater microbial communities from Lake Fryxell liftoff mats and glacier meltwater in Antarctica - FRY-01 (SPAdes) (version 2) | ecosystem: Environmental > Aquatic > Freshwater > Ice > Glacier...
AATTGAGTGCAGTGCTGTGGGTGAAAAACTGAAAAAAGGGTGTAATTGAGTGCAGTGTTGTGGGTGAAAAAAGCAAAAAATAGTGTAATTGAGTGCAGTGTTCTGGGTGAAAAAAGCGAAAAAGGGTGTAATTGAGTGCAATGTTGTGGGTGAAAAAAGCGAAAAAGGGTGTAATTGAGTGCAATGTTGTGGGTGAAAAAAGCAAAAAATAGTGTAATTGAGTGCAGTGTTCTGGGTGAAAAAAGCGAAAAAGGGTGTAATTGAGTGCAGAATTTGAAGAGAATCCCACCCTTAATCCCCCAAATTTTAAGTTTTGGCAGGAAAATGAAGAAAAAAAAGTGAGAAAATAGTGTAATTGAGTGCAGTGTTGTGGGTGAAAAAAGCAAAAAATAGTGTAATTGAGTGCAATGTTGGTGGCGTGGCGGATTTAAGTATATATGATATTTTGGGTAATGAGATTATGACTATCCCAAATTACTACAACAAGACAGAAATAGATGTCAATAATATTCCCATCGGCACCTACACAATCCAAATACAAACTCCAACTGGTAGCGTTAGCCAAAGATTGTTGGTGAATAGATAGAAATATTAATCAAAATCTGGCATAGAATCAAAAGTAAAATATTGTTTTAATCTACTAACTATTAAAGGAATAACTTCACTTATATTTATTGAGTGTTCATCATGTGTTAATAAAATGTTATTTGTGTATTTAAAGTATTTATCCAAATATATATTATAATCGACAAGTTTATCATTTTTACCTAAAATAGCCAAATTCAAATAATTCGTAAATGGGTCTAAATTATTATCTATATATAACCCAAGTTTACTCAATTTATTTTTAACATCTTCATTAAATAATTTTGATATTTCACCGCTATAGGGCTGTGTAGAAGGATTGATTAAAATTGAATTAATACCAGCTTTAGCAGCAATATACATTGCAATAAAGCCACCCAAACTATGTCCAATTACATGTGAATAGCCAAGGCGAACAAGTTTAAGTGTTTGTTCGATTTTTTTATTAATATCATTTACGTCATTATAATCAATTTCAATTAATTTCAAATCAAACTTAAGTGGCAGTAATCCATCACGCAAATTTTTAAATGTTGTAGATTCTTTATCACTTCGAATGTAACCTCTAATAAATATAACTTTTTTGTTGTCCATAAGTATAAACCTCATATTTGTTTAACATCACAATTCAAAAGTCATTATATTTTAATATTTCCCCATTTCTTTTAATTTGTATTGCAATCTAAGATATTAAATTAATTAAAACAACCCAACAAAGTAGGGTAATTTAAAGATTATATTTCTAACTTCTAACAAAAAAAAGCTGCACCTAATTAATAAGTGCAGCTTTAATATATAGTTCTATACAAGATAGTTTTAGATAGATTACAAAGCCAATGCTGACTCTACAACTACTGATACTTTGTTATCAACTAACTCTACAAAACCGTTAGTTGTTTCAAAAGTTTTGATACTACCATCTAACAGTTCTACTTTCAATTTACCTTTGACCAATGAAGATACAATCGGTGCGTGATTAATCAAAACTTGGAAAGGAGACAAAGCGCCAGGCAAAGTTACCGATTTTACATCTCCACTATAAACTTTTGCTTGTGGAGTTACTATTTCTAAGTTCAGATTAGCCATTATTTAAATTTAATTATAAATTTATAGAAAATTAATTGCCTGATTTTTTGTAAGTATCAAAAACTTCGTCAATTGTACCTTTGTATGTAAACATATTTTCTGGCACTTCATCACAATCGCCATTCAAAATAGCTTTGAAACCTGCTATTGTATCACTAATTTTCACATATCTACCAGCGAAACCAGTAAATTGTTCAGCAACGAAGAATGGTTGTGAGAAGAATTTTTGAATTTTTCTTGCTCTGTAAACAGTGATTTTATCTTCATCAGATAATTCATCCATACCTAAGATATTGATAATATCTTGTAAATCTTTGTAAGTTTGAAGAGTTTTGATACATCTTGCAGCAGTATCATAATGCTCTTGACCAATGATATTAGGGTCCATAATTCTAGAAGTCGAATCCAATGGATCAACAGCAGGATAGATACCTAATTCGGAGATTTGACGAGACAATACAGTTTTTGCATCTAAATGGGCGAAAGTATTCGCAGGAGCAGGGTCAGTCAAGTCATCTGCAGGTACATATACCGCTTGAACAGATGTGATAGAACCTTTGTCTGTTGATGCAATTCTTTCCTGTAATGCACCCATCTCAGTAGCCAAAGTTGGTTGGTAACCAACGGCTGATGGCATACGTCCCAAAAGTGCAGATACCTCAGAACCAGCTTGAGTAAAACGGAAAATATTATCAATAAATAATAATACGTCTCTTCCATCTTCATCTCTAAAGTTTTCGGCAATAGTCAAAGCCGTCAAAGCTACTCTCATACGGGCGCCAGGAGGTTCGTTCATTTGACCGAATACTAATGCAGTTTTGTCCAATACACCAGACTCTTCCATTTCACGATAAAGGTCATTTCCTTCACGAGTCCTTTCACCAACACCAGCGAAACAAGAATATCCACCGTGTTGTTTGGCGATATTGTTGATTAACTCTTGAATTACAACGGTTTTACCAACACCAGCACCACCGAAAAGACCAGTTTTACCACCTTTTGTAAATGGCTCAATCAAGTCAATTACTTTGATACCTGTTTCAAACATTTCTGCTTTTGTACTTAGGTTTTGAAATAATGGAGCAGGTCTATGAATTGAAGATCTTTTTACATTCTTTAATTCTGGTTTACCGTCAATTACTTGACCAGTAACATTTAACATTCTACCCAATACTTCATTACCAACTGGAACCATAATTGGAGTTCCTAAGTCAACAACTTTCATACCTCTAACTAAACCGTCAGTAGTCTCCATTGCAACAGCACGCACTCTATCTTCACCCAAGTGTTGTTGCACCTCACAAGTAAGAATTTCATCTTTACCTGATTCGATAGATTGTCTTAATATTTGCAAAGCATTGAATACTGCTGGTATATTTCCATTTGGAAATTCCACGTCCACTACAGGTCCGATAACCTGAACTATAAAACCTTCATTCATAAAAATAAAGCCTTTAAGTAGTTTTTAAATTTTTAATTGTATTTTTTCTAATGTATTTATTTCAAAATAAAATAATTAAGATTACAAAATTAAATAAATTAAATTATAAAACAAAGTTATAATAGAAAATTGTATTTTTTTTTGCTTATAATAATTTGAATAATAGAAAAATACATAGAAAATAATGTTGATTTTTATTTGAAAATTAAAAAATAATTTGTAAATTGAATAATTATAATATTAAAAGTTTATTTTCTAATTTTATTTATTATATTAAATACTAGCATTAAATTAATTAAGAGGTAATTTTGAGGTAATTTTGAAAAATATCACGAAAAATATCCTAAATAACATCCTAAATAAAGCAGTTATAATTATATTATTTACATCATTTTTATCATTTACAGGTTGTTCTTCTATTTTTAATGGAAGTATGGCAACAGTGGCTATTAATTCAAACCCAAGTAGTGCAACTGTAAAAATAAATGGAATGGACGGAGGAGCCACACCTACAAAAATTAGATTACAAAGAGGTGAAACACATATTATAGAAATTAAAAAAGAAGGATACCTTGATTATAAAGTAATTACTAACAAATCAATTGCTGGTTGGTTTTGGGTGAATATAATATGTGGTGGGTTAATTGGTATAGTTATAGATGCTGCAACTGGTAATATGTATGATGTCGAACCAAGAATTATAAATGCAAATTTAACCAAAGACACAAGTTTTAATTTTGAAAATAATAATAATGAATTTGACAATGATTATACCTCAAAATATGTAATGGGAGAATTTGAGTCAATACAATTAAGAGATGAAAATAATAATATTGTTGGGAATATTCAAATTACTTGGGAATAAAAATTGAAGCTCATTTATTTCTTTCTTTTCATCTTTATGTTAAATTTTGCGAATTGTACGAATTTATACTCACAAACATATTTTGAAACTTCAAGTGGGTATATATTCTCTTTTTATCATAATTTAATGTCCCCAATCAGATCAACTATTAGCGAATGTCAATTCTACCCAAGTTGCTCACATTATTCGAGTGAAGCTATTAATGAATATGGAGTTGCAAAAGGCATAATATTAACTGCTGATAGATTTATAAGATGTTCGGGTGGTACTCTTAATCCAAATGATTATCCAAGGTCAAATAAAAAGTTAATCGATAAACCAACTTCAAACAATATCTGGGGCGATAAAAATCTTTGGAAACTAACTTTTAATAAATCGTCAAGTTCAGATTTTAAAGATAAACAAGAAACAATCCTCGAAGCGAACTTAGAAAATGAAAAATTCTTTAGAGATTTTGATTTCTGTAAATTATTATTCCAAGAAAATAATTTTGATAATTCTATCTTTGAATTAAGGAAAATTAATTTTTATGCTAATGATACATTAACGAAGAACAAAGCTAATCTGCTTATTGCTGTAAATTTTCTCAAAATGAACAAATATTCAGAAGCACGTAAGATAATTGACCACACCAATAAACTTTTCACAAATTTTGATAAATTAGATAAAATCAATCTAATTTATCAAATAGACAACCTAATTGTTGAATATGTAATTAATGATTTGGATAATGCAAATTCGTGGAATATAAACAAATTAAATAAAATCAATAATAAATTGGAACTTGAATCTCTAAATAAAAATGATACTTTGCTTGACAATTTTTTTATACTTTCAAACAAACTAATAGCTTACTCTTATTTCAAAATTGATGATTTCAACTCCTCACTTAAATATCTTCAAACGAAAAACAATTCAAATCTTAATCCAAATAATAAAATAAGTATTCAAAGTTTTGATAAAATTAATGATTTTATGAAAAAAGCTCAAAACACAACTGGTTATAGTCCAGAGTTGGCAGGTTTTTTTTCGGCTATTTTGCCTGGGAGCGGTTATGCTTATTGTGGGCATTATAAAGAAGGACTTTCAGCATTAATTATCAATTCATTACTTGGTGCAGGGATTTATTCACAGATAAAATCTAAAAATATTGGTACAGCAGTATTTACAAGTTTAGTTACTTTGCCATTTTATTTGGGTAATATTGTCGGCTCCTACAATACAGCAGAAAACGAAAATTTAAAGACTAAACAAATTTTATTAAATGATTACAGGCACTTAATTGGCATAAACATCTATTTTTCTGACATCTATTATTTAAATTTATTTGACAATTAATTGCGGATATTTTGTAACAAAAAAGGGAAGTGTTTGGCAACATTTCCAAAGCCGTAAAATTTAATGTAATAAAATAGTAGTCTGTAAAACAAAATCAACCATAATGTTACCCCAAGGTTGATTGAAAAAAATGAAGCAATGAGTTGCAACCCCAAGTCCTTAAAATATAAAATACGAAAAAAGAGATTTCATTTACGAAATCTCTTTTTTTTGTTTGAGAGCCACTTGAGGGATTTGAACCCCCGACCGGCTGATTACAAATCAGCTGCTCTGGCCAACTGAGCTAAAGTGGCAATTAAGAATTAATATCTTGTCTAAATTTTAATTAATTTATATAATCACTTCAAAATTAGAATACAAAAATAATAGAAATTATTATTATATGCAAGAAAAATTATTATTATTTTTGATATTTTTTTAAATTATTTTTATTCTAATATTTGCATATACAGTAACATAATGTAATATATAGACTTAATAGATTTAGTAAAATTATCAATTTAACGGATAATTTACTTCTTCTATGATTTCACACCACAAATGCCCAATCATAATATGACTTTCTTGTATTCTTGCAGTATTATTAGATGGCACAATGATAGAATTGTTACATAAATCTTTCATTTTGCCACCATCGCCACCAAGCATACCGATGGTTACAAGTCCATTTGTGTTAGCTAAATTAATAGCTCTAATTACATTTTCTGATTTGCCACTTGTCGAGATGCCAATTAAAACATCACCACTTTTACCGTAAGCTTCGACCCCTCTGGCAAAAATATTATCAAACCCAATGTCATTACCTCCAGCCGTCAATATCGAAGTATCTACCGTCAATGCCATTGCTGCTATTGCTGGTCTATTATAATGACTTCTAAGTCTGACTACCAATTCGGCGGCAAGGTGCTGACTGTCTGCTGCACTCCCACCATTCCCGCAAAAAAGTATTTTATTACCTTTTTGGATTTGGTTTGCCAAAATAATACCTATTTCTTCAATTTTATCAGTAAAATTGTTCAATAGGTTTTTTTTAGTTTCTATACTTTCAGTAATTGCTGATTGTATTTTTTCTTGAAAATTTATCTTTTCCATAAATTTTTGTTTGATTTAATTGAAAAATATTCTTAAATAGCAAAAAATAAAACACTTAGACTTATTAATATTGCAAAATGTTTGTTATTGTATAAATTATTTAATAATTTTAAGTTTATGTATCGTAACAAATTAAAATAACTCTTTCTAAAATTAATCAATAAAAATAATATATAATATTTTATGATTTTAAGCCAAAAATTACTTTCAATTGACAGATACAATGAAATAATTAATGAAAGTAAAAATATATCTGATGCAAATATACAAAAATTAACTTTTGAATTAATAAATCTCAAAAAAAGTTTTGAGTTAATAATTAATAATTCAGTTGATGGTTATTGGGAATGGGATCTAATTTCTAATAAAACATATATTTCAGAATCACTAAAAGATATTTTGGGTGCTGAGATTAATGAGTACGAAGGGAATTTTATTGAAACAGAAAATTTGGTACATCCTTTTGATAGAGATATGAGAAATCAAATCATTAATGATTCTTTATCAAATTTTAGTGATTATACTTTTGAGTATAGGCTTCTGTGTAAAGACCAAAAATACTATTATTTTTTATCAAAAGGGACTTATCTTAAAGACGAAAATGGCAAAGCAATAAAATTAGTTGGCTCTCTGATTAACATTAATAATCAAAAAATCAATCAACAAGAATTAAGACTCAAAGATTATGTAATCAAAAATACACTCACTCCGGTAGTTTGGCTCAATAAAGATGGAAACTTTGTGAATGCCAACAAAGCATATTTGGAACTTGTTGGCTATACTTTTGAAGAGTTATTGAATTTACACGTAAAAGAAGTTGATGAGAATTTTAGTGAAGAGATTTGGAAAGACCATTGGATAGACTTGAAAGCTAATAAGACTCTTTTTTTTATTGCTAAAAGTAAAGGGAAAGATGGGACTTATATTGATATTCAAATTACAGCCAATTATGTAAAAATTGATGATATAGAATTAAATTGTGCTTTTGTCCAAGATATTACTGAAAAACTTAAATTAGAAAAAGAAATAATCGAATCTGGAATTAGATTCCAAAATCTCTTGAATGATATACCCAACATTGCAATACAAGGCTATGACAAAGATGGAAATATTTTTTATTGGAATAATGCATCAGAAAAGCTTTATGATTATACCAAAGAAGAGGCTATAAATAGTAATATATTTGAATTAGTAACACCAGTTGAATTTAGAGAGAAGATAATTAAAGAAAGAAACTATATGTTCGAAAACAAGACTACTTTTCCTAATAAAGAAGCAATTGTACAGAACAAAAGTGGCGAAAAAATAAATGTACTGTCTACAAATTCTTATTTAGAATTAAATGAAAATACTCAACATTTATACTGTTTTGATGTTGACTTAACAGAAATTAATACGGCAAGAAATCAAATCAAAGACTTAGTAGATGAACTTACAAACAAAAATTCAGAATTAGAAACAATAATCAAGGATAAAGACAAACTATTTTCAATAATCGCTCACGACCTAAGAAGTCCACTTTCTGGATTTATGGCTCTAACTAAAGAATTATCCGAAAATTTGGACAATTTAGAAGAAAGTGAAATCCAAGAATTCACAACTGTGCTTAATTTTTCGTCGGAGAATGTTTACAATCTATTAGAGAATTTGCTAAATTGGTCACAATTCCAAAGAGGACTAATTAATTGCCACGTAGAAGAAATATATTTTAATTATATTATCAAAAATACCGTAAATTTATTATCTACAAAGATTAATGAAAAAAATATTACTGTTATCAACAAATCAGATGGACAACACTTATTTAGTGCTGATTTGCAAATGATTAATACAATTATCCGAAATTTATTAACTAATGCAATCAAGTTCTCTTATCCAAATAGTGTAATAGAAATTGGCGTCATTGATGTTGATATTAATAGAGATATTGATAGTGGAAATGATCAAAAGTTGGATAAAAAACTTAATGAAAAAGATAAGCATTTTATAGAAAAATACTATAAAAAAAATCACTTTACTTTTTATATAAAAGATTTTGGGATGGGAATGCCAGAAAACATTATAAATAATTTAGGTGTATTTAGTAATAAAACTAAAAGATATGGAACACTTAACGAACCGAGTTCTGGTTTGGGCTGTGTCATTACTTATGATTTTGTACGCGCACTTAACGGCAATATTTTTGTTGAAAGTGAAGAAGAAATAGGTTCAACTTTTATTATACAATTACCAAATAAAAAGTAGTAATAAAGTATTATTAAAAAGTATCAAATAGTATTAAAAAAAGCAATAATAAAAAATATTACTGCTTAATTATTCTCTTAAAATTCTCTAATAAGTATCTCAAAAGTATAGCTATCTATTGTATAAATCAATATTTATAATGGTTTGGGTGCTTCCATAATAGCGTTACATTTATTGCATTTTCTTTTTTCTTCATCGGAATAAAACTTACCCATCAAAGCCGGTAGCTCTGTTACAATGTTTTTTAGTTTAAATTCATCTCTGAAAAGCAAATTATTACATTGTTCACAATACCATTCGAGAGCATCAATAGCAGTTTCAGGTCTTTTTTGTTCGACAACTAACCCAACAGTATTAGCTTTTCTTTGTGGAGAGTGTGGCACTTTACCAGGCAATAAGAATATTTCGCCTTCTTTGATATCATAGTCAATATTTTTACCATTTTGCATTGTTTTGACTGTAATATCGCCCTCGAATTGATAGAAAAATTCTGGAGTTTCGTTATAATGATAATCTTTTCTGTTATTAGGTCCGCCGACTATCATAATAATAAATTCACCTTCTTCATAAACTTCTTTATTTCCAACTGGTGGCTTCAAAAGATGTCTGTTATCTTCAATCCACTTTTTGATATTAATTGGCATCAAAATACTCATAATTAATCCTTTTATTATTTACAATATTCCAAAATTATAAAATTTTATAAACTCTATTTTAATATTTATAAAAATACAAAAAATAAGTAATATTAATACAAAAAATTACACATTAACTTGATTTTAAATTTAATTTCATAAAAACTAAATTGAATATACTCTCTAATATACTATAGAATACTCTAATAAACTCTAAAAAGATATTTTTATAATCTAAGAAATAATAAAAACTTAAATTTTAATTAATTTTGTGTTAATTTTGCGTTAAGTAAATGTTAAGTTTGTGCTAATTTTATTTGCAGTCAAAACTTACCTTTTTTATATTTATATTAATATTTAGTTATATAATGAAGAAGTCAAACAACAAAAATTATAACAGAATTTATAATAGAATTCATCTATTTAAGATAAACTTTTTATTTATTCAAGCTATTTTCATCTTTATTTTGTTGAGTTATGATTTATATAGCCAATCAACAACTCAATCTCCAGCGTCATTTGACTTCAATACGAAAGGAGTTGTATTCGAAAGTATAGATAGTTTATTAGAAGTAAGAATGAGATTTAGGATACAAAATCAAATTTTATTACAAACAAGATCAGAAGAAGACTTAAATATCGAAAATTCACTTTTTGCAGTAAGAAGACTAAGATTAAGATTCGGTGGATATTTATATGACAAAAATATTACATATAATTTACAACTATCCTTTTCTAGAGGGGATATGGATTTCACAAATACAAATTTCCCAAATATTGTAAGAGATGCAATGGTGTTTTATAATTTTAATCCTAATTTACAGTTAAGTTTTGGTCAAACAAAACTACCTGGAAATAGACAAAGAGTAAATTCTTCGAGTGATATGCAATTTGCAGAAAGATCCATTGTAAATAATATATTTACATTGGATAGAGATTTTGGATTTCAAGCTTGGTATGGTGATTATTTATTCGATGATGTATATGTTAATCTTAGAGGTGCATTAACTGACGGCGAAGGTAGAAATTCGAATACTAAAAAAGGTTCCAATTATTCTTATACGGCGAGGGTAGAAATTTTACCTTTGGGGACATTTACAAATGGTGGAGATTATATAGAATCTGATATGTCATTCGAACCTAAGCCAAAAGTATCAATTGGTGCGTCAATCAATCGAAATGTCAAAACAGAAAGAGCCGGTGGGCAATTAGGTGCTTTACTTTATTCGCCTGTTACACTCAAAACTCTTTATTTAGATGGCGTTTTGAAATATAATGGTTTTGCATTATATACCGAACTTGCACATAGAGACGCATTAGATAATCCTATTACGATTAATGCTTCAAATGATATTAGATATACTTTTGAAGGGTTTGGGTATCTAATTCAAACTTCGTATTTATTTAAAAATATGTATGAAGTAGCTTTTAGATTTGCTGACGCCGAACCGACCGAAAGACTGAAAGGTAATACGAAAGCTCTACAACAACAAATTATTACACTTGCTGGCTCAAAATATATTGCAGGGCATAGAGCCAAAATTCAAGCTGAAATTTCTCACCTGAATGATAATTCATTTGTATTTGACCCTAATAACTCAATTATATCAACAAATTCTAAATATTGGCAATTTATATTTAATATAGAGTTAGGTATCTAAAGTTATTAATTTAACTGATATAATTAATTAGATGATTTTTATAATAAAGATTGGTTTAATTAGTTACATAAGATAAAATTTAACACTTAAATTAATGTTAAATTTAACAATAATAACTAATATCGATATGCTGAAAGTACATAACCCTTATACAAATGAACTTATAACAGAATTAAAATTTGATACTCTCGAAAGTGTCGAACAAAAAATAGACAAACTATTTATTAACTTTAAAGATAAAAGTAATAGATTAAAGCCATTTGAAAGAATAATAATTTTAGAAAATTTAGTACAGTTATTAAAAAACAATTATCAAAAAATTATAGATATTGCAATCTCTGAAGGCGGCAAACCACTCAATGATACAATTATAGAGATGGATAGAGCAATTGATGGTGTCAAACTTGCAATATCTTGTCTAAGAAATGAAGATGGTCAAAAAATTCCCATGGGAATAACTAAATCTTCGGTCAATAAATTAGCATTTACAGATAAGGAGCCAATCGGGTTAGTATTAGCATATTCTGCATTTAATCACCCAATTAATTTAATTATACATCAAGTGATTCCAGCATTTGCTGTTGGAAGTCCATTGATAATAAAGCCTGCATCAGCAACTCCACTAACTTGTGAATTTTTAGTAAGTTTATTTTACGAAGCAGGAATAAGAGATATTGATTTACAAATGATATTATGTGAAAATGAAGTTTCAGGTAAAATTATAAGTAATAATAAAATATCCTACTTTTCATTCATCGGCAATGCTGAAATTGGGTGGACGTTAGCCAAAAAACTTCATAATGGCGTCAGATATGGATTAGAACACGGCGGAATAGCTCCAGTGTTAATAGCAGAAGATATCTATAACGTAGATAAAGATACACAAAATAATGATTTACTTAGAATTGCACAAAGTATAGTAAAAGGAGCATTTTATCACTCTGGACAGGTATGTGTCTCTACTCAAAGGGTATATTTGCCAAAAAAAATAAGTGGCGAGTTTTTAGATATTATTTTAGAATTAAGTAGTAAATTAATTGTCGGAGATCCAAAAAGTGAATTGACAAATCTCGGTCCTTTAATCAAAAATGAATCTTTGGATAAATTTGATTTGTGGATTAAAGAAGCAATCACAAATCAATCAAACACTCAGTCTAACTCAAAATTACTTTGTGGTGGTAAAAGATTAGAGAATAATTGTTTTGAACCAACTATAATATTAAATCCAACCGATAACTCAAAATTAATTACTGATGAAGTATTTGGACCAATTCTTTGTATCAATGAATACGAAGATATAAATTCTGCTATAGACAAAATAAATAATACTGATTTTATATTTCATTCAGCAATATTTACAAATAATATCCAAAAAGCCCTAAAATACTCTGAATTAATAAATGGCACTGGAATTATAATAAACGACCACACAGCTTTTAGAACTGATTGGATGCCTTTCGGTGGAGCAAAATTATCTGGAATGGGAACAGGCGGAATAGAGTATTCAATGAATGAATATTCTTATGATAAATTAAAAGTAATTAACTACAACTACTAATTCATAATTTACCAATAATCTAAATTATCACATTTGTGTAATTATCTTGACAATTATTCCAATAAATCTATAAATTATCAAAAAATTCAGTTTTTTGGTATATTTTTCTCAATTATATTGAATTAAATGTATATTCAAATATAATTTATTAATTGATAATACGCTTATTATTCTATAATTATCTCAATTAATGTGAAATTATATTAAATTTTATTTAACTGTAATAAATTAACAATCAAACAAATCTAAGCAACAAAAAATGAAAAACATAAACCTTAAAATTTCAATATTTCTATTTTTATTTATTGTCATTAATTATAATACTTACTCACAAAATGCAATGTGTACAGTAAATGGTAAAATTACTAATACAAATGGCAATGACAAAATAAATGGCTTCATTAAGTTTATGAGTAATAATGAACAAAAAGCGAAAAGCAAAATCGCTTCAGATGGGACCTATAGCGCTGTTGTGCCGATAAATTCGTCATTGCTAATATCTATCGAAAATTGTGTAATTGACGAGAATAGTATGGTTCTGAATACTCCAAATAACTCAAGTGAGTTAGTTTTTGATTTGAAAGCAAAATTATTAAAAGAAAATAATATCTATACAAACTTTAATTCTTTTGAACCAAATAAAAGTGATTTGTCAAGTAATGGAAAAGAAGAAATATTAAATTTCATTGATTTCGCAGACCAAAATAGAAGATTGAGTTTTAAGATATTAATCAACAACAAAGACTCATATTTTGCAGATTCAAAAGTAACAGTAGAGAAAATGGTCGGTAATAAGATGAAGACAGTCAAAGAAACTATGAAAGCAGCAGATTTATCATTAAAATTATATAAAGAAAGAACTGAGGTTTTAGAAAAGTTTATTTTAGAAAGTACTAAGCGAAAAAATTTCTATGCTTTTGAAGTTGATAACACCTATTTATCAAAAAAACCTAAAAAAACCAAAAGCAAAAACACAAATATTTTGGACAATGTTGTGCAAAATCTATCAATAATTGTAAGTAAAGTCAGAAAAGACTAACAGCATTTCATTTGGGACAGAAGACTAAAAGTGTTGAATTATAGCAAAATAAAGTGGCATTCCTAATGTAATATTAAAAGGGAATGTAACCCCAAGTGCCATTGGAATATACAACCCAGGGTCTGCTTTCGGTACAGCTAATCTCATTGCAGCCGGTACAGCGATATATGATGCACTTGCAGCCAAAATCGATAATATAAATCTATTGCCCACCTCATCGGTAATAAATCCACTTAAATAAGCAGCTAAACAACCATTTATCGCTGGGATTAAAATTGCAAAAATAGTAAGAAACAATCCCGATTTATAAAATGCACTAAATCTTTTGGCAGTTACCATACCCATCTCCAACAGAAATATAGCTAAAAATCCTTTAAAGATATCAGTTGTAAATGGCTTAATACCTTCTGCTTGTTTGCTATCTGCAATTAGTCCGATAATCAAACTACCCAAAATCAAAAGCACGCTACCATTAGTAAAAGAGTGTTTGATAATATTAAATAGTTTATTCTCTGACTCTTTTTTGTTATTCATTGAATCAATATTATCTAATCCTATAATTTCTGGTTCATTTTTTTCGTACTTCATCATCAGAATAACTCCAACAACAATTGCAGGCGCCTCCATAAGAGCCATTACAGCCACCATGTGTCCACCAAATGTAATTTGTTGAGATTCCAAAAAAGATGCAGCTGAAACGAATGTAACAGCACTCACAGAACCATAAGCAGCACATATTGCTGCCGAATCGCTAATACTGAATTTTAACTTTAATAAATGAAATGTATAAAATGGAATTACTGAAGCAAAAGTAAGTCCAAACAAGATTGAATAGATTATTTCGGGCGAAAATGTACTGTGAGATAATTCCTCGCCACCCTTAAATCCAATAGCAAATAATAAATACAAAGAAATGAATTTTGAAGATGATGGAGGTATCTCCAAATCACTCTTTAGTGTTGTTGCTAAGATACCCAAAACAAAAAATAATAGAGTTGGATTTGTTAAATTTGATATTAATACTTGAATGTCCATATTACTTACTTAAGATTAATTTTTGATATAATTTTTGACCCCTAATTTTTGATATAATATTTGCCTGGTAATTGTCTTATAATTCCTTCAAATTCCATCTCTAACAAGTTAAATAATAATGTTGGCATTTCAAATTCAATTTCATTTGCTAAAGTATCAATATGCAAAGGCTCAAAACTGAGATTATTATAAATTTGTTTCCATTCTTCTTTCTTAAATTCAATAACTTTTTCTTCCAATTTAAAGATATTTTTTGGGTTCATTCCCAAACTAATCAATATATCTTCAAAATCAATTAACATATTCGCCAAATTATCTTTTATAAGTTTGTTTGTCCCTTTACTTTTATCAGAATTTATATTCCCTGGTACTGCGAATATTTCTCTGTTTTGGTCATTTCCGAACCTTGCTGTCCATAATGAGCCACCTTTGATTGCAGATTCTATGATTACAACCGATTTTGAAATTCCACTAATTATTCTATTTCTCAACATAAAATATTGAAGTCTGGCAACTTTTCCAAATTCAAAATTTGAGATAATTGAACCACCACTCTCAATGATTTTGTGAGCGTGAGTAACTGTCAAAGATGGAGACAATTTATCTAATCCAGATGCAATAACTGCAATTGTATGACCATTATTTTTGATTGTATTCAAATGAGCTAATGTATCTATACCCGATGCCAAACCACTAACAACTGAAATATTATTTAAAGACAAATATTGAGTTAACTGCTCGGTTACTAATTTACCATAAAGTGAGTTTTTACGAGTACCGACTATAGCCACAGCATTATTCTCTATTTTTTTTAGTTTGCCCCAAGTATATAAAATCAAAGGTGGGTCTGTAATTTCTTTGAGCAATGTTGGGTAATTATCATCCCAATAAGTAACAATATTATAATCTTTATTTTTTTCTAACAACTCAAGTTGATAATCATATTTTTGTTGTAAATCATCAAAACTAAATAAATTATCTTTATTTATATATTTGTTGTAATCAGTGGAGTTATGTCTAAAATCATCAAAATTTTTATAATTATCAATAATTTTTAGAGCGCGTGCAGTGCCGACTTGTTTGACTAACGTCAGTTTTAAGATATCTGCTTTTGACCAATTATTCATTAATTAATATTAAAATAACAAAAAAATTAAAAACAAATATAATAAACAAAAGTAATATTGATAATACTTAATTTGTAAATTAGTTTAGTTATTGCTTTTTAATTGATATTAATTATAACTCTTTAGAATAAAATTGAACAAAATTGAATAAAATTCATCAATAAGTTGTAAATAAAAGAACAGAGTTGTTTTCTAATAATCTATCAAAAGTAGCTTTAAGATTTTTATCAATATCTTCGTTTTTGAACATTAATTCACTTTCAATTTCGGACTCTTTATCAATTTCATGATCATTAGTAATAGAGTTAAAAATGTTTTTGCCAAGGTCCATTCCTGACAAATCAATCTCTTCTATCATATCAACAGGGTCTTCAATTTTTTCGTTGAATACTTCTGTTAAGTCAAAATCTTTGTTTCCTTCTGCAAAATCAAATTTTATTAGTGTTCTTTCTCCACAAGTGCATACTACTTCAATACTATCTACTTCACCGTTTGGTTCTCTGTTCACTATGACTGATGAATGGTGTTTCTTTCGAGCTTTGATTGGTGCATCTGATATTTCAACCATTTCACCTTTTTGTTTGACAAAATCAGAAGGCAATCTGCTTGAATGGGGCATTCTTTGGGTGCCAGAGATTTTTGGTAAAATCAAAAAGTCGTTAAAAAGTTTATGCGGTTGGTCTGGCTCAATTTTACCTGATTTAGCTTTTTGTGAAAATTCATTATTGAAGAGATTGTTTCTTCTTTTATTCTCATCATAATTAATAAGACTATCTAAATCATCTTGAGTAAGGAGAGGTTTGATATCAGATTCAGGCTTTTCTTCTTCCAATGGCACAAGATTAAAATCGGTTTCAAAAGGATTGGCAAAATCCTCATCATCTTCTCTATTCACTACATCATTTTTATCAAATTCTTCGTGATTTGCTTCACTATCATCAAAGAAATTGGTATATTTTTCATCATTCATATTAATATATTGTAATAACTTTTGAAGAAATTGAATAACACTTAATAAACACTAAATTCACTTTTAACAAAATTATAACAAAAATTATACCAAGTATAAAAATTGCTTACATTAATTAAAAGATAAATTAACTAAAATATAGAATTTATATAAGTTGCCAAATCATCAAATTTTACAATTTCATTAAAACAATTAATTTCAACTACACTTTTGGGCATTCCAGCAACAATACAAGACTCGAAATCTTGAACAACCACAAATCCGCCCTTGTCATAAAGTCTTTTAAATGCAGTGCTTCCATCATTTCCCATACCTGTCATCATAATAGCCATTATCTTATTATCATAATAGTTTATCAGTGAATCTAAAGTTACTGTAACTGATGGAATAAATGCAACATTTTCATATTTTTTATCTTCTAATATTATTTTATTATTTTTAACTACCATCTGTAAGCCGCCTTTAGCAATATAAATATTATTTTCAATAGTTATATTGTTTTCTGCTTCCCGTACTTTCATTGGAGAACTTGCGTCCAATCTCTCTGATAATGATTTTGTAAAATTAGGAGGCATGTGTTGAACTATAAAAATAGGAACACTGATTTTGGCATTCAATAAAGGTAGAAGCTTTTGGAGTGCAGCGGGACCTCCAGTAGATATTCCGATGAAAATAGCTTTGGGGAAAAAATTAGGTTTTTTGTATGGTCCATCTCCTAAAAGCTCTCTTCTATTGTAAGTAGTTAAAAATGAAAAGTTTCTTTGAGTACTTGTATCAATAGTTGTATTTGAAGTTGTTTGGATACTACTCTTATTATTCTCTACTTTATTTGGATTCGATTTTTCATTATCGATCGAAGTATCTTTTTCTTTTTGATTGCTTTTAAGTAATGCAATTCTTTCACTTAATTTTAAATTTGGATTTAATTTATTAGAATTTGAAATCAAATTACTTTTGTCTTTAAGATTAAGTCTTTGAAGTGGATTCGAATCTTTTTGATCAATTGTATATTTAGTTAATTTATTATTAAGAGTTGCTATATTATCATTCTTGTTTTCTCTTAAAAGTTGTTGTCTATGGACAAGGTTTTTTAAATTAGTAGAAGAATGGATATCTATAATTTTTTGAATTATTTCATCTTTTAAATTATTAAATTCACCGTGTGTATTATTTTTGGAGATAAAATCAACGGCTCCCGAATATAATGCGTCAAGTGTAGCAACAGCACCATCTTCAGTCAAGGTACTAAGCATAATTACAGGAATTTTGTAAGTTTTGGTAATTTCTTTCGTTGCTTCGATGCCATTCATTACAGGCATTTCAACATCCATAGTTACAATATCAGGTCTTAACTTACCAACCATTTCTATTGCTTCTTTTCCATTTGTTGCTTCACCGACAACAATTATTTTATCTGTGCTTTTTATTATACTTTTGAGTGCAGTCCTAATAAAATTAGAATCATCAACAATAAGTAATCTTATAGCATCATCAATATTATTTTGATTTTGTGTCACTTATTATTGCTATAAATGAAATTATTAATTATTTGTTTTAACATATTTTGTGTTAACTTTTTTTTATTAAAACTTTTACTTGAAAATTAAAATATTTGGAATTTTATTAAATTAAGCTATTAAATTAATAAATATTAGTTTTTGATTAAGGTATCAATATCCAAAATCATAATTACTTTACCATCACCAGTTATAGTAGCTCCTGCAAGCCCTTTTATATTACCCATAAATGGTCCCATAGATTTAATTACAATTTCTTCTTGCCCTAATAAATTATCGACAACTAATCCAATTTTGTCATATCCTACAGCAACTAAAACAACATTTTTATTTTCTAAACTTTCAGATTTTGTTGCACAATTTAATGTTTGATTTAATCTAATGATTGGATAAACATTATCTCTGATTTTAATTACTTCTCTGTTGTTTAGTGTCTTAACAGATTTTGTATCAATAGAAACAACTTCTTCTACAGAGCTAAGTGGAATTGCATAAATTTCATTTTCAACTTTAATCAATAACCCTTTAATAATTGCCAAAGTAAGGGGTAATTTAATACTAAAACTACTACCTTTGCCTAATTCTGATTCAATATCAATAAATCCTCTTAATTTTTCAATATTTGTTCTAACAACATCCATACCGACACCTCTTCCAGAGACACCCGTCACTTTGGCTGCTGTACTAAACCCAGGCAAAAATATAATTTTATATGCTTCCGCTTCAGTCAATGCATCAGCTTCTAATTGGGTCATTAATCCTTTTTCGACTGCTTTTGCTTTTAATTTATTTGCATCAAGCCCAGCACCATCATCGGTTATAGAGATAACTATATGATTACCGTGTTGTGCTGCAGCGAGAGTAATAGTTCCATTTGCACTTTTGCCGTTTAATTCTCTTTTGTCCGGAGACTCCACCCCATGGTCACAGGAGTTACGTATCATGTGTACAAGTGGGTCATTCAATTCTTCTACAATATTTTTGTCAATTTCGGTATCTTCGCCCTTTAGGATTAAATTAATATTTTTCCCAAGTTCTTTTGATAAATCTCTTACTATTCTTTGTGCTTTTTGGAATAATTTACCAACTGGTACCATTCTCATTTTCATAACAGCAGTTTGTATTTCTGATGTTACAAAATCTATTTGAGTTAGTGCTTCGACTAAATGGTTATACACTTCTTTGTCTTCTACTTTGTTTTCTAATGAGTTGCCCAATTGTATCAAACGATTTCTACTTAGTACCAATTCCCCAGATAAGTTCATCAAAGTTTCTAATCTAGAAACATCTATTCTAAGTGATTCATTTCCAACATTTTGGGCAGAATTTGGATTTTGAGCATTAGCTAAATTTGGCTGTTGTTTCGTTTGTAATTGTGTATCAGCAATACTTACAATTTTCTTATTTTCTTCTGCTTTATTTACTTGAATTTCTGAATTTATTTTATCAATATCTTCATCATTATTTACTATATTGCTTCCATTTGAATTATCATCTTTTTCTTTAATATCATCAACAAATTGGCTATTCATATCAGCGAAAGCTGCCTGTAACATATCAAGCTCTTCATCAGTAAAATCGCCATCACCACTTGCAAATTCACCATCTAAAACAGTATTAAGACTATTTTTATTATTGTTTGTACTTTGATTTTGAGTTTCAATAATTACCGCAGTAGGTTTGTCGTTTCTCAAAGTAATAATAACTTCTTTGATATTACCAATATCAACAATTTCATCACTTCCAGACTTAATATTTTCGATCATTTCTCTAATAATGTCGTGTACTCTAAGTAGTGCATCGCCAATATCTCCGGTAAAAATCAACTCACTTTTTCTAAGTTTATTTAATAATTCTTCAGCTTCGTGTGTCAATCCCGAAACATTATCCAAACCCATAAAAGATGATGTACCTTTTATAGTATGAAATCCCCTGAATATTTTATTAATTAAATCAATATCCTGAGGTTGATTTTCTATAATCATCAAATCTTGACTTATATTATCTAATAGTTCGTCTGATTCTACCAAAAAACTTTCAAAAAGTTCTCTTAATTCCGGGTCTGAAAAATCTATCATTTTAAATATCTGTTTGGTTTTAAAATTGTGTATAAAGTCTGAAAATATTTGTTAATTCATTTAACAATATTTATGAATTAACTATATGAATTAACTATTAAATAAAGCATCAATATCATCTTGTGAGAAATCGCCATCAAAATTTTCTAAACTTTCTATTTTGTTACTTAAATTTTCTGCGTCTTTTTCATTTGACTTATCTTCGTTTTGATTTATTTCGTCAGTAGTCACCTCAACATTCATAGAGTTTATAAGTGCGTCTATATCAAAGTCCTCATCTGGAACTTCTTCATTTAAAGATTCTACTTGTGCCGGAATTTGATTTGCAATATTTTCTGTAGTAACAGAAGTTACAGTATTTGAAAGACTTTCCTTTGATTTATTTTGAAAATTAGAAATCAAATCATCAACATTTTGTTGTCTATTTAAGTCTTTATTGAGAGAATCTATTGCATTAGGGTCAAAAGCAATTTCTCTGTGTAGAGTCGAAACATTTACAGTATTATCTGAAAAATTAGTATCCCCAACTAAATCAGTTATATTTGTTGTCTGAAAATGAGTCAATATTTTAAGAAGTTTTTCTTGTAGTGTCCCCAAAATATGATTTACTGCAGCAATTTGTTGAGCAGTAATATCTTGAATTTGTAGCGACATAATTATTGAATTAGAGTCATTTCTAATTTCATTAAGAATATTTATAGTTTCATTTTGATATTCATCAAACTTATCAACATTTAGGTTCTCTAAGCTTTTGATAGTATTATTTATAACAGGAAGAGCAGGCTTCAAATCACTGCCATTCGTTATTCCTCTTCTAATAATATCTAACAATTTTATGGTATTGTTAACTACTTCATTTTGGTCAATTTTAATTTTTTTAGAACTTTTTTCTAATAAATCAGCTTTAAATAAAATACCATCAACAACATCCATAATCTCTACAGTTGCTAATTCATTAGCTTGTGTAACTTTTGAGAGTTGTTCTGATGCACCTGGCATTTTTTTGATATTTTCAGCAACTGAATGATTAATCTCTTCAAGAAGTGGCTGAATATCTCTGACAAAAACAAATATTTCCTCAAGAAAAGGTATAACCTTTTGTCCTAATATAAACAAAGCCCTTAATTCATCAGCTTTTTGTAATAATAAATTTATATCTTTTTCTTTCATTTTACGTCTTTTAATTACTTATTATTAAAAATCAGGTAAGTTAGTTTTGTTTATATTATTTATTAAGTGCACTAAGTACAGCATCCATTTTTTCTTTTAATAATTGTGGAGTAAATGGCTTTACAACATAATTATTTACTCTCGCTTTCAAAGCTTCTATAATATCGGTCTTTAAGCCTCGAGTTGTTACCATAAGAATAGGTAAATGTTTCAATTTATCATTACCTCTTATTGCAAGAGTAAGCTCTAAACCAGTCATATTTGGCATATTCCAATCCGTTATAACAAAATCGAAACTATTTACCTCTAATAATGCCATCGCTTCTTTACCATCACCTGCTTCCAAAAAATCCGTATAATTGAAAGTCTTAAGAGCATTAATAACAATTCTTCTCATTGTTGGCGAATCATCTACTATAAGAATCTTCATATCTTTCCTTTAACTAAATACTTATAATTTTTTTAATAATTTTTTTAATAATTTTTTAATACTTCTTAATATTATTTAAAAATAAATAATAATACAAATTAATCAAGACCCAAAACCTGAATCACCTCATTAACTAAGTCTTCTGGCTTGAAAGGTTTGAATAAATATGAATTAGCACCAGATTTCATACCTTGATTAACATATTCTTCATCAGTAAGAGAAGATAAAATAATAATTGGGACATCTTTATAATCTTCAGAACTTCTAAGATTTTTAATTAAAGTAATTCCATCCATAAATGGCATATTAATATCGGTAATAATTAAAGATACATCTATAATTTTTAACTTTTCTAATGCATCTACACCGTTATTTGCCTTTATAGTATCAAATCCTTTGGGTTTGAGGGCAATAGCAACATACCTCTGAACTGTTGTGGAGTCATCAACTATTAAAATACTTTTATTATCTAAATTTGTCGCCATTTGTTTTAAATCTATAAATGTTTGAATTTTATTTTAGTTATTTAAGTCATTTTATTGAAAAGATTCCAATTAATTACTTAACAACTTTACTTCTTTTTGGTAAACCATAACTTTAGGGTAATGGACTAATTTGAATTCTTTTGAAATTCCGTGCAAAGATTCAGAGTATCCAATAAATAAAAAAGCATTCGGATTTAATGAACTGTATAATTGTTTTACAACTCTTTGCTTTGAAGCCATATCAAAATAAATTAATACATTACAACAGAAAATCAAATCAAAATTAATCATCTTCCTCATACTTACAGTATCATACAAATTCAACAATTTGAATGTTACCATACCTTTTATTTCGTCAGAAATTTGATAATTAGTTCCTACTTTAGTAAAATATTTCGTTAATAGTTCTTTTGGAATATTTCTGATTGAATATTCTCTATAAAGTCCTGTTTTAGCTTGGTCAATTATTTGCTGACTAATATCAGTAGCATAAATATTAAAAGTAATATCTTTATAAATGTGTTTTAATCTTTCTTTAATTATTATCGCCAAAGTATATGGCTCTTCTCCAGATGAGCAAGCTGAGCTCCAAATATTAACAATTTTACTTGTTTTTTTGGCTTTTATTATTTCTGGAATTAATTGCTTCTCAAAAACTTCAAATTGATTTTCTGCTCTAAAAAAATATGTTTCATTAATAGTTATAGCATCAAATAAATTATTTAATTCCTCTCTGCCATTAATAGATTTTATTAAATCTATATATTCTTGAAAAGAATTTAATTTAAGTGCCGTAATTCTATTTTGTACTCTACCCTCAAGTAAATATTTTTTAGAATCAGTAAAAAAAATCCCACAGATATTATAAATTAATTCCCTAAGATTAATAAATATAATTTCTGTCATAACAATTGGTGCTTTGGCAACTTCTTTAGAGTTGTTATTAGTCTCTGTATTGTTGTTATTGCTTTGGAATTTAAAATTAAATATTTGAGCCATGAGTTTAAGTTTTAGTTGTAAACATCAAAAATAAAAATTACTTACAAATAATAAATCAAAAATAAATAAAAAATAAGTAAAATAATAATTAAATGTGTAAATTTTTTATTTTTTTAATTATTTTCTTTCGAAATCTTACCTAATAATTCTTTGGTCTGTGGCTCAAATTCCTTTTTAATGATATTTAAACCTAACTCCGAATCTATTTTATTGTTTGATTTTAAGAACCTTATTAAATTTTCTAAGTTGTTATTAAATAGAATTATATCATCATTTATTTCAAACATTTTAATTTTCGTTAAAATTTCTAAAATGAAGTATTCAAATGAGTATAATTCTATAATATTATCAATAATCGCATCAAAAAGTTTCAAATAAACATCTTTGTCTTCTATTTCACACAAACAAACAATTAATTTATTTCTTAATTCATCATTTTTGATTAAAAATTTATTTTGGAAGTAACTAACATCATCTAAAATAATATGTTTACATAATAAATTTAGTGCAACTAATAAATATTCTTCATCATTTTGCAATAGGGATTGGTATATTATTGACCTTAGTTCATCGGTCAATTCAAAATCCAAATTCATTCTATTTGCAATTTGATAAATGCCTTTTAGATAAATTGGTCTTAGTTCTTCTTCTGCTACTTGTATTTCTTCTACAAATTTAAATAATACTTGCTCACTTTCTCCTACTTTTGCCAAAGCTTGGATTAATGACATTTTAGAAAATACATCTTCTGTTTTCAAAAATATTTCAAAGATAAAATCTTCTGTATTTTCACCACCAATTTCGGAAATTGCACCTACTATTATATTTTGAAACTGAGGATACTTGTTGTATAATTCAAATAATAAATAAACTTCGCTATAAGTGGCTAATTTGCCCATAGCTTCTATAGTTGAATAAAGAACGTTTTCATCTTTGTCTTCGAGCAAATCGATTATGTGTGGTAAAGATTCTGTATAGTTTAAGGTAGTTATTAACTCAACAGCAACTTTTCGAACATCTTTATCTTCATTTTTAATTAATGCTTCTAAAAATGGTCTAGAATGATTTTGCAGTAAAATAAAAATATCAATCGACAAATTTCTATCTTTTAAAACTTTTGAAATAAAATGCTTAGAAACCTCTGATAACAAATTGTTTATAAATTCAGGAGATTGATTAGATTAGATTTGATTTGATTAAACGATTCATCTTTTTTTGATAAGTTATCTGAATAATAATCGTTTAAAATTATATCTGCATCTTGTTTAATTTCATTCATAAATTTTTATTTTTTTTGATGGTAAATAATTTAATTTAACTTAATTTAACTTGCTTTTGTATTAGAAATTCCTAATTGCTCAAGTCTATATCTTAATTTCGCACGAGAAATACCTAATATTTTTGCAGCTTGTATTTGATTACCATTAGTAATTTTAAATGTTTGCATAATTAAGTCTTTAAGAACATCTCCCAAAGAAGCACCTGAATTAGCTATTTTAAGAAAATGTTTTGCACCATCTTTAAAATCAATTACCGCCTCGCCTCTTTGTACATTTTGTCTTACATTTTCGGCAGGTTTCAGAAAATCAAAAGAGTCTTTATTTATAGTGTCGCTTGTTTCCATCAAAACAATCCTTTCTATAACATTATTTAATTCTCTGATGTTACCTTTCCAAGGATAATTAGCAATTAAATCAGCAGCTTCTTGAGTAAAACCTTTTACACTTCTACCGAACTTTTTATTGTATTTATCAACGAAAGAAGTCGCCAACATCATTGCATCTCCAACTCTATCTCTCAAAGGTGGTAGTTTAATTATTGCGACATTAAGTCTATAAAATAAATCTTCTCTGAATTTGCCTTCTTCAACAAGTTGTTCCAAATCTCTATTTGTAGAAGCTATAACTCTTACATCAACACTAATTTCTTTTGCTCCACCCAAACGATAGAATTGTCTTTCTTGCAACACTCTCAATAGCTTCACTTGTAACTCAAGAGATAATTCCCCAATCTCATCTAACAAAATAGTACCGTGATGAGCTTGTTCGAATTTCCCTTGTTTGATTTTTTCTGTTGCACCTGTAAAAGCACCTTTTTCATAGCCAAATAATTCATTTTCTGCTAATTCTCTTGGTATTGCACCACAATTTATAGTTACGAATGGAGATTTGGCTCGAGAAGAATTATCGTGTATGTATCTTGCCATAAGCTCTTTACCAGTACCTGACTCACCCAAAATCAATGCAGTTGTGTCATCAGCAGAGGAAACGATTTTTGCCATTTCCATAGCTTTTCTCATACCTACCGAATTACCTAATATTTCGCTTTGTCTTTCTTGTTTTAATTGCTCAGAAAGAAAATCCACTTGTCTTTTGAGGTCATAGTTATGCAAAGCTTTTTCTATTGTTATTTCTAACTGTTCCAAATCCAATGGCTTAACTATAAAGTCTTCCGCACCCAACTTCATAGCTTTTACTGCCATTTTGATGTCCGAAAATGCAGTCATCATAACAACAGGCATAACATAACCCTGTTTTCTTAGAGATTCTAAGATATCCAAACCATTAGCGTGTCCCAAAAATATATCCAATAATATTAAATCTGGCGACAATGTATGTAATTCTTCTAATGCTTCGTTTGCATCTTTATAAGCGAAAACTCTATTATATTTTGCACTTAATATTTCTTTTACTGTAGTATTTACAAATGGATCATCTTCTATTATTACAACCGTATAACTAAGTTTTGACATTACAGTAGTTTTCCCCAAAATTTTCTAATTTTATTTTTTAATTAACTTGAATAGACACTATTTTGTTTAATTATTATTGATTTCTTATTATCTATTGAATAATTATTAACAAAACAACTGTCTAATATTATACAATTTACAAATTTTATTTTAATTAATATTATTTTTTTACTATTTTTTTACTATTTTTCTCTAATAATTTGACATCAAATTGTATTATATTTTGAATGGTTTTCTTTGATATATTAGAAGGTGATTTAGTATATAAACTAGTATGTAAATTAGTATGAAGTTGACTAAGAGAATTACATTATCTATTCAGCATTATTAATAAAAATAAAAATTGGTATTATAATTTGATGATTTCAAATCCCTCTTTATTATCCTTTATTTGATAACCGAGCTGTTCTATTTCTAAACGTATTTTGTCGGCTTCTGCCCAATTTTTTGCTAATTTTGCCTGAAATCTTAATTCTGCCATTTTCGTAATTTCATCTGGAATATTAACTTCATTTTTGGGACTTGTTATTAATTCAAAACTATTAAATATCTGATTAAATTTATCAAAAAATTCTACTAAAATCAAAATATCATTTTTAGATAAAACTTTAATTTCAATATTATTGATGATACTAAATACTGATGCCAAAGCTTTTGGTGTATGCAAATCAAAACTTAGATTTCCCCACACACCGAGAATATATTTTTTTAATTTTTCATTTTGAATATCATCTATGTGAAGTTGTGATAAATTATCATTATAAAATTTATACAAAGTAGTTAATTCTTGATTTTCATAAATAAAATCAAGTAACTTGTAAATATATTCCTGAATTCTCAATCTGCCCTTTTTGGAAGATTCTATATCAGCAAAAGTAAAGTTATAAATTGACCTGTAATGAGCTGAAAGCATAGCAAATCTTATATCTACGGGATTTATGCCTTTCTCAATTACGTCTCTAAGTGTGAAGTAATTGCCGAGTGATTTACTCATTTTTTTGCCTTCAACTTCCAAAAACTCATTATGGCACCAATATTTAGTTGGTGATATTCCATAACCAGCTGTACTCTGTGCGATTTCGTCTTCGTGATGAGGAAAACACAAATCTACACCGCCGGTATGAATTTCAAATGGCAAACCCAATATTTCTTTCTCCATCGCCGAACATTCCAAATGCCAGCCCGGTCTTCCATCACATACATTTCCATCTAAAGTAAATTCCCAGAATGGCTCATTTTCTTTTTTCCCTTTCCAAAGCACAAAGTCAAAAACCTGCTCTTTGTCATATTCATCGTTATCTACTCTTTCACCTACAACAAAGTTTTCAAAGTCTATTTTCTTTAATAAACCATATTCCGATTTTTCTCGCCACTTTGAGATACTAAAATAAATACTACCGTCAGATACATAAGCAAACCCATTTTTGTAAATCAACTTCACTAATTTTTGCATTTCTGATATATATTCGGTTGCTCTTGGTATTTTATAAAAGTCACTTTTTTTGATATTTACTAAATCTAAATCCACCAAAAACTCTTTAATATAAAAGTTGGTAAATTTATTCAAATTCTCTTTATTATTTGAACTTTGTTCACCCATTTCTTTTTGCCAAGTGCTACTACCAATCTCAGAATTTTTGATTGTTTTATCATCAATATCAGTAATATTCATTACCCATTTTACATCAAACTTCCCAATCGTTTTGAGTACTTTTTGTAATAAATCAGGAAATAAAAAAGCTCTAATATTACCTAAATGTGCATAGTTATATACAGTTGGTCCGCAACTATAAACTCTAATTTCATTATTTTCATTAATTGGCTTAATAGTTTCAATATTTTTGGATATTGTATTATATATTTTTATTTGCATTGTAATATCAAGACTAAATTTTATTTTTTAAAATATCGTAACTACTTGACGAATACCTAAGATTTTAAATATAAATGCAAAAAAATTAAATCAATTACATTTTTAGTGTAAATTTTATTTATAATTCTAAAATTCCATTTTGAAATTACAAATAATTTATGTAGTTTCAATTATTGTAATTTACTAAAAGTGAGATTTTATGTTTAAAAACTCTTTTTTGTCTATTATAATTGCATATTTTGCAATTATATCAATATCTACAGCATTTACTGATCCAGAATTTCTAAATTTTAATCTGGAAAAAGTAAACAAAACCTACTCAGATACTCAACTTCCCATAAGATATTTTGGAACAATAAAGAATGCTGACGGCAAAGCAATTCCAAATGTTGATATATCATTTAGAATCTATTACAAAGACGGTGCCTGTGACACAACCATAAAATCTGACCAATACGGTAAATTTGATATAATTTATAAATCTTATGGACAAAATTTATTTATGAAAATTGGAGCACCAAGTCGAAATACTACTGATTTCCAGTTAGCAACGGCTTATTATCGTAATGATTGCAATTTAGAAATTGTATTGGGTGGCTATCCTAAATTAAAAGAAGATTATATAATTGGTATAAATTTAATTAATGAAAATGGTACAATTATCAATACTGATAAGTTTAAACGATTAAATAAAACTCAACATTCATTAATCATTGAAAGTAGTTTAGATATAATTAGATACCAAGTTAATGGATTTGGAGAAAATACTCGCAATGGTACAATTTTTGATTTTTTAGAGTTAGACAAAGGTGGCGATTATATATCTTGTATTAACAACAAAAATAAAGGCTCAAAAACTGAAATAATTTTTGATGAAACTTTATTACCTAATTACGGCAGTCAATCACAAATTATATATAAAGACGATATTTGGAAAGAGACAAACTTTGCAACACATGCTTCTAGACATCTTGACCATATGAAAATGTGGAGTACAGTTTCAGATAGAAACATAGACAGCACAGAAAGGCAAAGAAAGTATGATAGTGTAATTACATATCTAAAAAATTATCAGTTCAAATCTAAAATAAGAGGAGTTGAAGAAGAGTTTCAGTCTGATATAGAATATCTTATCTCTTTGATTAATGGTTCTTTGTTTTTTAGTAATATCTCTATACAACCAGTAAAATATAATGTAAATTATTTTGCAGATTCTGTTTCTCCAAGTTCGCTTCTTTGGACAGACAAAAAGATAATGATTCAAAACTACGCTGTGGCAATGGATAGTATCAAAAGATTTGAGTTTTTAGAGGCTTTGACACACAATGAAGACCCAGAGGTTGTAGCTAAAGCTTTACAGTCTCGAATTGATTTAACTTTTTATAAAGATAAAGAAAAAGCTCAAAAAGATATTGACTTAGTTTTAACAAAATATATTGGGACACAAGGATGGAAAGAAGTATTTTTTAAACATTCAAATGAAAAACCAATAAAAATTGGCAAAAGATTGAAAGATTTTAAATTTTATAAATACAACGATAGTTTAGAAACTAATTTTATAACTTTAGACAGTTTAAAAGGTAAGTATGTTTTGATAGATTTCTGGGCAACTTGGTGTGCACCTTGTGTTTCGGAATTACCATTTTTAACAGAATCTTATGAAGAACTTAAAGACAAAAATTTTACAATACTAAGTATTTCAGTTGATCAATTTTTGCCATCAGCAATTCAATTTCGTAAAGGTAAATATTCTATGCCTTGGATTAATGTTTATGCTGAAGGGGACAGAAAAAATGAATATTTTAAAAGTATTGGAGGAAACGGAATACCCTATACATTCTTAATCGACCCGAATGGTATAATAATCGATGAAGGAAGTGGACTTAGAGGCGAAAAGCTTAGAGAAAATCTCAAAAAAGAAATAGGATTGAAATAAAATATAGACATACTATTCAACAAACAAAAAAACACCTCACATAATCTTTATTTCGGTGAGGTTCTTATTTATATTTTATGTTTATTGATAAGATAATAGTAACAATAAATTATTTGTAATTATTTAATTCTACTAAAATTTCATTGCGTCTATTTAGTACTTCATAGGGTGAGTTGTAGCCCAAAAACGAGAATTTATTTTTATGTGATAAATTAGCTTTTGTATTTAGTTAGCTTTGGTATTACTATTAGATTCAGTTTTACTGCTCGAATTAGAGTTTGAACTTGAACTACCTGAATTAGTACTACTACTATTTGAACTGTCTGAATTAGCGTTACTAGTACCACCAACTCCACTACTACTACTATTTGTATTGCTTGAAGGACTATTTGCATTAACAGTAGGTTTGGATGTCGGAGTGCCTGATTTTTTTACATAATCAGTTTCATAAAAGCCAGTACCTCTAAGAATAATACCACTTCCCATTCCGATTTTTCTAACCACGCCGGCAGTACACAAACATTCTTTTTTAATTTCTTTGGGCCATTCTGTAAGAGCAAGCTCTGACATACTTTGGAAATACTCAAACTCTTTACCACATTCTTTACATTTGTATTGATAAGTAGGCATTATTTTCTCCTTTGCTTTATTCTATAGAGAGTAAACGACGATTTACATCAAAGTTAATTTAAATGTAAATCAAAGATAAATTTTAAATGGTAATTGACAAATATTATCTTTAAGTTACTTATCAAAAGAATAAAACCCTACTTTTTTATACACTTTTCTGAGTGTTTTCGCAGCTTTGTATCTTGCTTTTTCTTGCCCAAGCATTAAAATCTTATTCAAATTCTCTTTGTCTTTTCTAATATCCAAGAATTTATCTCTAATTGGAGCGATAAAGTCTGCAACTGCTTCTCCAACAGCTTGTTTGAATATTCCATATCCAGCACCCTCGAACTCTTTTTCAATTTCTGCAATATTCTTTCCAGTTGATACTTGATACAAAGTCATCAAATTAGAAATTCCTTGCTTATTGACATCAAATTTAATCAAATTATCAGAGTCGGTTACAGAGCGTTTGATTTTTTTGATAATTACATCATTTGTATCTGACAAAAATATCGTTGCATTTTGGTTTTCATCTGATTTGGACATCTTTTTATTTGGCTCTTGCAAACTCATAATCCTTGCCCCAACTTTGGAAATATACGGCTCTGGTATTTTGAATGTATCAGAATAGAGGAAATTAAACCTTTGAGCTAAGTCTCTTGTTAATTCCAAATGTTGCTTTTGGTCATCTCCGACAGGCACAAGGTCTGCTTGATAAAGCAATATATCACTCGCCATCAATACAGGATAAGAGAATAAACCAGCATTGATATTTTCTTTGTTCTTTTCAGATTTATCTTTGAATTGAGTCATTCTTGACAGTTCACCGATACCAGTATAACAATTTAGCACCCAAGCAAGTTCTGCGTGTTCTGGCACGTGTGATTGAATAAACATAGTTGTTTTTTCGGGGTCGATTCCGCAAGCAATAAAAAAGGCAACAACATCAATAGTTCTTGACCTCAGTTCGGCTGGTATTTGTTTTACAGTTATTGCGTGTAGGTCTGCCACCATAAAATAGGAATCAAATTCCACAGATAATTTTCTCCAATTCTCCAATGCTCCCGAAAGATGCCCAAAAGTCAGTACACCAGACGATTGAATACCGCTCAAAATTATTTTTTTGGGTGCGTCAATACTTTCAGTTGTTACATTTGTAACAGTTGTATTAATTTTATTATCTATTAAACTTTCTTGATTATTTTCCATTATTTCTAAATCTACTATTTCTAAATCTACTTGACTAAATAATTATTGATTTTTTAAATCAAAGTTATACAAAATTAATAAAATAAAACGCAAGATAAAGATTAATAGTTTTAATAATATTTCTATTTCAGTGAATTTATTAATTCTTCACTCGCAGCAAATCCATTAATTACGGCTCCTTCTATTGTTGAAGGGAAGTCGTTTTTGACCCAATCGCCTGCTAAATAGAGTGTATTTTCCAACAGTTTATTTTCCTTTAGTTTGTCCCCTTGTGATGTGCTTGGTCTAAGATTATCAATATTTTTATCACACAAAAAAGTTGCTTTATTTTCTTTGATTACTTTATAGTGCAAAAGTTTTGGTAATTGATATTGTGATTGATCTTGTAATAAATTTTCTGTTGGTTTTTTAAATTGACTCAAAAGTTCATCATTGACATAATTAACTATATCATTATTTGATTTTTCAATTAGATTAAATTCATTATTTTTTGAGGTTTTGGCAATATCCGAATTATCTACTTTTAACTTATCAGCCACACTAATGGTAACACAATAGAATCCCTTATACTTGTTATTGTCTTGATTACTTTCGATAAGTCTTTTATTAAAAACCCATTGAAGATTACTATTAGGAATAGATATTATTTTAAATGGAATAAAATCTATATCATACCAAAGGTAAATAGAAAGTATTGGAGAAGATTTTATTTGTTGTAAATCTGACTTAAATTTACCTGTAATTATATTTTGAAATAATTTCAAAAAAACATCATAATTGAGAGCCGAAATTATATAATCAAATTCATAATCATTACCCAACTTATCTTTTAGAATGTAGTTGTTGTTTTGTTGAGAGCTCTGAGAATAATTTACTTCTTGAATATTTGTATTAAGTCTAATATCTATTTTTGAATTATTTAGCCCTATATAATTTTGGATTGGACTTACCAAATCATTTAACCCAACTTTTGAAAAGTATAATTTACTTTTGTCGGCTGTGTTCAAAAATCCCTGCCTCAATACTTCTAAAAACACCAAAGATGATGCTTCGTTGATATTTGTATTTAATGTCGATATACAAAGTGGTTCCCAAAAGTATTTGATTGCATTTTCGGTTTGTTTATACTTTGTCAATAATTCAGAGACAGTATGTTTTTTGTTGTTACTTTCTGACTTTAAATTATCAAAAGTAAATTTAATCAGTAATGAAAATTTTATAATAGAAATTTTATCTTTAAAATCTAATAATCTAAAATTTAGAAGACCAATAACCAAATCTAATTTCAATAATTTAAGTATATAATTATTAGAAGATTTTAATTTAAAATACCCGCCATTTGCCACATAATCTACTTCTAATGTATCTTGGGCTTCTAAGTTTTTGAAAGTATCTAATGCCAATAGTAATTCGAAAAAATTCTTATAAGCACCAATTGCAATGTGTTGCCCATTGTCGATTACGTCATTAGTTTTGATGTCAATAGTAGAATTTACCCTTCCACCGATGGAATTACCTGCCTCAAATAAAGTAACATTATAACCATTTTTCAATAACTTATAAGCTGCTGATATTCCAGATATTCCCCCACCAATTATTGCGATTTTTGCCATTAATTCTATTAGTTATAGTTTTGTTATATTTCTTTACTTTTGTTATTTATCTCTTCAATTGCCATTTTAGCAAATCTACCAACCCCAATCAAAGTAGCAGAGGCATAACCTGTCCAATTTCCATAACCGATAAAATACATATTTTCATAAGTTTTACTTTCAAATATTGGCTGAGTGATAAAATCTCTTTCTTTTAGAATTACTCTGTTTTTGTTATCTAATAAACTACTCAGATTTTCTAAATGTTTGAGATTAGAGCCAAATCCAGTACAAAATATCACAGCATCAAACTCTTCTTTAATTTCTGCTTCTTTAATTTTTATTCCATCATTATTTATTCCATTTTCCCAAACCACGCCATCTTTATAAAAATCAATGATATTGCCATTTCTATGAATTACATTTCTTCTTCTTGCTTCTTTGACAGATGCAACCATAACTATATCACCCAAACTACTGACTCCGCAGAAATCTTCGCCTTTATCTTCTTGTTTTGTGCCTTTTTGGTATGCAGCAGTAGCAAAATAGAACAAATCTCTACCATCTACATTATCTGGCAAAAAATTGGGTGGAGTAAGTGTCGCCCATTTTGTTTCTGCCACCATTGACACCTCTGCCAAAATCTGAGCCGCAGAATTACCACCACCAACTATTAGGACTTTTGAGCCCATAAATTCCATTGCATTAGTATAGTGAGAGGAGTGTAATATTTTTCCCGCAAATTGAGATATATTATTATAGCTTGGTATAAATGCTTGGTCAAAAGTGCCAGTAGCATTTATAATGAACTTTGATTTGATTATTTGTTCTAAATTGTTGTTTTGATTATAGTTTTGATAATTGATAAAATATTCTTCATCAAAAAATTCAATATTTGTAACATTAATTTCTCGCAATACATTTAATTTGAATCTTTCTTCATATATTTTCAAATAATCAATTACTTCTTTTTTGCTGGGATATTCTTCCAAACTTTTGGGCATAAACATTCCAGATAATGAACTGTGATTAGCTGGTGAAAATAACTTCAGACTATCCCAAGTATTTAGCCAAGAGCCACCCTGAGTTTGATTTTTGTCTAAAATTACATATTTGAGTTTAGTTTTGGCAAGATAATAGCCACAAACTAATCCAGCTTGTCCACCACCTATTACAACTACATCATAATTTTTATCTAACATTATTACTATTTATTACTAATTGTGATTATTTATTCTAATAATACAGTTCAAAAAAAATTATAGAAAATTAAATATTGACTAATTATTGCCTAAAAAAAGTTTAAAAATGTATAATATTCAATTTATTTAGTAGAAACGTTTGTAATAATTAATGATTATTATAATGATTATAAATTATTGTTAAATTATATATGTTGAAATTTATTTACCCAAATTACTAATCAATATATTGTTTTATAAGTATTTATACTAAATAAGTTTAAATTTTATGAGTTAATTTTGTAATTATAATTAATCATTGGTATAATTTTTGTTTAATGAATTAATTACTTTGAATTTATTGCTAATGATACAAAAAATCAAAACCGAAGGAATCGGCTCAATGAAGATAACGACAAAATTAAATAAAACACAACTAATAAGTTTAGTATTTACAATATTTGTGTTTTTGGCAACTAATTTAACATCTCAAGATATTAAATCAAATTTGGAAGCACATTGGAAATTAGATTGTAATACAGACGACAATTCTAATAACAATTCTAAACTTACCTTAAAAAATAACCCAAACTGTGTACCAGCCAAAAAAGACGATGGTTATAATTTGGACGGACTAACTCAATATTTGGAAATGGATAGCAGTCAGACACAAAATTATATCTCCGAAAATGGCTTTACGTGGTCTATTTGGGTAAAAGGAGACAAACTACCACAAACTAATAGCAAAAAATTTAGTCAAACCCTACTTTCCTTTTTTGATAATGAATTAGCTGAGGACATTTATTTGGGATTTGGTGATATTAATTGGGAAGAAAAAACATTAGTATTTAGAGTAGATGGCGATGGCGGTGCTGGTGAATTAGATATAAATCCAAGTAGATATAATCTCCCTGGTGGATTCAAAAATGACGAATGGTATCATATAGTCGCAGTCAGAGATTATCAAAATAAAAAGACAAAACTATATCTAAATGGAACAAAAGTTGATGAGAAGAATGTTAGCTATACGCCAATCAAACGTAATCTAAATTGTAATATTGGTAAAATATTCGACGGCAAAGATATTGATGGTGCTTATTTCAGCGGGATATTGGACGAAATAAGAATTTATAGCCGCGCTATAAATGACGCCGATGTCAAACTATTATACTTTCTAAGAAATGAGCAATTAAAAGTAGAAAATGGAATATTTAATTTTGGTAAATTAATTTGTACCAAAGACTCAACCAAAAATATACCATTGATAAATGAAGGACCTACGGACTTTCAAATTATAAATGTAAAATTAAAAAATGGCACTAATTTCAAATTAATTGATAATAATGGTTTTTTAGCAAAATATACAGAATTTGACTCAATCTATAACCTTCCAATAAGATTTACACCCGATAGACTTGGTATCTATTATGACACACTAATTTTAGAGAATAATTATGATTTGCCACTAAAGTTAATACCAATTATTGCAGAAAAAGATACAATGAATTATGAAATAAATAATTTGTTAATCAATAACAATAATACTTGGGATTTGGGTACAATTTGTCCAAATGGCGAAAAAGATATAGACTTTGATATAAATCTAACTACCAACACTGATAAATTATTTCTAATTCAGGTACCAACTTCTATAAAAATATTAGATAATGCCTCAAATACAAGTATAGACATAAAAGGTAATGAAAATCGTAATATAAAATTAAGATTTACGGCTTCAAGTACAATGGAATTAATTAGAGATTCTATCTCAATTATTGACGAATGTGGCGTAATCAATAAATTCTATTTTATAGCAGATATTTATGAGCCTACTTATAGTATTTCGCTTCAAGCAGATTCTATAATGTGTCCCCAAAAGCAACAAACTTTTTATGTAGAGATTACTAATTCATCGCCAAGAGATTTGGACTGGAATTTTACCTATGATAACAAATTATTTGAAGTAGAGAATAATATCACTATCTCACAGAATGTAACTTATAAATTACCAATTAAATTTTTGGGTGCAGAAAAAGGCGGACGACAAGAATGTAAACTATTATTTGATATTGGTTGTGGAAGATTAGATTCGATTACCTTTGATATAGATATAATCAATATTGACGTTGTATATGAAATTAATAATATTCAATTAGATACATTGGATTTGGGAGATATTCTTTTTTGTGGTTCAGACACTACAATTACTAAAGAAATTACAATCAAAAACAAGAATATTACCCCAAAAATCAACATTTTGCAAATTAACAATACTGCAAACTCAACAGCAACAGATATAAATATCGGCGACTCATTGCTAATCAATCAAACTAAGAAGTTTAATTTGTCAATCAGACTAAAAGGCATTGGAAAGTTTGAAGACTTGTTTTCGATTAGTATTAATTCTTGCGAATTTGATGTAAAATTGCCTATCAAAGCAAATGTATTATTTATGGAAAGCAAATATGAGACACAATATTATCTTGGTCAATTAAAAGAAAATACAAATATTGATACTATAGTAACATTCGCAAATTCTGGCACTGCACCTATGAATATAAAGGGCTTAAATATTAATAATTATCAAGCACAATTTGTAAATTTCAACTCAAGTAATATACTAAACCCTAACGATACATTATTCATTAATCTCAAATCCACTGTTGTTGGTGGCTACCATTCTGACACATTATCAATCATTTCATCGACTAAATGTGAAGATATTGAAAATAAAGTTGCAATCAATTATTTAGGTAAATATATTGCAAAGTTTGATGTAACAACAGGCACAAATGGAGTAAAACCACTTATAGATATGGGACTAAACCTTTATTTTGATAATATTATAAACTTGGATAGCTCAGGGATTGATAGTATAATAGTAAGAGTTGGCTTCAATAAATCATTATTATTACCAAAGACAAATAAAAACTTTACTTTTCAAGACAAAAATTATGTTGAGAAGATTTATAATATTAGTTTTAACAATTTAGAATATGTAGAAGACAAACTTGGTAACTATAATAGAATTAAATTAGACACTATGAATGTCAATTGGGGCGATAAATCAATAGATACTATCAAAATATTAGATATGAAAATATTTGGTGGTTATTCAGAACCCAAAATCGTAAATGGTACTATATTCTTTACTGACGCTTGTGTTACAGAAGGTGTTGCAAGATTATTCGGTATAGATGAGAATACATTGACACTTCATAATCCAACTCCAAATCCATCAAATAGTGATATTAAAGTCGGATTTGAATTAATAGAAGATGGCAACACAAAAGTTGAGATTTTTGATATTGGTGGCAATAAAGTCCTAGTATTAATTAATTCATATTATCAATCTGGTAAATATGAGACTGTTATCTTGGCAAATCAATTGCCACTTGGGAGTTATTTTTATGTTCTAACTACTCCAACTCAAACTATTTCGAAAAGATTACAAATAGTTAATTAGTAATAATCATACAGTAAATATGAATATTATTTGTGAAAGAAGATAACATAATATTAAAAAGTTGAATTAACAAAAAAACATAATTAAACAAAAAAACAAAAATTTAAATGTCAATTTATAATTATAAAAATATAAACTGTGTAAATAAGCTAAAAGCTAATAAATTACAAAAAATCACCTCAAAAATAAATTTGAATATTTTATTATTGATATTAGTATCATCCGTATTATTATTATCTAATTTAACGGTTTCGGCTCAGAATTCTACTACACAAAACTCTACCCAAAATTCTAAACAAAATTCTACTCAAAATTCAAATATCGGTGGAGCAATATTACCGGACAAAACCACAATGCTAAGACCCAAATATAGTTTTGGAATTAACTATGGATTTAATTCTTATAATTCAAGCTTTAAGTCTTTGCCAGATGTAGAGAACTGTTGTCCCAAATTTACTGATGCCTCAGGTAATGGACTAAATTTCAACTTAGGTTACGAATACCAACTAAACAACAAAGTATTTATTGGATTATTTATTTCGTATTTGGATAGAAGTGGCGAATATATTATCCAAGAGCCAACAAGAGTAACCGATGGGAATAATTCTATAGATGGATTATACAATCATTTACTTAATATCAATTTGAATTATATTGATTTTAGACCTAACTTTAGTTATCAATTAATTGATAATTTATTCATTAGTACTGGGATTAATTTTTCGATGCCCATTTCTAATTCTTATGAGCAAAAAGAAGTACTAATACAGCCGAGTAATAAAGGATACTTTTTGGATACAATCAATAATACCAAAAGTAGAATTAGAAATGAAAAAAGTGGCGATATAAAAGATTTGGATTTATTGATTGGTGCTACTATTGGAGTTGGATATGAATTTCCACTCAACAAAGATAATACTTTAAGAATTAAGCCAGAAATCAATTATAATATAAATATTACTAATGTAATCAAAGACTACAACTGGAAAATTAATACTTTTGCTATTGGTGTATCTGTAATTTATACGCCATTTGTTACTTATCGCAAAACAAACGAAAAATATGATATCGACACCATAAAATTGGAAAGTGATAAATACGCAAATTCTATCGTGGTATTAGGCAAGTCTGATATTACAAAAGATATAATCGAAGGCGACTATTCTGAAATTACAAATCTATTATTTAGCAGGACTGACACATTATTTACACCAAAAGTAAATATTGCCAAGATTAAAAAAGAAAATGACAAGGTAATTAACAAAGAAGAAGTAAAACCAGAAATTGTGAGTGAAATCAAGGGCAATTTGCAGATTTTGAATCCTATAAACAAAAATGAAGAAATTACTGAAATCAAGGCAAGAGTTGAGTTCGTAAAAGATGTATACCCATTATTACCATATATATTCTTTGAAGAATTGTCTCCTGTTATTCCAAATAGATACGTAAAGGTAAATAGCATTAATGAATTTAAAATTGCAAACTTAGACCCAAATCCCATTGATTATCATAAAAATAACCTAAATATTATTGGTTATAGAATGAACCAAAACACAGAGCTTAAATTAACTGTAAAAGGATATATCGACCCGATGACTGAAAATAATCAGTGTGATTTGGCTACCCAAAGAGCAAATAACGTCAAAAAATATCTTGTTTCTGTTTTCGGTATAAATGAAAATAGAATTGCAGTAAAAGTCAATAATAGTAACTGTTTTCCAACTGACCTAACAAGAACACAAACCGATGAAGGATATTCGGAAAATAGAAGAGTTGAATTAGAAAGTAATATTCCTGAATTATTATTTTCATTATCAAATGACAGATACGAAAGACCATTTACTCTGATACCTGACGAAATTGTAATTGCTCCAAACTTTGAGAGTACTACATTCTACAAAAAGAATAAAGAATTAATCTCAAGAAATGACTTCAAATCATGGTCTTATGACATTAATTTAGATAATAATGACGTATATAAAACTCAAGGTAATAATAATCCAATTTATTCTAACTTTGTGTTGCCATATAAATTAATTAGAGATTCTAAAAATGACTCAAAACTAAATGTGAATTATTATGTAACTGATAATAAAGGTAATAATTTTAGTGATTCTAAATACATTAGTGTTACTAAAGATACTTCTTTGTTTGAGGTGGAGAGTTTGACTCTAACTGTATTCCAAGTGTCTCAATATTCGCTTGACGAAAGAATAAAAAAAGAAATCAGAAAGTTTTTTGGCAATATCAATTCTGGTGCAGAGGTTTATATCAAAGGATTTAGTGATAATTTGGGTGATTTGGATGCGAACAAAATATTATCTCAAACGCGAGCGAATGCTGTTAGAGATTATATAAAATCTATTGCACCAAAAGCAAATATTATTGAATCTATTGGAGTCGGCTCTGATGAGTTTCCCCCTGGTGTAAGAAGTTATATTCTACCAGAAGAAAGGTTTATCAGCAGAACTGTTCAAATTGAAATAAGAAAAGAATTAGAAAAGTAAAGAAACGGAAAAATAGATTTAAAAATATAATAAAAAAACATAGTAAAAACGTAAATTTATAATTAAATTATTACTCAAATGGTCAATAAATTAATATAAATACCAAACTAAACAATGAATTAAAATTATATAAGTCTATTATTTAGTTAATTCACAAGCTGATTGAAAATTTTATTAATATTGGATTATATTTCTCAACAAATCATAGAGAGAAGATATGAAAAACCTATTACATTCTAATTTACATACTAATAAACATTCTGTAATACAGAATGTAAAATCTAAATTTTTGTTAGTATTATTTGCTACTGTTTTTGTGTTGTCTATTAATTCTTGTAGCGAAAGCACATCACCAACTCAAGTTGAATACACTGATGTTTATGTATTTAATAAAGGTAATTTTGAAGGGACAATTAAACCTCTTCATTTCTATAGAACTTACATTAAAGATACAGTTGACAAAGAAAGAAGAATAAAAGATTATCTAAACTTATTTTCGAAAATCGAAGCAACATTACAAATTAATGATAAAAATATCAATAATTCGTTTACAATTAAAGTAACTTCAAGAAGTGAAAATTTGTACAATTTCAAATCTGAATTTATAGTCAATAGCAAAGTTTATAAATATAATGTAAATTTATACCTTGCAGATCCGTTATTATCTAATCCATCAATATTGATGTTGAATAGTGATTTCGTAGATGAACAATCTGCGGATTATTTCAAAGAAATTGACTATACTGTAACTTTAAAGTATAAGAACTAATTACTAAATTTAATTAATTATTCTAATCTCTAACTTTTAATATTAATGGCAAAAGCAAAAAAACTCCCAAAGAAAGAAACAGAACTTAATTTTTTCGAAGAATCTATTTCATTTGCAAAAACCTTACTAGGTGCAATAATAGTTGTAATGATAATAAATGGCTTGCTTGTTGCATCATTTGTTGTGCCCACTGGCTCTATGGAGAGAACAGTGATGACAGGCGATTTCTTGTTTGTAAATAAATTCCTGTACGGACCAACCACGCCTCAGGTTTTACCTTTTTTGAATATTCCATTACCTTTTTATAAATTCCCTGGTTTCAAAAAGCCAGAGTTGGGCGATGTAATTGTATTTATTTACCCTGGTGATAGAGATGATGTCGAACCGAAAGAATTCACTTATTATCTGAAAAGATGTTTGGGAGTGGGTGGCGACAAAATCGAAATTAAAGACAAAAGAGTGTTCGTCAATGATAAAGAATTTACTTTACCTGAGAATGGCGTATTGATGCCAGAGAGGTCTAATTATCCGGCTGATTTCCCAATGGGTGCTGGATTTACAACTGACAATTACGGTCCAATCAAAGTTCCAAAAAAAGACGATAAAATCGAGTTAAACTCTGAAAATGTACATCAATGGATTACATTTATCAAACGTGAGGGACACGAACTTACTTTTGATTATAACGACGTTTATATTGATGGCAAAAAGTCAAATACATACACAGTCAAGACAAATTATGTTTTCGGTATGGGCGACAACAGAGACAACAGCGAAGACAGTAGAGCTTGGGGATTTGTCCCTGAAGAGAACGTAATTGGCACTCCATTGATAGTTTATTGGTCTTGGGATACAAATTTGCCATTAAGTCAATTTATTGACAAATTAGTTTCGGTTAGATGGAGCAGAATTGGCACACTAATCAACTAAGAACAGTGATTAAATACTTTTTAGATTAAATTAATGGATAGGTTTTTCGACCTGTCCATTTTTTTATGGTAATGATTTTAGGAATTTGTTCCGAAAGATGATTATCTTGATTTAAGGATTACTTTGATTGAGAGAGAAAAGAATTAAAGAACAATGGATTATTTTTCTAACATATTAAAACAAATAAATTAAATGTATAATTTTAGGTTGGAACGGAAGTTTATACCCGGTTCGGGCATAATTGATTTGATACGTGAAAGATGATTATAATATATTTGGTTTGTGATGTTGTCTAATACAAATGAAACACTTAATACCTGTTCAGAAAAAGTCCATATAGTAGAATATTCTAAACCAAAAGTAATGTAACCATTAGTTTTAGTTTCAAATGTGTCAAATCTGGTTTGTGCTGCTACCAAATTACTATAAACTGAAATTATGTCTTCTTTTAGTTTATATGTAACGTCAATTTTTGACTTGATTGGAGGTATCATCGGCAATGGTATGTTTTCTTCCAAATTATCGCCAATAGTCAATGAGAAATTAGTGTTTAGTGTGATATTATCAAATATTTCTTTTGATATTTTGGACTCCATTCCATATATTCGGCTTCTAAGACTTGAAGTCTGAAAAATTGGCAACAACTGTGCGAAGTTTATTTTTCCCGTATTTCTTGGAGTAATATAAGTTTCAAAATGATTATAGTAAAAATTAATACTAAAGTTTAAATCGTCTTCAAAAAATGTGTTAAAAAACTCCAAACCATAACCTACCTCTGGCTTTAGGTTCTGATTACCAATTTCGTAAGAGTATGCAGCAAGATGAGGACCGTTCGAGTAAAGCTCTTCTATTGTAGGATTTTTGGAGGTACGTGATACTGTAATCCCAGAAATTAAATTGTCATATATTGACTTCTGCATTGATACAGAGTTTGAAAAATTAAAGTGTGATAAATGTTTGGAAACGTTATTATTTGTGCCAGTATTAATATTTATTTTTGGTTGGTAATTATCAAAATAAAAGCGAGATGAGAATTGAATTTCTATTTCATCTAAATCAATCTCTTCATAAATGTATGCCGCAATAGTTGACTGAATTGTGGGTGGAGTGAAAACAAAACCACCTATATCAAAATTCTTTATATTAGCACTAATGCCAAAAATCCCATCAGTGAATAAATCGGTTTTGTGTTGCAAAAAATCAATGTTTGCAAAGTAGTTTTCTATTTTGAACTGTGCACCTATCAAACCATCGGACTCATATTCAGTATGAAAATAATAATTTCTAGATATATTGAATTTTATATCATCAATAAAATCTTTGTGTAAATGTATAGAATTAGCAAAGTTTATATTATTCTTTTCAATCTTAATATTTACGCCATTTGGGTGACCACCAACAAATCCGCCAGGTATTTGGTAATCATTAATATAAACTAAAAACGACAATCCTGCATCATAATCATCACTTGATTTGATTATACTTGTGTTAATATTATAAGATTCTGAGCTTGAGTTTTTGAGTATTTTGTTAGGGCTTCTAATATCACTTGTAGTTTTGTAATTTAGATTAGTTTTGAATAGATAATTATAATCATTATCTACTGTATTATTTTTTGCATCAAATGGCACCTCTACATCACCACCGATAATATTACCGTAATTCATTGATTCGAAAATTGAGTAAAAGCTTGCCTTGGTAGAATGAGGAAATATATAAGGAATTTTGTTTTTGATTACATCTATTACGCCACTGATTGACACCGGAGAAAAGACCAATACTTTCGGACCTCTAATTATTTCAATTCTTTCGGCACTGTTGGCATCTGTTGTTACTGCGTGGTCTGGAGATGAGGCAGAAATATCCACAGATGGTACACCGTCCTCGTTTATTAATATCCTATTACCATTCAATCCTCTAATGACAGGTCTTGCTGTCGCTGGTCCCATAGAAGAAATTGCAAACCCAACTTCGTTTTTGAGTGTATTTGCCAATGTTTGTGATGCCTCTTTATGTAATAATCTATTTTCTAAGGTGTGTTTATGACCGATGTGGGAGCTGTTGTCCAAGTTATCAGTAGTTATTATAACTGAGGTCGATTTGTAACTTATAGGAGCAATATAAGTGTTTATTTTATAGTTATTTTTTTGTAATATTTCCAAAAACTCTTTGTAGCTAAATGTGAGAACAAGATGTTTTTCTTTGTATCCAGATTTATTAATATCAATTTCAATATTTATTTTTTGTAATTCTTGAGCTTTTTTAAGATTAATATTTTTGATATTGTATGATATCGCTTTCCTTTCATTTATAATATCAATTTTATCATATTCAAAATTTGACTTCAGTGCGATTTTTAATTCATCGACATTATTTTTTGTTTCGAGGTCATAAATATCAAACAACAAGTTTAGTGAATTTGAATTACCCTCTTGTGAGTTTTCATCTGCCTTTAATTCATTTGTGATTATAAGGGTGAAAAATAAACTTAAACTTAAAAGCAAAAGTTTAGCAAAATATAAATATTCTACTATTAGTTTTACATTGCCTTTTGCTTTTAAATTTAAGGAATTATAGTTGCAACTATTCATTTTTATGTTTTGTAACAAATATTAAGTAGAAATTACTTTATATTGAGTTTAATGCTTGGAGTTTTAAAATCAGAGTGACCTGCATGTAAAACTTTTATTTCGAAAGTAGTCTCGCCTTTTTTAAGTGCTTTGATATGAAATGCCCATTGTTCTCCATCGTGTTGATATAATTCAGCAATAGTTTTATCTGCAAAAACTAATTCTAATTTATAACTTGAAGAAGTAGGATTTGCAATTTCTTTGCCATCTTTACCCAAAAATTCGATTTCATATTCGTCAGATTCACTGTCTTTCAATTCATCAAAGTTTAATACTACTTCTTTGTTATAATTTGTGTCAATTTTGCCCTCAAATATCTTCATAAAGATGCCTTTTGTTGCATCTTTGACAACTATACCAACTGGCTCGAAGTGTTCTTCATGGGAATGCGGATGTTTTTCGCAAGATGTAGCAAATATTGAAAATATTGCTATTAATATAACTACAGAAAAACCTTTTAATCTTAGAAGATTATTTAATTTCATTGTTTGATTTCCGATCTAATTATTTAAAAATATAATAAATAAAATGTAAGTAATATTTTTATATTACCACTATTATGACTACAATAAAGAATAGTAGATAACTTGTTAAAACAAATTACATATAAATTAGTTTGTTTTAACAATATCTTTTTTTAAATATATATGCACAAAGATGATTATAAATACTTATTTAGATTTATAAAAGTTTTGTTATATAAATTTATAGATAAAATTAAGGAATAGATGTATTATACTATAAGTGGTGGAGCTTTGTTAGAATTTATTCGGAGTATGGTTTTGAGCCTGAGAGATTTGTAATAATTAAAATCCTCTAAAACTTTTAAATTAAGTATGTCTTCAAAATTTACAGTATTCTGAATATACTTTTGATTGTTCAATACATAATTATCAAAATCACTTTTTTGGACTTTATTTGAATTATCAATAAATAGTTTCTTGAAAATTGGATTATTATTTAAACTTGACTTATCATATTTATCAAAATTGTCAATTTTATTATAATCTACATTATAATCTATATTATCATTTACATAATGCACATACTTATTATCACTACCTAAATGATAAATTTGATGTAGCAATTCGAAATTACTATGAATTGTAAACGTAAGAGTTACAAGTATTATTAAAATTGAAAATATATATTTTTTCAAAATATTTGGTTTTGTAATTAATATTACCAAAAATATGTTAACTTTGTTTTAGGTAAATATGAGAACATTATATAAAAAAATATTACAAAATAATATAATATTTTTTCAAAATAATCAATTATTTAATTTTTTTATAATAAATAAATTGTATCGTGTCAAAAAATAATCTCAAAATAACAAATTTATTAAACGAAGGTTTTTTTGACCTTTTCGAAAAATCTGGTTTCGGTGTATTAGTTTACGATTTTATTTATAATACTGAAATTAAATCTGAAAGAACTAAAAATATTCTCAAGTACGATGACGAAGATGAATACAATCTATTAGATCAAATAGTTTATTTAGATAAAAACAAACTACCAGAAATTAATTTACTTGACTATATAAAATCTAAATATTTAGACAACAAAGAAATATTAAACTTGGAAACACTATTTATAAATTCCTATGGTGATAGGATTTTCATTAGAATTAATATTCAATATGTTGTTACTGAAATATATCAAGAAGAAGAAACTTTAATCCAAACTGATGAAACTAAAAAAATATCTAAAAAGAAATTAAAAGAACTTAGTGCAGAAAAAGAAAACATCAAAAATGATATCAATAACTTAGAAAAAGTAATCTTGTTAATTCAAGAATACACAGGTGAGAAAAAAATCATTCAAAATTCTAATTTGTTTGATATTCAGTTTAAAGGTACTTTCCAAAATGCTAATATTGGTATGGCAATAGTTTCTTTAGATGGTAAAATACTTGAAGCAAACAATTCTTTTTGTGCATTTTTGGATTTGAATAATATAGAAATAAAAAATACTACTTTTCAAGAGATAACTCATCCAGAAGATTTATTATTAGACACCAAACAATTAAGAAGGTGTCTTGCAGGTGAAATTAGTAGTTACACAATCGAAAAAAGGTACTTTAATAAGATTGGTAATACAGTTTGGGGCAGACTCACTGCTACTCTTATCAGGGATAATGAAAATGAGCCAATACATTTTATTTCACATATAGAAGATATTACAGACCTAAAAGTAAATGACCAAATTATCACTGAGGTCAATACTCAAATTATGACTATCTTGAATGCCGAAACAAATGTTGGCATATTCACTACCACAAAGAATGGTACATTCAAACAAGTTAGCAAAGGAACTTATAATTTATTAGGTTATGATGTTGATGATTTATCATTTAATGAAAACTTGTTGTTTTTTATAACTAAAATCATTAAAAAAGACAATCATTATAATTTGAAAAAATTAGAACAAAATCTAATAGATTTAGACCCCAATATGACTTTTGAAGAATTTGTACGGGGAGTTTTATCAGATAAAGTTGAACAAAGAATTTGTGTTTGTAAATGTAAAAATCAAAAAGAAATTTATTGTGAGTTGGTAACAAATGTAATAAAAGATGAAAAAGATGAAATCACTGGTTATGTATTTTTCCTATTAGATATTTCTAGTTTGTTGAGCAGTGATAATAATTAATGTTATTTTAATCTAAAATTAACATTAACAATAAAATTTAACAATCTTTGCAAAAAAGTTTGATAAATACTAAACTAAAAAAGCCGATAAATATCGGCTTTTTTAGTAATTTCTTTTGTCTATCAATTATAAATCATCTAAGATGAAACTAAAATTTTGCTACAATTAAAGAACAGCACCATTATCTTTCAAAACTTGATATAAACCTTTTTTGTCAATAGTTTTCAAAGCTCTTGTAGTTAACTTTACAGTTATAAATTTACCTTCTTCTTGTACCCAGATTCTTTTTTTCTGTAAGTTTGGTAAAAATCTTCTTTTGTTTTTGTTATTAGCGTGAGAAACATTATTACCAACCATTGGTCTTGTTCCCGTTACTTCGCATATTCTAGCCATTTTAAAACCTCATTTTTTGTTTTCTTATTTATATAGACTACAAAAATAAATAAAAATATTATAAAAAAAAAATAATTTTGTTGAAAAAGCAAATAAAAATAAAATAATTGTTAATAATTTAATAATTTTGTTTATTATAAATTAATTTAAATCAATTAAATATTAATTTTAGTTTATTTGTAGACAAATATTAGATAATTATTAAAAATAACAAATATTGATGACCAATCTAAATCAAGAAACAAAACGAAACCATTATGATGTGATAATAATTGGTGGCGGTGCGGCGGGGCTTATGACGGCTATAGAATCCTCCAAAAACCAACAAAATACTTTAGTAATCGAACATAATAAAACGGTTGGAAATAAAATCCTTATTTCTGGGGGTGGAAGATGTAATTTTACTAATATAAATGCGAAAATAGATAACTATATTTCTGAAAATGTTGATTTTATGAGGTCTTCTTTTTCTAATTATACACCAGAAAATTTTGTTGATTTGGTTAAATATCACCAAATTGAATATTATGAAAAAACTTTGGGACAATTATTCTGTAAAAGATCATCGAGACAAATAATAGATTTATTATTGGCTGAAATCAATTCACAATTTTGTGATATTCTTACATATCACAAAGTAATTGATATAGAAAAGAAAGATTATTTTGAGCTACAAATTCAATCAAATTTTGACAATAGTGTTGTTAAACTCACTTCTGATAAATTAGTTATTGCTTGTGGTGGACTATCATTTCCCAAAAAAGGAGCAAGTAATTTCGGTTACCAAATTGCCAAAAACTTTGGTCATAGAATCACAAAAATCAAACCCGGCTTGGTGCCACTAATTTATAATGATAAAGATTTATTATCTATGAGTGGGATTTCTTTCGATTCTGTGGTCAAAACAAATTATGAAGAAAAAACAAAAAACACCAACAAAACTATAGAAAAAACCTTTAAAGAAAAAACATTGATTACTCATAGAGGGTTTAGTGGTCCTGCAATTTTACAAATATCATCTTATCTAAAACCTGTTGATAAAATTAATATTCAGATATCTTTAGAGAAAAGTATTAATGAAATCATAAATTCTAATATCAAAAGTCAAAAAGAGCTCAAAACTATTTTGGGTGAATATCTTCCAGGTAGATTTGTTGATTATTTAATAGAAAGCAGGCTGCATAGTGAGGATATAATCAATAAGCCAATAATACAATATAATCACAATGAAATCGAGAAGATAATTGAAATTATAGATAATTGGGAACTGGATATAATTCAAAATGAAGGTTATGAAAAAGCAGAAGTTACAGTCGGCGGTTTAGATACAAAAGAATTAAACCAAAAAACAATGGAATCTAAGTTAGTGCAAGGATTATACTTTGTTGGGGAAATTGTTGATATTACTGGTTGGCTTGGGGGTTACAACTTCCAATGGGCTTGGGCAAGTGGTTATAATTGTGGTAAAAATATATAAAATTTCAATAAAATAAACACATATTATAAATGGAAAATTATTAAATATATATTAAATAATTTTATTAATAAAACGACTATAATTTTTGATAAGATTTTAGTAAATTTTACAAAAACACATTGAATGATAATATGAAGAAACTATTAATAATTAACTTAATATTCATCTTTTTAACAAATATGAATACAACTATTTCAAGAGATTTAGACCAACTGTCCGTTGAATATATAAAAATTGCATTAGAAATCGGAGAGAAAGATAAAGACTTTGTTGATGCATACTATGGACCCGAAGAATATAAGCCCACCGGTGCTTCGGCTGATATATTTTTGAAAAAAGAATATATAAAGAGGATAACCAATCTGCAAAAAGAATTGAATGATATTGCAATGACTACCTCCGATATGACTGTGGCAAACAGGGCTTATTGGATGACTGAACAATTGACAGCATTTATAAGAAGAGTTAAAATATTTTCTGGTGAGACAACTGACTTTGACAAAGAATCACTTGAGTTGTTTGGCGTTGTGGCGCCCAAATATGACAAAGAACATTTTGATGATTTGTTATTAGAATTAGAAAATATAGTACCTGGGAAAGGAAATCTTAATCAAAGAATTAATGAAGTTACCAAAAAATTTATAATACCAGAAGATAAACTTGATATAGTTTTCAAAGCGGCTATTCAAGAAGCAAGAATAAGAACAAAAGCACAGTATGAATTACCTGTAAATGAAAAATTTACGCTCGAATATGTAAAAGGCACTGCTTGGAGTGGTTATAATTGGTATAAGGGAGACTATAATAGTTTAATTCAAATCAATACAGATTTGCCAATTTATATAGATAGAGCAATTGATTTGGCTTGCCACGAAGGTTACCCAGGGCATCATATATATAATTTATTATTAGAAAAAAAATTATACAAAGACCAAAATTTCCAAGAGATTACTTTGTATCCTTTATTTTCTCCTCAGTCATTAATTGCAGAAGGCACAGCTAATTATGGAATAGAAGTAGCTTTCCCTGGTAATGAAAAAACAGAATTCACAAAAAATATATTATTGCCTTTGGCTGGATTAGATACAAATGGTATTGACTTATTTTTTAGAATTAATGCAATAAAAGGCAAATTAAACTTTGCTAGAAATGAAGTTGGACGTGGTTTATTAAATCTCACAATGTCAAATGATGATGCGATTCAATGGTTAATTAAGTATAATTTGATGACAAGAGAGGAAGCCGATAAATCCATAAAATTTATTCTCAAATACAGAACTTATATAATCAATTATAACTACGGACTTGAATTAGTCAGAAATTATATTGAATCACAGGGAGGCACAGAAGACAACCCACAAAAGCGTTGGGAATTATTTAGCTATTTACTAAGTAATCAAATTAGAATTAAAGACCTAATTGAAATTAAATAAAATCAATTAATCTAAAATTAGATAGAATTTATTTCTTTACCTTCACATTACAATTAATCTATAATAATTTCTTTACCAAGCCTTGCTGATTGGTAGAAGCCGTCCATAATTTTCATTACTTTTAACGCTTCTTCTGTATTAGAAATTAATTTGAAGTTGTGTTGGATTGAGCTAACAAAGTGTTTTAACTGCATTTCAAAAGATTTGGTTAATTCCGTTAGGTTTGACAATTTATCTGGTTGGACTTGTGGCTTTAGAATGTCACCATCACTTTTAAATAGTTGCAAAGGATTTACCTGAGCACTACCATTTCTGCCATAAATGTTAAAATTATAATTTGTTTGATAACTGAAAATAGCCCAAGCACATTCGATTATACCAACACTACCATTTTGGAAGTTAATAGTTGCCACAGCCAAATCTTCAACTTTACCAGAAACTCTGTGATATAAGTTTGCAGAAACTGAATGCACTTCCTCAAAGTTATTAATCCATAACATAGAATCAACCATAGAAAGTCCCAAATCCATCAAAACTCCACCACCAGATTTTTCTGATTGAGTTTTCCATTCTTGTTTATTTTTTTTCTGCAACCAGCCAGATTTGATATACATTAAGTCACCTAATTCATTATTTTGCACATAATTTTTCATCATACGTGCGTCATATCTAAATCTTTGGTTCATGCCGACCATAACTTTTACATTTTTTTCTACACTTGCATTGTGGATTTGGAGTGCTTCTTGGTAAGTAGGAGCTATTGGTTTTTCGATTAATACTGCTATACCAGCATTAATACATTTCAAAGCAATTTCAGTGTGAAGTGAAGTAGGAGTAGCAATTATTACCCCATGCAAATCAGGCAATAACAATAATTCATCTACATCTACACAAACATTTGGGATATTAAACTTTTGTGCAATAATTTTAGCATTTGTTACTTTTCTATCTACTATGCCGAAAATTTTTACATTTTGTAGATTTTTTAAAACAGGCAAGTGGAAATTTTGAGCAACTTCTCCTGCACCAATTAATCCTATATTCACAATATTCAATTTACTCATTTTATCCCCAAAAAATTGCAAAAATTATAAAATATTTATTTACATTAACTTTATTTTAAAAAACAATCAATTATAATGTGAAATTTACAACTTTTATAAATATTATCAAAATATCTACATTATTCTTTTAAATTTATATTTAATAAAAGGAAATTAATAATTACATTCATACTAATAACCTCCATTTAATAAAATAATTTATAAACTTATTATAACACTATCTAAAAAATTATATTTGTGCATCTGCATTATTTACATTACAAAAGAAAATGGCTAAAGCATAAGCAAAGAAAAAAATTGTTTTTCATAAAACTTAATTTATTATAATTATTGATAAAATTTAACATAATATATGACACAAAAAAAGGCTATCTAATTATGATAACCTCATTGAATAATTTCTCAAATAACCTACAATATTCTATAATTTTACCACTATTTACAAACAACTGCAAATGGTAAGTTTATACTAAGCACAATTAGATTTTAACATCTAAATATCCGCCCGAAATTTGTGTTTGTGCTCTCTGATTGATATCTTCACCAACCCTTATGTTTTCTGCTTCAATATCTTTATTATCTTGTAATCGCAAAGCATTTTGTCTTGTTTTTAGCTCGACATTATTATCTTCAACTCTTCTTTGTTTTTGTTGTATTTCTTGATTATTTTCTCTTAATTTATTAGAATAATCATTATTACCAACTTTTACATTTTCTGTGTTCATATTGCCTCCACACAATTTTGTACCACTTTTTATACAAACTATTTACTTAAGCTTTTTATATAAAACTGAAATTATAATACATTTCAAAATTTTCTTTTACTAAAAAAACTTAGATCTTAATATCTAAATAACCATTTGAAATTTGGCTTTGTGCTGATTTCGCTTGGATATTCAAAGGTGCAAGATTACTGCTTAGATTTATCAATTGATTTTGAACATTATTTCCCTCAAAGGTATCTTTGATAACTTGAAGTATTAATTCATTTTGAAAATATGCATTAGTATTTTTGTTTTGAACTTTTGATTCTAATTTATTGCTAGAAATATAATATTGCTCGTTAGTACTTTCTACTCTCATAGTATTTGCTCATATTATTGTTGAATATCACATATTCCGTTCAAAATCATACTTCCTGTATTTAGATGAAATTTCTTATTTGGTTATATTTAGAATAGTTATTATTTTTGAATCAACTTAATTCTATCAATAATACTGCCAAGATATAAATATTGATATTTTTAAATATTCGGACTTAAGTTAGAAATAAATTGAATTTCTACACCATTACAATAACGTAAATATAATGTATTATTTTATATAATGCAAGTGTATTTAATTAAATTATATAAGTTTAGGTATAATTATTTTTCTGATTAGTTATTTAGTAAATATAATATTATAATCAACAAATTATAGAACTATTTCGTAAATTTAAACTCTATTTTTATTTAATGTCACACTTTTCTTTGCATTCAAACTCATTCTCTTTTTTATGAAATTTTCACTAACTTTTAATTCCCTTGCCAACTTTTTGGAAGTTTTATCTCTATTTAATCTAATATGTCGTTCAACATATTTATCAATGCTCGAAATTTTGGGTATATAAAAATTAGTACCACCATAAGAATGAATAAGATTTTCTAATAATTCCAAACCTATAATTTCATTTAGAGTTTTTAGGTCTTCGTTCAAATCAGTCAATTCTAATTTGTTTGTTTTGATTACTAGCTTTTCATCCTCACAGTTTTGATTAATAAAATCCTCATTAATAAAATCCTCATTAGTATAATTCTCATTAGTAAAGTTCCCAATATTAGAATTATCGTAAGTTTTTTCTAACTTATCATCGTAAGTTATTACATTTAATTTACTTTTCATTTTTTTACCTCGTAATATTTAATTAATTTTGTAATAATAATTGTATTTTATATTTATTTATTGTGTAATTAACAATACAAAACTATGTAGAAATTACATAATATCAAAATATTTATTACATAAATTGTTAACATATTTCTAACAAATTGTATTTACGACAAAAATTAACATTTAAATTTAAAAATTAAATTTTTACTTATAATTAACTTATATTTATATTCAAAGCTAATATGGATGACTTAACAAAAATAATCGGTAAAAGACTTAAATTTATCAGATATATATTTAATGAAGGTGGCAAATTATCGGTCGAACAATTTGCATATATCTTAGATGAAACTGGCGACAAAATGAGAAATTATGAATTAGGTAGAGCGTCTTTACCTAATAGAGTATTATATACTCTTCATTATAGAGGTATAAATTCTACATTTTTAATTACCGGCGAAGGTGAAGTTTTTAATTTGACAACAGCCGGGTACAAACTTAAGAAGGTCATTAAGTACAAAAAAATTAATATTCAAAATATCTTTGATGAAATTGTAAATTCAAAAACAATACCGTCAAAGGATACAAACATTAAAGAAATAAATATCAAACAACAACACCTTATAACAAAAGTTGCTGCTGGAAATATGAAAGATAATTGATGTATTTGTTGGTGTATTTGCTGATATATTTGTTAATATATTTAAAATTTGTTGATAACTTACAATAAAAGAAATACTTAAACATCTTTACCTTGAATTTTAACCGAATTTTAACCGTTTACTGGTATATACAAAATGATAGATCTACAAAGTTTCAGAGACTTAGGTATCTCTGAAAACGTAATCAAAGCTCTTCACAAAAAAGGCTTTGAAGAGCCCTCACCCATTCAAAAACTTACAATCCCAAAACTCCTTACTTCCGATTTGGATATAGTAGCACAAGCTCAGACAGGTACTGGCAAAACAGCTGCTTTTGGTATTCCGATAGTTGAGATGGTTGATGAAGATAATAAGCACGTTCAAGCGATTGTGCTTACTCCAACTCGCGAATTAGCGATGCAAGTTTCTGAAGAAATTAATTCTTTCAGAGGAACTAAAAAAATAAATATTGCTCCCGTTTATGGTGGTGCTTCAATAGAAAACCAAATTTCTAAAATTAGAAGAGGTTTGACTGTTGTTGTCGGAACACCTGGTAGAGTTATTGACTTAGTTAAAAGAGGAATACTCGACTTATCTCATGTCAATTTCTTTGTATTAGACGAAGCAGATGAAATGCTAAATATGGGTTTTATCGATGATATTAAAATTATTATCGACAGTACAAACCCAGATAGAAAAACTTTACTATTTTCTGCTACATTACCAAGAGAAATAATTGGATTAGCGAAAAATTATATGAAAGAATATGAGACTATTTTAGTCAAAAAAGATTCTACTACGACGAATTTAACTGATCAAATGTATTTTGAAGTTAACGCTTACGATAAATTAGAAGCGTTATGCAGAGTATTTGATATTACTGAAAATTTCTATGGTTTAGTTTTTTGTAAAACTAAGGTAGAATGTGATGAAGTTTCGCATAGACTGTCTGACAGAGGATATGATGCAGACTGTATTCACGGTGATTTATCTCAAGGACAAAGAGAAAAAATTCTTAACAAATTCAAAACAAAAAGAATTAATATCTTAGTGGCTACTGATGTTGCTGCAAGAGGAATTGATATAAATAATTTAACTCACGTTATTAATTATACTTTACCTCAAGATACAGAATCTTATGTTCATAGAATTGGACGTACAGGTAGAGCTGGTAACGAAGGTACTGCTATTACTTTTGTTACGCCAAAAGAAACTAGAAACCTTTTTGCTATTGCTAAATCTACTAATTCAAAAATTAGAAAAGAACCGATACCAAATGTACAATCTGTAATTCAACTCAAAAAACAAAGAATTCAAGATCAAATTAGCACTGGTGCCGAAGTAATCGAACCAAAAGACTCTTATTTGGCTTTTGCACGTGAAATATTAATCAATGCAAATCCTGAAGAAGTATTAGCATCAACTCTAAAAATAATATTTGATAAGGACTTAGACCCAACAAATTATTATGAAATAAAAGAAACTAAGCCAGAAAAATTTTCTGATGATAGATTCGGAAGTAACCGCTTTGGAGATAGAAGAGGTAGAGACGGTGGTGATAGATATGGTAACGACAGAGGCGGAAGATTCGACAGAGGCGGAGACAGAGATAACGATAGAGGCGGAAGATTTGAGAGCAGAGACGATAGAGGCAGAGATGGTGGAGATAGATATGGTAATGACAGAGGTAACGACAGAGGCGGAAGATTCGAGAGCCGTGGTAACGAAAGAGGTGGCGACAGAAATTTTGACAAAAACTCTGTGAGATTATTTGTTGGTATGGGAAAAGAAGACGGACTTAGCAAAAGAGATTTAGTTGAGATGATTGCAGACAAATCTAAAGTTAGCGAAAGAAATATAAATGAAGTTTTAGTTTTGGATAGCTGTTCATTTTTGACGGTTCCACAAAATGATGCAAATTCTATATTGGATAGCTTTAAGTTTGAAACTAAAGGCAAAAAACCACTTATTGAAGTTGCAAAAGTTAGAAAATAATTATAGATTATAATATTAATTTATTAGATTTTATTCAGAGCAAGGGGTAGCAACCCCTTGTTCTTTTTTTTTGTAGCTTGATATTATCTTAATCAAACTTAAAGTAAACCCTGCGGTTTATTTACGAATTCTATCTATTCACTAACAATCTTTGGCTGACGCTACCGGTTGTAGTTCGTATTTGGATTGTGTAGTTGCCAATAGATAAAATACTCACATCTATTTCTTTCTTGTTGTAGTAATTTGGGATAGTCATAATCTCATTACCCAAAATATCATATATACTTAAATCCGCCACGCCACCAACACCAATAACTTCACCCAAATCAACCGAAATCTTATCAGATGATGGGTTGGGGAAGATGGAAGGAGAAGCTAACTTTGTATCATCAATTCCAGAATGAATTGCAGATGTATTTACAATTACATTTATTGTATCAGTAAAACTGCTACCACATTTATTAATAGACTCACAGTAATATTTTCCAGCATCACTTGGTTTAACATTATGCAAATAAAATCTTGTAGATGTGGAGTAACTTATTGAATCGCCATCTTTATACCATTTAAACATGTTTGGATAAAGTGTATTATAAATATCATCAATTTTAAAAAATAAATCTAATATTTCACCATCTTCCAGAATAATTTCTTTTGGACCTGGTTGTTCCAAAATATTAGCACCTTTTTTTACATACCAGTGAGATAAAACTAATTGCCAATTAGGATGAGAAAAATCATAATCCAATATTAAATTATAAGTATCATTTCTAACTTTGATTTTATGCTTTACTGATTCAACTATTAGATAAATTGGTTTGTTATCAAATAATTGTATTGTTAATGAATCAGTTTGTGCACCCGAAACATTTGATCCGTCAACTAATGGTTTGTCATCATAGTACCATTGTAATTTAAGTTCTGAACTATCACTAATATATGGAATTATTTTAAACTTAAAATAATTACCTTGACATTGATGTTCATAAAATCTATCGTGTTTCCCACTTATATATAACCTTTTTATACTAAAATAATCAGAAGTATCAACACCACAGAGACTTTTGACAACAACTCTATAATCATTACCAAAATCTGCAATTGCCAAATTATTAATATTTAATAATGATGATTTAGTACCGCTAATTCTTTTGCTTTCAGTTATTGCATTATTACCTTTAAGCCATTGAATTTCAATTAGGTTTATTATGTTTTTGGTATCTGAATCAAATCGGTTATTGACTAAATGTGCCTCAAAAGATACGCTAACATTCCCACCTACTACTACATAATTATCTTTTTTGGGTTGTTTGGTTATACGGGTTTTAGAATTTACATACAATAAAGCTTTGACAGATTTTTCAAAGTCAATTAGATTAATATTTGGGTTAGAATTTTTGGTAACAGTCCAAACTTCTGCATAATAATCACCAGATAAATCATAAGTTAATTTTGGAAATAAAAGTTTAGCATTATTTTTTTGCGTACTTACAAATTTAGTATTTTCTTTATACCACTGCACATAGAAGTCATAAAAATTCAAATCTACATTAGGAATAATTTCAAAATATTGATTTTCAGTTCCTTCACATTGTTGGATTTGTATTGGTTGTGTGATTATTATATTCCCAGCCAAAATATGACTGAAATTAAAGAATAATATTATAGAAGTAAATGCAAATATTTTGTAAATAAATTTCATAAGTACCTCAAGTAATTTGTTAAATTTAATATATTTCATAAACGTATTTTATTTTATATCATTAATAACAAATGAAATGTGAAATAATTACAAAATTGCTAATATTTTTTTATATTTTATTTCTTTTTATCTGAACCTTGATTTACTTGATTAAGGAAGCAATTATTGTAACCCATTGTTCAAACTAATCCTCATAATGAAGATAGTAAGGTTTGATACAAAAACTATTTATTTGCCTTCGAGGGTTTTGAGTCTAAATGATACTATAATTGCTAATATTGTCGCACCAATTGCAAGAAATCCGACCAAGTTATAATGCTCCAATCCTGTATTTGTTTGAATTATAATCGAGCCCGATATGTAAGCCGCTATTCCAGCTGCAAATTGCTGTACAGAAGAACTCAATGACATAAAACTACCTCTGTTCTCTGGCTTCACTATTGATGTCATAAGTGACATCGCAGGTATCATACGGCCAGTAATAGCAATAAAGAAAAATCCCATAATAGCCAAAATTATAAATATATTCATTGGAATTAAATTTGTAATAATTAATATTGGTAAAATCGAAAAGATTGCACCAAAATAAAATACTCTTTGACGACCAAATTTATCAGCAAGTTTTCCAATAAATGGCGATGAGAAAATTGTAACACTACCACCAACAAGATAAATCAATGGAATTTGAGCTTGAGTTAATCCGACATTATTTATCATAAATGGAGTAATGAACGGTATAATAGAGAATTGTCCCATCACTAATAAAAACATAAACAACAAGGCTTTTTGTTGACTTGGAGATTCTATCAACATTGTAATTAAATCTTTCGGGGACTTTTTGGGAGAACCCAAGTGAGCTATGATGTTTGGAACTACAAAAAATACACCGATTAAAATAAGAGTGGAAAGCCCAGCTAATATAAAAAATGGCGTGTGCCAACTATATAAATTTGCAAAATATAATCCCCCTGGTACACCCAAAACCGATGCTACAGAGAAAGCTGCTGTTACAACTCCCATAGCAGTTGATCGCCTTTCGACTGGTATTGCATCACTAACAATCGACAGCACCAATGCACCCAAAATTCCGCCAAACATACCTGTAAATACCCTTGCACCAACAAGTGCGGAATAATTTGGAGCTAAACCACAAGCAATTGTACCTAAGATAAATCCAGTATAAATAAAAATTAGAGATTTTTTTCTATCAAATCTATCAATCAAAAATGCACCCAGAAATCCAGAAATACCAGCACTGATTGTATAAGCTGAAACAATTATACTAAATTGCGATGGTACAATATTAAATAATTTCATCAATATATCGCCCATAGGTATAATAATCATAAAATCTACTATATTTGTAAATTGAAGTGCGGCAAGAATTAATAACAGTGATTTATCGTTTCTCATAATTTAGAATTTAATAAAAATTGAAATAACAATATTAAGTAAATTTTAAATATGAACTTAACTAAAATTATTAGCAGATGTAACTTTTCTTTTTGAAATTTGTTATAACATTATATATAAATGCGATTAAATATTTTATTTGTTGTATTTACAATTATATTTAGAATTAAATTTAATCCTAATATTCAATAATAGTTAATAAATTTATAAGTATTCTAAATTTTCTTCACTAATAAATCAATAAAAAAAATCAATTAATAATAATAAAATAATATGGAAAAAAGAATACAAAAAATAAATAAATTAAAGAGTGTAGTTGTATTATACTTATTTGGGCTGATTACATTAATTTCTATAAATTCTTGTGAAGATTCGGTCATTACAGAATGTACATCTAATATCTCGGTTGATGATAAAATGAAAGCTAATTTCCCTGAAATACAAACAAAATTGTTAGACAAAAGCTGTGCTTTGGCTGGCTGCCACGTTACAGGTTCAATTGGGCCAGACTTATCTGCTGGTAATTCTTATGATGCAATAGTAGATAAAGAAGCATTGGGGACAAATTTTAAATATGTAGAAATTAACAATGGCGCAAACAGTTATATTATCAAAAAGATGCGTGGAGACAGCGATATTTTTGGTGGTATTATGCCTACAAGTGGTAAACTTCCAGAGTTTATTATTGATTCTGTTGCTAAATGGATAGATAATGGTGCTCCGAGAAATTAATTAGTATGTAAGTTAACTATAAAGTGATTTGATAATAGTAATTTTACTAAAAATTTTAAAATAAAAATGAGGGGAAAGTGAAAAGTTTAAATAATATCAAAAATAAAATTAGCATAATGCTATTGATTTTTACTACTATGGTTTTAATCAATACAAATAATTCTATGGCTGTAGAATATTATGTACAAAAAGGTGACAATAATGAAGTTAAATTCATTTCCAAAGCACCTGTCGAAGATTTTGAAGGTGTTACAAATAGTATCGATGGTTATCTAAAATCAAATAAAGATGACTTTTCTGAAGGTGAAGTTTATTTTGAAGTAGATTTGAGAAAATTAAATACTGGTATTGGTCTTAGAGATAGACACATGCGTGAAAATTATTTGCATACTGATAAATACCCTTATGCAAATTATACTGGAAAAATATATAAATCAACAAAAATTAATGACAACACTTTTGAAGTTGAGGCAAATGGTAAATTTAAAGTGCACGGTATCGAAAAAGATACTTATATAAAAGCTACAATCACAACTGGTGCTATTCCAAATGTCAAAACTGCATTTTATGCATCACTGCCAGACCATAATATTGAAGTACCTTCATTAATGTTCCAAAAAATTAGTGACAAAATGAAGGTAACAGTTGATTTTAATCTTAAACTTGCTAAGTAATTAAATAACTAAGTTATAATTAAACATCAAATATAAAACATCAAAAATAACAAGTTCAATAAAAATAAACAATAAAAAAATCTTTAAAATAACTATGAAAATCTTTAAAATTCATCAAATATTTATTATAATTCTAATTCTAAATTTCAATAATTTATTTTCTCAGGGTTGGCAAAGGGAAGAAGAAGACAAAGAATCTCTTCCAAGTCAAGAGCTTTTCCATTCAATATTAGCACTAAATTTGCCGACTGCAGAAACGATTACCCAAGGTGATTTTTTCTTTAGTATAATACATAGATTTAATACACCATTTGAGTCTGGACCCAAAGACTTATGGGGATTAGATGGTTCTGTTACTATGAGATTAGAGCTTGGTTATGGAATTACAGATGATTTGTTTGCTACACTTGGAAGAAGTAACAGATCTGGAAATTATGAGTTAAGTGTAAAGTATAAAGTTTTAGAGATTGAGAATAAAGTACATCCAATTAATATTGCGATAATTGGTGGTGGTGCTTACAACGACAAACCAGCAATTGACCCACCCAAAACAGGTGATAGATACCAATTTTTCGGTCAAGTACCAATTAATGCACTTTTTTGGAAACAATTAGGTATTGGTATAGTTCCGAGTTATCTATATAATTCAAATATTAACTGCGATTGTATCGGCTCATTTACAATGGGCTCTTATGTTCAGTATTACATTAGTGATAGATGGTCAGTATTAGCAGAATCTAACAACACAATGAATGGTTACCGTGGCATTTATGACTCTTATTCATTGGGAATCGAAATGGAAGCAGGCGGTCACTTTTTTAAGTTTTTAGTTAGTAATAACCTTAACATTAATATGAGCCAATTTTTATCTGGCTCGACAGCCGCTTTCGACAAACCAAACGGCATCCATTTAGGCTTTCAAATCACAAGAAACTTGTAATATTCACAATAAGTATTTCTTCAAGGACAGGTAGTTTGACTTGTCCTTTTGTTATATTTTTTATTTATACTTATTTTATCAGAATAGTTTTTTTTTGCATTTTCAACAATACCTTTTCTTACACCCTCTCCAAATCTATGTTTTGGGAGAGACGAGGTGGGGTTTCTTTACTTCTGATTCAATAATTTCTTGAATTTTAAATTCCACTCAATTACTCCATTCAATTATATCTTCATTTTTGAATCTAAAAACTTTAAAGCCTAAGTTATCGAGATAGTTTGTTCGATTATTGTCATATTCAAGTTTATTATCGTGAGAACTAACATCAATTTCTAAAATTATACCATATTTTAAACAAATAAAATCAACTATATAAATATCTATTATATGTTGTCTTCTAAATTTAACACCAAAATAGTTATGTCTTAATAAGTTCCAAAATAATTTTTCAGAAAAAGTCTGATTCTTACGATTATATAAGGCTTTTTCTTTTAAATTAGGATATAATATTTGTTCTATATGGGGAGTCTTCATTGTATTTATTTGTTTTTAAAAGCAACCCCACCCCTTCCTTCCCCAAAATAAATTTTGGAGAGGGAGTAAGAATTTTCTATATTTCTACTTATCTAAAACTAAAACTGTTTTCATTTGTAACCTCTTATTTATTATTTACTTGCAACTTACAAAATAATTATTAATCTAACAAATTCTTTATTGTATATTATTTTGTACTATCTCTATATAACATAGACAAGTAAAAATTAAAAAAGTTACCATTTTAGTGAAAATAAATCAAAAAGAGTGAAAAGTAGTGCATATTTTCAATTACCTACACTTTTAATTGTAAGTTGAAGGAAGAAAGTTTCTCCCTCTTCTCTCCTCAATCAAGTCAATTCAATAATCCTTCTTCAATCAAGGTTCAGCTAAATTATATTGGACAAAAAAAAGACAAGTCGTTTGACTTGTCCTCGAAAAAATAAAAAATATATTTTGTTTTAATTACATTAATTTACGGTAAATCTCATCGTATTTTTTGGCGTTTTCGCCCCAAGACAAATTAGTATCTAACAAATTCGAAGTTAATTTATTCCATTCTTCTTTATTTTTGTATAATTCCAATCCTTTTTTGATGGCTTCGAGCATACTTTCAGCATCCCACTTTTCAAAAAGTATAGAATTGCCATTTTCTTGGTCTTTGAAATAATCTATACCTAATGAATTTATCCTTCCAGATAAATGTGCAACAGGTAATGAGCCGTATTTTAGAGAGTACATAAAGTTTAGAGCACAAGGTTCGTAATCAGACGGTATAAGGAACATATCACTACCTGCTTCCATTAAGTGAGCAAGGCTGTCATCAAAGGTAAATTTTACTTTAAATTTATTTGGATATTTTTCTGATATTTTAGACAATTTTTCTTTTAATTCGCTGTCGCCTTGTCCCAAAAATACTAATTGTAAATCTTCTTTAAATATTTCGTCAGCCGAATCAATGATAAAGTTTATACCTTTTTGAGTATTTATTCTTGATACCATTGCAAATAAAGGAGTTTTGGGTGAATACTCTAACTCAAATCTATTAATTAACTCAACTTTGTTGTCATATTTATAATTCTCGAAATCGCCATCAAAGTTAGTTTTGATTGTCTCGTCTCTTGCAGCATTCCAAATCCATTGGTCTATGCCAGTTGGAATTCCGACAAACATATCACCTTTTTCTTTGATAAATTTATCCAAACCATTGTGTAATTCTTTGTCTTTCAATAAATCTTCGCTATACTCTTTACTTACAGTAGTTATAGCGTCAGAATAAATCATACCAGCTTTAAGGAAATTAAACTGCTTTTTGTGAGTGAAATTATCCAATTGAGACTTATCAATACCCATCAAATCAAATGTGTTTAAAGGAAAAACACCTTGTTTTGTTAAATTATGGAAGGTAAAAACAAATTTAGTTTTTTTGAATTGTTTCGGATACAGATTCTTTGCCATAGCAGCAAAAGCCGCCGTTTGCCAATCGTGGCAGTGGATAATATCTGGAAACCAGTTCAGTATAACTATAGTTTCAATTATACTTCTACAGAAATAAATAAATCTTTCAGCATTATCAGGATACTCTTTCCAATCTACCATATCGTGATAAATCCCTTTTCTGGAATCAAAATATTTATGATTTGTTGTTATGTATGCTTGAGATTTACTTCTTGGATTATTAATAGAAGATGACTTTACAGTAGCAGGATAAGTAGTATCCCCAATAGGTATTTCAATATTTCTAAGTCTATTTATATCGTGTATTTTATTTTTTCTTTCAGAAATTATACCATACTTTGGCATAGCAACCCTAACATCGTTCCCAATTTCTCTTAATGCCAAGGACAAAGAAAAACAAAAATCAGAGACTCCACTTTCTTTTGAAAAAGGGTAGATTTCGGGAGTTACAAATAGAACACTTAGTGATTTTGCCATTTTTGTAATTTTATTTATTTTCTAAAATAATAGATATAAAATTCTTTTATAAAAAATATTTTAGTAATTGTTTGGATTATAGATTACAAAAATAACAAATAAAAAGGTCTTATTTGCAAATCTATTAAAATTAATAATATTAAATACTTATAAAGACAATATTTGTCCTAAATTCTAAAAAAAAGTATAGTATTTAATTATTTTATTCTTAGAAAAATATTAAATTGCCCAATTTCTTTAATTTTTTTAAAATTCTGAAATTCATTAGCAAATCTTTTTTGCATCATTTCGAGAGTTGTATTTTTATGGAAGTTGATTTCATAGTGATTATCTCTATTATCTACTATTAATATATCAGCACTCTTAATTTCATTTAAAAACATTTGCTTGTACAAAGGTATTTCATTTTTTGAATTATAAAAACAAGATTGGCTAAAAGTTGTTAATGTGTAGTTCTTTTTTGATCTGTAAAGATTATAATTGATGATATTATCGCCAATACCAGAAACTATAACACTGCAATCGCTAAAGTTGTCAATTATATAGTTTGTTACTAATTTGTAATCTCTATGTTGTGCAAGTGGATTTGTTTTTTCTTGATAGATAGAATAATAAACATCTTTATTAAAATAATACCCGTAATTAATAAATAATTGTTTGGCATATCGAGGAAATGGAGTACCCAAAATAAAAATAACAGAAATTAATAAAATAACTATATTTGAATTATATTTCTGATTTTGAAATTTGAAGTAATATAATTGAAAAATTGCACTTGCTATTAATATAAATAATGGTATTGATGTTCTTACAAAGTGTAATAAAGTTAATTTTCTCTCTACAACAACGGAAAAGGTGAGTAACAAAAAAGACAATACAGAATATGTAATTATAGTTTTGTTTAGTTCTAAATTATTTTCATTTTTATTATTTGAAATCCTATCGGTTATAAAAATCTTAGAATAAATATATGGCAAGCCCAATAGAGCCAAAACAAAATAAACTACACTGATTTTTTTAATAATATTTTCAAAAAATCTTTTGATAATAAGTACTAAAAAATCAAAATTTATTGCTCCTTCATTAGTATATAATTTTAAATATTGGAAAGTAACAAGATAGTTGTTCAAAATATCAATATCTAATAATGAAGCCAATGAAATTGATAAACCTATAAAAAAGCCAATGAATATTTGTAGGTATAAAACTAAAGATTTATGTGAATGATTTTGTTTCTGGATTTCTACTCTAATGCTAAATAAATATGGAATTAATAAGATACCAAAAGTAAACTTTAATCCTGTTGTTAGTCCAATTAACAACCCAGATAAAAGCAAATTAGAATACTTTAATGGTTTATTTATTAATAGATATAAAACAATACAAAAAGGAAGGAATAGCAAAGTTTCGGGGATAATTGAAAAGTCAAAACCTAAACTCACAAAATAAATAACAAAAAGTATAGAAATGATAGAGCTAAGTAGACGGTTTTTGAAAATTAAATTTATACTATTATATAAAAAATAAATTGTAGCTAACTGATATAATATTATGAATAATCTAATACTAAGCTCGGAATTCCCTAAAAATAAATTACTAAAGGCAAATATATAATATAAAAATGGTGGCTTAATATCTATGAAGTTTTGATAGATTGTTCTGCCATCTAATATATAATCTCCCATCATCATAAAAATAGACAAATCTGAGCTCAAAGGAAACACTAATGTTGGTAAAAACAAGAACAATAAAAGCAAAGTGAGAGTAATTGGAAATTTATAATTAACAATTATTTCTTTAACACTTATTTCTTTAACACTTATCTCTTTAACACTTATCTCTTTAACACTTATCTCTTTAACAATTATGGTATCTGTGCTTTTATTCAAGTCCTTACTTCCTATTTTCTACTTTATAGTTTCTATTTCTTTTCTTGCCAAGTTTTGTACTTGTTTGATTGTGATTTACGGTACTTGGGGACTTCCCTTAATGGCTCAACTGCTCTTAGGGATTTATATAATTCATTTGGTAAAGCTTGATATAATTTAGTACCTTCAGTTTTCCAATTAATCATATCATCGCTCACTTCTTTAATTATTTTGGCTGGATTGCCGACAACCAAACTTCTATTTGGTATAATCATTTTCGCAGGAACAAAACACAATGCACCGATTATACACTCATCTCCGACCTCTGCATTATCCATAATAACGGCATTCATACCGACCAACGAATTACGTCCAATATTAGCACCGTGAATTATTGCACCGTGTCCGATATGTGCCGATTCTTTAAGTATAATTGTGATACCAGGGAACATGTGAATTGTACAATTTTCTTGCACATTACAGCCGTCTTCTATGATTATCTCACCCCAGTCTCCTCTTACAGCAGCACTCGGACCAATATAAACATTTTTGCCAATAATCACATTACCAGTTACGGTGGCATTTGGGTGTATAAATGCACTTTCGTGAATTACAGGCACAAATCCATCAAATTCAAATATATTTGCCATAGTTGTTACTTGTACTTTCTTCCTTTACTTACTCTTAGATTTGAATTCATTTATATAATTTTTTGTAAATTCTGATAAAACTAATCTTCCGCTGATTTTGGCTCGTTCAAAAAGTAATGTGTCCCAATTTTCTGTGCCTTCCCAAAGTACTCTCTTCAAGTCGGTCATCGCCTCACAACTATTATTCGCAAGTTTTGTCGCAAGATTATTTACGGCTTCATCAAGAGCATTAATATCATCAAAAATCTCAACATACAAGCCCTTACTTTTCGCCCAATCTGCTGAACGCCAATCATAATCAATAGACATCTCTGCAAAGGCTGATTTGCCAACTTTTCGCTCAACTGCTGGACCAACAACAAATGGACCTATACCCAAAGCTAATTCAGATAATTTTATATCTGCATTTTTGGTTGCAAATGTATAATCACAAGCTGATGCTAAACCAACACCGCCACCAACTGCTTTTCCTTGCACTCTACCAATTACAAATTTACTACTTTTTCTTATTGCGTTAATTACCAAAGCAAACCCAGAAAAGAAAACATCGCCCTTCGTTTCGTCATTTATTTCGACCAACTCATCAAATGACGCACCTGCACAAAATGCCCTTTCGCCAGCTGATTTGAGTACAATTACATTTATTTCTCTATTTTCGCTCGCATTATTGATTATATTAGCCAATTCTCTCAATAATTCACCTGGCAAAGAATTACTATTTGGCGAAAAAAATGTAATATACCCTATTTTATTTGTAATTTCTAATTTGACATACGCTTGATTAGAAATTTCGCTCTCTATACTATTTATTTTTCCATTCATATATTTTGCTTTTCTAAATTGAATTAATTGAATTATTTTTTGTTTACTGAATTTTATCTTAATATTTAACAAAAATAACAAATTTTAATATAATAAATCCGTAATTTTGAACTAATTTTAGTTTTAATTGTAAATTAATTACAAAAGTAAATTTATAGATTTTATTGAATATCAAGTGAGGAAGTTTTGTCAAAGCCAATTAAGTTATTATTTATAGGTGATATAGTAGGTGATAATGGATTAGATTTTGTTGTCAAGTCAATTCCAGAATTAAAGGAAAAGTATGCCTCAAACTTTATTGTTGCCAATGGGGAAAATGTGTGGCAGGGTAAAGGGATAAACGAAGATGAAGCAAAGCTTTTGTTTGATGCTGGCGTTAGTGTTATAACCACAGGCAATCACATCTGGGATAATTGGAAATCAAGACCATTACTTGCAAGCAATGATAATGTTATTAGACCTGCAAATTACCCTTGGGGCAACCCTGGTAAAGGTTATGCTGTTGTTAATTTTGACGAAACTACCGAAATCGCGGTAATTCAAATTCAGGGTCGTACTTTTATGCAAAGTATTGAATGTCCGTTTAGAACTATGGATTATATACTAAAACAAGTCTCTGAGCGCACTAAGAATATTATTGTTGATTTTCACGCTGAGGCAACAGCTGAAAAAGTAAGTATGGGCTGGTATTTAGATGGTAAAGTTTCGGCTATACTTGGTACTCATACACATATTCAGACTGCAGATTCGCAAATTCTACCCAAAGGCACTGCCTATATTAGTGATGTTGGTATGAGTGGAGCTTATAATTCTGTTTTGGGTATGGACAAAGAAATAGCAATCAAAAGATTTATTCTGCAAACAGCACACAAATTTGAGCTTGCAGAGGGAGATTACAAAGTATGTGGTGCATCGGTAACAATCGACCAAACAACTGGATTAGCAATGGAGATAGAACCTTTTATCTATCCATCTTTCACCACCAAAGTTACTTATTAATTTGGTCGAAAGATATTAAAAATAATATTTTTGCACGTTCGTTAGGCAATAAGTCGTAAGTGTTGCCTTCGACTACGCTCAGGCAACGTGGAAATGTACGGGTTTCATTCTCTGACATAAAGATGCCGAAAGACCCATTTAATGGCAGTTACGTGCGAAGTATCCGCATTTTAGTAGGTATTCCATTTTAATAGTAATGCAACAAAATACAGTGATTTAGATAATCATTGAATTTATTTAATAGTAATGCTTTTGTTCGAATCAAATCTTTTATCTGATAAAGCATTCAAAAATGTTACTATAGAAGTGGCTTCTTGGTCTGTAAGCTTTTTGTTTAATTGCATCCAAGCCATTTTGATTACTGCTTCTTTAAGCTCTTTTACAGCACCATCGTGAAAGTAAGGAGCAGTTTTCGCAGAGTTACGAAGTGAAGACACTTTAAACATAAATTTATCAGCTTCATTTTTTGTAACTTCTTCTCTTCCCAAATCTTTTGCATTTTCATAAGGATTAATTAATCCCATTTTTTGATACATATTTCCACCCAATAAAGCACCACTATGACAGGTAATACAACCAGTTTCCATAAATGTATTCAAGCCTTTTTTCTCGTCATTATTGAAAGCACTTTTGTCGCCAGCCAAATAATCATCAAATTTTGATTTTGAGACCAAAGTTCTCTCAAATGCTGCAATAGCGTTTGCTAAATTATCATAAGTGATTTGTTCATTTGTTTTTACCTTGTCATAAGCATTAGCGAACATAGTTTTATATTCAGGAATTGCAGCAATAGTTTTGACTACAGCTTTTTCATCTTTCATCCCCATTTCTACAAGGTTAAGCATTGGACCTTTTGCTTGTTCTTTTAAGTCTGTTGCTCTACCGTCCCAGAATTGAACAAAGTGAAAACCAGCGTTAAGTGTCGTTGGCGAATTTCTAGTACCCAAATTGCCTTTAACAGCTCCAGCAGAAGTTGGTTCATTATCAACTCCAGCCATACCATTGTTCAAATTATGACAAGTATTACACGATTGAGTACCAGTAGAAGATAATTTTTTCTCAAAATACAATGTTTTGCCTAATTCAATCAATGCAGCATTGTCATTTTCACTTCCAGGCATAACACTTGGTAATTCTTTAAAAATTGCTTTCGCTTTTGTATGAAGCTCATCTTCGTTAATATTCATACTTGAAGACATTTCTGACTCGTTCTCATCTGCCTTTTTATTACAACTCACGAGAACAAACCCCAATATTAAAAAAGTACAAATACTTTTTATTCCATTATTGAGTATATTTTTCATACAACCTGTATATTTTTTTAGATAATAAATTTAATTAAATTTATAATTTTGTAATTGTTAAAAATAATCAACATTTATCATTTCTTTTTTGGTTCAATTATTATTGGCTGTTTCGTTTTTGTTGAGTCTGAATTAGCACCACTTTCTCCGTTACCATTGTCCGGTGGCTTATTGCTACTGCCACCTCCATTTGGAGTAAAGGACGGCATAGGAAAACTTCCCAATGAATCCAATGATGGCAATTTAGGTAAACTATTCAGCAATGAGTCCGGTGCTGATTGTATAGTATTTAACTGATCATTTAGCATTTTTTTCGTTTGTTCAAATAATTTAGTAGGATCTAAGAAATCATCGAACCCACTTTTTTCATTTTGTTCTTTTTGTGCCGCATTTTTAATTTCCAACTCTTTTCTTATTTCTTCATATCTTTTTGCCGTATCATCAATATTAATTTTATCAATTTCTTTTTTAGTTAATTTTAGACTGTCAGGCACTTCGCCACCATTCGCCTGAACAACCGCATAAAATTCAGTAGAGCTTTTGATATCCAGTGCATAGATTGAAGTAGGATATTTCTGTATTAATAAATTATAATAATAGAAAGTGCTATCTTTGTCTTTTATGTGATTCTCAAATGTCCAGCCAATTGTGTAAAGTGATTTTGGAGCTAATGGATTACTTGGGTATTCATTATATATTTTTAGGAATTGTTTGTTCGCATATTCAAAATTTCCATTTATTCTATTACTTGAGCCGGAAGTAAATAACTCTTCGACTGGGTCAATTTTAAATTCTTTGGTAAATCCCAATACCCTTGCTGCTTCGTCTCCGTATTCAGTCCCCATATAATTATTTGCCAACACTTCATACAAAGAATCGGATAACAACGGGTCAGTTGCTTTAATTAACCTCGAATAAGCATACAGAAATCTTGCAGATTTTTGATTACTTTTGGGTGATATTTCGTAACTTAATTTACTATAATAAACAGCCGAATCTTTGTTTTTTAATAATTCGTGAGTTCTACTCATTTCAAATAAATAAGAAGAAGTTTGATAAGCAACAGTATCGTTTGGCATTGCACCTTCTTCAATTTTATTCATCGTTGGTGCAATCCAGACATACCTTTCTTCGAGTTCGGTTATTGCCTTGAATAAGTCTCTTGCAGTATTACTTACAGGAGTTTTGGCGCCCTGAACTCTAACAAAATACTTTGCAGCTTTATTATATTCGTTATTTTGATAATAATCCATACCTCTATCAAAGTAGTAACATTGGATTAAATTATTGCCAATATAAGCTGTGTCAGCAAACTTTTCGGCACTATCTAATTCACTAATTAATTTCTTTTTATTTGAAGAAGAGTCTAAATTTGATTTGATTCTCATACTTTGCAATCTTTCAGCATAAGTAAATCCTTTCCATTCAGTAAATTTGCCATCATTTTCAATATCATCTAAAATATCATTTGCTAAATCAAACTTTTTGAGTCTATTCAAACTTGCTGCTCTATATAATTTAGACTCAAATTTACCCAAATAATCTGGTTTGTAGTTTAATACTTTCGCAAATTCAGATTCTGCTTTTTCGAAATATCCAAGTCTATATAATAATGCAGCCAAATCTAATTGCCATTTAGCTTTCATTTCATTATCACTTGTCTGAGTTATGGCCTGATAATATGGTCTTAATGCACCTTCTAAGTTCTTTTCGTATAGTGATTGTTCTGCTTGTAGTCTAAACGCCTCTGAAAGTATATCATACCTTTTTTTGTACCAAGCAATATCAACAGTTCTCGAAAGCATCATTTTGCCTTGAATAAACTTTCTTTCTATTAATAAAGTTTTTGAATATAATAGATGTGCATCAGGAGACATATCGCCGTCAGGATAAATATCAATCAATTCACCACACTTTACCTGTGAGTTTAGCCACTCTTCTCTATAGAAATAGGTTTTAGCCATCAAGAATAGAGACTTTTGAACATACTCACCTTTTGGAGAAGTGCTAAGTATTTTAGAGCCTTTGATAATTATCGAATCTAATTTGACAACTACTGGCTGTCTTTTGAATTGTTTGATGATAAACTCATCCATAAATGGAGGAGGTCCGTTTGGTACAAAATTTGGATTAAAAATTTCTGGGGTTGGTACAATTACTCTCGGGGTAATTCTTAGTTTTTCATCAAAGTAACCGAACTCGTCTTCGGCTTCATTCATTAACCTATTTGCATTATAATAGGTGTTGAAGTAAGTAGTAAAATCACTAAAAGATGATAATTGGGTACAGGCACTGAGTATAATAGTTAATGAAAAAGTTATAAATATGAAATTTACAACCTTTTTCATTAAATTAATTTTCTCTATAAATTTAATTACATTACCATTTTTTGTGTAATAATTTATAAATTTGGCTTTCGTATTGTATTTTCTGATAAAAGTATATGAATAATATGTCATTAAAAGTACTTTATCTTAAGTAAACGTTAATATTTATATGTTATTTTACTTTTTATATTTATTCATACCATTTACAAATATACATATCTTGTGGATTAATTAGGTATTCATTATTTGGTATAATTCTAAAATTTAGACCTTGCTTACCAGACCTATTAGATTGGATATTATTTTTATAATAATAAATGCTTCCAATATTACTAATATAGTTCAACTCAAGATATTGCAAATCATACATATTACCGTCGGCATCAATCAAACCATTAACTGCTTCCAATTTCACGTCATTTGGATGAAGTCCAGCTAATTCAATCTCAGCCTCGAAAATAATTTCATCACCAAAATTTATCTTCTCCAAATTAGTAGAAGAAATGCTATTAATATTAACTAAACCCCAATTGTATAGGACTTTATCTTTCCATTCTTTATAACCAACAATTGCTTGTGGATTTTGGTCTAATTTATTAAACTCTCTAATCGCATTCACATAATAATTATCTGTATAATTTTTGACCATCCTATTTGAAGAGAATTTGCCACTTATCGTTTCTATACTATTTTTCATATATCTCGCCCAATCATCTGGAATAAGATTACTATTTCTATCATAGAATTTTGGAATGATTGATTTTTCTAAAATATCATACATATATTTAGATTCTCTTTCTGCCAATACTTCATAATCTTCTGACTCTTCTCCATCTCCAATAGGAAATCCATTTTCGCCCGTGTAAGACTCATCCCACCAGCCATCTAACACACTAAAATTAAGAGTACCATTCAGACCTGCTTTCATTCCACTGGTTCCACTTGCTTCCAAAGGTCTAATAGGATTATTTAGCCACACATCACAACCTTTTATCAACATACGGGCTATAATCATATCATAATTTTCTATAAAAATAATGTGTTTCTCAAGTCCGTTTTCTTTGATTTTAGTAATTATGCTTTGTATGCTTTCTTTACCTGCTGTATCATTTGGATGTGCCTTACCAGATATAATTATTTGTACTGGCTTCTCAACATTGAACAATATTGATTTCAGTCTATCTATATCACTGAATAAAAGTGTTGCCCTTTTATAAGTTGCAAATCTTCTTGCAAATCCAATAGTAAGTGCATCTGGATTTAGAAAACTACTTAGATTTAATATTTGTTCAGCAGACAAAGTATGTTTTTGATGTTTGGAGATATAATCTCTAACGAATTGAACTAATTTAGTTCTTCTTCTTTGTTTTTCTCTCCATATTTCTTCGTTTGGTATATTTTGTACTTTTTCCCAAGTATTGTCGTCATCAATGTTATCTCTCCAATTATTGTCCAAATATTTATCAAACAACTCAGCAAATTCTCTTGATAACCAAGTAAGTGTATGAATACCATTTGTAATATGACCAATTGGAATATTCTCTAATGGAAATTTTGACCATAATGAAGACCACATTTTCCTTGATACTTCTCCGTGAAGTTTACTAACTCCATTCCTGTAATTAGTTAAACGAAGCCCAAGTATTGTCATTGAGAAATGGTCGTTATCTTTGGCTTCTCCAATCATACCCAATTTTAATAAATCATCTATTGAAATATGCAATCTATCTACAAAATGTCCGATATATTTTATTATAAGTTCTTTTTTGAATACTTCATTTCCCGCAGGTACTGGAGTGTGGGTTGTAAACAAACTTCCTGCTTTTGTCAAATTCACAGCTGTCCAAAAGTCAATGTTATGGTCTTCCATCAAATACTTTGTTCTTTCCAAAAGTGCAAAAGCAGCGTGACCTTCATTAATATGAAATGCAGAGGCTCTAATTCCCAATGTTCTTAATACCCTTACTCCACCAATTCCCAACACTATTTCTTGTAAAATTCTCGTTTCTCTATTACCACCATAAAGTTGGTCAGTCAATTTTCTGATTTCAGGGTCAGTATTTTTGTTGATATTTGTATCCAATAAATACAACTTAACCCTACCAGCATTTAATTCCCACACTTGAGCAAAAATTGTGATATCAGCAGTTTCGATTTCTATTATTAAATTTTCGCCATTTATTTTTGTGATTTTAAGTGGCATTGAGTAAAAATCATTGTAATTATATATTTCAGTCTGCCAACCGCTTGCATTTATTTTTTGCTTAAAGTATCCTTGTTGGTATAATAATCCAATTGCCACCATTGGCAAACCCAAATCGCTACTACTTTTTAGATGGTCGCCTGATAATATACCCAAACCGCCAGAGTAATTAGGAAAACTTTCGTGTATTCCATATTCAGTAGAAAAATACACTATAGAACCCTTGACATCTGAGTAATTATTTTGATAATATCTATTTTGAGTAAGATATTTATTCAATCTTTCATGTTCAGAATTTACAAATAAAACATATTCTTGGTCATTTGACAACTCCTCTAATCTCTTGATATCAACAGTATTTATCATTAATATTGGATTATGAGTAACTTTATTCCAAAGTTTTGGGTCAATTTTACTAAATATATCTTTCCCATCTCTATCCCAACACCACCAATAGTTATGAGCTATCTCTATTAGATTTTTTAGATTGTCTGGTACTTTTGCTGTAACTATGTACGAAATTTTTGCTTTCATTTTATCTCTTTTTACCCAAAATTACAAACTAAATACATTCATAAATATAGTTATTAATATAGTTGTAATTTCAATAATGATTTAAATTTTTACTGTTTTATTTTCTAAATAATATAATTTTTGATTAAATTATATTCAAAGATAAAGAAAATCAAAATAATAATTATTATAATGAATAAAATTAATAACTGATTTAAATTTAAATTCAATTATTAATGTTATAAATTTCATCTGATAAATTTGTAAAATACAACGAAAAAAAAAGCCCTAATTTTATTTAGAGCTTTTTTTTTATATTTATTTTTTTGATTTTTAATATAAAACAGTAATTTATACCATATTCATCGGCGAAAGTACTCTTTCTAATTCTTCTTTTGTCATCAAGTTGCGTTTCAATACCAAATCATAAATACTACCATTAGTCTCCATAGCTTCTTTTGCAAGGTCAGTACTTGTTTCGTAACCCAAAATAGGGTTCAGTGCAGTAATAATACCAATACTATTTTCGACCATTCTTCTACACACTTCTTCATTGGCTGTGATACCATCAATACATCTGTATTTAAGTGTACTCATACCATTTGCTAATATCTCTGACATCTCAAAAAGTGATTTTGCAATGACTGGTTCCATAACATTTAATTCTAATTGACCAGCCTCGGCAGCTAAAGTAATTGTAATATCAGAGCCAATAACTTGGAATGCAATTTGGTTGACTACCTCTGGGATTACTGGATTAACTTTGCCAGGCATAATTGAAGAGCCTGGTTGCATTGGTGGTAAATTAATTTCATTCAGTCCTGCTCTTGGTCCAGAACTCAATAATCTCAAATCGTTACATATTTTGGATAATTTTATTGCGAGTCTTTTTAGTGCTGAAGAATACATTACAAACACGCCTGTATCTTGAGTAGATTCTACCAGATTTGTTGCCGCATTTATATCGAGTTTCGTTATTTGTCTCAAATGTTCAATAACTTTTATTCGATAAACTGATTTTGCATTCAGTCCAGTACCAATTGCTGTTCCACCCAAATTAACATTTAAGAAGGATTCTACGACTGTAGTAAGTCTTTTTACTTCATCGTTAAGAGTAACAGCATAAGCTTCAAACTCTTGTCCCAAAGTCATCGGTACAGCATCTTGTAATTGAGTTCTACCCATTTTGATTACATTGGCAAATTCACGCCCTTTATTTCTAAAAGAGTCTACCAATTCTGTTAATACATTTATTAACTTATTGTTATTATAAATCACGGCTAATTTTAGTGCTGTAGGATAAACATCATTTGTTGATTGAGACATATTTACGTCTGTGTTTGGACTACAATATTGGTAATTGCCTTTATGAAATCCTAAAATTTCCAAAGCTCTATTAGCGATTACCTCATTAGCATTCATATTTGTTGATGTTCCGGCTCCACCTTGAATTAAATCCACCACAAAATAAATATGGAATCTACCACGAATAATTTCTTGACATGCCTGTACTATTGCATCTTTACGTTTTACATCCAAATCTCCAGTATCACAATTTGCTTCTGCTGCTGCCAACTTTACTTGTGCCAAGGCAATCAATAAATTTGGATATAGATTAATTGGGACACCAGTAATATTAAAATTCTCTAAAGCGCGAAGAGTTTGAATTCCGTAATATGCGTCTTCTGGCACTTCTCTAAAACCTAACAAATCATATTCTAATCTTGTTTTACCAGAAATATACTGACTAACTGTACCGACTGATCTGGTAACTGATTGTCTTACTCTCCTTGAGATTATTCTTGAAATGGTTGATATCAATTTTACAATTAAATTTGGATTTTTTTTCATTATTTCAAAAAAACGTTCTCTTTCTAACGTATATAATTGTACTTCGGTTACTGCTTTTGCAGTTGTTGAGTGTGGGTAATTGTCCATCAAAGAACCTTCGCCCAAAAAGTCGTTTTTGTGATAATAAGTAAGAATATCAAAGTTGCCTTGAATATTTAATCTTAATAATTCGACATCACCTTCAAAAATTAAAAACAATCTTCTTCTTTCAGCATTTTGCTCAAATAAAATGTCATCTTTTTTGTATGTTACAAATTCTAAATGTTCGGATATTTCATATCTTTCATTTTCGGATAAGTCTTTAAACATTTCAAAATTTAATAGAAATTCTTTTAAATCTAATTTATTTAGCATATTTTAATCTTTTTATTTATTCTAATTGTTTTAATAATTTTATTTGAATTTTTAATTTTAGTTATATAACAAAATTAACAAATTAAATCCTTTAATATAAAATTTTATGGTATAAATAAAAAAACCTGATATTCATCAGGCTTTTAAAAATAGTATTTGATTTGCAAAAATTAAAAATAAACATCTTATTTATAGATTTTCATCAACTTTTGATATACTTTATTGTTTGTATCCGAATACTCTACTTTAACAAAATATAACCCGCCAGAAATATTAATTTTATCCAAATTCATACTTATATAATTTGAACTTATTTCACTTGAACTTTGAGAATTATCTGTTTTATTAACTATCTCACCAGTTAAATTATACAACTCAACATTTATTAAATTTAAGTTTTTGGCTGTTGTTATTTCTATATTATTCGCAATTTGTTTTAATTCTATATCATTATTTATATTTTCATCAAAATCAGAAACAGAAGTTATATTTTCATTTTGTAAAATTAATTCGAATTTATTACCAAAGTAATCAACACCATAAATTTGTTTGAATAAATCAAGGTTTGTATTCGCTTTTAATTGCATATATTTTTGATTTAATTTAACAATCAAAAAACCAATAATTTCTGAATTTTGAGAAGTAAAATTGGGGTCAAAAGATGCAACAGCAATATCAACAGAATTATTATTAGAATTGTTATTTTGAAGTTTTATATTTCTTTTATCAATTATAAAATCTGACTCAAATTCAGAGAATGCTCCATTTTTTTGAAATTCTATATCTAAAATCTCCAATTCACCGACATTAGAATTATTATCTATATTTTTTTCTAATTCATAGTTATTAATATCAAGAAAATGATTAATATCCAATTGCATTTGTAGTGCTTTGTATTTTCTATCACTATTTATTTTAATTGGTATTCTTATTTCATTTTCATTAATCATATTCAATAAATTATTTAAATTATTTGAATTATTTTTTATTGAATTTGAATTTCTGATTTCTAAATCATTGTTATCTTTTACAGCAATTCCAGAACTATGCCCATCATCGCCTTTGATTGTACGAGTTTTTGCATCATTCTGAACAACTACTATAGCATCACTAACTGTAATTGAGCCATCTCCATCACAATCAGCATAAGTAGCAAGTTCATTATCCCAGGCTAAAACTAATTGTGGTGTCCACATTGTACTTGGGTTCTTTCTTTTAAATCTACGGAACTTATCAGAAACGGGGTCTAAGGCAGTGAATAAATCTATTTTTGTCCAATCACTCAAATTTACTATTCCATCATTATTAGCATCACCAGGGTAGATATTAATAAAACTATGGATTGTATACGATTGTGTGATTAAAGGCAAAATTATTTCTTTTGCTACACTATCTTTGAATGAAGTAACCAAGGCTTGTAAAAATTCGATATTTAATTTAGAATTATGAACTGCATTCTGTAAAACAGTGAATTCTAATGAAACTATGTTTGGACTATCAAACTCATTTTCTCCGATAGGATTACCAGATAATATTCTTAATTTTAGAGTTGATTCGGTTGCACCGACTGGGTCTGCTGACGGTATAATTAAAATTTTACCATTTTCTCCGAAGTCTCCAATTTTGTAAGATGAAAGTTTGATATTGTTTGAATTATTATATCTAAATTCCAATGCAGCACTATTACAATTTTGCACACTATCTAAATAAATATCAAATTTAAAATTATAACTTGCAGTGATTATCGTATCTCTTGATTTATCAACATCGGTTCGAACAATTCTTATCTTTTGAGAATTTGCGATATTGGTGTAATTATTATGAATAACACTTAAACTAAATACAAATAACAAGACAACTATTTGTTTGCTTGACATAAATTTTAATTTATTTGCTAATTTATTTGCTAAGTTACTTTTTAAGATATTAACTGATTGACTTTCTGATTTAAAACTCATATAGACCTCTTTAGGTAAATAAGATATTATTAGAAAAAGATATTATTAGAAAATTTTATTAGAAATATTTATTATAATTCCATACTACTTATAGTTTGAATATGGTTTGATTATAATCTTATTAGAAATGTGTATAATATTAGCCAGATATTTATAGTTTACATATTATTTACTAAATAAATGCTCAAAAATATTGGAATTTTACTCCTAATAGTCATAAATTATAACAATTTAACTTTCTAATATTTAAGACATCAATTAATATGCCACAGAAAAATAATGAATAACTAATAAGTAATCAAACAACATAAAAATGTAATAAAATATTCACTAAATATTCACTAAATATAATAATAAAAAAAAAGTTTAATTAATTACTTGTTTATTTAATTAAAAATTATATTTTTGCAAAAATTTAATTTGTTAATTATGAAAGATTGTCAATAAAGTTGATGTGTTTTGAAACTTTTATTCAATAATATTGTTTCTAAATTTATTAACGATGAAATAAAAAATAAACAAATTAACAACAAACATTAATAAGAATTAAATAACAAATAAAATAAATCTGTAAGAGGAAATTATGTTTTGGACACCAGAATTAGCAAAAACATTAGAAGACGCTCCTTGGCCTTCAACAAAAGAAGAATTATTAGATTATGCAAATAGAGTTGGTACTCCAATGCAAGTAATTGATAATTTGATGGAATTAGATGATACTGATGAGTTAGTTGAAGGAATGGAAGATTTATGGCCAGAATACGAAGATATGGCTAATGAAGAGTACTTTTATAACGATGACGAAGAAGAGTTGTATTATTAAATCTAAAAATAATTACTATTTATTAGATTTAAATTAATATTAAACATTTTTAAAGCCTTTCAAACGTTTTTCAACTAATTAGTAAAGTAATTAGTTGCGGTTTGATAGGTTTTTTTTATTTTAGCAAATATTTTTATTAATAATATTATTTTAAATATTATTAAGAATACTTTTCTTTAATTCTTATTAATATTATAACAAATTTATTTCATTGATATTCAAAAACAAAAAATATAATAACAACAATATTCCTCATTGGATAAGCTTAAAAAGTATATTAATATTCTTTTCACTATTATTATTTCTAAATATTATTATTTATAATGATGATATTTATTACTTAAAAGCAAATACTATAAAAGTACAGCCTTACAAAGCCATGTTCGACTCTTCTAATTATGAAATAAATAGAATTGTATTCAAAGGTAATATTAGTTACAGTAGTACTGATTTGATGAAAGTAATATCAAATAGACCTTCAGATAGAAGTTTTGTTAGAGATATATTTGAGATGTATTATATTGAAGGCAAAAAGAATATTATCACTCCAAAAACTATTATTAATATCTTGAATAACAATATAGATAGATTAGAATTTGAATTAAGGTATTTGGAAATTCAGAGAGTAAATATTGATATTGAATCTATCAAAAATTTCTATAATCGAAACGGTTGGCATTTGACTAATGTTAATTTTAATTTTTATGGAGATAAAAGCACAAAAGAGAATATTTTAGAATTTGAAATTGAAGAAAATCAAAAATTCAAAATATCATCTTATAAATATTCTGGACTCGAAACAGTTGATAGTTTGATTTTACAGAAAATCGAAACAGCGAAATTTATCAAAGATGGAGATAATTTTAGTGAAATAAACATAATCACCGAAGTAAACAAAATAAATGACATACTTCTTAATAATGGTTATTATTATTCTTATCCCAAAAAGCCAGATGTATTTTTGGATACAGCAAATTACACAGATGTTATTATCATAAATTTTGATGTGGGTAATAGATACAAAGTAGGGCATATAATCTATAAAGACTATCTAAATAAGCAAAATCCTTTAGCTTTTAGATTTAAACAAAAATATGTAGATTTTAAAGAAGATGAATGGGTAAGTCAAGAAAAAATATTTAGAACACAAAGGAATTTAGTAAATCTTAATTTATTTGAAAATGTAATTATTGATACTATTGTAATTCCTGAAAATAAAATTATTGAATTAAGTAACGACTCTAACAAATCTAAAAGTAAAGTAGAAGATATAAATAATCAAAATTTGCCAAATGATTCTTTGATATCTTTTTTGATTACTTCTAAATATAGTAAACAACAAGATTGGGGTATTGCTCCATTTATAAATAAAACTGCGTTTGATGAGTTGGTGAATTTGGGGCTGGAGGGTTCTGTATCTCACAAAAATTGGTGGGGTGCAGCCCAAAACTTCAAGTTTTTCTCAAATGTATCAATTAAAGATATTAATCGTTCTATAAATGACTGGCTGTTATCTGAAGTGATTTACCAAGTCGGGTTTAATTATTCACAGCCATTATTATGGAATTTGGATAATTCCAAAGTTGGGCTTTCATTTACTCCCTCTTTTGCAAGAAGGTCAATCAATAATTTAATAAATATTAGTTCTATTATACTTCCTGTTAGATTTCCAATTTCGTTACCGTCTAAGACTTATTTTAATCAAATTTTAATAGATTTTGATTTCGAGAGACAATTACCTTTGGATAATTTAGTGATTGATACACTGAATAATCAAACCGCTCAATTAAGACAATTTGTCAATCTAAAAGCTTATACAGACTTAGCAGAAAATAAATATAGTCTTACTTCCAATATTATTGGTATTACTTTTTTGGGTGATAGACGTAATAATCCTTTTTCTCCTACAAATGGATATTATACTAATATCTCTTTTGATGGCTGGAATTTCATTTTGGGTCATAGTATATTCGAAGGTTTGTCTAAGTATTATAGATTTCAATTAGCACATTATCAATTTTTTCAATCAGGCGAATTAAATGCTTTTGCTTTCAAAGGTAGAATTGGTGCCACTTATGTATTTGATTTTAATAATAATTATTTACCAATCGAAAAGCAGTTTTTTGCTGGTGGAGCCAATAGTGTGAGAGGTTGGGAATCAAGAAGATTAAGATATACTCAATTAACTGCAACGGACGTACAATCTCCCGAAGTTTATAGAGTTTATCAAGATTTCGTTGGTAGCAAAACAATTATTGAGGGTAGTTTTGAATACAGATATAAGTTCAGCCGACCAAATTATAGAAATGAGTTTTTGGCAGATATGATTGCAAAATCAGGCTTTACTTTCTTTTTAGATTTTGGCAATTCTTTTGGCTGGTATGTAGAAGAAGATAAAACTTCTGTTAATTATTTTGATTATATTACTAAATTAGCTGTTGCTGCTGGAGTTGGGTTTAGATTTGACACACCAGTAGGTCCATTTAGAGTGGATTTTGCACTTCCAATTCAGGGACCAATACCAAATAAACCAGATTTTATTTTTAATAGATATAATGCTATTTCTGATTATAGAATTCATCTTGGCTTAGGTCACGCGTTCTAAGTTAGTTTTAAGAATAATTTCACAATAATTTTAAGAATAATTTACTATATAATTTATTGTGTAATATAATTTGTAATTTTTTGTATAGATTGTTTTTAATTATAAAACTTAAAATTAATTAAATAAAATAAAATGACATTAATTAGATATAATAATCAATAATAAAGGTTATGATTGTAACTTTATGTTATTATTATTGTTATTTGGATAGAAAAATATTTAGTTTTTATAAATTTATTTGAATATTATTACAAATTAATGATTAAAAAATATAATTTTTTTGTAATTTTGTAACTTATAATGGTTTATATTAATAATTATACTATATATCATACTTTTAAATTTAAACTACATATATTAATTAAGTCAATTAATATAAAACTAATAAATCGCAATTGTTGTCAATCTACTGGAAAGTGCTTTGATTTAATACATAGCAATAACTTATAATCTTGGGTGATAAATGTCTGAAAATGAAATCTTAGGAACAAATAGTTCTGAAACTACATCAGAAAGTACAACTTCTGAAAATCAAAACAACATTACAGAAAATCAAGTGGAAACTAAAGTCGAAGCTATTGCTGAAACGGAAGTTGAAACAAATGAAGAAACTAAAGTCGAAGCTATTGCTGAAACGAAAGTTGAATCAAATGAAGAAGCTAAAGTCGAAGCTGTTGCCGAAACGAAAGTTGAAACAAATGAAGAAACTAAAGTCGAAGCTGTTGCTGAAACGGAAGTCGTAAGCAATGAAGCTTACCAAGAAGCTGTATTAAGTAAGCCTGTAATTGTAAAAGATGAGCAACCAACTACTATAGTTGATAATTCTAATAAAGTTGAATTATTAGCGAAACTAACTGAGCTCAAAAATTCAAATACTGCTTTTGATGTTGTAGTAACAGAAAAAACAACTGGTGGACTTAGAGGTTCTTTCGAAGGATATCCAGTATTTATTCCTTTCAAATTATTATCTTCTGGCAAAAACATTGATGATGCCGAATTAATTGCAATGATTGGTAATACAATTCAAGTTAAAGTTGAGAAAGTGCCTACAGAAGACAGTATCTCTCAAAGTGTTGTGGTTAGTAGAAAAGCAGTTTTGGAAGAAAGTTTCTGGCAAAACATTAAGGTTGGCGATAAAATAACTGGTCCAGTTACATCTGTTGCAACTTTTGGTGTTTTCATTGATTTGGGTGGTGTTGAAGGTTTGGTTCATATGTCAAAATTATCTAATCAACACATTAAAGATACTAGTTCTTTTGCCAAAGTTGGTGATGTTTTGACTGCTATGGTAATTGACTTAGATAAATCTAAAAGTAAAGTTGGCTTGAGTATGAAAGAATTGGAACCAAACGCTTGGTTGGGTGCCGAAAATAAATACCCTGTTGGCTCTACTGTAAAAGGAAAAGTTAAAAGAATAGTTGATTTTGGTGCTTACGTAGAATTAGAAACTGGGTTAGATGCTTTGCTTAGAATTAGTGAATTATCTTGGACTAAAAGAATAAGAAAAATGACTGATGTGCTTAAAGTTGGCGAAGAAATTGAAGCAAGTGTATTATCTGTAGTTGAAGAAAAAAGAAATTTAGCTTTAAGTCTAAAACACTTAACTACTAATCCTTGGTTAAGTTATTCTGATAAATTCAATAAAGAAAATGAATATGATGGTGTTGTACTACAAATCAACGACAAAGGTTGTGTTGTAACTGTAGAAAATGAAGTTGACGCATTTATGCCTAAAGGTAGAATGAGAGGAGTTTTAGATAACAATAATATTCCTTATGCAATTGGCGATAGTATCAAGGTAAAAGTAATTGATTTAGTTACTGACCAAGAGTCAATGATCATTGCACCTGTATTGACTGATGAGCAAGCTGCAAATGTAGAAGCTGATAGAGAAAGCAGAAACAATAGAGATGGCGGAGATAGCCGTGATAACAGAGATAATAACAGAGACAACAGAAATAATAGAGATGGCGGAGATAGACCACGTAGAAATAGAGAAGATAGAGATTACACTCCAATCGATAAATCTATCATTGCCGGTGGTGGTATGTCTTTTGCTGATTTATTAAGTAACAAAGCACTAAATAATTTGAACAAAGAATAATTTAAACAAAGAATAAGTAATTTTATTATTTATTTATATATTTTTGAAGGACAGGCATTTTTGCCTGTCCTTTTTTTTATGTTGATATTTATCTTAAACCTAACTAACTTGATTAAAAGGATGAGAAAACAGGTAGGTTCTCTTCAAAAACTGCACTCAATTACACCCTTTTTCGCTTTTTTCTCTCCCAACATTGCACCCAATTACACTCTTTTTTGCTTTTTTCACCCACAGCACTGCACTCAATTACACTATTTTTCGCTTTTTTCAACCACAACATTGCACTCAATTACACTGTTTTTTCAGTTTTTTTTTCTTAAATTTCTTGCCAAATCTTAAAATTTGCAGGATTAAGGGTGGGGTTCTCTCCAAATTCTGCACTCATTTACACTCTTTTTCGCTTTTTTCTCTCCCAACATTGCACTCAATTACACTATTTTTCGCTTTTTTCAACCACAACATTGCACTCAATTACCCTATTTTTTCAGTTTTTTTTTCTTAAATTTCTTGCCAAATCTTAAAATTTGCTGGATTAAGGGTAGGTTCTCTTCAAAAACTGCACTCAATTACCCTATTTTTTACGCTTATATAATATGTATATTACGTAATTCCTACATAAATATTAACGAATTTTAGTAAACATTATTTTTTATTTTCACCTAAATCTTCACTTATTACCAAATCCTCCTTTTTTAATAAAATATAATTTAACAACCTAAATGTCAAGTTTGTTAATCTTGCGTCCATCGTATAGCTAAAAGTTTCTCTATACGAATATATCGTCTTAGTATCTTTATTACCTAATTCGGAAATATCATAACTTTTTTTAATTACTAATCCTTTTGATGACAAAACATCTAATAAAAAATCTAAATCATTATTATTCAAATTAATAATTTCTTTTATTTCTACAACAAATGGCTCCCAAAATGACCCGTATTTAGGAGCAGTGCCACAGGAATAATTTTAATTTATTTGTACCCTTTCATTTGCATAATCAAGCATATTAATATAATCATCTTTAAATTTTTGCTCCCATTCTTTTAATTGTATTAAAATTAATATTTCATTTTCTGATAATGAGTTCAAAATTGGATTTAAAATGTCAAATTCATCGAAATCAAAATTTAAATCAGTAAACGATTTACTTATAATTTTTGCATAATTTTTTATTTTGGAATTTTGTTTACTTTTTACACTTGATGTGATACAATCTAAAATAAAATCTGAAAATCCTTCACTTTCTAAAATATCAGTATTTATCATATTTTCTTGCATTTGACCAAACTCTTCTATAAGTTTTTCAATAAGTTTTTCTAACCTTTTTTCCCTGATTTTATTCCATTTTTCAGAAATTGCTAAATCAAGTAAACCACCAATCCAAGGTATATTACTTATCAATGTTCTCAAATAAATATTATCTGAATAGATTTGACTTATCTTTTCTTTATGTTTATTATTTTCAGGCATGTATTGTTTATTATTTTCATTCTCAGCCATATCCTACGCCCCCTCCACAATCTTAATTTCTTCTTCTTTCAGGACGTGAAGTTTATAACCTAACTGAACCCTTTTCTTCTAAATTTACAATTAACCATTATTTGCTAATTCTTTATTTAACCATAGTTAATTTAGCGGTTACTGATTTTTCACCAGCTGTCAATCTGTACAAGTAAGTACCATTTGATAATTGATTACCATTGAAGTCAGTACCATTCCAGTTTTGACTATGGCTCCCAGCTTCTAATTGACCATCAACGATTGTTGCAACTAAATTACCAAATAAATCCATTACTTCTAATTTTACTTTTTGGGACTCTAAAATCGTAAATTCAAAAGTAGTTTTATCTGTCATAGGATTAGGAAAGTTTTGTTCTAATTTAATATTATTGATAGACAACATTTCACTATTGGACAAATTATTATCAAAATAAATTGTAACTTCATTGCTTGTATCTTGAGTTCCATCGAAATCTTGTTGAACTAATCTATATTGATATTTTCTTTTATTAATTACATCTAAGTCAATTGTACTATAATATTGAGTATTATTAGTATTACCTGCTCCATCTACAAACTTTATACTTTTCCAATCTGAATAATCTAATTTAGTTTCGTTAGTGTCAATTATTTCTCTTTTTTCTACATAAAACCCTGCATTATTGATTTCAGAAGCTGTCTCCCAAAATAAATCCACGCCTTTATTTCGGACATTTGCAGAAAAAGCTGTCAACTCAACTGGTATATAACAACCTCCCCAACTCCAACCCCAATCCCCACAATCGTAATAAATTGGTTCTTGGTTTACTTTCTTATTACCAAGAAATGGTCTAATCATTGGAATCCAAGTTGAACGAGTAAGGGTAAGTGTTTGGTTATCTACATTTGACACTCCAAAGTGATGATTATGTGCATAAGCTGGATTACCAGAAGATGGCATAAACTCATTCCAATTACCAACACCTTTAGTATTTTCATAAGCAAATACGTTGTTATTAATTAAGTTCTTATCTTTATTATGAAGTTTTCTAAACTCTTTGTGTATCATTAAATGTGTACCCTTATTACCAACTAAAACATTGGTGAATGGTGATGGAATACTTACATTAGTAGTTCGTATACCCATTCTACTTTTAGATGCACCTAATTCCATACCAGTTTGACCTAATTGTGCAATAGACATCCAATAAGTACCTGGTTGTAATCTTACACCTCTATTCAATCTATAATCAACATATTCATTCCAGAATAAATCTTCTGGTTGTTTTGATCTAATTGCATCTCTACCTCTATATCTAAGGATAGTTGATCCAGCTACTAATATATTTGGTTTGTCTGCTTGGTCAGTATATAATGAGAATGATATCTCATTGGGTTCAATATTTTGACTACCAAAGTAAGCTTTATAGCCATAAACTGTATCAGCTGATAACAAATTAAATTTCATAGCAATTTGTCCTGATGCTGAACCACCTACTTCACCCTGTCCGTGGGTTATTGCAGAATAGTTACTCCAGTCTCCATTTGTTGAACCAACACCACCATAAGCATATCCTTTTAAGTTTAAACCCTTACCAAAACTACTAACATCATTTTTAGGATTTTCTATATTATCATAAGCAAATGAATCACCAAATTTAATATCAATATCTGTATATGTAGTATCATTATTGTCATCTAGGTCGCCATTAGGTACCATCACAATACCGAATATTCTAAATTTTCCACCTCCAGCTCTTCTTGCTTCAAATGGACGCATAGATATAACCATCTCAGTTAACTTTTCATGAGTATTAACTGTTTCTAAGCAACAATATACTGGTTTTTTATTCCTATTTCTTTCATCACCAGGTTTGTAATCTTTAAAAATTATAACTTTAACAATATAAGAACCCGATGAATTAATTGTGTTGTTACTCAAAGTTACTCTTATGGGTATATTTGTAGCTTGAGAAGCAGGTGCCAAAGTATAGGGCCAAATTATTTTAATAGCAGATACTTCGATATCAGTTGTTTCTATAGAACGATATAATATTTTTACGTTATCAATAATAAAATCATCATCATCATCAGATATTTGAAAGTTTGATTTTTGGTCATTAGATGCTCTGACTTTTATTCTAAATCTAAAGTTTTTAGCACCTTCATTTCGATAATTAATAAAAGTATCTGGTATTTGAATAAAGTATTTTTTGTATTCGAAATCAATACCATCATCATAAATATTTGCTCTTAATCCATTGATTAAACCCAAAGCAGGATTTTCTGGTGCCAAAGCAGAATCTTTATCAGTTTCCAAAAATCCCACTCTATAACCACCAGCACCAAATATCTCTAATGCTGGCTGTCTTGTTTCAGGTGAAGCACCTCTTCGTCTTGGATGTATTCTCCACCTGTTTTCTGGAATATTAATTATATTATTCAAACCGTCATCAGAAGGAAGTGCAAATTCAACCGTTAGAGCATCAGACACGTAAGACGCAGACTGAATTACTGCAAATGGAGTGAATTGATTATTGTTTAATAATGAACGTGGCTCTGGACCAATCAACATACCATCGCCATACTCTCTATCAAATGAAACTTGATTTTTAGTTCTTTGCACACTTATTGATAATGCAGCACCTTTTCTGCCTCGCATATCAATCGGAAATGAAATTAATTCGTCACCATTCAAATCAGTTTGACCGTCGGACCAATCACTACCATCTAATTTTTTGCGATTAAGCAACAATGCAGGAGAATTTAATGAATATTGTGCATTATTATCTGCTTTAAACGTAATCCTTGGTGGTAATGGGTGTCTTGATACTTCATTCCCATCAACAATATTACCTTCTTTATTTATCCACTTAGTTTCATCTGGTATGGCTTTACCGTTAATTAAATTAAACGTTGAGAAATCCTCATTTAAAGTTTCTAATCGTCTCAAAACATTCATTTTAGTTTTTAATGTATCATCAAGCGACCAATCTTCATATAATTTTACTGCACCTGGTCTTGAAGGCACAGCATTTACAGATACACTCAAACGACCAATATTGATTAATTTGTCATTATGATCTTTAGCAAATTCATTTGGCTCAAAATTCGGGAAAGTAACTTCAACAAATTTATATACTGGTACCCCATTCTGCTCTTTATTATTATATGAATTATAAATTGGATATTTGGGATATGTAGTAATAAATGTATTATTAGTGAAAGATACGTTCGCTAATCTAACTTTTACCTCTGGGTCACCTGAACAATTTTCTCTATTAGATTTTGGCAAATCAACTAAAGATAAACAAGTATTATCAACCGGAATTAAACGATTATAAATAATCCTACCTGTTGCATCATTTATTATTCTAAATCTTACTTGAAAACTCAAATCCTGTTCATTATAGTTTGTACCTTCAATACCTTGAATATCATTAGCTAAGTTCTGAAATAAAGCAACTGGTTGTATAGCACCCAATTGTTGATCTCCAGCTAATAATTCAAAGTCTTTAATTTTATTAGAAGGTATAATCTCAGTGAATTCTTTATCTGAATTTTTGATTAATTTTCTAACTCTAAACCTCAAATCTACAACTCTTAATAGATTTTTCCACTGCTTAAATTTTATAGAATATTCATTATCTGGGAAATTAATATTAATACTTTTTGTACTATTTGTACTAACTTTTAATTTATTGCTGTAAATTGAGAATTGTTCATACTCTTCTTCACCTATTGCAAGTCTATTATAATTATTGTGTCGAGCAAAACCTCTTACGCCAACTGTTCCATTTTGTCTAAATATTTCGTTTGCAGAATAAGTTTTATATCCACTTTTAAAACTACCTTTTATATTATTATATATTATTGTAATTGAAGAGTCAAGTGCATTAAATTGTACTTGATAATCAATACTAAAGTAATTTTTATCATCTTCTCTTAAGTTACTATTAATATTTAAATTTGTACCATTGATATCAGTCCAATTTCTTACAGCTTGTGAATTTTTGACATAAATAGTAAATAGTTCTTTATCTTCTGAAATATTATAATACACTTGACCATAATCTTCAGCTTTCTTCGTTTTAGGATTCCATTGTGATAACATCATATCTGAGAACATAGGTGCTATTAAAGCCGCTTTATGATTAACATTAAATATTGCACCTGAGTTTATATCTCCACCTCTTGCTCTTATTCCACCCAAAGTATTTGGAGCTAATAAATCCCAATCTGATTGCTGATTATAACTTGGGTTATCCGCTTCTCCACCTAAAACAGAATATACATAACCAAAGTCATCTCTTGAGAGGTCACTAATTCCATTTCCTACTTTCGCTCTTTTATCACTACCCAAATAATTTCTGACACTATCCAATAAATAATCAGAAGAGTTTCTATCATAAGCCAAGGTCTGCCCTTGTGGAATAGTTCTTTGACCATTTACATCATAATAATATCTGCGGTTGGTCAGTGCTATAATTCCATTAGTCGAAATATATATAGAATCATATCTTATTCCATTAAAATAAAATGATTTATTCATATTAAACGGTATTGGACCCGCAATAGCATCATCAGTTGAGTCTGTTCCAAATGCAACACCTGTAGCAAAGAAATCACCTTTATTTTCTATCGGTAATGATGGATTTCTGAAAAATGCTAATCCTAATTGTGGATTATTAGACCAATAATTTTTATTTACCTGTCTTGGACCAGAATAAATTCTATACCAAGTACCAGTAGTTTTATCATCTATATTTCTAAATTTTTGCTTAGATTTAAGTTTATCTGGTACAACTTCATTATTATCAGCAAAATAATATCCAGTAGATATAGCCGGAGAATTATGGTTATTATTTAATTCATCAAATGGTTGAGGATATCTATCTTTATTCCCTTTTAAAACAAAAGGAACAACTAATATACTTAACAATATCAATAAAAACTTTTTCATACTTTACCTCTTTATTCAATAAAAATAATTTATTTTAACATCGAAATTCAATTTGGGCAAAAAAAAGAGACCCCTCGTTTAAAAGAGGTCTCATAAGAATTATGTTAATGTACTTATTAATAAAGCAAATAACAATTTATATTTAGATTAACTATTATTTAACCATAGTTAATTTAGCAGTTACTGATTTTTCACCAGCTGTCAATCTGTACAAGTAAGTACCATTTGATAATTGATTACCATTGAAGTCAGTACCATTCCAGTTATGGTTAAAGATACCAGCTTCAAATTGACCATCAACGATTGTTGCAACTAAATTACCAAATAAATCCATTACTTCTAATTTTACTAAGTTAGCTTCAGGTATTCTGAAAGAGAAATTAGTATTATCAGCCATAGGGTTAGGAGTATTTTGTTCGATAGTTAATTCCAAATCTAAATCAAATGTTTTAGTTACTATTTTAGACTCATGACAAGAAACAGTACCATCTTTATCTACTTGTGACAATTTGTATTGGTAAGTAGCTTTAGGAGTTACGTTTTTATCAGTATAGTTATAGTAAGTTGTGTTTTGTGTATTACCTTGACCATTCACAAAAGTAATTCTATCCCAAGCAGTTTCAACTTCATCTATTAATACTTTTTTCTCAACAAAGAAACCAGCATTATTAATTTCAGAAGAAGTTTCCCAGAATAAATCTATACCATTTTGTCTTACTCTACCATTAAAGTCCGCTAATTCAACTGGAATTTCATCAATACAATCAGTAAATATTGAATCAGAACCAGATTTTTTGTTACCTAAGAAAGGTCTAATTAATGGAACCCAAGTAGAACGTGTTAAAGTTAAAGTAGAATTATCAACATTTGATGGACCAAAGTGATGAGCGTGTGCATAAGCTGGGTTACCAGATGTAGGCATAAACTCATTCCAGATTCCTGTACCTTTAGTATTTTCAAATGCAAATACGTTATTGTTAGCGTTATTTTTACTGTTAGGAATATTTCTTCTGAATTCTTTGTGTATCATTAAATGCACACCAGAATTACCAACTAATACGTTATTAAAAGGTGAAGGAACTTGAATCATCATAGTTCTCATACCCATTCTATATTTAGAAGCACCTAATTCTAAACCAGTTTGACCCAATTGAGCAATAGACATCCAATAAGTACCAGGTTGTAATACAACACCTTTATCTAATCTATAGTCAACATATTCATCCCAGAATAAATCTTCAGGTTGTTTTGATCTAATTGCATCTCTACCTCTATCTCTAAGGATAGTTGATCCAGCTACTAATGCATTTGGTTTGTCAGCTTGATCAGTATATAATGAGAATGAAACTTCATCTGGTGCTTGATTTCTTGGTCCAAAGAAAGCTTTGTAACCATAAACTGTATCAGCAGATAATAAATTAAATTTCATTGCAAATTGTCCAGAAGAAGAACCACCGACATCACCTTGACCAACAGTTACAGTTGGATAATTATTCCAAGCACCACCAGTTGAACCAACACCACCATAAGCATAACCTTGTAATCTAAGACCAGCTCCGAATTGTGGGTCAACTTCATTAGTTGCATTATCAGCTGGTTCATAAGCAAATGAATCACCAAATGTTAAATTAATGTCAGTAAAAGTAGTATCATTTCTCACATCTAAGTCACCACTAGGTACCATTACAATACCAAACATTCTGTAGCTACCACCACCTGATTTACGAGCGTCAAATGGAGGCATTGTCCATACAATTTCTTCGCCATTCGGGTGTGAGTTGATTGTTTCCAAACGACAATAAATAGGACGTTTCAATGGATTTCTTTCATCACCAGGTTGATAATCTTTAAAGATTTTTACCTTGATAATATAAGAACCAGAAGATGTACTTGTGTTATTACTTAATGTTACTCTAAGTGGAATATTCGTAGCTTGAGAAGCAGGTGCCAAAGTATAAGGCCAAATAATTTTGACAGCAGATACTTCGATATCAGTTGCTTCGATAGAACGATATAATATTCTTACGTTATCAACATAGAAATCATCATCATCATCAGAAATTTGTACAACAGATTTTTGGTCATTAGATGCTCTAACTTTAATTCTAAATCTAAAGTTTTTAGCACCTTCACTTTGATAATTAATAAATGTATCAGGTATTGCTACGAAATATTTTTTATATTCAAAATCAAAACCATCATCAAATATATTAGCTCTTAAACCATTAACATGACCCAAAGCACCATTTTCAGCAGCCAAAGATGAATCTTTATCCTCTTCTAAGAAACCGGTTCTATATCCACCAGCACCAAATATTTCTAATGCTGCTCTTTGTGTTTCAGCAATTGCGCCACCTCTTCTTGGGTGATTTCTCCATCTTTCAGGACCTAAGTTAGTAATATTACTTACTTTATCAGAAGAAGGTAATGCAAACTCAACTGTAATCGCATCTGGATGTTGAGCAGCTGATTGTGCAGGACCAAAAGGAGAAAATACGTTGTTATTTAATAATGATCTTGGCTCTGGACCAACTAAGTTACCGTCACCAAATTCTCTAGGCCAATCATCAGCATTTCTTACTCTTTGTACTGACAATGATAATACTGCCCCTTTTCTTCCTCTCAAGTCAATTGGAAAAGAACGTAATTCATCACCGTCAAAGTTAGTACGACCACTTGACCAATCCAAACCATTCAACATTCTTCTGTTCATATAAATTACAGGAGAATTTCTGAAATAATTAGAATTATTGTCTGCAGCAAATCTACCTCTTGGAGGTAATGGGTGTCTTGAAACGTTATCACCATTTGCTACTTCAGCATCAATGTTTACCCATTTAACTACCGAAGGCATAGGAGTAGAACCAATGATATGATATTCAGTAACGTCATCTTCAAAGTTTTCTAATCTTCTCATTACAAATAATTGAACGCTTGTAGTATCATCAAAAGGCCAAGTATCATTTAATCTTACGCCACCAGGTCTTGTTGATACAGCAATTACGAATGCGCTCATACGACCGACGTTAATTAATTTATCATTTTCATCTCTTGCGAACTCATTAGGTTCCCAAGATGGGAAAAATACTTGAACAAATCTATAAACTGGAATACCTCTTTGAGTTTTACCATTATATGCATTTGTTGCTGGATAAGCTGGATAAGTTGCTGCATAGGTATTGTTAGCAAATGTAACATTAGCTAATCTAATTTTTACCTCAGGGTCACCAGTACATTCTTCTCTATTAGAAACTGGTGCGTCAACTAATCTTAAACAAAAGTCATCAACTGGTATTAATCTATTATAAACAATTCTACCTGTTGCATCATTTATAATTCTAAATCTTGCTTGGAAAGATAAATCTTGTTCTACATAGTTAGTTCCAGCAACACCTTGAATGTCATTAGTTAAGTTTTGAATTAAAGCAACTGGTTGGATAGCACCAATTAATGGTTCACCAGCTAATAATTCATAATTATTTACTTTATCAGATGGTACTGTTTCAGTAAAATCCAATTCTCCATTTGGTACTTGTTTTCTAACTCTGTACTGAATGTCAACTACTCTTAAAGTATTTTGCCATTGTTTGTACTTTACAGACAAACTATTTTCAGGATAATCTGCATTAAATCGATGCAAGTTATAATAGTAAGTATATTGTTGATACTCAGGTGGATTAGTGATAGAAGTTCTGTTAAAGTTTGTATGTCTAGCAAAACCTCTTAAACCAGAACGAGTATTCCATCTGAATACATCTTTTGCAGGTGCAATTCTAAAACCACTTCTAAAGAATCCTTCAAATCCATCATAAATTATAGTTATAGAACTATCTCTTCTGTTTAATTGAACTTGATAATCTGCATTAATATAGTTGTTATCGCCAGGTCTTAAGTTTTCAGGCACATTTACAGTACCACCCAGAGGATTAACCCAAACTCTGTAAGGTTGTGCATTAGTAACATAAATTGTTAATATATCTCTTGCAACTGATCTATTAAAATAAGCTTTTGACCAGTCATCTGATTTTTTATCGTTTTCATTCCATTGTGACATTAATAAGTCTCCATAGAATGGAGCAATTAATGCTGCTTTGTGATCAAAAGTAAAACTTTCTAAATTACCACCTCTTGCTCTTATACCACCCATAGTACCAGGGCGTTGAGATGTCCAATTTGTTGTTGCACTCCAATGCGGATTAGGAGCTTGACCACCTAATACTGAATAGATATAACCGAAATCATCTCTTGTTTGATCAGCTAATCCATCACCAACTCTTACTCTCGAAAAAGAAGCATATTGAGTTGGCCAGAAAGTATTATAATATTCAGCACTTTGTGGGTCATAAGAAGTAGTTTCACCTTGTGGGATTACTCTATTACCTTGTGCATCATAAAAATATCTTCTGTTAGTTAATGCTACAACACCATTTGTTGAAACATAAAATGAATCATAACGTACTCCATTAAAATAGAATGGAGAACTTAAGTTAATTGGAATAGGTCCAGCAATCGCATCATCAGTTGAATCTGTTCCATAAGAAACGCCTGTTGCAAAGAAATCACCTTGATTCTCAATTGGTAAAGATGGATTTCTGAAGAATGCCAATCCTCTATCTGGGTTCAATGTCCAAAAAGATTGATCAACTTGTCTTGGTCCAGATAAAATTCTAAACCATTCACCAGTTGCTGGATCTTCGATGTCACGGAACCTTTGTGTTGGTCTCCATGGTTCGCCTGCAGGGTCATTATTATCTGTAAAATAATAACCAGTTGAAATAGCAGGTGCATTGTGAGCATTATTTAGCTCGTTAAATGGTTGTGGAAAACCATTTAAAGTACCTGGTAACAAACGGCTTTTTCTTTGAACGTCATCACTTTTTTGTGAATACGAACTAGAGAAAGTTAATGCTATTGATACTATACAAAAAAGTATAAACCTTTTCATATTTACTCCTAGTTTTGTAAAAAATTTGTTAATTAGTTTGTTTTTTAAACTTTTAGTTTATTTTATTTCTTTATTTATTTTTATATTTCTAAATTAATATTTCTAAACATTATATCCAATTATCTTTTGAATCTCCAGCCCTTATCCTCATTCTCGAATATCCAGCCACCTATTTTACCAGGCTCGTAAGTTTCAAAATCATTCCAATAGTCATAAGTATATGTATGTCTCGAACTTGTATCATTTTTATCAATTGATTCTGTTTGTTTCATAATATTATTTATTCTATTTATCCAAACAACAAAATTACTTTCACGTAAATCTATCCAGCCTTCATAAGCATATTTATCAATGTGTTTTTCATCTAATTTCAACTTCGTGTCGCCCCCTCTTACAGGAATTTTGACAACGTCGCCTTTAAGGTAATTATTTTCATCAATAATAATTGGTAATCCAATAGACAATATTTGAGAACGCAATTTTACATTATTTTGAATAACTTCTTTACATTTTTCAGATAGTTCTTTAGCTGTAAATTTATTTATATTACTCATTTTTTCTGTTACAAGACAAAGCAAATAAGATTCATACAATAACTTCGACAATCTTGGTGGACCTAATAATTCAAATGCAATACTATTCAAGTTATGCTCTTTTTCTAAAGATTTCAACTTTTTGACTGCCGTGTTTTGTAATAATCCGCCTCTATAAGTTGGACCCAATGTAAATGCATCTAATCCTTGCATTACTTCTTTTCCAGTATTACCACCAATCGCCTCAAAAACTACATAATCAGCAATTTCTTCTGGAGTAACTATTTCCATCTGTCCAAGAGAACTTATAGCTTCAAATTCACCACGAGAGAAAATCCCATTTTCACCAGTATCTATGTAAACTGATTTCAGAGATTCATTTAAATTTTCAATATTTTCTTTGTTTTCAAAATCAAAATCCGTACCAAGACTAATAGCATTTTCAACTTTCATATCAAATAAGTTGATTGGCTTTCCACTTTTTCTAATTTCTCCGTAAGCTATTTTTTTCCAAGCGATTGTTGCCGCTGGTTTAATCTCTTTAATAATTGGTGAATTTGGTGTTCTTGCCATCAAATACATCAACATAGAATGAGCACCAGCAACCGCTGTTTTAGCCATTAGAACCCTCGAAGGTCTTTCTTCACTATGCGTATATGGAATATTCATTCCCATTCCACCTGTGCCAGTTGTACCCACTTTAATGTACATTTTGGCACCACAATCGCCAAGTCCACTTGATAATATCTGTACGTGTCTAATTAATTGGGGTACATAAGCACTTGCCATTAATTTTTCGACTAAATCATCACTCAATGTGTTATTTGCAATGTTAAATTTTACTTGATTTGTTGTTTTGAAAATATCCAAATAAGCAATACCAGTAGCAGTATTTATACAATCTATAACTAAATCAGGTTTAGTTTCTGTCAATAGTGTATAAAGCGATGAATGGCTTAAAACTTCGTTATCCAAATCAGAGAATATATCATCAATTAATTTATTTCTACTATTTTTATTTTCTATTACATCCGAAGGTGGGTTATCTTTCCACTCGTTTCTTGTGAATAAATTGCCCCATCTTGCTTCGAACATATCTGGGTTACAACTTCTGTATTCATTTCTTAAATCTTCAACTGCCTCTTTAGCTTCAACTTCCTTTAGAGATGTTACAATCAACTTTGAAGGGTTATGTTCCATTAATTTTCTACAAATTGACGAACCTACTAAGCCCCAACCACCTAATATCAAAACTTTAGAACCAGTTATTTGCATAATTACCTTACTTTTCTAAATTTATTGTGTTATTTCTAACATTAATTTTCACAACATTTCTTATTTGTTTTTCATTTTTATAGGTTTTGTCAATACTTTTGTTAATATTTTACAATTGTGTTAAGTAAAAAACTAAGTAAAGTATTGCAACCAACAAATAATTAATATTATTTAATATTTTTTTTTTGTAATATTTAATCTATAATCTAACAAGTTATAAAAAATTATAATTTTTTGCAAATATTTATTAAAATAAATTCTTAATTTTTAACAATATTTTAACTAAATCTTAACTTATCAACATATTTTTTAAAAATATTTGGATTATTACCGATTTCTATTAATTCAAATTAATTACCTTAAATATAAATTTTAATACTGCTACTTAATAATTTGAGTTTCTGAGCTTAAGTTATTAAAATTTATAAATCACATCAATTGACAAAGAACATCTTTTATTAATATATTTTAGAAGTTACTGAAATGTTTTGGCTCTTCTAAATTGTCTTAAATTAAAATCGAATTTTTTCTACTTAATTCTTTACTTAATTCTTCAGATAACATTTTACAATTTATAAAAAACTTTTTTATTTTTTGTTCCCTCTATATAAAAGACTGTTTTTTGCCCAAAATGTAACAGGTTTTTTGAAAATAATTCAAACTATTTTTTATTTGCTTTAATATCAATGATTTACAAGGGCGTTAAAATTTGATTTTCAACCAGTCTTTTTTGTAAAATTGTGATATTCCTAAAATGGCGAAACACAGAAGACTTACACTTATCGAAATCCAGATGCCTTTTGGACCCAAATTAAAGTAAATTGAAAGTAAATATGAAAGCGGAATTTGTATCAAATAAATGAAAATTGACACAATTGACAAACTTCTCATCGTGTCGCCTGCACCACTAAAAACTCTCGTTGTTAATATTCCAACTGCGAAGAATAAGTAACTAAATGAAGTTGTCTGTAAATATAATGATGTGTTTTTGATTACTTCTTGATTATTTGTGAATAATGATGCAAAATAACCACCATAATTATAACTCACAAAACCCATAACAAGCATCAAAATTCCTAATTGTTTAACGGCGGAATTAAAATAAAGGAAAATTCTATCATACTTTTTGGCACCTATGTTCTGACCTGTTATTATCTCTATACCTATCCCAGTTGCAAATACTGGCATAAATACAAATAAATCCACACTTAAACCCAAAGTGTAACTTGCCACTATATTTGCACCAAAAGTATTAGCCAATGCAAATATTATCAATCTATTCGAACTAAGCGATAAATACTGAAATGTTGATGCAATACCCTTAGAAAAAATTAATTTAATTGCATTCTTATCAAATGTAAGTCCGGAATAATTAAATTCAATTGGTGTGTAATTTTTTATTAATGCTGTTATAGATATTACGCAACCAATAAATTGTGCAATAGAAGTTGATAAACCACCACCGTATAATCCCAAAGCTGGAATAAAACCCCAACCAAAAATTAACATTGGAGTAAAAAGCGCATTCAAAAATACTGTCAGTAATAAAATCATCATCGGATAAGTTGTATTACCAATTGATCTAACCATTGCATTTATCTGAAATGTCAAAAAATTAAAAGGGAAACCAAAAATTATAGCAGACATATAAATTAGTATATTCGCTTTCAGAGAACCGCTATATCCCATAAAATCTAATAAATATGGCAAAGTAAAGTAAAAACTAATTGATATAAAAATAGAGTAAAAAAACATTATTATTATTGACATTGTTGCAATATTGTTTGCTTCTTTATTTCTACCTTCACCAATTCTCCTTGCCACTACTACGCCAGAACCAATTGCAAATCCTATCCCCAATGTAAAAATCAAAAGTAGCAACTGCTCACTTACACCAACCGCTCCTAATCCCTCATCTCCAAGTTTACTAACAAAATATTTATCCACCCAAGAATATAAAATATTAAATACAAAGCTGAATATCAATGGGGCACTAAATTGTCTGAGAGTTTTATCAATGTCTCCATTTAGTAAATCAACTGTATTTTTCATTTATTGTGCTTTTGTAAAATTAGACTTACACTGACACCTATCTAAACTATTTATTAATTTCTTTTTAATTTGCAACAATTTTTTAAGATTTTTAATCAGATTTTTAATCAGTTTTTATTAATCAAATAAATATTATTTCATAATATTTTTATTTCTATTTGTTCTATTATAAATTGAATAAAAAATAATTTGTATTTTTGATTAATGTTAAATTCATTTTTAAAATAATTTATATTTATTTCAATTTTACATTTGGAGAATAAATTGGATATCTATCTTTTATTTCTCATTTCTGCAATAATATATTTGTCAAGAACTATCTTGTTCAAAATTGGCAATAAGTTAGAAGAAGCAAACAACTTGAATATTATCAATTATGATTTTGTTCCATTTGTTAGCATCGTTGTGCCTGCAAGAAATGAAGAAAATAACATTGCACATTGTTTGATTTCATTATCAAAATCTCAATACCCAATTGATAGATATGAAATTGTTATCGTTAATGATAGATCCACTGACAATACTCTCGAAGTTATAAATTCATTAAAATTCCAAATTCCTAATCTAAAAATTGTAAACATAACCGATGATAGCCAAAAAGGCAACCTTAGAGGCAAGCCAGGGGCTTCTCAAGCCGGAATTGATGTTGCCGATGGAGAATTCATCCTAATGACTGACGCCGATTGTTTTGTGCCTAAAACGTGGGTCAGAAGAGTTGTAAATGAATTTCAAAACCCAAATACACATTTAGTTTGCTCTTACACTACCGTTGATGGCAAAACTCCTTTTGAAATTGTACAATCTGTTGAATGGATTTATTCCAATACTTTAGCAAGAGGTGGAGTTGGATTAGGAAAAGTTATCGGCTGCTTTGGAAATAATTTGTCTGTTCGCAAATCCACTTTCGAAAAGTTAGGGGGTTACAGAAAAATACCATTTACTGTTACAGAAGATTTGTCCCTTATGAAAGCTATTGATGAAAGTAATTTTGATGAAAGTAATATCAACAAAAATAAAAGCAAAATTAGATACATTTGTGATACTATGGCTGTGATAGAAACATCGCCTTGCAAAACTTTTGCTGAATATATAGAACAACACAAAAGATGGGCTATGGGTGGCAGGGCTTTGGGCTGGAAAGCATTTGTTTTGGTATTTACATCGTTATCTTTGTGGGCTGGGATTTTCTTATCACTAATCAATTTCAAATTTCACTTAGCGGCTTTATTAATCACTTTAAGAGTAGTTTGTGATATTTGGATTATTTTGCCTACACTAAACAAAATCAAATACACTTACCTTAAATCTTGGTTAGTACCTTCAATTATGTTTTTTATGCTCATCGAATTGATTATACCATTTACCCTCTTTTCAAATAAAATTGTATGGAAAAATCAAGTCTTCAAACGATAAACTCTATGCCTTCGACTGCGCTCAGGCAACGTGGGTAATGTGCGGGTTACAAGGTGGATTTGCCAAAGTAAAAGTGAGTATCAGTAATTTTAAAAATATTAGTGTGAAAATTAAAATTTAATGATAAAAAAACGAGAAATATTTTAATATTAATATTAGTGTTGATAATTATTTTTCAAAAATTTTATTTAATACTTTAATATATTAATAAATCTTTTTAAATTGTATTAATTATTTTTTTAATTTTAATAAATATATTCAAAGGAAATTATGAAATATATATTGTCATTTTTCATATTAGTTTGCACAGTTTCAAGTTTGTTCTCACAGTCCTCTGCAGATACTAATAAAATAGAAAAATCTAATGGTTTTAAATTAGTCGGTGGAGTCGGATTGGGATTAGCCTCTGGTTCATTTAATTATTTTTCTTTTTCAAACAAATCAGGATCAGAGTCTAGTGAAATAGCCGGTTCAAGTTCTGATATTTTGAACGAGTATAAATTATTTGTTAATTCAAAGTTTTCAGAATCATTTGGAGTTGGGCTTGAATTTGGAAGATTAACATATTTCAAGTTAGCCGGTTCAAGTTCCAATGGATTTGGTATGGGAAATTCTGAAATAAATCAATATATTTCAGGTTTATATTTTTCTCCATATTTATTAGTAGGTAATTTTCAATTAGGATTTTCGTATATGTCACCAACTCCATCAACATATTTCGTAAGAGTTGATGACGACATTACATCTGATTATAATTATGAAGACTTGTCTCCAAATGATCAAAAGGTTTTTGATGAGATTTTACAGGCATATTTAAATGTCTATGTTGCTTATAATATTGATTTAAGAGAAAATATTGATTTACCAGTTACTGGGTATATAAAATTAGGATATGATATTCAAAGTCCGTTTGATTACACAAAAACTACATCTGTAGTAAGTCAAGATATTAGAGCATTTATGACAATTGGTGTCACATATTCTTTTGATCTTGTGAAATAGTATTACAAATTTATAAGTAAGGTGGTATATTTATCATCTTACTTAATTTAAATTACAACATATCATAATTAATCAAAGTGTATCAATATCCAATAAGCACTATGCCCTTTAATGGTAATTGCAGCCGAGAATTGATGTAAAGAGTTTCGAGGAAAGTATATATTTTCATAAAATCATCATTCCCACGATAATCATTACGCACAGCAAGAATTAGAAATTCCACATTCGGCATCATACACGCTTGAAAAATATCTTTGAGAAATTGATTATTTGCATAAGCCCTACCTGCCTCTACTTCTAAAACAATACTACCATCTGCACTCAGAGCATCAGCATCAAATGATTTATCAATTTTATTATTATAGCTAAATAAAACAGGTACTTTAATTTTGTCAATAGTTTGTTTACTTGTCTCTACTTTAAAATTCAAACTCTTTAAATCATTTGAAATAATTTGTAATACTCCATTACTTATAAGATTATTTTCTGGAGATTTTATATTTTCATAATGCAACTCAAAACATTGAATCACATCGCTTATAGTTTCATTAATCCCAAATGACCTTGGAAATAGCTGGTATCTTAGCATATGCAAAAACTCCTAATATTATAATTAATAATTCACTAAATCTACCCCACAATATCTACCTTACCTCTGCTCCGAGACCTATCGCTTCTGCTGGGCAGACAAGACTGAGTTTGCCGTCAAGGTTAGCAGCGAGTAGCATTCCGTTCGATTCGTAGCCCATTAGTTTGGCTGGTTTGAGGTTTGCAACAACGACGACTGTTCTGCCAATTAGTTCTCCAGCAGAGTAAGTTTCGGCAATACCTGCCAATATCTGTCGTGTTTCATTTCCCAAATCTACTTGTAATTTCATTAGTTTTTTGGATTTTGGTACGTTTTCAGCTTCCAATATTATCGCAGTTCTAAGTTTTACTTTTTTGAACAAATCTATATCAATCAAGTTTTCATCCAATGAATTATCCAATGTGTCATCAATATTATCTTCATTGGTTTTCGTGCTTTTTTCGCCCTTATTTGTATACTTTGCTGTATTATTTTTTGTAGTATTGATTACCTCATTTTGCGAAGTTTTGTCGCCTAATTTTGCGATTTGTCCCGTTACAAACTCATCTTCAATTCTACCAAATAATATCTCTGGCTTGGCGATTTTCATCTCAGGCTTTAATGACAATAACATACAGTTCCGCCATAAATTACTTGTGTTTTGTTCTTCAGGATTACCTGTAACTATACACTTCGTATTATCAGTAAATAGTAACTGAATTTGCTTAGAAGTCAACGGTAATATCGGTGCAAATAAAATTGATAAATTATAAACAATATTGGTGCAAACAAACATAGTTTTGGCTGTCTGTTCAGGGTTAGTTTTGATTGTTTTCCAAGGCTCTTCATCATTAAAATACTTATTGGCTGCTCTTGCTGCATTCATAATTGAAGTAATTGCATCTTTTAATCTAAACTTTCTGAATTGTTCATTTGCGTCATTTATTGACCTATATATTTCACTAATTAGTAAAAAATCATTTTCATTTAAGTTCGGATAATTCTGAATTGATGCTTCTTTTCCACTTTCTATATCATTTAGCAAATTTTTCCAATCACTTACAAACTTATCATAATTGCTAAAATTAGGTATTGTAAAATCAAAGTTTTTGCCCAAAAACTGCAAAGTTCTATTGATATAATTTCCGTAAATTGCAGCTAATTCATTGTTGTTTTTCGCTTGAAAATCCTTCCAAGTGAAGTCTGCATCTTTATTTTCTGGCAAATTTGTCGCCAAAGCATATCGCATTCCATCAATCATATTATCTTGTGGGAAGTCATTTATAAAATCCCTCAAATCTATTGACCAGTTGCGAGATTTGGAGAACTTTTGACCTTCCAAATTTAGAAATTCATTTGCAGGTACATTTTCAGGTAAAATATACTTATTTTTTTCGTCTCTTCGAGCAAAAAGCATAGCAGGAAAAATCAATGTATGAAAAACTATATTATCCTTTCCAATGAACGCATAATAATTGGTATCTTCATTTTGCCACCAATCTTGCCATTCATTAGGGTTACCTTGCTCTGTAAAGTATTGTTTTGTAGCCGAAATATACCCCAAAACTGCGTCAAACCATACATAAAGTGCTTTGCCATTGATTTTCTCATCAGACAATCCCAATCCATCAATTTGCACTCCCCAAGTCAAATCCCTTGTAATAGCTCTCTCTGTCAGCCCTTGCTTTAGCCAACTGCGAGTTTGTTGTAATACATTATCTTTCCAATCTCTGTCGTGTGAGCCAATATATTGTTCCAAAAACTCTTGAAACAAATTAAATCTAAAATACCAATGTGTCGTTTTTTTAACTTCTGGAGTCTTTTTAGAAATTAGACTTATTGGGCTTTTGAGTTCTACTTGATTATAATACGCACCACAACTGTCGCACTGGTCTCCACGTGCTTTGTCAAATCCACAATTTGGGCAAATCCCTTCTACGTATCTGTCCGGCAGAAACATTTTTGCTTCTGCATCATAAAACTGCTCTTCTTCCTTTTCAGAAAGGTAATTTTTCGCCAAAAAGTCAGCAAAAAACTCACGTGCTATTTTGTGATGTTCTGGTATAGAAGTCCGTGAATAAATATCGAAACTCATACCGAATTTCTCGAATGCGTCTTTATTTGCATTATGATATTTATCAATTATATGCTGTGGGGTTACTCTTTCCTTTTCTGCTGCGATGGTAATCGCCACTCCGTGCTCATCGGAACCACAAACGTAGAGTACATTTTCGCCAGAAATTCGCATAAACCTTGCAAAAATATCAGCTGGTAAATATGCACCAGCACAGTGTCCGAGATGAATATAACCATTCGCATAGGGTAGAGCGGAAGTCAATAAATATTTAGACATTTTATTTCAATTTTATTTTTTATTTAACATTTTTAGTATAAACTATTACAAAAATAAGATATTTTGACGAGAAAAGGGTTATTGATTATTTTATGGTTTGAATAATTAAGCTGATATTAAGGAATTAAGTTATTTGATTTCTTTATCGGATTGTCTGTTGTCATAAATTGACAATAAATAAATACTGTTAGAGGCTACTTTATAATACAAAGAAACTTGTTTTGACAATACAGATTTCCTCGTATTTTCAAATTTATATGAAACAGGGAATAATAATGGATTATCATTAATTAATAATAACCGTTTTTGTAATTTATTTAAGAAATTCTTAATTACAAACTTTGAAAAATTATTTTCTAAATAATCTATTATTTGTTCTAAATCACTAAATGCTCTATTAGTCCAAATTAAATTATAACCATTTTTCATATAGTTCATTAACTTTTTTGTTAGAAATAAAATTTTGGTTTTCTACATCATTTAGTCCATCAAGAATTGCAATTTTTTCATTATTATCTAACTCATCTGCCCAGTCCAATAAAGGTTGTTCTTTTATAATTTTTAATTGAGAAATAATTTCATAATCAGTTAAATTTCTAACCCATTCTATTATATCAACTTTTTCTTGATATAATTTATCATTTTGTAAACCGATAATTTCATCCATAAATAATCCTTTTGAAATAATTAAATAGGTATAATTTCAAGTCGTTTTTAATGAATTTGTATTTTATATTTGTATTCAATTCAAAATATTAATTTTCTCACAAAAATAAGATATTTTGGTGGGATTTGAGAAATTAATAAAATAAAACCACTAAGCAATGGTTGTTTTTGATGAGTGGTTATTTTTGTTTAAATGTTGAATATTGAATAGAAATTTACTATTTGTTTAATAAATAAATTAATATTCATTACTATTATTGGTTTTCTCGACCAACAGTTAAACTATATTTATTTGTGGTTTTGTTATTAAACTTAGGTAAATTTTGAAACTTTTCAACATATTCCGCCCAACATTCATACTCTTGTTTAGCAACTTCACCCATAACTAATAAATCTTCAGTTAAAATTGATTTAACATTACATTTAAAGTGATTTACAGATACAAACAAATTATTTATTAGGTCATTATAGTCTCTATACTCATATCTAAATCTATCTGCTCCACCATGCCCTGATTTCCCTCTAATAGTATTATCAAACTGTTTAAGCCTCCCTTTTAATCCTGTTTTTGAATTTGTCATGCCTATGTAATTGATTTCTTTAATCCAATCAAATTCAAAATTAGATAAGTTGTTTTCAGATATTGCAATACAGTATATTCCAGGGTATTCCATACCTTTTATTATTTCTCGGTCTTTCCAATTAGTCCATTTAGAAAAATTATTTTTAGTAACCATTTTTTACCTTTTTATATGTTACATTTTTTTATTATTCAATATTTACAAAAATAAGATATTTTGACGAGAAAAGGGTTATTGATTTTTTTATGGTTTGAATTTAAAAATAATTTTGTAAATTGTATAATTATTTTTTATTTTTATTATTTCATGAATAAATCAATTAAATTCTTTATATGTTTTTTTTTAATAGCATTATTTTTTTCAAGTTGTGCAAGTATTTTCTCAAAAAAAACTCAAAATGTAGTTTTTAAAACTTCCCATCCAAATACAAAAATAAAATTTAAAAACTCCAAACTAATATATGCAGATAGTATAAATAAGGATAAAAATATAACATTATCTAGAGATGCTGAATTAGTTAAGTTTACAATAGAATTAGATAGCCACTTGACATCCAGTAAAATTATAGCACCTACAAATCTATATTCTTTGTATTATCTTACTTACAGTCCATGTTTAATTCCCATTTTCTTTCTTCCACCTTTAACTGCATTCTTAACAATACCTGTTGGTATTTTTTATATATATTTTTGTTTAGAGGATAATGAGGTTGAGACCTATTCTTTCATAGATACCTTTAATTTTATCAATGTAAATCAAAAAATTAAATATTGGGATTCTTCTTATAAAATGTTAAAATTATCAAATGTATCTGTTGAATTACAAACAGATAGTAATTTGGTTAATTATTTTGATAATATTAAAGAAATTGCAGACATACCTTATAAAACTGACAATAACGATGAATCATTCACTTTTAAAAATACTATATTTTACAAAAACATTGAAAATCAATTAATTAAAACAAAATTTTTAGATACTTTGAATATTAAATCAGTTTTTATTGACAATACAAATTTTAATAAATTAGAATGTAAAATAACAAATATCAATCTCAATAAATATTGTTACAAGTACTGGACACTTTATTTAAATAAAAAGATTAATTACATAACTATTAAAATTGGAATAAATTGGGTATTGAAAGACCATTATGGGGATATATTATTAAATAAATATGTTGTAGGTTGTTCAGGTGAATATGAAACAAATGAAGTAGAAAATCCAATTGATGATGCTATTGTGCAATCTTTTACAACTTTTTTAAATGATTTAAAAGTTGATTCATTAATGAAAAAGACAGGAAATAAAAACTAAAAACTATTTATCCTGATAGAATAACAACTAAAAGTATCTGGGAATTGAAAATGTTTAATTACGTTGATGACAAAGAAAAAGAATTAATAGAATCTCTTCATATTGATGAATGGGTTTCTGGCTTATTTTTTAGCCGTTTTTTTAAATTGTTCAATATCAATAATACCAATATCAATACGTGAATTATTCTTTGACAAATTAACATTCTCTTTGTTCACTAATATTTCTATTTCATTGTAAAATATTGTCCAAGGGGGAGTTAAACCATCTCTTGTTTTGCCATTTGCAAAAGTTTTTCCTTTGTTCCAAACTGAAACAACTACTTTGTTATCTTTGGATAAAAATTGTCTTTTTAATTTCATTTCAAATCTTATCATTTTATCGTGAATTGGATTTAAAATAAATTTTACAGTATCAGGAATTTGATTAATTAAATTAAATTTATCTTCAATCTTTTTAGTTTCTTTTGAATACTTTACAATATTAGTTTCACCACATAACAAAACTAATGCATTTCCAGTTATTCTATTTGTCTTTACTTCTTTCATAAAAGGTGAGATAATTTCAACATTAAATTTCTTTGTATATTTTAATTTTCCAAATTTTTGTATAATTTCATAATTACTCCAATCGTTACCCAAATTTTGATATATTTTAAAGAAATTGGCAATTCTATCTTTATTTTCATATTTAAACTCTTCAATAAAAATGGATTTCAAATTTTGATATTTTTTTGAATTTAGCATTTTACTTGTTATCGTATTTTTATCGAGAATAGTAAATAATGAAAATAGAACGCTATCACATTTTTGTGAATCTAAATAGTCTAAAATTTCAAAGATACTAGTAGAAAAGTCGGAATTGCCATTTAATTCACTATAATCACGAGCAACAATACCAAGTTTTGATATGTTAAACGTAGATTCATTTAACGATTTCGGATTATTAAGTGATTCTTTTACATTATACTTATTTATAATTTTCATAATTAATTATTTTTTTAAATATTTCAATATCATCATTTTTATTAACGTTAAGAGAACACCAAACGTAATCATTTGCATATAACCTTATAGTTGGTTTGAGATTAAGGTAAAATGGTATAAAATCTCTAATTGTATCATACCATGCCCTTTGTTCGTCTCTAAATGGAGGGTCATTATCCTTCTTATCCAACTTTTCACAATTCTCCAACCATTTTACTTTATCAAAACCAAGGAGCAACTTTTCAGAATAATTATCAAGAGAAATTAACCTTGGTTTTGTGAAATGTTGGGACTCATCAAATTCTAAGACAAAGTTGTTTTTGATGAAATAATCAACATTTGGAAGTTTTTTAGACCTTATAAAATTTTCATATCCTCTAAATTTTTTAAGTTCTGATAAAATCGTTTTTAAATTTGAATTGAAGTAATTATCTTCAAATTCTTCTACTTTATTACTAAATCCTAAATTATAATTTTGATATACATTGCTTTTCCCATAAATTATTTCAAGTAATTCAGAAATTCTCTTTTTACAATCTTTACATCTTTCGTTGTGTTTTCTCATAAATTTAATTTACTCAAAATATTATTTTTAATCTCACAAACTACAAAAATGATACCATTTAAAAAATATTTCGCCCAATTCTAATAAAGATTTTAACTTATATTTATTTTAACGAGACATTACTCTATACTACTCCTACTCAATACAAATCGGGTCTGCGGTCATCGAATATGTCGTTAAATGAGTTGATATTTTTGTTTTTAGATTCTATATGGTCAAACTCTATGTTTAATATATTTTCTTCTTTTTCGCTTAATTGCCCAATCAAATTGCCCTCCGTATCATAAAATCCACTGCAACCTGTAAAATAAAGTTGTTCATCTTTTAATGTTTCTGTACCAATTCTATTTGACACAGCAAAAAATACTCTGTTATCCAATGCACGAGCTGGCAGTGATGTTTTCCATAATTTTGTAACTAAATTAGCAGGGCAGACCAATAAATCTGCTCCCAACAAAGCATATTTGCGAGAAATTTCTGGGAATCGCCAATCATAACAAATCAAGCTACCGATACTTAGGTCTAAATGTTTGATATAATTTAAAGTTAAGCTATTTTGCTCATCATTAGTATTAGTATCATTAAAATGACTTTTATCAAAGATGATATTTTCTTTGTAAAACAAATGAGACTTTCGGTAAACTTTGGTTTCCTTGGGGTTTGGGCTAATTAAAATTGATGAATTATACAATTTATAATTTTTGGCTAAATCTCCTTCTAAATCCACATCTAAATCTGCTTCTAAATTTCCATCTAAATATTCAATTTCTGCGAAGCCAAGGATAATAACTTTATTTAGGTTAGTCGCTATAGTTTGGAACTCACTCTCTAAAAATAGTTTATCTACTGCATATCTTTTTAATTCTTCTCTATCATCAAAAAAATATCCAGATAAGCTCATTTCTGGAAAGATGATAATATCTGAATTAAACGAATCAGAAGTAATGATTTTATTTTGACTAATTTCGACATTATTGATGCTATCTTTACCCAATATTATTTGTTTAATTCTATTGAGATTATGGTTCAAATCTTTGTATTTGGGTTCAAATTGTACGATGGATAATTTAATCATATTAATTTTTTTAATTAAAATTAATTCAAAACTCTAATTCAAAAATACAAATATTAAAATAAATAATTGTTAGAGAACGATAAGTATATAGTTCATAAACAGAAAATAAATAAAAGGCTGGAAACAAAGTATGGCAAGTAATTTAGAGATAATGAAATAAAAACTATTGAAAAAATATAGATTTTAATTTTTTTATTTTAGAATAATGCTGTATATTGCAATGTTGGAGTGTGTAAAAAACTACACATTGTCCTTTGTGATTGTCTAATATAATCAAAAAAATCTCCTAAATATCAAAATGTTTGGGCGGGATATCGTTTCTATAATTTCTATAAATGAAAAATAGATTACATATTTATAAAATTTGTATTAATTAAACTATCATAAATACTATAACAAAAATATTGCCAACTATTGTTGAACTAATTAGGAGGAATTATGTTGATAATACAAAGAATATTAAACAATATATTCAAAACCAATAGACTATTTGTTTTTTTGACTGTAATACTATTAGGCGTTTCCTTTTTATTTAACATAGATGAAGCAGAAGCAAAAAAAAGAAGAAAAAAACGTTACAAAAGCCGCAGCAGACATTATAATCCCACAAAAACAAAGGCAGAAGCACTTTTGATGATTAGAGCCAACTCTAATGAACTTGCTGAGCTCGCCGGCTTGGAGCCAATCGACAAATCACAATTACCAAAAAACTTATTTGCAAACCATTCTGAAATCGAAAATATAGACGAGTTATCAGAAGAAGAAATTTCTGCTCTTGAAAACGACCAAGACGAAAATGATAATGATGAGCCAAGTTTATTAGCTGATAATTCTTTAATTAAGAAAAAAACAATCGAAGAATTAAGTTCTAATTCAAACACTACTTACGTAAATTATTATGATGAATCTAAGTTCGATAAAGATTATTTTGCAGTGTATGATGACGTCGATATTTATAATATAAACTCAGATGTTGATTATGGTAACAATGTAGATGACAACAATTACTACACTCAAGATGGCGAAATTGGAGATGAGGGCGAGGATTTGAATGAATTATCCCAAGATGGTGGGGTGATGATGTCAATGGAAGAGTTCAAAAATCTTTGGTTAGCATTTGTATCAGACGGCAAAAATAATGGCGAAACTGAAGCTGGTATCAAAAAATCTGAAATCATGCAAATTCTAATGGATTGGTTTGGTACTCCTTATAGATTTGGTGCTATGTCTGATAATGCTATTGATTGTTCTGCCTTTACTCAAAGGGTTTATTTGAACAGTGCTGATATGAGATTACCTCGTACTGCAAACGAACAATTCAAAGTAGGAAAATTTGTAAAACATCGTAGCGATTTACAATTTGGCGACTTGGTATTCTTTAATACTAGAAAAAGAGTTAGAGTTTCTCACGTTGGTATTTATTTGGGTGATAACTTATTTGCTCACGCTTCTTCGAGAAGTGGAGTTACTGTTTCTTCATTGGAGCAAGATTATTATAATCGTAAATATATTGGTGCCAAAAGAATTAACTTTGAAACTATGAACCAATTTAGTATCAAGCCAGAAAGAATCGAAGAAGGAAATTAAATTGTAGTTAATGACTACTACTAAATGAATATACATTTCTAAAATCAAATTATAAAAAGCAGGCATTTTGCCTGTTTTTTTTTAACTAAATATGAATATTAATTTTTATCATTAAATCATATTTTGTCAGTAACTTAATACAACTAATGAATATAATTAAAACAGTAAACAACTCTGAATATAAATTTATTTTGGCTTCTAATTCTCCAAGAAGAAAAGAATTACTCAAAATGATTGGAATAGAGTTTGAGGTATTCCCTGCTAATATTGATGAAAATATTAGTGAATATAATGACTTTGGCGATTATGTTAGCAAATTATCCAAAATGAAAGCTAATCATATAAAAAATATATTTATTGAGAAACAGCAAAACGGGAAATATCTTATACTTGCTGCAGATACTATCGTTGTTATCAATAATGTTGTGTTAAATAAGCCAGAAGATGCCGATGACGCCTTTAAAATGTTGAGTTTATTGAGTAATGACACTCATCAAGTTTATACCGGTTTTTGTTTGATTGATTTGGTTATTGGTAGAGATGATTATAAAAAATCTAACAATTCTAACAATAGTTATGAAAATATAATTTCAAACTTTGAAGTAACCGACGTCAGTTTTAGACAATTGAGTGATGAAGAAATATACGATTATATTGAAACCGGCTCACCAATGGACAAAGCAGGAGCTTATGGAATACAAGAGGATTTGGGTGCTGTATTTGTGAATAAAATTGTAGGCGATTATTATAATGTTGTGGGTTTGCCATTACAAAAAGTTTTTGTAAATTTACAGAAGTTATTTACCCCAAAATCAAATAACTAATAAGTAAATCATTTTTGTTTTTCAATATATTTCATTTAATTAAATATTATGGGTAAAATCTTTCTAAGCAAGACTACTAAAATTGAAATTAATGAACTAAGAACTCAAGGAATGAGCGACCAAGATATTTTTAGTCATTTATCTGACAAATATTATGACAAAGATGAATTGGCAAAGACAATTAAAGCAACAATTAAACTAAATAATCTTGAGAAAATTGAAAAATATCATATAATACTTAAAGTAATAATGTTTGCAATAATTGCAATAAGAACAATAATATTTTTAGATGCAGTTTTTTCAGTCAATTTGTTAGAAATGAATAATGTAATAGAATATCCATTAATACTTATGATAATATCTGGTATTTTAATTTTTGATAAATATCCTATGCCTATTGCATTTATTGCTATTCGCTTTGAATTTATTATTTTTTATATTTTGGGTTTATGTATGGCAATAAATAGAAATAGTGAATTTGATTATTTTAGTGTAACTAATTTGGTTTCCATTATTATTGTTATATTAGCTGTTTATTATAGTAATCTTGCATTAAAAATAGGTTTCCCAAATTACAAAATAAAAGATATTTACAAAGTACAACAAAATAGTAATAATGAATATATTTTTAATTGATTTTAATTAATTTTTAATTTAATTAAACTCCAAATAATTTTAGTTTGAGAAAAAATTAAAAACAAATGCCCTCATTTTAATGACTGGATAAATCAATTATCTAAATAATCCAAATAACAACAATAGCCAAACATATTATTGCTTAGCTATTGTTATTTATCAATAATTCCTCTCTTCCTATTCCTTGGTTCTGTAGTCGTAATAGAAGTCTTTTAGTAGGTCAAAGGCAGTGCCTAAGATTTCTTCATTAGGTAGAATTACTATTCTAAAGTGTTTTGTTCCTTCTTTCTGACCGAAGCCCATACCTGGCACAACCATTACGCCTGTTGCTCTAAGTAGTGCGATACAGAAATTCCAGTCGTCTTTAACCTCAATTTTTGGAAAAGCATAGAATGCACCTTCTGGCTTAACTAAACTAACTCCATCAATTCCTTGAATTTTGTTATAAACCACATCACGTCTTTTTTCTAATCTGCTAATTGTTTCGGCAATGTGAGACTGGTCGCCCAAAAGTGCTATTGGTATTGCGTATTGTTCTGGGTGATTGGCTGATACTCTTGCTCTAAGTATTTTGTTGATTGCTTCGACAAAATCAGTTGTAAATTCTTTTTTACCACTTACAATTCCCCAACCTAATCTCCAGCCTGGTGCCAAATAGTTTTTGGACATTCCAGAGAAAGTGATACAAGTAACTTCCGAATCTAATGATGCAATTGAAATCATTTCTTTGCCATCAAAAATCAATTTGTCATAAATTTCATCTGCAAAAATCACTAAATTAAATTCTTTAGCTAATTCGATAATTTGCTCCAAAACTTCTCTTGTATATAATGAACCCGTTGGATTATTTGGATTAATTAATACAATAGCTCTCGTTTTAGCATTAATTTTAGATCTAATATCTTCCACATCTGGCAACCAGCCATTTTCTTCATCTAAATAGTATGGATTTGGTTCGAGTCCTAATTTATTTTGAATAGCATTATAAAGTGGGTAACCTGGTGTTGGCATTAAGAAATTCTCACCTGGGTTGATCAATGCATTAAGGCAAGTTTCGATTGCTTCAGCGGCACCGGAAGTAATAAATATATCTTGAATGTTTTTGATGCCTTTTTTCTCGGCATCAATTCTAACAGCTTCGATTGCTTCAGGAATTCCACTCGAGGGTGAATAGCCATTTTTTCCATCACGCATAGCTTTGATATTTGCTTCGATTATATGTTCTGGAGTTTTGAAATCATATACGTTGGGGTCGCCAATATTAAGGTAATAAAGTTTTTTGCCGGTTTTTGCGACTTCGTTTGCAACTGCTATGATATCACGAATTGCATAAGTAATTTTCTCAGTTCTATGAGCTGGTTTGATTGGAGCTAATGCCATAAATTATTTTTATTAAGTTTATTGAGTTTATTAAATGAAATTATTTTTATTAATTGATTTTTATTAATTGATTTTTATTATTTATTTTTAAGTTTTAAGTATTATATTTTAATTGTTCAATTTCAAAATTACGTTGTTTTTGTCTAATAAAATTACTTTGTAATTGTAATATACATTTCCCCATTTATAATCTTCAAATTTGACTAATTCTAAGAAATTTGAATTAATTTTTATGTTTTCAATCCAAATATATTCAACATTATTCATTTGAGAAAATTTGTAAAAGTCTTGTTTATCTGCCTTTTTATCATTTTGCACTTCTGCTTTTACTTGATTATTTAACTGATTATTTACTTGACTTAATTCTTTATTTTTGCTATTAAACTTCCAATAATATTCAAATGACAATAGAGATATTATTTTGAAATTTTTATACTCATTAAAAAAGAAGTTTTCTCTTGCACAAATTGTTATTCTATTATCTTTATTTGAATAATTAGAATCAAGTTTATTAACAGACTTATAAATGTCATTTCCATTATTTTTTATAATAAAATCACTCATTTTTTTGTTATTACTAATTGTATTATCATCAACTAATATATTTTTATTGATAACAATTATATTTGTCAAAAAATATAATACCAAAAATAATGCAAAAGTATATTTAATTAATTTTGATTTATTAGTTACTTTATCTTTTCCCAAATTCAATAAATCAAAAATTGAAATTGTAATGAGCATTAACCAAAATGGTATAAAAAGAATTGAGTATTTATCAGTCTTATCATGTGCAAAGATCGCTAAAAATAACATCACAACAAGTGTATAAATAAACAAGTCTTTCTTGTAAGAAGCTTTTAAGGTAATACTTTTAAAATTTGTAATTAACACAAATAAAAATAATAAACTTAATACAATTTCTTTGGGACTATGGAAATACCTTTTATGTTCTGTGATTATTTTGTTCAACTTTAATAATACAGAAAAATCTTCTTTATGTAAATTTGGGTCATTTGTAAATTGATAAAGAAAATTATTAAATTCTTGAGTGCTATGTATATTAAAGAAATAAAATAAACTTATCAATATAGAAGTTATCACAAAATAAACCGATTCAATTCTTTTGGATTTGTAAATCAAAAAAAACATTCCTGCAAAAACAAATACTAATCCATTTAGATGAAACAATAAAGATAACCCAGCGAATACACCAGAAAGTATTACATCACTTTGTTTCTCTTCTTTAATGAATTTGCTAAGAAAGTAAAAACTAATAAAACCACAACATATAACTTGTATTTCAGGTCTAAATATAAAACTATAATAAAATAAATGATATTGAATAATTGACAAAATAAAAAATACATTAAAGTATAGTATGAGTTTTTCTTTATTATCAAAATTCATCTTGAAATATCGAAAAATAAAGTAATATAATATACAAAACGCAAAAAGTACATTTAATCTGAGTGCTGTAACCGATACGCCAAATACCTTAATAAATATCGCACCAACTAAAATAAATAACTTATGATAATGATATTGTATGATTTCCCAACCAAAACCAAATCCTGTAAACATTTCAGACTTTACATATCCAATTTTTTGTAACCAATATGACTGTTCTGCTAATATGGCTTCATCACCGTGAGGAAATCTAAAAAATAAAGAAGCTAAATAGAATATCAGCAACAATATTGAAATTATCTTAACTTTTTGCTTCATAATTGGTTTATTTGAATATAATTTGATTTCAGATTTAATTTTAATTTCAAAAATAACTAAATTTGTTTAAATTATTATTGTATAACTCAATAATTGTATATCAATTAAAAATTTAGAGGGAATAATATGGGACAAGGCGGTATAATTGAAAATAACCCAAAAAACGAATATTACGAAAAAATGGGATTCTCTACTCGCTCATTACATATTGGGAACTATCCAGACCCAACTACTGGTGCAATTACTCCACCATTATATCAAACTTCTACCTATGTGCAGGATTCGCCTGGAGTACACAAAGGTTACGAATATACTCGTACACACAACCCAACACGAACAAGACTTCAAGAGTGCTTGGCATCGTTAGAAAATGCAAAATATTGTGTTGTTACTGGCACCGGAATGGCTGCCACAATGCTCATTATACTAACTGTCAAAAAAGGTGGTGTGGTATTATGTGGAGATGATGTTTATGGTGGTACTTATAGATTATTCACTACTGTTGTTCAAAATGACTACCAATTTCATTTCGCTGATTCATCAAATTTAGAACTATTCAAATCTAAAATTGATGAACTAAAACCAGATTTGATTTGGATTGAATCTCCAACAAATCCATTGTTAAAAATATCAGATATTCAAGAAATTGCGAAAAAAGGTAAAGAAGTTGGTGCAAAATTATCTGTTGATAATACTTTTATGAGCCCATATTTCCAAAATCCATTGGACTTGGGAGCAGACTTTACTTATCACTCAATGTCAAAATATATTAATGGTCATAGCGATATTGTGGCTGGCGCAATTATGATAAATGACGAAGAACTTTATAAAGACTTATTTAGATTGCAAAATTCAATTGGTACATCTTTGTCGCCGTTTGATTCTTGGCTAATATTAAGAGGTGTCAAAACTTTAGCAATTAGAATGGAAAGACACAACTCAAACGCACAAAAAGTAGCAGAATACTTAGAAACACACCCGTTGGTCGAAAAAGTTACCTATCCAGGACTAAAATCACACCCACAATATGAAATTGGCAAAAAACAAATGCGTGGTTCTGGTGGTATGATTACATTTTTTATCAAAGGTGGATTAGAAAACTCACGCAAGTTTTTAGAAAATGTAAAAATCTTCATGTTAGCAGAAAGTTTGGGAGGCGTTGAGTCTTTAATCGAGCACCCTGCAATTATGACACACGCTTCGATTCCTAAGGTGGAAAGAGAAAAAATTGGCTTAACTGATAACTTAATCCGTTTGTCGGTCGGTATTGAGGAATTAGAAGATTTGATTGGCGACATCAACAGAGGTTTCGCTGCTTGCGATAAGTAATCGAAAATAGAATTATTTAGTTTTAACTTTATTTTAGGGACAGGTCAAGCGATCTGTCCTTTTTTTTATCCGTAGATAAGTCCCACTTGTCCCTACCGACATCAAAAATGCACTCTTTTTCATTCTTTTTGCTTTTTTTCTTAATTTTAGAGACGACTGGCGGTTCGTCTTCCTACTCTTAAATTTCCCTGCCCAATCTTAAAAATTGCTGGATTAAACTTACCAATCATATCCACCACCATAACTGGACTTATCTAATCTTCACATCAGAGAATGTAACTCGCACATTACCGATTATGCGTATTCAAAAAAATCTACAGAGGCTGTTGTTGGTTGTGGTATTTCGTAGCCCTCTGTTCGTAATCCTTCGATATGAAATTCGATTGCTTCTTTCATATTTTTTTCAGTTTCTTCAACCGTTTTACCAGTGCTAATACAACCAAGCAAATCTGGAGAATAAGCTGAAAAACCTGTTTCTGTGGTTTCTATTATTATTAGGTATCTACCCATTTGATAATCCTGATTGTTTTAAAATACTTTTATATGTTCCGATAGCAATATCATCGCTTAATTTACCAGGTACAGTAGTTAATCCTAATTTTGTATTATGTTTATACTGACGGTGACTACCCTTAATTCTTACCAAAAACCAGCCATCTTTTTCTAATAATTTAATCAAATCTTTAATTTTCATTATACAATTTAATAAATTCTTTTTTATTTTTCATATAGATAATAAAGATTTCATATTTTGTATGTAGCCACCCTTTATCCCGCAATTTTTAAAATAGGGCATTATACTTACTAAACAAATCCACCGTAAATGGCTGTGATGGTTAGCCAGTCGGCATCTTCACATCAGAGAAAGTAACTCGCACATTACCGAGATGGTCTTTTAGTTCAATTATTTAGTATTTAAAGAATCACAATTTAATTTCACTTTCCAAAGATATATTAATTTCTTTAATGAATCAATATTTCTAAATTTTGGGGGGTGTTCATTATTAAGCCACCTACCACCCACAAAACCACCTACATACACAATTTCAGTACAGCAAGTAGTATCTAATTGGTTCTCTAAATCAAAATATATATTACCATATTGATTATTAGGATATTTTTTAAATAACTGACTTTCTAATATGCCCTGAATTTCAGTTGTTAATAATTTTTCATTTTCACTTATTTTAAGGTTAAATTCACTTATTGAATCAAAAATATCAATTCTCTTGCAATAATCAACTGAATGATAATAATCCCAAAATTTAAGACTTTTCCCTGAAAGCATATCCCTATTTATACTTTCATATTTATTAGAGCAACTTATATTTGTTAATATGAACATAATAAGTAAAAGAAAAAATGGTAATAAATTATTTTCTTTCATTTAGAGTATCTCCTTCGTCTAAATTTATACTTCGTATTTGACCCTCATTAAAATCAGTTTTAATAGTTTTATATTTTTTGGCAAGTTGTTTAATTTCACGTTCAAAGTTGGGTGTATAAAGGATAGATTTATTCACAACTCTTCCAATAAATTAAACGCAGATTTTTTCGCCAATTTTCCATTTTCAATTAACGAGACCTCTAACAATGCTTGCTTCAAACTTTCGGTTAAATCATTTTTATTATTAAAAGTTAGATTAATATCATTGATAGAATATTTATTTTTTATTTCTTCCCACTCATTAATAGGGATAAAAATACCAGATGGCATACCATTTTTATCATTAACAATATGTAAACTCATTTAATACCTCATCATTTTAATACAATAATCTAACTTTATAAAACGAAATAACAACTAAAAAAGTGCTATTCGCTGGACTTATCTAATCTTCACATCAGAGAAAGTAACCCGCACATTACCTTATTTTTTTCTTAAATTGTACTTTTTTTTTAATTCGTAAAAGGTATATTCTGCTTCTTTTACTAACTCATAATTTTCTTCTTTAGGACACTTTAGATAAAATTCTACTTTTTTACTATCTGTAATTACCTTATAACGGTATCCATCTTCGAAGCTATATGATAATAAATATAGGCGAAAGTTAATAGAATCTGTTAAAAATAATTCTATACGCTCTAAACTATGACTGTCATACCTTTCATAATATAAGTTATCTTTAATTTTTGTTGTAGAAAGAAATTCTCCTTCTGGCTTTCTATTTTCATCTAATTTATCACCATTACCACAATTATATAAAATTATGGATAAAATTACTAAAATAAATAATATTCTATAATTATTTAGATTTTTTAGCATCTTTCATCCCTTTTTTATTCCAATAATTATCTCTTGGTCTATCGCCAACTGATCCATCTAATGGCGACAGAAGACTTGTAGGATAAGGTATTTTTGAAACTATCTGTAATAATCCAATAGACATAGATATTACCCCATCTTTTAATAATTTAAAATCACTATTACTTTTACTGTCTTTCCATTCACCATAGTTTTTACTAATTTCAGCATAACCTGCACCAAATAGTAAAATATTATCAGGTAATCCAAACCAGTTGTATAAATATTTACCCGTATATCCTGCATGATAATTCCCTACATCTGCTGCATTACCAAACGTGTAATTATCCTTCCAAATAAACTTAGTGTCATCATCTGTATCACTGAAAATTATAGGATTACTGCCGAAAGCACTGTAACCACTCAAATGTGGATATTTCGCTCGCAATGGCTCTTGGTTTCTACGCATTGCAACACGAGTATCGTATCCAAAGTTACCAAAATCGAGGTAGTTACCGTCTGCGTTCATTTCTCTAT